>Ga0247829_10000907_pt1 | contig 12655 bp, 11 predicted proteins | sample 12C_Control_Day4_FD_207765 | JGI IMG/M metagenome (GOLD analysis project Ga0247829, IMG submission 207765) | Soil microbial communities from agricultural site in Penn Yan, New York, United States - 12C_Control_Day4 | ecosystem: Environmental > Terrestrial > Soil > Agricultural land | place... | reverse complement strand
ACGTTGATACCCGCGCCCTCGGCCTGCTGTCGCGCCGCGGCGTTGACGTCGCAGGCGGCGACCGCGAAGCCGCCCTTGCGCAGATGCCGCGCCATGGGCAGCCCCATCTTGCCGAGACCGATGATCCCGACGCGGCGAATGTTGATGGCCATTGTGCGTTGCTCTCCCTGATCTGCAGCGCATCCTGCCACGGCGGCCGGGCCGTGTGGCAGGGCGCACCGGCATGTTTGATTTGCCGCAATGCGGAGCCCGGATGGCTACCGAAGCTGGCGTCCCCGGGTCTATAGTCCGCGCCGCACCAGGAGCCGCCATGAACGTCCGAACTGCCCCGTCCGAACCCCGCTTGTCGCTGCGCGACCGCATGTCGATGTACACCGGCAATGCGCTCAAGATCGGGCTGTTCGGATCGAACTGCTCCTCCGGCCGCTGCGTGACCAACGTGCCCGAGCGCTGGACCGGCAGTTGGGAGGACAATCTTGCGCTCGCCCGGATGTGCGACGCAAACGGCATCGAGTTCATGCTGCCGGTCGGCCGCTGGAAGGGCTACGGCGGCGACACCGATTATATGGGCACCACGCTGGAAACCATCACCTGGGCCACCGGGTTGCTCGGCAAGACCAGGAACCTGATCGTTTTCGGCACCGTGCACGCGCCGCTGTTCCACCCCTTGATCGCCGCCAAGCAGTTCGTCACCGCCGACCATGTCAGCAGCGGACGCTTCGGCCTCAATATCGTGGTCGGCTGGAACGAGGACGAGTTCCAGATGTTCGGCGTGACGCAACGCGAGCACGAGCAGCGCTACGACTACGCGCAGGAATGGCTTGAGGCGGTCAAGCTCGCCTGGGGTCCGAAGGAGGACTTCGAGTACGCCGGCAAGTTCATCAACCTGAAGAAGGTGCGTGCCAAGCCCAAGCCCTACGGCGGCACGCGGCCGCTGATCATGAATGCGGGTGCGTCGCCGACCGGACGCGCCTTCGCAATCCGCAACTGCGACGCGTTCTTCACCCAGGCCGACCGCACCTCGATAGAGACCACGCGCCAGCGCGTGCAGGCCGCCAAGGACGAGGCCGCGGCGCACAGCAAGGACCTCGACGTCTATGCGGTCGGCGTCGTCACCTGCCGTCCGACCCGCAAGGAGGCCGAGGAGTACTACCACTACGCCACCATCGAGAATGCCGACTGGTCGGCGGTCGACGGTATCCTCGGCAAGAAGAACATCTCGGTCGCGACCGTCGGCGAAGAGGAGTTCCAGAAGGCGCGGCACCACTACGCGCACGGCCTCGGCGGCCTGCTGATGGTCGGCGATCCCGACGAGATCGCGCAGCAGCTTGCGGACCTGAGCCGCGCCGGGCTGCGCGGAATCGGCTTTTCGTTCGTGAACTACCTCAAGGAACTGCCATACTTCTGCGACGAGGTGCTGCCACGCCTTGAGCGCATGGGCATCCGGGAAAAGCGCAAGGGCTAGGTGCGCCTGCGCGGCGGTATCATCGGGCCATGATTCAGGACACGGATACCAATCGCCGCCGCAATCTCGGCTACTTCTTCGACGCGACCGTGAAGCGTCTGCCCGACAAAGTCGCGATCGTCGACCTGTTCGGCGGCCGGGAACGCACCTCCACCTACCGGCAGCTCGACGAGCGGATGAACCGCGTCGCGTCGATGCTCGCCCGCCTCGGCGTGAAGCCCGGCGAGCGGGTCGCCATGCTGATCGGCAACCGGGTCGAGTTCATCGAATTCTTCTTCGGCGCGATGCGGGCCGGCGCCATTCCGCTCCTGCTCAACACGCGGCTCGCCGCGAACACCCTCGAAGGGCTGATCGCCGATGCAAAGTGCGTGCTCGGCATCTTCGATCCGTCCTGCAACAAGGATGCGCTGGCCATCGGTTCGCGGGTGCCGGTGCGGCACCGCATGCTGCTCGACGAAAAGAAGGACGGCTTCCTCGGCTACGAAACCGAGATGGCGATGCCGGCGCCCATGGTCGAGCCGCCGCCGATTGCCAACGACGCGCAGGCGTTCCAGCCCTACACCTCCGGCTCTACCGGCCGCCCCAAGGGCGCGATCATGACCCACCGCGGCATGCTGTGGTACGTCGACTACAATCATCGCTACTGGCCGTCGGCGGAATCCTCGCGCGGTCTCGTCGCGCTGCCGCTGTTCCACAAGAACGCGCTGCGCGGCACCGTGAAGCCGATGTTGTTTGCCGGCGGATCGTTCGTGCTGATGCCGGGCTACGAGCCGCGCGCCTATCTCGAGGCGCTGGCGAAGTACAAGTGTACCTATTCACGCGGCGTCGCCGCCGTGTTCACGATGTTCCTGCAATACCGCGATCTCCTGAAGACCCTCGATCTCTCCAACCTCAAGAGCATGACCATCGGTTCGGCGGTGGTGACGCCCGAGCTCCTGGAGTTGGTCAATCGCGCGCTGCCGCACATCAAGGTCGAGGAGAGCTACGGCCTGACCGAAGGCGGCAGCCCGCTGCGTCCGCCGATCGACGGCCGCCCGGTGCCGCGCGGCAGCCCCGGCGCGCAGGCGCCCGAGATCGAGCTGAAGATGATCGACGCCCACGGCAAGGAGACGGAGGAGGAGGGCGAACTCCTGATCCGCTGTCCCTATGTCTGCCTCGGCTACTTCAACGAGCCGGAGATCACGAAGGCGAAGATTCAGGACGGGTGGCTGCGCACCGGCGATCTGTTCGCCAAGGACAAGGACGGCTTCTACTACTTCCGCAGCCGGGTCGACGACATGTTCAGCTGCGGCGGCGAGAATGTTTACCCCAAGGAGGTCGAGAACCTGCTGTTCGGCCATCCCGACGTGGTCAACGCGGTGGTCACGCCGGTGCCGCATCAGGTGAAGGGCCTCGCGCCGGCCGCTATGGTGATGGTGCGCGAAGGCTCCGGCATGACGGCCGACAAGCTCAAGGCCTATTGTCTCGACAAAGGGCCGGCCTATTCGCATCCGCGCTTCATCGACATCGTGCCTGCGCTGCCCTTGAACGGCGCCGGCAAGGTCGACCGCGGCATCGTCCAGGCCAGGCTCACCGCCGCGTACGGCGGCGCGAAGGCGTAGCGGTCCCATGCCAGCCGATCTCAACGCCGTGATGCTTCGGATCACGGCGGAGCGCGCCAAAACGCTGATGGTCGAACTCGCGCGCGTACCCAGCCCGCTTACCGCGCTGTTCGAGGCGGAGCCGCAGCTTCGCGCCTTCATCGACAAGGCGGTCGAGCCGCGGCTGCGCGAGATGGGGGTCACCGATATTCGCCGCGATGCCATGGGCAATCTCTGCGCGACACTTGGCACCAACACCAGCGGCCGCTCGCTGATGCTGGTCACCAACGCCATGACTCAACCGCCTGCGACCATGCCTAACCCTTATGGTGGCGAGGTTCGCGACGGCGCGCACTACGGGCTGCCGGGCGAAGTGGTGCTGGGCAAAGGGCTCAGCGAGCAAAAGGCGCCGCTCGCCGCGATCCTGCTGGCGTTGCAAACCATTGTCACGGCGAAAATCCCGATCGCGGGGCAGGTCGTTTTCCTGTGCTGCGTGTCGGGCGAGACTGGCCGGCACGATGCGATCAAGAGCATCATCGAGGCGACCGGCGTGCGCGCCGAAATGGCAATCCTCAACGGCACCGGCAACCGCATCAGCCTTGGCAACCGCGGCCGCGTTGATGTCACCGTCACCGTGCACGGCAGCCCGGGCCATTCGAGCCGCCCGCAAAGCGCCTGCAACGCCGTCACCGGTGCGCTGGAGGTGGCCCGCCGGCTCACCGAGAGCTTGAACCTCGGCGCGCCGCATCCCGCGCTCGGCAAGGCGACGCTTGCGATCAACAAGATCCGCAGCGCGCCGGATTCGACCCACACCATTCAGGATAAATGCGAGATCGGCATCGACCGCCGCCTGATGCCAGGCGAGGACCCCGACAGGGCTGTTGCGGACATCGCGGCGATTGCCTCGGCCGTCAACGGCATGAACGACCCGGCCAGCGGCAAGCCATGGCGGGTCGAGGTGACGAAAGGCCCGTTCATGTATCCGGCGCTGGTCACCGCGTCGTCCGCGGTCGTCACCGCGGTGATACAGGCGTCGCAGGCGGCGCTGGGCGTGACGCCCGAGACGTTCCATCAGACCAACGCGTTCGACCAGGGCTATCTGCAGCACATCGGGATCGAGCCGTGCACCTACGGCCCGGGCGAGGAGAAATACGCCCACACCGACCTCGACATGGCGTCGGTGGACCGCACCTGTGATGCGGCGAAGGTCTATGCCGCCATGATCCTGCAGCGGCTCGCCTGACGGCGGCCGCTACTCGATCTTCATTCCGGTCGCTTTGATGACCTTTTCGCGGACCTCGGCCTGCGCCTTGATGAACGCGCCGAAGTCGTCCGGGCTTTTGCTGATGGTCGGCTCGATGCCCGCGGTGGTGAGCTTGTCGCGCACCTCCTGTGAGGCCATCGCCTTCTGCAGCGAGGCGAACAGCCGGTCGACGATCGGCTTAGGCGTGCCCTTCGGCACCACGACGCTCTGCCAGATGCCGAGATCGAAGCCCGGGAAGGTCTCGGCGATCAGCGGGATCTCCGGCGCGAGCCCGAGCCGCTTCTGGCCGGTCAAGGCAATGATCTTGATCTTCTTGTCGCGGTAGAGCGGCAGCGCGACGTTGACGCTCTCGTGGCCGATCGGGATGTCACCCGCGAGCAGGCTGGTGATCTGCGTCGTGCCGCCGCGATAGGGGACCATGGTCATGTTGGTGCCGGCCAGGCTGTTGAGGAGGCCGATGGCGACCTGCGAGGTCGGCGTGCTCACGCCGATCTGGAACGTGCCGGGCTTGGCCTTCTCGGCGTCGATGATGTCCTTCAGCGTGTTGACCGGCGTCTTGATGTTGGCGGTGATCGCCGAGGGCACCAGCGCGATCAGCGACACCGGGTCGAAGTCCCTGAACGGGTCGTAGGCGAGCTTGGCGTAGAGGAACGGGTTCATCACCAGCGTGCCGTCGATGGCGAGCAGGATGGTGTAGCCGTCGGGCTGCGCGCGGGCGACGAACTGCGCGCCGACGATGGTGTTGGCGCCGGAGCGGTTGTCGATCACGACCTGCTGGCCGAGGTCCTCGCTCATCTTCTGCCCGACCAGGCGGCCGAGCACGTCGGCCGGTCCGCCCGGCGCGAACGGCACGATCAGCGTGATGGGGCGGTTCGGATAGCTTTGCGCGGATGACGGCGCAGCAAAAGCGAGCAGGAGCGCAGCCGCCAGGGCAAACGCAGGCAGACGGGTCTTCATCAGTTCCTCCCGGGACGCGGCGAGGGCGGTGTTCCGCCTCTCAATTCAGGCTCTGCATCAGTCTCCCAAGCTGCGGCATCGGCGCAGCCGGCACCTTGTCCTTCAGCCGCCGCATGCAGCCCCACAGCACCGACTGGTTGCTGTTGACCACGGGCTTGCCCAGCATTTTCTCGATGTCGGCGATGGCCTCGATCTGCGTCGTGTTGGTGCAGGACAGGAAGATGCCGTCGGCCTCGGGCCGGTCGTTCTCTTTCGCGAGCCTGGTCCAGTCGGCCGGCGTGACGCTGCCGAAATTCTTCGCCTCGAGCTTCAGCGCCACGTCCTGCACCACGGTCACGCCCGCCGCCGTGAGATAGTCGATCACGGCTTTATTGCTCTTGTAGGGCGTGAGCAGCACGACCTTCTTCATGCCGAGCGTCTGCAGCGCCTCGAGAACCAGGCGGCTGGTTGCCATCGCGCCGATGCCGGTCGCTTCCGTGACGATGTCGAGAATCTTTCCTTCGCCCTGCGGCCCCTGGGTCATCGAGGTGTCGGTACAGTGGAACACGATCACGTCCGGACGCGCGTCGGACAGAAGCTTCGCCGCGTCCGCGATCTCGCTCTTCATCTCCGGCAGCGGCCGCTTCCACTCACCGGCGACGCGTGCGCGGGCGACATGGATGCCGAGTCCCTCCGGCGCGAAATGGTTGAACTGCGGTTCGCTGAAGGTGTTCACCGACGGGATGATCAGCCCGACCCGGGCACGCGGCGGGATCAGCGCGGCAGTGTCCGTGTTGACGTTTGGCAAGACGTTCATGGCGTGCCTCCGGATCTTCTTCAGTCGAAATTGATGCCGCTTTCCTTGTAGACCCTCGTCCAGCGTTCGGCCTCGGCGCGGTAGAACTTGTCGAATTCCGCGGGCGTCGTGGTGACGGCCAGGATGCCGGCCTTTTCCAGCCGGTCGGCGACGCCGGCGTCGGCGGTGGCCTTCACCACGTCCTCGTGGATTTTCCGGAGCACCGCGGGCGGCGTGCCGGCGGGCGCCACCAGGCCGATCCAGCTCGACATCTCGTCGATCGGCAGGCCAGAGGCCTCGGCGAGCGGTTTGACGTCCGGCAGCACGGCCAGCGCCCGGTTGTTGAGCTTGGCGAGCGGCCGGAACTGGCCGCTCCTGATCAGCGGCAGGCTCGGCGCGATGCCGTCGACGATGAAATCGACGCTGCCGGTGAGCAGCCCCTGCACCACCTCGGAGCTGCCGCGGTAGGGCACCAGCACCACCTCGATCCCGGCGGCTTTGGCAAACGTCGCGCCGGCGAGCCGCGTGATGGTGATGCCCGCCCCGTAGTTGAGTTTCGAGCCGCTGGCCTTGCCGCGCGCGATCAGCTCCGCGATCGTCTTCGGCCCGTCGCTGGCGCGAACGGTCAGCAGCGAGGTGTTCTTCGCCGTCAGCGTGATCGCGGCGAAGTCCCTGAACGGGTCGTAGCTCATCGGCGCGCCGGTCGCAGGGTTCATCACCAGCGTGGTGTCCATCGCGGCCAGCAGCGTGTAGCCGTCGGCCGGCGCATTCGCCACCGCCTGCGCGCCGATGCCGGTGTTGGCGCCGGGCCGGTTCTCGATGACCACGCCCTGGCCCCACATCTCGGAAAGCTTCTGCCCGAGGATGCGCATGTTGACGTCGGTCGGCCCGCCCGCCGGGAACGGCACGACGATCTTCACCGGGCGGGTCGGAAAGCCCGCAGCATCGCCGCCCTGCGCCGCGGCGGTCACGGTCGCGGCAGCCAGGAGGGCGAGGACGGCGAGGGTGCGCATCGCTAGACGAGCTTTCGCGTCACGTCGCCGAACAGGTCGTCGACCTTCACCTTCTTGGTGATCATCTGCTGCCGCAGCGAATAATCGATGACCCGCTCCAGCGCCTCGCGGTTGGCCTCGACGCCGAACCGGAACGGATCGAGCGCGCCTTTCGGCGCCGAGGTGTCCAGATCGCGCGCCGCCTTGAAGCAGCGGAAAATCTCCTCCACGAGTTCGGGACGTTCCGTGGCGATCTTCTCGCGCACGATCACCATGTGGTTGATCGGCACGCCGCCGTGCGACAGCGCCCATTCCTTGTTGGCCGTCTCGGCGTCCGGAACCAGCGTCTTGAAGCGCGGGTCAGGAAATTTGTCGCCGATCAGCGCTGCGTCCACCTCGCCGTCGATCAGCATCTGCGGCAGTTGCTTGGTCTCCGGCGCGCGCTTGACGAACGAGGGGTCCTTGTACTGCGCCACATGCGGATCCTCCATGGTGGTGATCTCCACCTTGGACCAGTCGACGCCGAAGCTCTCCGCGAGGATGCCGCGCACCCAGATGCCGGTGGTCTGGGTGTAGGAGCGCACGCCGAATTTCCTGCCGTTCAGGTCCGACGGCTTCATCGTGCCGCGCTCGGAATTGTAGGCGACGGTGTGCAACTGGCCGCGGCCGACCACGGTTGCCGGCAGCAGCACGTAGGGCAGGCCGAATTCGCGGGCCTGCAGGAAGGTCACGATGGCCAGCTCGCCGCAGTCGAACCGGTGCTCGCGCACCATCGGCTTGAAGCCGCGGTTGGGCACCGGGAAATCCGGGAATTCCCATTCGATCAGATCGGACTTCACCCGTCCGTCCTTCAGCGCCACCGCGTTGGAATAGCTGCCGAGCAGCGTGTTCAGCTTCATTTTGTCGGGGCGGGTCAGCACGGCGGTTCTCCCTTGGTCCTGTTTCGCAATTCTGCGTCATTCCGGGGCGCCGCCACAAGCGCTTCACGCGCGTCTTCGCGCGCTATGGCGGCGAACCCGGAATCCAGAGCCGCTCCATGGCTCGGTTCTGGCTCCTCCGCAAGGTCGGGCAACTGGATGTGCGACCGCTGGCTGCGCGAGACCGCTACTTCTTCGGCAACACCGCGGCGAACGTGCTTCCCCGCACGCACATCTTGCCCTTCGGGTCCTGCCAAAGCTTCTCGATCTTGTGCAGATGCCCGAGCGCGCGTGCCACCGTGTTGAAATCGTAGTCCGCGAACCGCTCGGAGATGTCCGTGTAGTAGAGCGGCTCTTTCTCGATGGCGTCGAGGATCTTCTTGGCCAGAAGCTCCACCTCGCGCTCGTCGCCGGACTTGCCCGCGCTGTCCTTCTTGCCCTTGACGTATTCGTCCACCTTCGCGGTGTCGGCATAGGCATAGGTGATGCGCTCGTAGTGCTCCTTCGGGATGTGCTCGGGGATCGTCGCGTCGATGCCCACCTTGGTGCCGATCGGCACCACACCCGCGCCCTGCAACAAGCTCGGATCGAGCGGCTTCGCCCGCGCGCCGGGAACGATCACGATGTCCTTGTCGCCCTGAACGCGCGTGGCGATGGCCCATTCGACGTCGGTCGGATTGTTGATGTCGATGTCGTCGTCCACCACGACGACGTGCTTGAGGTCCATCACCGACAGCGCCGCCAGCAGCGCGTTCTTGCCGTCGCCGGCGGCGCCCTTCTTGATCGAGACCACCGCGTGCCAGAACGCGCAGCCGCCGAGCGTGACGTTGAGGTCGGTGACCTGCACGTTGGCGATCTTCAGCGCCTGCCGGATCGCGGTGTAGCGGGTCGGCGCCGCGAGCCAGGTGTTCTCCCACGGCATGTGCAGGTTGTAGTAGACCGCGTCCTTGCGCATCGCGATCGCCTTGATGCGAACCAGCGGGTTCCAGTGCAGGCCGCCCATCAGCCGCGTGAACTCGCCGAACCGGCCCTCCGGCCAGGTCCAGCCGGTCGGCAGGATTTCCGCCTCCAGAACGATCTCTGCGTCCGCAATGTAGGGCACGTCGATGGTGGAGCAGGGCGCAAGCTGCACCGCCTCGCCGCGAAGCCCGCCGGCGATACCCATCTCGTCGACGCCGAGCGGCGCGCGGAAGCCCGAGCCCGTGATCTCGAACGGATGCACGCCGATCGAGATCGAGATCGGCAGTGGTTCTTTCCGCTCCAGCGCGCGCTGCGCAAACAGCCGCATGTTGTTCGGCGTGACGATGTCGATGCCGGTGAGGCTCTTTTCCTTGACGATGAAGCGGTAGATGCCGCTGTTGAAACCGAGCTCGGGGTCTTTGCAGATCACCACGCCTGCGGTGATCATCGGCCCGCCGTCATAGATCGACGACATCGGGATCGGCAGCTTGTAGAGGTCGACGTCGTCGCCCAGCATCACCACGTCGCGTGTCGGCGAGCCGTTGACGTATTTCGGCGGGATCGGCTTGGCGATCGCCGCCGCGAGCTTGTGCTCGATCTCGCCGAAGGTCTCGCAGCCCATCGCCATGGTGGCGCGCTCTTTCGAGCGGATGATGCCGGACACCACCGGCACGCCGTAGCCGATCACGTTGTGGAAATAGAGCGCGGTCTTGGCCTGGTCCACCAGGGTGGCGATGTGGCGGATATCGACTGCCTGGTGCAGGTCGACCAACTCTCCCGCCTGCCGCAGCCGGTCGAGGAATTGGCGGAAATTCTCTTTCATTTTGTTGGTTCTCCAGAGGCCGGCAGGGGCTAGGGGCGTAAACTACTGGCCGGGGACGGGTGGAGCAATCGTCCGCGCTGCATGGCGGCGGCGCTTTTCAAGACAGCGTCGTTCGGATATCCCCGCCGCATGACCGAAACCAGCTGGCCCAATCTCCGCGAAGACGACTTCATCGTCCGCGACTTCCGTTTCGCCTCCGGGGAGACGCTGCCGGAACTGCGGCAGCATTACATTACGCTGGGCACGCCGCAGACCGACGTCGCGGGCCGTATCGTCAACGCGTCGCTGCTGATCCACAACACCACCGGCACCGGCAAGACCTGGCTCGAGCCCTCGCTCGCCGGCGAACTGTTCGGCGCCGGCCAGCCGCTCGATGCGGCAAGGAACTTTCTCGTCATCCCCGACATCATCGGCTTCGCCCGCTCCAGCAAGCCGAGCGACGGCCTGCGCGCGAAATTCCCGCGCTACCGGCTGCATGACGTCGCGGTGGCGCAGCACCGCCTCGTCACTGAAGGGTTGAACATCCCGCGCGTGAAGCTCGTGATGGGCCTGTCGCTCGGTGGTATGCTGACCTGGATGTTCGGCGAGATGTTTCCGGACTTCATGGACGCGCTGGTGCCGGTCGCGAGCCAGCCCGGCCCGATGAGCGGGCGCAACTGGATCCAGCGCCGCATCAATGTCGAGGCGATCCGCAACGATCCCGAATGGATGGGCGGAGACTACGAGACCCAGCCGACCGGCTGGGCCCGCGTCGCGCCGCTGTCGGCGATGTTCACCCAGAGCGTCGTGCGCATCCAGGAGGTCGGATCGACGCGCGAGAAGGCCGACGCGTTCTACCGGCGGCTGGTCGAGAACGCGCATAAGGGCGACGCCAACAACCGGCTCTATCAGATCGAGTCGACGATGGACTACGACCCGTCCGTCGACCTCGAGAAGATCAGGGCGAAGCTGTTCGCCATCAACTTCGCCGACGACGCGGTCAATCCGCCCGAGTTGGGCGTGCTGGAAGCCGGCGTCGCGCGGATTCCCGGAGCGCGCTGCGTGGTCGTGCCGGCGACGCCGCAGTCGCTCGGCCATCAGTCGTCGATGCATGCCGCGCTTTGGAAGAGCCATCTGGCGGAATTCTTGAAGTCGATCTGAAGCCGGGTAAGGCCATCGTCGGACAGGCCATTTGTTCTGAAAATGCGCCTTAACATAGGACGAGCATGCTTTGATTGTTGACTAATGTAGATTATTATACTATATTGTTAGTTGTTGTCAGTGAGATTGTTCTAAAATCGCCTTCGTCGTTGGAATATCCATGCTTCCAGTATCGAATCCCCTGCGGCGCGCGCCCCGTTCCTTGCCGGCATCATCGGCATCGAATTCCGGCATTGCGCTTCTGGCGTCCGAAATCGCAGCCGCCTGCCGCGAGCCGCGCAGCGTGATGGGCCCGTGGATCAAGGCCGCGCTGGCGCGGGCCGCGCTCGATCCCGGTCTGCTCAAGCCCGAGCACCGCCTGATCCAGTCGGACTGCTACGCGCGCCACATCCTGCACAGCGACCCGGGAGGGCTTTTCACCATCCTCGCGATCGTCTGGGCGCCGGGGCAGTTCAGCGCAGCTCATGCGCATCAGACGTGGTGCGGCTACGCGGTCTACGACAATCCGCTGGACGAGACGCTGTTCAGGTTCGACCCCGCGCGGTCCGCGGCCGAACCGGTGCGGACAGAGGTCCGCGTTCCCGGCTATAGTTGCCATGCCGGTGCAGGACTTGACCAAATCCACAGGCTCGGTAATTCCGGCGGAAGACCCGCGATCTCCATCCATGCCTACGGTGTAGAGCGCGAGCGTATCGCGACGCACGTCAACCGTGTGGTGGACGTCGCACCATGAAAAAGGATGTGAGTTTTGAGCAAGACGATGAAAGCGCTGGTGCTGAAGAAGCACGGCACCCTCGACGAACTCCAGGTCGTCGCTGACTATCCGGTTCCGCAGGCCGTCGAAGGTCACGTCGTCATCCGCGTCCGGGCGTCGTCGTTCAACTACCACGACGTGTTCACCGTCAAAGGCATGCCGGGCATCAAGGTGCCGCTGCCGGTGATCCCCGGCCTCGACATGGCCGGCGAGATTTCCGAGGTCGGTCCCGGCGTCGCCAAGTGGAAAGCCGGCGACCGTGTGCTGGTCAATCCGCTGAACAAGAAGAAAGGCCTGATGGGCGAAATGCTCGACGGCGGCATGGCGCAATACTGCCTGGTCGCCGCCGATCAGCTTGTCGCCATGCCGGACGGCGTGAGCTTCGAGGACGCGGCTTCTTTGCCGGTCGCCTACGGCACCGCACACCGCATGCTGATCACCCACAAGACCGTCAAGAAGGGCGACCGCGTGATCGTGCTCGGCGCCTCGGGCGGCGTCGGCACCGGCTGCGTGGTTCTGGCCAAGCTGCTCGGCTGCGAGGTGATCGCCTGCGCGTCCAGCGAAGAGAAGATGCGCCGCCTGAAAGAGCTCGGCGCCGACGAGGTGGTCGACTATTCCAAGACCGACTGGTCGAAATGGGCGGTCGAGAAATACGGCAAGCCGCAGCGGCGCACTTACGAAGGCGGCGTCGACGTGGTGGTGAACTTCACCGGCGGCGACACCTGGGTGCCGTCGCTGCGCTGCCTCAAGCGCGGCGGCAAGCTTTTGGTCTGCGGCGCGACCGCGGGCTACGACCCCAAGGAAGACCTGCGCTACATCTGGAGCTTCGAGATCGAGGTGAAGGGCTCCAACAGCTTCTACGACGACGATCTCGCGGCGCTGATGACCATGATCCAGAAGGGGCAGATCAAGCCGGTGGTCGACAAGGTGCTGCCGCTCGAGCAGGCCGCCGAAGGCCTCCGCCTCATCCAGGACCGCGAGATCTTCGGCAAGGTCGTGGTGACGCCATGAACGACGTCAAGAAAGAG
>Ga0247829_10000906_pt1 | contig 12661 bp, 9 predicted proteins | sample 12C_Control_Day4_FD_207765 | JGI IMG/M metagenome (GOLD analysis project Ga0247829, IMG submission 207765) | Soil microbial communities from agricultural site in Penn Yan, New York, United States - 12C_Control_Day4 | ecosystem: Environmental > Terrestrial > Soil > Agricultural land | place: USA... | reverse complement strand
ATCAACTCGGCTACTCGTTTCGTTGCGCCCATGATGCTGGTCGGGCGTACCGCCTTGTCGGTGGAGATGAGCACCAGGTGCTCCGCCCCGAACTCCGCGGACAGCTCCGCTACGTTCCGGGTGCCGAGCACGTTGTTGGTGACCGCCTCCGCGATGTTGGCCTCCATGAGCGGCACGTGCTTGTGCGCGGCGGCGTGAAAGACCGCGTAGGGGCGATGCTCGTCAAATACCCGCCGCATGCGGTCGCGGTCGCGGACATCGGCGATGATGGGCACGAACTCCACCCGGGGAAACCGGAGCGTGAGCTCGTGCAGCACGTCGAAGATGGAGTTTTCACCGTGGCCCAGCAGGAGTACCCGCGCGGGGTCGAGTCGCGCCAGCTGCCGGCAGAGCTCGCTGCCGATCGACCCGCCCGCCCCGGTGACCATCACCGATTCGCCGGTGGCGAGCGAGCGGACCTGCTCGAGATCGGTCTGGATCGGTTCGCGGCGCAGGAGGTCCTGAATCTCGACCTGGCGGAGCGCGGCGACGGGCACCTTTCCGGACAGAATATCCTGGAAAGACGGTACCGTCCGAGCCTTGATGCCGCATTCCAGCGCGGCCTGCACAACTTCGCGCACGACCTTGCCCGATGCGCGGGGGATCGCGATGACCAGCTCCTCCGCCTCGTGCCGGGCCACCAGGTCGCCGATCTTGTCCAGGGAGCCCAGCACGGGCACGCCGCAGAGCCGGTGCCCGTGCTTGGACCGGTCGTCGTCCACGATGCCCACGGGATAGAACCCCAGCTGTGGCTGGCTGAGCAGTTCCTTCACGATCATCTCGCCGGTCGCGCCTGCGCCCACCACCAGGGTGCGGCGCGCATCGGACCGGGGGCGGACCCGCCGGCCGAAGATGCGAAGCGCAAGCCGTGGCAGGGCAACGGCCGCGGTGGAGAGCAAGGCGTCGAGAAGGATGACCGACAGCGGCACCCGACCGGGGATGAATCCGAGACCGGGCAACAGGGCCGCGCCGATGAGCAAGCAGGCGAACCCGGAGGCCGCAGAGGCCATCAGGATCCGTTCCAGGTCCACCACCCCCGCGTGCCGCCACAACCTGCGGTAGAGCCCGACTCCATACAGAATCGTGACCTTGAGCGGTATTGCCAGGCCGGCATAGAGAACGGCAGCCCGGGCCTGACCTAGCCCCCAATCCAAGCCCTCGAACCGGACCACATAGGCCAGGAAAATGGACGCCGAGAACGCAACGATGTCCGATATCAGGAGATACCGGTTGCGGAAATGCATGAAACGGGGCGACCTCGAGTCAGCGTGCATCGGTCAGGATTATCAACGGGAACAGATTGCGAGTCAAGGGCTTAAGCTCCTATCGTTGACCGCGGCCAAGGGCACACAAGGCACCGGCAGGCGGCCCAGGCGTCACAAAAGCAGACAAGCCGTGCCGGTAGTGCGAAAATGGGACCAGCCCGGTAGTCGTGGGACCGGCTTCGACGCTGGATCCTATGGACGGTCCGCCCGTCCCGCCGTGATGTAGGGGCAGACCCCGGCCGGTGGCTATTTGTAACGGTGCCGGCCTTCCAGATTGCGAAACCGCCGGAACGGCGCGACGCGCTCGACCGCGAGATAGAGCAGTGTGAGGAGGGTGAGGGCCGCGAATCCGAGCCGTGCCCCTGCCGGATCGCGATTCCGAGCGATCCAGGCGCCGCCCACCAGCAACAGGTTCACGGCCATCACGGTGCCGGTGACCCGCCGGTGGGACCATCCAACCTGAACCAGCCGCTGGTAGGCGTGCAGCCGGTGAGGAGCGGTAACCCGGTCGCCCGCCACCAGTCGCCGCATGAGCGTGATGGTGGCGTCAAACACGAACAGGCCGAGCATGGCAAGCCAGAATGGAACGGACAGGGCACCGCTATTGTGGGCGGCCAGCGCGAGCACTCCGAAGGCGTAGCCCAGGAAGCCGGACCCAACGTCGCCCAGAAAGATCCTGGCGGGGGGCCAGTTCCACGGAATGAACCCCAGTGCCGCGGCCCCCACCAACGCCGCCGCCGCCGCCAGCCCCGGGTGTCCGAGCGACCAGAGCAGGGCGGCTGCGCCCGTCGCGACCGTCACCGCCTCGGACGCCGCAAGACCATCGAGGCCATCCATGAAATTGTAGAGGTTGATGGCCCATACAATGCCGAGCCAGGCGAGCGCCGCACCCGCCACGCCGCCCATTCCCGGCAGCCCGCCCAGCAGGACAACCGCATAGCCCGCCGCGGCCGCGTGCACCATCAGCCGCACGCCAGCCGAGACGCCGCGGCGGTCGTCGAGCCAGCCGATCGCCGCTACCAGGATGCCGCCGCCGAGCAGTGCCTGGGCGAGCGCGACCGGCAACCGACCGGCGTACCACGCCACGGCGAGACCGGCGAGCCCCGCCGCGGCGACCGCGGCACCGCCCCCACGCGGAGTTGGAACGACGTGGGAGCTGCGATCGGTAGGCAGGTCCAGCATGCCGCGGGTTCTGGCGTACCGAAGCAGCACGCCCGTAAGGACCCCGCTGGCCGCGGTAACGGCGGCCAGCAACGGGATCACGGCGCCCTCACCTGGCCGAGGTACCATGCGGCCATCACGGACAATCCGGCGGCCGGCGTAAAAGGCGGCGCGTAGCTGGTGAGCCGCCGGAGCTTCGAGATGTCCACGGCCAGCGAGCCGAGGAGGCGCCGCTCGACGGCGGAATCGAATGGGACCCGGAAACGCCGACTCATCGCGTCGCCCAGACGAGCCGCGGCGCGGAACGCGGCGGGCGGCACCGGCAGGAGGCGGGGCCGACGCCCGAGTGCCAAGCCGATCGACCGGATGAGCTCAGGCGTGGAAAGATCGTGGCCGTCGCTGACGAAGAATGTTTCGGAGCCGGCGGAGGGCGAGGCCAGGACCGCATCCACCGCTGCAACGAAGTTCCCGGCAAAGAGCAGGCTGCGGCGATTCCGGACCAGCGCGAACGGCAGTGGCGCGCCGCGGTCGACCGCCTCGAACAGCCGGAGGATGTTCCCCTTGGCCCCTGCCCCGTAAGCCAGCGGAAGGCGGAGGATGGGCGCGTGGAGTCCGCCCCGCTCCGCGAGCTCGCGTACCACTTGCTCGGCTTCCAGCTTGCTCACCCCATAGGCGTCCGACGGGCGGGGCGGCTCCGTTTCGGTCCACGGTTGCTCGGTGGCTTCCCCCACTGCTTTGGTCGAGCTGACGAACACGAACCGCGCGACGCGAGCGGCCAGCGCCTGGCGGAGCACACGCCGCAGGCCGTCGACGTTGACCGCCCGAAACTCGGCGAGCGGATCGGCGGCAAGATCGTCCATCTGGTGGACCCGAGCGGCGAGGTGCACCACCGTGCCCGCGTCCCTCAGGGCGGCCGCGAGCCCCTCGGCGTCGTCGAGTCCGCGCACAATGTGCGGCTCGGAGCCGGGCGGCGCCGCCGCGGCGCGTCGAACCAGGGCGCGAACCGGCACACCGCGCGCCACCAGCGCGGCACAGAGGGTACGCCCGAGAAACCCGCTCGCGCCGGTTACGAGCCAGGGCTCGGACCCGCGGAGGGACGCCACACCGGAGGCCGGGTCGCGCTCGCGGACGGGAGTTAGGACGAGGCGAGGCTGTACGGGGCGGGCGCTGCCGCTTCGCGAGCCCCGTGCACCACGCGGGTGAGATGCTCGACGGTTACCCGTAGCCCGTCCATGAACGTCACGTGGGGCTCGTAGCCCAGTCGATGGTGCGCCTCGGCGATGCTGGCGTAGGAGTGCGGGATGTCGCCGGGACGGGCCGGCTGGAAGTCGGGCTTGATGTCGGCATCGATGAGCGAGCCGATCGCCTGGACTAATTGCAGCAGGCCGACCGGCGAGCTGGTGGCGATGTTGAAGATCTGTCCGGCGACACGGTCGCGATCGCAGGCCAGGAGGTTGGCTTGCACCACGTTCTCGACGAACGTGAAATCACGGGTTTGCGAGCCGTCACCGAAGATCACCGGCCGCTGGTTGCGCAGCATCGTGGTGATGAACCGCGGAATGACGGCGGCATATTCCGAGTCGGGGCTCTGCCGCGGCCCGAAGACGTTGAAGTACCGCAGAGTGACCGTCTCGAAGCCGTAGAGCTCGGTAAACGAGCGGCAGTAGTGCTCCCCCGCCAGCTTGCTCACGGCGTAGGGCGAGATCGGCTTGGGCTGCACGGCTTCGCGCTTGGGCAGCTCCGAATCCTTGCCGTACACCGAGGAACTGCTGGCATAGACCAGTCGCTGCACGCTCGCGTCCTTCGAAGCCCGCAGCAGGTTGAGCGTGCCGACGACGTTGACCTCGTTCGTGGTGATGGGGTCGCGCACCGAGCGCGGCACGGACGGAAGCGCCGCCTGATGGAGCACGACGTCGATCCCTTCCACCGCCTCCCGCACGATGTGATAGCTGCGCACGTCGCCCTCGAGCACTTCGGCCCCGGCGAGCGTCGCCAGGTTGGTCCGGATTCCGGTGGAAAAATTGTCCAGGATGCGGACCTGATCGCCGCGCTTGAGGAGGGCGTCCGCGACATGCGAGCCGATGAACCCAGCGCCCCCGGTCACGAGATAACGAGTCATGGTGCGTCCTTGAGCTGTTGAAGGGTATTCGCCGGCCGGGCGTGCGACAGCGCGCCGTACAGTTCGAGCGTCGCCGCCACGACCCGCTCCACCCCGAACTCTGCCTCCGCGATCGCGCGGCCGCGCCGCCCCATCCGTTCGCGGAGCCCGGCGTCGGTGAGGAGGATGCGGAGCCGCTCCGCGAGCGGGGCGGCCTCGCGCACCGGAACCAGCCAGCCGTTCTCGCCATCACGCACGACCTCGCGACAGCCCGGCACGTCCGTGGTAACGATTGGACGCCCGGCCGCGCTCGCCTCGAGCAACGCCTTCGGGAGTCCTTCCCGATAGGAAGGCAGGCAGACGACATGCGCGGCTGCCAGCACGGCCGGCATGTCCGTGCGATGCCCCCACCATTCGACCGTCCCCGCCGCCTGCCACTCCCTCAGCCGCTCTCCGGATATCGCGGCCGGGTTGCCTGGATCGGTGTCCCCCACGAGCACGAAGCGCGCCACCATGCCTTCGGCCCGGAGCGCGGCCGCCGCCTCGACAAACTCCCCGACACCTTTATCCCACAGCATGCGGGCCGGGAGCACAACCACGGCCGGGTCGGGCGGCTCCGGCGCGGGCCGGAACTCCGCCAGGTCCACGCCGGAGCCGCGGATCAACACGGTGCGGCGGATGGGGACCAGCCCGGCGCCGACGAAGAGGCCGCGGTCGTCCTCGTTCTGAAAGATGACGCGGGTCGCGCGGCCGCGAAACGCGATCCCGTACGCCGTCATCACCGCGCCGCGGCGCACGCGGGCGAGCGCGCCGGGAGCTATGAACAGATAACCCAGCCCGCTCACCGCGTTCACCACGCCGGGCACTCCCGCAATGCGAGCGGCGATGGACCCGTAGAGCACGGGTTTGACCGTCACGTGGTGCACCAGCGCGGGGTGCAGCCGGCGGTACAGCGCAACCAGCGCAGCCACCGAGGCCGCCTCGGCCCATGGGCGGCTCCCGCGCCGCGACAGCACGATCGCGTGATGGGGAAAGCCGCGTGCGCCGATCCGGTCCGCGCCGCTGCCCGGCGGCGTGGCGACGTGGACGTCGTACCCGGCGGCGCGGGCCGCTTCCGCGAGCACCAGGCGGTGGGACAGGAAGAACCCTGCGTCATTGACGACGAACAGCAATCGCGGCGGCGCGGATGCCGGCGGACCCACTGCGCGGCTCAGTCTCCCCGGCTGGAGTCCAGCCAGGCCTGGAACATGAGTACGTCCCACAGGTGGTACTGCCAGCTCCGGCCGCCGGAGAGGTGTTCTTCCCAGCGACGGCGGATCGGCACTGGATCGAGGATCCCCTCGCACCGCAACCGGTCGGGCGCGAGCAGCGCCTCAGCCCATTCCCGCAGGGGGCCCCGGAGCCACGCGCCGATGGGCACTCCAAATCCCAGCTTCGGACGCTCGGTGAGCGCCCGGGGCACATACTGCGCCAGCAGGCGCCGAAGCACCCGCTTCCCTTCTCCACCGGATACCTTCTCAGCGAGCGGGAGGGTCCAGGCGAATTCGACGACGCGGTGATCGAGGTAGGGAGCGCGCGTCTCGAGGCTCACCGCCATGCTGGCCCGGTCGACCTTTACCAGGATGTCATCCGGCAAATACGAAACCTGGTCGAGGTACATCATCCGGTCGGTCACGTCGGGCAGCGCCGCCACCCTTGCCTCATCGAGAGGTGAGGACGGCTCATGGCCCCCGAGAACCAGCGACGCCGGTTGGTCCCAGTGGGATACCAGCCCGCGATACATTGCGTGCGCGTTGGGGGCGTCAATCACCTGCGCCAGTTTGTGAACGCTGTCGCCGGGATGGCTCACCGCCACCAGGGGCCGCAGGGCCCCGAGCACCGCATCCCACCGAGCGGGCGCGACGCCGAGGGCAACCCGCGCGCCCCAGCGCCGTACCGGCACGGGGACCCGACCGGCGCTGCGCCACAGTCGCCCCACCCACGCATGCCGGTTGTAGCCGCCAAACACTTCGTCGCCACCGTCGCCCGACAGGGCCACGGTCACGTGGCGCCGCGCGAGCGCGCTGACCAGGTAGGTGGGAATCTGCGATGAGTCCGCGAACGGCTCGTCATAGATCAGCGGCAGGCTGGGAATCACCCCCATTGCCTCCGCGGGCGTGACGTACAGCTCGGTGTGATCGGTCCCCAGATGGGCCGCAACGGCGCGGGCACTCGCCGCCTCGTCGTAATCCTCCTCCGTGAAGCCGATCGTGAAGGTCCGCACCGGTCGTGCGGCCTGCGCCTGCATCAACGCCACGACGAGGCTTGAATCCACTCCGCCCGAGAGGAACGCGCCCAGCGGAACGTCGGCCTCCATCCTGAGCGCCACCGCGTCGCGCAGCAGCGTGTCCAACCGGTCCAGTGCGCCGCGGGGCTCCTGGGGCGCGCCGACGCCGGCCTCCGCCGATTCCAGTGCCGACCAGTATGGATCCGATCCCGGGACCACTCCGGGCCGCGCGTCGTCGAGCGGAACGCGGAGCAGCGTCGCTGGCGGCAGCTTGGCGATACCGCGATAGATCGTGTGCGGCGCGGGGATGCAGTTGTACCGGAAGTAAAGCGTGACGGCCCCGGGATCGATCGCGGGGCGCCAATCGGGAAGCGCCTGAAACGCCTTGAGCTCGGATGCGAACGCGAACACCCTACCGACCCAGCCGTAGTACAGCGGCTTCTCACCCAGTCGGTCCCGACTCAGCCAGAGCGTCCGTTCGGCGGTGTCCCACAGCGCGAAAGCGAACATGCCGTTGAAGCGGCGCACGGCCTCCCGCACACCCCACCGTGCCACGGCCGCGAGCATCACCTCGGTGTCGGAGTGTCCGCGCCACCTGGAGGCGGCGCCGGCGCGCTCCAGCTCATCCCTCAGCGCGCGGTGGTTGTAGATCTCACCGTTGTACACGATCGCGAAGCGGCCGCAGGCGGAGCGCATCGGCTGCCGGCCGTGCGGAGACAGGTCCACGATCGAGAGGCGTCGGTGACCCAATGCGATGCCGCCCGCCGGGTCTACCCATACGTCGGCATCGTCGGGTCCCCGGTGGTGCACCCGATCGGCCATGCGGCGCGCAATTCCGGCGGCATCGCCGGGCGCGCCATTTCCGGACCAGCCGAACCCGGCGATGCCGCACATCAGGCGGCTCTCGGACGCCGCGGCCTGCGGTACATCATGGCTCAGGGCGGGTGGCGCCGAAGGCCCGGCCGAGTCCGGGCACGCCCGCCCAGCGAGCGCGGGCGCGCTGGCTCTCGGTCGCAAACTCACTGAACGCGGCTGCGTCCTGCTCGCGGTTCCGGCGCAGAAAGTCCCCCAGCAACGCCGCCAGCAACCCGAGCAACCCACCCGCCAGCAGCGCGACCACCGCCTTGACGGCCAGGAAGCGCGCGTCCGGGCGCGCCGGCACCGTCGGCGGCTCGATGACACTCACGATCGGCGTGTCCCGGACTTCGTCGATTTTGGCCTGCTCGTAGGACTGCGCGAGGGTGGTGAACAGCTCCTGCTGAATGTCCACCTCACGGTCGAGCCGGTCGTACTCGAAGCGGAGCTGGGGCGAGTGGAGGTACTCGCGGTTCCGATTCAGGAAGCCGGCCACGCGTTCCTCGGCCCGGCGCAGGTCCGCCCGCACTTCGTCGAGCCGCCGCTCGGTGAAGCGCCGCTCCTGGCCGGCCTGCGATTGACGCGAATGGAGATTGAAATCGTTGAGCAGCGCGAGCAGCCGATCGTTCACCTGGGCAGACAACGCCGGATTCGTGAGCGTGACCGAGAGGCGCACGAGGCCGGTCTTGATCGCCACCGACGCCTTGACGTCGTCGCGCAGCTTGTCGACGGTCGCCTCCCGCCGCTCCGCCGGCGTACGTCCTTTCGCTTCGTACCACTCGACCAGGGTGGCGGTGCGCTCTACTCCGTCGGTCGCAAAGCTGAACCGCTCGTCCGCGAGCCGCTCCAGCAGCCGGTCAGAAGTGAGCAGGTCCACATAGAAGGCCGGGCCCTGGCCTGCATCAAGCCCCGGAACCGCCAGGCCAAGCTGGGCCGCGAGCGCCGAGAACGTGCCTTGACTGCTCCGGCGGTTCTGCGGCAGAAACGACGACTCGACCGTGTACTCCCGCGGATGGAACAGCGTGTAACCCACTATCCCGATGGCGGCGACGAGCGCGGTGAGCACGATCGGCCGGCTGTGGCGCAGCACCCTGGCGGCCACGGAATACACCGGCACATCGCCTGGTTCGTATACCGGTGGCTGGGTCACGGTTGCCGCGCTGCTCCTCGCAAGGGTTGACCGGCGCCGCTTTCCACGGCGTAGCCGGTGAAAGCTAGACGCATCCGAAGCCCGATCCTAGCAGGCGGGTCACCGCACGACATCCCGCGTGCCCGTGGCGCACCAGTACGGCGGCCCCTCGGAGAAGCGCACGTTCGCGAGCCCCGCCCGCTCCATCATCGCCGCGATCTCCGCCTGGGTGAACCGCTGCTCCAACCGGGTCCCGAACCGGTCCAACGCGTCGGTGCGCATCACGTAGAAACTGCGGTCGCGATAGGCTGCCAGCGGGACGTGCCGGACGTCGAGCCCGGCACGCTCGGCCCCGCGCGCAAGCCGCGCCATGGGCCAGTAGACCGCGCCGGCGACGGCCTGACTGAGCGCGAAGCGGACAGGCGGCGGCGCGCGGGAGATCCCGAAGCGCACCAACTCGCTCGCGCGCCACACCAGGCGAAACCAGCGGGGCCGGTTGTCGAACGCATAGTAGAGATACAGCAGGAGCGGCGCCCCAGGCTTGAGCTTCGCGACCAGCGATGCGATGCCGGCCGCGGTATCGGGCACGTGATGCAGGACGCCGAGTGAGTAGGCGAAATCGAGTGACGCGTCGGGCACCGGGATGTCGTCGACGCTGGCGTGGTGGAAGACGACGTTCGGCAGATCGTGAAGGTTGGCGCGGGCAACGCCGAGCGCCTCGGCACTCGCGTCGACGCAGTGCAGCGTGCCGACCCGCGGCGCTACGAACCGGGCCCAGCGGCCGCTGCCGCACCCCAGGTCGAGGCCCACCGCGCCGTCTCGCAGCTGGTCCCAGGGGAACCCGGCGAAATACTGACCCGCCAACTTCGCCAGCTCGTCCGGGGCGAGGGCCGACTGGTCGAACCGACGCCATTCGTCGCCGAACCCGGCGACCACGGCGGGATCGAGGTTCTCCGGCCGGGTCACGGTGCCAACCTGCCGGTGGTGAGCCGGCGGTACAGTTCCCGGTAGCGGGCGATCATGGTGTCCAGGCTGAACCAAGCGACGATCCGCTCCCGGGCCCGCAGTCCGAGTGCCCGGCGTTCGGCTTCGTCGAGCTGGAGCACGCGGACGATGCCGGCCGCGATCGCCTCGGGCCGGGAGCGCGGTACGACGACGCCGGTGTCGCCGACGAGCGAGGGAAGAAAGGTGAGGTCGGTGACGACGCACGGAACGCCCGACGCCATCGCCTCGCCTGCGGCGAGCGAGAAGCTCTCGCCGGACACCGACGTGACGGCGGCGAGGTCGAGCGCTGCGTTCAGGCGAGGCATATCGCCCCGCACACCGAGGACGTGCACGCGGCCCGGCAGCGCCTCGTCCGCCTCGGCAAGCAACGTGGCGAGTTCGTTGTTCTCCCGGCTCACCCCCTGGCCGGCCAGGACCACGTGCATCGTGGGACAGGCGCGCGCGGCCAGCGCTGCCGCGCGCAGGAAGCTCGCGTGGTCCTTCATCGGATCCCACCGCGCGAACAAGCCGACGAGCGGAGCGCCGGCCGGGATCCCAAGCTCGGCGCGGACCTCCCGGCGCGCGACGGGATCAGGAGCGAACCGCTGAACGTCTACCCCGTTGTGGATCACGGTCCACTCGGCCGGGCGGTAGCCCAGAGCGAGGTGATACTGACGGGTGGCCTCCGAGTTGGCCACCACCGCGTCGGGCCTGCCCGAAAGCCGGGCACAGAGGGCAGTCGTGACCCGGGTGAGCGGATTGTATCGCGGAAAATCCAGCGCGGCGGCATGGAGGCACCAGATCACGCGCGGGGGCGAGCGCAGGCCGCGGGTCGCGAGCGTGCCGAGCAGGTTCGCGTGATACATCCAGGTCTGGAGAATGGCGACCTCTTCCCCCCGGAGGAGCGCCCGCAGCCGGAATATGGCGCGCGGATCCGGCCAACCCCGCGCCAGGCCAAGGTCCTGCACCCGGACGCCGGCACCAGCGAACCGATCGCGGAGTTCACCGCCGCCCACCATCCCGACGACCACGTGCCGGAATTCGGTGTCCGGCATCGTGCGCACCAGATCGAGGAGAAGCGTTTCGGCCCCGCCGACACCCAGACCGGTGATGAGATGCAGGACGGTGCCCGGCACGTCAGGCCGGCACCGGGCCGCCCAGCCGCGGCGCGGCCGGGAAGGCGGCGGCAGCCGCGGCGGGTGCCGGGCCAATCCGGAGGCGGTGCGCGAGGCCGAGTGCCACGGCGTAAGCCATCCAGTAGACCCGCTCCACCGAGAGCGCGTTCAACATCCAGAAAAGCACGAACGCGCCGGTCAGCATGAGCACGAACTGACGCGTCATCCGGTCCCCGCCGCGAGCGCCGAGCACCCAGACCGCGGGCAACGCGAGCAGGGCGAGCAGGGCGGCGAGCACGAAGATGCCGCCCTCGTGCAGCACCTGGATGACGACGTTGTGGACGACGATGTCGCCCCCGGAGCTACCCCACCCCTCACCAAGAAGCAGGGTGCCGGCGTGCCGGCTGACAGCGTCGAGCGACGCCTGCACCGACGCCACTCGAATCTCGTCCTCGAGGAACCCGGGCGCGTTCAGCAGCCGGATCTGCCAGGTGTCCTGGACCAGAGACGACCCGAGCACGAGATAGGCGACGCCGCCGAGTATGGCGATTCCGATGACCACCGCGAAGAGGCTGCGGGCACTCCGCGCCGCGCCCAGCGCCGCCATCACCGCCAGCAGTGCCAGGGTCACCATCCAGGTGCGGTTGGCGTTGAGCAGCACGGGGATCAGCGACAACGCGAGCAGCAGCAGATGTCGCAATCGCCTGCGTGCGGCGAACGCGGCGCCGGCGAACCCCACGGCCATGAGGATCATCTGCAGTGGATGCGTGGTAAAACGCTGGAACACTCGGCCGATGCCGCTTCGGAACAGGATCGCGTCGTTTCCGGCGCCGAAGAGCAGGACCAGGCCCAGAGCGAAGAACACCAGATATGCGACCCCGAGGCGGCGCAGGAACCGGAATGGGTCCCTCAACTCCGCGATCCCCGCGGCCACGATGGGCACCGCCAGCCAGACGGTGAACAGGAGCTGCCCGTCGAAATTGAGCGCCGCGAGGAAGCGGCGGGAGTGGAGGGCGCTCACCAGCACGGCCGCGGTAATCGCGAGCGCCAGGATCCCATAGGGCCCCAGCACCAGACGGAGCACCGCACGGCTGGCGCCCTCGGAAAGGAGGAGGACGCACAGGAGCGTGAGCACCAGCAGATCTCCGGGGGTGAGACTCCCGGTGATGTAGGCGCGCGAGGTCGCCACGTACAGGACGATGGTCAGGCCCGCCACCGAGCCGAGCAGGCGCGACGCCGCTCGAGTCATCATGCCCGCATCCGCCGCCGTCGCACCGTCGCCCAGGCCGCCGCGCGCGGCCCCAGGACGAGGAGGCCGGCGGCGCTCCAGGCGGGGCGGGAGAAGGGCCGCCGGCGGAGCACTCCGGAAAGATGGTGGATGGCCCGGCGGCGCTGACCGACGTACGTGGCATGGGTCGCCGCGAGCACGGACAGGTACTCCTGGAGCCGCGGGGCCCAGCGCCTGAGCGCCGCTCCGTGGCGGGCGAGTGCGCTCTCGAAACTGGCCAGTTTGTCGGATGCGTCGCGGAAGACGCGCTGCACCGCGTCGGGGGTGGTGTCGGCGGTTAGCCGGTTGGGGGCGTCGGAGTAAACCCGGACCAGCACGTCGTCCGACACCTCGATCAGCCAGCGCGAGGCGAGATCGAGATGAAACTCGAACTCCCAGGCACGACTATCGGTGTACGCGGTCTCGGCGAACACCGCGCGGCGAATGCAATCGAGCTTTTCCGAGACCGCGTACACCGATAG
>Ga0247829_10000905_pt1 | contig 12671 bp, 14 predicted proteins | sample 12C_Control_Day4_FD_207765 | JGI IMG/M metagenome (GOLD analysis project Ga0247829, IMG submission 207765) | Soil microbial communities from agricultural site in Penn Yan, New York, United States - 12C_Control_Day4 | ecosystem: Environmental > Terrestrial > Soil > Agricultural land | place... | reverse complement strand
TCATCGTCACCGACAACCTGTTCGGCGACATGCTCTCCGACGTCGCCGCGATGCTGACCGGCTCGCTCGGCATGCTGCCCTCCGCCTCGCTCGGCGCCCCCGACCCGAAGACCGGCCGCCGCAAGGCGCTCTACGAGCCGGTGCACGGCTCGGCCCCCGACATCGCCGGCCAGGGCAAGGCCAACCCGATCGCCTGCATCCTCTCGTTCGCCATGGCGCTGCGCTATTCCTTCGACGCCGGAGCCGACGCCGACCGGCTCGAGGCCGCCGTCGAGCGCGTGCTCGCCGACGGCGTCCGCACCCCCGACCTCGTCGGTCCGGACGGCGGCGCACCGGCCTCGACCTCGGAAATGGGCGACGCGATCGTCGCGGCGCTCGACGCTCGATGAGCGTCGCCGCCGCGCCGGTCCATCGAAGCGCGAACCTAAAGGGCGCGGCCTTCGCGTTGCTCGCCTTCGGCGTCTACTCGACGCACGACGTGGTGGTGAAGTCGCTCGGCGGCACCTACTCGCCGTTGCAGATCGTGTTCTTCGCCAACCTGTTCGGCTTCCCGATCGTCACGCTGATGCTGATGCGCGACCCGGTCGACGGCAACCTCAGGCCGCGCCATCCCTGGTGGACGCTGCTCAGGACCGCCTCGGCGGTCAGCTCGACGACGCTGGTGTTCTACGCCTTCTCGGTGCTGCCGATGGCGCAGACCTACGCGCTGATCTTCGCGGCGCCGCTGCTCATCACCATCCTCGCCATCCCGATCCTCGGCGAGACCGTCGGCTGGCGGCGGCAGGTCGCGGTGGTCGTCGGCCTGCTCGGGGTCATGGTGGTGCTGCGGCCGGGCGCCACCGACCTCACCGCCGGCCACCTCGCGGCGCTCGGCGGCGCGGTGTTCTCGGCGATCGCCGCGGTCGTGGTGCGCAAGATCGGCCACGCCGAGCGCAGCGCCGTGCTGCTGCTCTACCCGATGGTGGCGAACTTCCTGATCATGGGAGCGGCGATGCCCTTCGTCTACCGGCCGATGCCCGCCGTCGACGTCGGCGGCCTGATGCTGATGGCCTGCCTCGGCTTCCTCGGCGCGCTCTGCCACATCACCGCCTACCGAACCGGCAGCGCCGTCGTCGTCGCGCCGATGCAGTACTCGCAGATCCTCTGGGCGGTGCTCTACGGCGCCGCCTTCTTCGGCGAGCGCCCGGACTGGAGCACCGGGCTCGGCGCCGCGATCATCATCCTCTCGGGCATCTACGTGGTGTTCCGCGAGGATCGCGGCGGGATATCCACGAGCCGCCCGGTGCTGGAGACCCGCTCGCGCTTCGTCACCGGCACCTACCCGCGGATCTCCTCGGTGTTCCGGCTGTTTCGCCGCGAGCACTGAGCCTTGCGCCCGGCGCGCCGCGGCATTAAGAGAGCGCCCGGTGTCGGAGTGTAGCGCAGCCTGGTAGCGCACCTGCTTCGGGAGCAGGGGGTCGGAGGTTCGAATCCTCTCACTCCGACCAGACGCCTGACGCCCGGCTCCCGCCGGCGCACGGCCGGGGGACGCCAGCGATGCCGCCGCTCACCGATGAGCCTTGGCTTTCCATCGTCATCCCGCTGAAGAATGAGGCCGACAACGTCGGCTACGTCACCGAGGCGATCGTCGCGGCCTGCGAGGCGCTCGCGCCCTACGAGGTCGTCTACGTCGACGACGGCTCCACCGACGACACCGCCGCGCGGGTGCGGGCGCTCGCCGGGCGCTACCAGTTCGTGCGGCTGGTGCAGCACCCCGCCAGCGGCGGCCAGTCGGCGGCGGTGCACAGCGGCGTCGGCCTCGCCCGCGGCAGCGTCGTCTGCACCCTCGACGGCGACGGCCAGAACCCGCCGTCGGAGATCCCGAAGCTCGCCGCGCTGCTCGAGGGCCGCGCCTTCCCGGCCGGCGTCGGCCTGATCGCCGGGCAGCGCGTCGGCCGGCAGGACACCGCCTCGAAGCGCTGGGCCTCGCGCGCCGCCAACGGGCTGCGCCAGCGGCTGCTGAACGACGGCACCCGCGACACCGGCTGCGGGCTGAAGATGTTCCCGCGCGCCCTGTTCCTGACCTTGCCCTACTTCGACCACATGCACCGCTACCTGCCGGCGCTGGTCGGCCGCGACGGCTGGAAGACGCTGCACGTCGACGTGGCGCACGCGGCCCGCCACGCCGGCCGCTCGAAATACGCCAACCTCGGGCGGGCGCTCGCCGGGGCCTCCGATCTGATGGGCGTGATGTGGCTGATCCGCCGCCGCAAGAAGACCCGCCCGGTCGAGGTGGCGGGCGCCGGGGAGGCCTGAGCATGGAGACGCTGTTCGAGATCTTCCGCGTCGACCACTGGGGCGAGTTCTGGTGGGTGGTCGTCGGCCTGTCCGGCCAGCTGCTGTTCTCGATGCGCTTCCTCGTGCAGTGGATCATGTCCGAGCGGGCGAAGCGGTCGGTGATGCCGGTCGCCTTCTGGTACTTCTCGCTGGCCGGCGGCGTGGTGCTGCTGAGCTACGCGATCTACCGCCGCGACCCGGTGTTCATGCTGGGGCAGGGCACCGGGCTCGTCATCTACGGCCGCAACCTCTGGCTGATCCATGCCGACAGGCGCGCCGCCTGACGCGCGGGCCTTCCGGCTCGGCCTCGCCGGCATCGCCCTCGTCACCCTCTGGCGGCTGGCGCTGCTGCCGTTCGACACCCGCGACCTGTTCGTCGACGAGGCGCAGTACTGGTTCTGGGGCCGCGAGCTCGCCTGGGGCTACTATTCCAAGCCGCCGCTGATCGGCTGGCTGATGCGGCTCTCCACCGCCATCGGCTCCGACGCTCCCTTCTGGCTGCGCGCGCCGCTGCCGCTGATCCACGCCGCCACCGCCGTCGTCGTCGCCCTGATCGCCCGCCGCCTCCACGGCGACCGGGTCGGCGGCATCGCCGGCTTCGGCTTCGCGACCCTGCCCGGCGTCGCCGTCGGCAGCCTGCTCATCTCGACCGACACGCCGATGCTCCTCTGCTTCGCGCTGGCGATGCTCGCTTGGGTGCGGCTGACCGAGACACGGGCGACGCGATGGGCGGTGGTGCTCGGGGCCGCGGTCGGGGTCGGGCTGCTCGCCAAGTATGCGATGATCTACTTCCCGCTCTGCGCGCTCCTCGTGGTGATGGCGATCCCATCGATGCGGATCGGGCGGCGCAACGACCTGATCGCCGTTCTGGTGGCGCTGACGGTAGTGGCGCCGAACCTCGTCTGGAACGCGACGAACGACTTCACGACGCTGCAGCATACCGCCGACAACGCCGACTGGCAGGGGGTGCGCCTCGATCTCGCCGGGCTCGCGGAGTTCCTCGGCGGCCAGTTCGCGGTGGCCGGGCCGGTGTTCTTCGCCGCCTACCTCGTCGCGCTCCTGCGGCGCGGCGGGCCGCGCGCGCGGTTCCTGGCGCTGATGTCGCTGCCGATCTTCGCCATCGTCTCGGTGCAGGCGCTGGTGTCCGCCGCCAACGCCAACTGGGCGGCGGCGGGGCATCTCGCGGCGCTGGTGCTGGCAGTGGCGCTGCTGGCGGGGCGGCCGCGGGGGCTGGCGCTCGCCCTCGCGGTCAACCTCGCCGTCACCGCCGCCCTGCCGGTGGCCGCCGCCTTCGCCGACCGCTGGCGTGTCGGCGGCGAACTGGTCCTCGCCCGCTACGTCGGCCAGGCGGCGCTCAGCCAGCGCGCCGCCGACACCGCCCGCGACGCCGGCCTCGACACCCTGGTCAGCGGCAACCGCGCCATGCTCGCCGACTTCTTCTACACGCTCCGCGACGCGCGGCTGGCGATCTACGCCGAGCCGGTCGACGGCTTCCCGCCGCACCACTACGCCCAGAAGCACCCGCTGCCCCCGGGCCCCGGCGACGTGCTCTACGTCGACGACGCCGCCCCCGCCTGCCGCACGCCGGAGGTGACCCCGGTGCCCGTCGCCGCCTGGACCCCCGAGGACGGCTATCGCCGCAAGCCGGTGCAGGCCTGGCGGGTGGCGCGCGCCTGCTGGTTTCCCGAGTGAGCGGCGACATGCCCGGGCGGGCCGTATGGCGGCGCCCGCAACGCCGCTGACGCATGGCGACTCACGTCCGGCACCCGATCCTGATCGCCGAGGCGCCGCGCAGCCTGGGCGCCCGGTCCTTCGCCGCGCTCTACACCCTCGAGTCGCTGGCCCGCGCCACCCTCGTCACCGTGCTGCCGCTGACCGCCTTCGCGCTGCTCGGGAGCAAGGAGGCCGCCCTCGCCGCGCTGCTCGCCGTCACCGGCTGGTTGACACGAACCCACCTTCCGCGCGGAATGTAGCGATGGAGTACCATCTCGAGGACCTGGAGGTCGGCCAGCGCTTCACCAGCCCGCCGCACACGGTCACCGCCGAGGCGATCAAGGCCTTCGCCCGCGCCTTCGACCCGCAGCCCTTCCACACCGACGAGGGGGCCGCGCGCGACAGCTTCTTCGGCGGGCTGGTCGCCAGCGGCTGGCACACCGCCGGGATCACCATGCGCCTGCTCGTCGACGGCGGCCTGCCGCTGGCCGGGGGCTCGATCGGCGCCGGCGGCGAGATCCGCTGGCCGATCCCGACCCGGCCGGGCGACACGCTGACCGCCGAGAGCGTCGTCGAGGCGATCGCCCCGTCGCGGTCGCGCCCCGACCGCGGCTTGGTCACCGTGCGCACCGAGACCCGCAACCAGAACGGCGAGGTCGTCCAGGTGCTGGTCTCCAGGGTCCTCGCCTTCCGGCGCCCGCCGTGAATTCAGTCCGGGGAGAACGAGTGCGGCGCGCGACACCGGGCAGCGGCCGACCGCGGGTGCGCGCCGCCTCCTCTCGAGCGGGCGCCGCGTGCGAGACCAGCGACGTTCGAGGCCTGCGCGCCCAGTGTCATGACGTGAAGAACCGGTAAATCCCGGCGGCCGATACTATGTAATATCAATGGCTTGCTGGTTTGTCCACGCGTGGACACGCGCCCCCGGTCACTCGCGCTTGCCCGTGGCCATCCGCGCGAACGCCTCGTAGAGGTTGCCGAAGCCCTCGACGCCCGGCGCGAACCAAAGCCGCATCATCTCCTGCGGATCCATCGCCCGGACGTTCGCCGACATCCGCTCCTGCAGAGCCGCGAGCAGCTGCTCCTGCATCGGCTGCACGTCGGGCAGGCCGAGGAAGGCGCGCGCCTCCTGCGGGGTGCAGTCGATCTCGACGTTGATCTTCATCAACTCGCATGGTGGGCCATCGCGGCGCGCGCGGCAACCCACCGCGCGAGGTCGACCGGCGGCGTCGGCCGTGCCCCGGCGCTCCCGGCGAGGCGGAACCGCCGCGGCAGCCGGCGGGTCTCGATCTCGAGGCTGCGCGGATCGACGCCCGGGTCCAGCCGGCTTAGGCGCTCCCAGGCGTCCGCGACCGTCGCCACCCCGGCGGCGGCGATCAGATGCACCTCGACCGGCCGGTCGCCGCGCCCGAGCGCGCGATAGATGACGTAGGCCCGTTCGCTTCCTCCAGCCCGTCCCATGGCCGCCTCCCCCTGGCAGTGGCGGACCCCTTCTAGGACGCCGTGGTGAGCGCATCGTGAGCGTCGTGTGAAATCGCCAAGAAAACCCCGCGCCCCGGGGCTCCGCCCGGACCGGGTGCGGCCGGGGCCGGGGATTGACTTTGCCGCCGGGAGGCCAAAGTTGTGGCGGCGGCCGACGTCCGGGCGGCCGGCGCAACGCGTGTGGGGATTTCCGATGCTCTGGCGGCTGCTGCTGGCCATCGTGCTGCTCGTCGTCGTCGTCGGGGGCATCGTCGGCGTCAACCTGTTCCGCGACAAGATGATCGGCGAGTTCTTCGCCGGGATGCAGCCGCCGCCGGTGACCGTGTCGGTGACCGAGGCCGAGCCGATCACCTGGACCCCCGGCATCGAGGCGGTCGGCACCGCCAGCGCGCTGCGCGGCGTCGACCTCGGCGTCGAGGCCGGCGGCATCGTCCAGGAGATCCTGTTCACCGCCAATGACCGCGTCGGCTCCGGCCAGCGGCTGGTGCAGATCGACGACCGGATGGAGCGCGCCGACGTCGAGGCTGCGCAGGCCCAGCTCGACCTCAGCCGCGAGCAGCTCAGCCGCCAGGAGAGCCTGCGCCAGCGCGGCGTCACCTCGGTCTCCGAGCTCGACGTCGCCCGCGCCGACGCCACCGCGGCCCAGGCCTCGCTGACCCGCCTGACCGCGGTCATGGAGCAGAAGGCGCTGACCGCGCCGTTCGACGGCATCATCGGCATCCCGCAGGTCGACGTCGGCCAGTACGTCGAGCCCGGGACGGTCTACGCCACGCTGCAGGACATCGACACGCTGCGCGTCGACTTCTCGGTCCCCGAGCAGCAGATCCGGCTGATCGAGGTCGGCATGCCGCTCACCGCCTCGACCGAGGTCGACGGCTCCACCGCCCGGGGGCGCATCGTCGCGATCGAGCCGCGCATCGATCCGAACTCGCGGCTCGTGCTCGTCCGGGGCGAGATCGACACCAAGGAGGGCACGATCACCCCGGGCCAGTTCCTGCGGGTGCGCGTCGAGTTGCCGACCGAGGACGGGGTCATCGCCCTGCCGCAGACCGTGCTGTCCTCGACGCTCTACGGCGATTCGCTGTTCATCGTCCGCACCGAGGGCGAGGGCGACCAGGCGAAGCGGACCGCCGAGCAGGTCTTCGTCCACCCCGGACGCCGCTCGCTCGGCATGGTGGAGATCGCCGAGGGCGTGGCCGCCGGCGACCAGGTGGTGACCGCCGGGCAGAACCGGCTGACCGGCGGGGCCGCGGTGACGATCGACAACAGCGTCAACCCGCTGCCCGCCGTGATGCAGGACTGAGGCGGGCGCATGCATTTCACCGAGCTCTTCACCCGCCGGCCCGTGCTCTCGACGGTGCTCGGCGCCTTCATCCTGCTGCTCGGGGTCTACGGCGTCCTGAACCTGCCGGTGCGGCAGTACCCGGAGGTCGAGGAGACGGTGGTGACGATCACCACCACCTACCCGGGCGCCCCGCCCGACCTCATCCAGGGCTTCATCACCTCGCCGATCGCCCAGGCGGTGGCGACCACGGAGAACATCGACTACCTGACCTCGCAATCGACCCCCTCGGTGTCGATCGTCAGCGTCAGCATGAAGCTCGGCTCCAACCCCGACGTCGCTCTGACCGAGGTGCTCTCCAAGGTCCAGCAGGTGCGCGGCCAGCTTCCCGAGGAGGCCGAGGACCCGGTAATCGTCAAGGGCACCGGCATGGACTTCGCGCTGATGTACCTCGCGGCGCTGAACCCGAACATGACGCAAGAGCAGATGACCGAATACCTCGAGCGGGTCATCCGCCCCCGGATGTCGACGATTCCCGGCGTCGCGGAGATCGAGATCATCGGCGCCGCCAACTACGCGATGCGGGTCTGGCTCGACCCGCTGCAGCTCGCCGCCCGCAATGTCACCGCGACCGACGTGCGCAACGCCATCGCCGCGTCGAACTTCCTCTCCGCGCCCGGCAAGACCGAGAACGAGTTCGTCGCCTACAACATCACCATGCAGTCGACGCTGCAGACGCCCGAGGCTTTCGGCGCGCTGCCGCTGCGCGGCGAGGGCGACGCGGTCGTCCGGCTTCGCGACGTGGCGCAGGTCGAGCTGGCGTCCGCCGATCTGAACGAGATCGTCACCTTCAACGGCGAGTCGGGCACGTTCATCGGCGTGTTCCCGACGCCCGCCGCCAACCCGCTCGACACCGCCGCCGCGGTGATCGACGAGCTGCCGGCGATCAACGCCTCGCTGCCGGAGGGCATGGAGCTGACGCTTGTCTACGACTCGACCGAGCAGATCACCGCCTCGATCAAGGAGGTGTTCAAGACCATCGCCGAGGCGGTGGCGATCGTCGTCGTCGTCATCCTGCTGTTCCTCGGCTCGTTCCGCTCGGTGCTGATGCCGATCGTCACCATCCCGCTCAGTCTGGTCGGCGTCTGCGCGCTGCTGCTGTTCATGGGCTACTCGATCAACCTCCTGTCGCTGCTGGCGATGGTGCTGGCGATCGGGCTCGTCGTCGACGACGCGATCGTCGTCGTCGAGAACATCCACCGCCACATCGAGGAGGGGCTGGCGCCGATCGACGCGGCGATCGTCGGCATGAAGGAGATCACCGGCCCGGTGATCGCGATGACCATCACCCTCGCCGCGGTGCTGGCGCCGCTCGCCTTCACCGGCGGTCTGACCGGCGCGCTGTTCCAGGAGTTCGCGCTGACCCTGGCCGGATCGGTCATCATCTCGGGCGTCGTGGCGCTGACGATCACCCCGATGATGGCCGCCCGCATCCTGCGCCATGACACCACGAGCCGCTTCCAGCGCGTCGTCGACCGCACCTTCGACCGGGTGGCCAACTGGTACGAGCGCCGGGTCTCGAGCTCGCTCGACTATCGCCCGGTCACCCTCCTCGTGGTGCTGGCGCTGGTCGGCGCGACGGCGTTCATGTTCACCCGCACCACCACCGAGCTGGCGCCCGAGGAGGACCAGGGCGCGCTGTTCGCCATCCTGAACGGCCCGCGCTACGCCACCAAGGAATACACCAAGCTCTACACCGACCAGATCTCGCAGCTGACCGCCGACATCCCCGAGGTGACCACCGAGTTCTCGATCGCCGGCTTCGGCGGCAACCCGGCCGGCGGCTTCTACATCTGGGTGTTCGAGGACTGGACCAGCCGCGACCGCAGCCAGGCCGCGCTGCAGGAGGACATCCAGGGAAGGCTCGGCAAGGTCGCCGGCATGGAGGGCTTCGTGTTCGCGCCGCCGACGCTGCCGGGCTCCGGCGGCGGCCTGCCGATCACCGTCATCATCCAGTCGATCCACGATCCCGAGCGGGTCTTCGAGATTGCCGAGGAGGTGAAGCGGAAGGCGCAGGAGTCCGGCCGCTTCATCGTGGTGCAGAGCAGCCTGCTCTTCGATGCGCCGCAGGTCAGCGTGACCATCGACCGCGACCGCGCGGCCAGCCTCAACGTGCCGATCAGCGACATCGGCGCCACGCTCGGCCTGCTGGTCGGCGGCGGCTCGATCGGCGAGTTCGACCGCGACTCGAACAGCTACGACATCATCACCCAGGTGCCGCGCCAGTGGCGCGGCAACCCCGCCGACCTCGGCCAGTTCTTCGTGCGCGCCGCCAGCGGCGCGATGGTGCCCTTGAGCTCGGTGGTGAACATCGCGACCAACGCCTCGCCGGCGGCGATCGAGCAGTTCAACCAGCTCAATTCCTCGACGATCTCGGCCCTGCCGCTGCCCGGGGTCTCGACCGGCGACGGCCTCGCGGTGATCCAGCAGGCGCTGGCCGAGACCTTGCCCGACGGCTTCTTCATCGACTATTCCGGCCAGTCCCGGCTCGAGGTGACCCAGGGCAACACCATCCTGCTGGCCTTCGCCTCGGCGGTGCTGGTCATCTACCTGGTGCTCGCGGCGCAGTTCGAGAGCTTCCGCGACCCGCTGATCATCCTGATGTCGGTGCCCTTGTCGATCTTCGGCGCCATCGTGCCGCTGAACCTCGGGCTCGGGACGCTCAACATCTACACCCAGGTCGGGCTGATCACCCTGATCGGGCTGATCACCAAGCACGGCATCCTGCTCGTCGAGTTCGCCAATCAGCAGCGCGAGGTGCACGGCCTCGACAAGCGCGCCGCGATCGTCGCCGCCGCCAAGATCCGCCTGCGGCCGATCCTGATGACCACCGCCGCGATGGCGCTGGCGGTGGTGCCGCTGATCATCGCCGAGGGGGCGGGCGCCGCCGCCCGCTACTCGATGGGGCTGGTGATCTTCACCGGCCTGCTGATCGGCACGATGTTCACGCTGTTCGTGGTGCCGATGTTCTACACGGTGATCTCGCCCGCGCGCCATGCCGCAACCCATGGCGAGCTCGTGCACCCGAACCCGGCGCAGTAATCAACCGCTGCGCCCCGGCGACCAGATCCATCGCGCCGCCCATGCCAGGCACCATCCTGCCCCGGCGTGCCGACCGGCATGAACCCGGCGATCAGCAGGGTCGCCCCGTCCGGGATCAGCGCCGCCGCCGCATGCGCCCGGATCGCCGTCTTCATCGCCCCGTCCCTCCCGGCAGCGCCAACCCATTATGCGGCGCCGGGCGGGGCAGATCACGGGTCTCGTCGCGCCGAGTCGCGCCCGACGTGCCGAACTGTGAATTGCCCGGCCCGCCCTGGTGCGCGATAGTCGGCGCAAGCCGGGATGACGGGCCGGGATGAGGGGAACGGAGGCAGACGACATGGATCGCACCAGGGAGGCCCGGATCGGGCGCCGGACGTTCGCGCGGCTCGCCGCCGGCGGGGTGCTGGCCCTGGCGTCGGCGCGGGCGTTCGGCGCCACCGAGGAGGAGGCGCTCCACGACTACGTGCCCGACTCGCTGGACACCACCCCGAAGCTGCTCAGGCGGGTGTCGGGGCTGAAGACCCGGCGCTGGCAGGATTATTTCGGCTCGGTCTCGCAGGACTGCATCCTCTGCGACGTCCGCGACCGGGTGCTGCACTACTGGGGCTCGGACGGATTCTACCGGATCTATCCGACCTCGGTGCCGCTGACCGAGGAGATGACCCGGCGCGGCCGCACCTCGATCACCCTGAAGCGCCCCGATCCCGACTGGCGCCCGACCGCGGCGATGCTGGCGCGCAACCCGGCGCTCCCGGGCTACGTGCCGCCGGGGCCGGACAATCCCCTCGGGATCCGCGCGCTCAACCTCGGGTGGCCATCCTATCGCATTCACGGCACCAACGACATCCGCAAGATCGGCCGCCAGTCCTCGTCGGGCTGCATCGGGCTGTTCAACGAGCACATCCTCGAGGTCTACGACCGCGCCCAGATCGGAACGCCGGTGCTCCTGGTATGACTGCCGGGAGATCCGTCGGCGACGATCGCCGCCGGCCGCGAATCAGCGGTGTTGCTATTTTGACAACACCTGTGATTTACTGGCGCCGGCCGCTTTCGCCGATTGAACGAACGAGGGAAAGTTGGTTAGTGTTCAGGCATTAGCTTGTCCGCTCGCAGGTCCGGGCGAGCTAGCAGTATCGCAGACCCGCACTCTCTGAGGAGGATAACAATGAAGCTTTTCGTTAGCACTGCGGTGGCTCTCGTGCTGGCCGGACAGGCGTTCGCTGGCGCCCTGGTTTTCGAGGCCCCCGAGGAGCCGGTCGTGGTCGCCGAGCCCGCCCCGATGGGTGGCTCGAACGCCGCATGGATCATCCCGGTGCTCGGCCTCGCGGCGATCGCCTACGCGATCTCCAACGACGACGATGACGACGACGACACTCCCGGGAGCGACGACGACTGATCGTCTAGGGTCCTGACGTCGGGGACGCCACGCGCGAGCGGTGGCGTCCCCGGAACAACGGGGCAGCGTCGCGGGCGCTGCCCCTTCTCTTTGCCTGCACGACGGCGCGGCCCCCGACGGCATGCCTGCGATCATGCCGCGGACCCCGCCGCCCGCCGCGCCGCGTCAGCCCCAAATCCTGACGGTCTTACCTGCCATATGGATTCCATACGCGATCCATACGGCTTCCAGCGAGCCCGGTTCGCGTAATCCCCTGATCCCGCAGGCGCGCCAGCGCCCCGGGCTCAGTCGAGCTGCTCGATCACCTGCAGATCGAGCAGCTCCATCTTCGGCCCGGTCCACTGCAGGCTGCGCCAGACGAAGCCGCTGTCGGCGTCCGCGAAATGCAGGTTCTCGAACGTGCCCGCCTCGCCCCGGCAGGTCTCGCTGAACTCGATCCCCCGGTGGCGGTGCTGCAGGATCACCATCTCCCGCACCGCACCGCGCTCGAAGCTGCACTGGTAGGTCTCGATCCGCCCCCTCGGCCCGTCCGCCGGGAACTCGTAGCTGCGCTCGACGCCGGCCGGCCAGCGGTCCGGATGCGTCGGCCGCGCCAGCGGATCCTGTGGACCGCTCCACGCCGACAGCAGGTCCCAGCCGAGGCCACGCGTGGCGGTCACCTGCGCGCCACGCAGGGTGATCGACTGCCGGAACGCCGAGAAATAGGTGACGTACGGCCCGTTCTGCGCCGTCGCGTAGAGCAGCGTCGGGGTGGGGTCGGAGCCGAGCCGCGCCCAAATCGCTGCGACCCCGGCCGACTCGATGTCCGCCCGCGTCAGCGCCCGCGGCGGCGCGCCGCCCGGGGTAGCCTTGGCCTCGTCGGTCCAGAAGCCCTGCGCCTCGTCCCAGGCCGCCTCGACGATCGGGTTCATTCCGCCGCTGCCGCAGCCCGAGAGGGCCGCGAGAATGACGCATGCGGCGATCCGTTTCATTCCCAGAAGGCCCCCCAGCTCTCCTCCAGCCGCGGCTTCTGGAGCCGCCGGATCGTCGGATACAGGCGGTTGGCGATGTTGAGCTGCGCGCCGCCGTCGCTCGACAGCGACCGCACGTCGCCCGAGATGGTCTGGCGGGTCTCGAACGGCGTCGCCCAGCGCAGCGGGATCGTCACCAGCACGCCCTTGTCGTAGCTGCCTTCGCCGAAATCGTCCTCGGAGACGTCGGTGCGCGTCACGTAGGCGCCGACCGCCCAGCCGTTCGAGAACAGCCGCTGCACCGAGAGCGTCGCGCCCCAGTCGCCGGCCAGGTAGCGGCCGGCGTCGAGCTGCGCCTCCAGTCCGTACCAGCCGGTGTCCCAGTAGAGCGAGGCGTGGCCCATCACCACGTCGTAGTCGTACTCGCCGAAGC
>Ga0247829_10000904_pt1 | contig 12672 bp, 6 predicted proteins | sample 12C_Control_Day4_FD_207765 | JGI IMG/M metagenome (GOLD analysis project Ga0247829, IMG submission 207765) | Soil microbial communities from agricultural site in Penn Yan, New York, United States - 12C_Control_Day4 | ecosystem: Environmental > Terrestrial > Soil > Agricultural land | place: USA... | reverse complement strand
CTCCAGGAGGGCGACCCCGTCGGCCGCCCCGTCGGCCGCCGCCGCCCACCCCAGCAGGACCGTCGCCCCGGCCTGCCAGAACGCGAACCGGTTCTCGACGGCCACCGCCAGGGACTGGCCGGCGTACTCCCGGACGGCAGCCGGGTCTTGCCGGAACTGGTGGAGCACGGCGGCGAAGTGCAGCGCCAGCGCCAGGGTGCTCGGCTGCGACCCCTCGCGGGCCAGCCGGACCGCCTCCCGGCTGCGCGCCGCGGCCTCGTCCGGCTCGCCGAGCAGCCAGAGCGCGACCGCCCCGAACGCCAGGCAGGCGACCCCGGGGTCCTGCCCGAACTGGAACGTCAGGGCCCGGTGCCGGCCGGGGTCGTACAGCGCCGCCGCAGCTTCCGCGTGCCGCCGCGCGGCCTCCGGGTCGCCGGCGCACAGCGCCACCACGGACCCCGCCTGCCGCCCCTGGAGGACCAGGGCCGGGTCCCCGGACTGCTCGGCGAGTGCCAACAACTCCCCGGCCAGGAGGTGCGCCCGGGCGAGGTCCGACCTCACCTTGTAGAAGAGCCACAGCCCCCACAGGATCGGGAAGAGCGGGGCGGCGTCCGGCACCCGGTCCCACAGCTCCCGGGCCCGGGCGTACACCGCCTCCACCTCGGCCGCCGCGAACCCGTCGGTCACCTGCAACTGCATTCCCAGGGCGGTCTGGAGCCGCAGTTCCCGGACTGCCCGCTCGGGAGCGTCGGTCATCCGCTGGAGCAGCCCCAGCCCGCGGCGGGCCAGCGCCACAGCCTCCCGGTGGGCGGACAGTCGGGCGGCGTTCACCGCCGCCGCGTGGAACAGGTCGGCGGCCCGGCCGAAGTCTCGGCCGGACTCGTACAGCAGGGCCAGCTCGGCCGCGGCCGCCCCCGGCTGGCCCCGCTGAAGCTCCAGCAGCGCGTCGGCCAGCGCCCGGCTGAGGCCCGCCCGCCGGGCCGGCGCCTGACCGGAGTACAGGGCGTCCTGGTACAGGGCGTGGACGAACGCGTACCGCCGGGACGGCGTCCGGTCGGCGAACTCGTGGTCCCGCAGGTGCCGGATCAGCCCGTGGACCTGATCCAGTTCCTGGAGCCGCTCCTCCACCGCCGCCGGGTCGTCGCTCAGGGCGCGGGCGACCACCGCCGACTCGAACTCCACCCCCTGAACGCTGCCCGCCGCCAGCAGTCGGCGGTCGCCCTCGGTGAGCTGGTCGAGTTTCCGCAGGATCAGCCCGCGGACGGACTCTGGCATCTCCCGGGCCGCCTCGGCGACGGACGCCCCCAGTGCCCACCGGTCCCCCCGGCGGGTGATCACGCCGCGGTCCCGCAGGTAGCGCAGCAGGTCGGCCACGAACAGTGGGTTGCCTCCGGTCCGGGCGGACACCGCCGCCGCCAGGTCGGCCGGGAAGTCGTGCCCGGGGAACGTCAGGGCGAGGTACTCGTCGAGGTGCTCCCGACCGAGCCGGCCGGGGGACAGCTCCCGGCACAGCCCGCGGCCCTGGAGGTCGCGCTGCACCGGGACGAACGGATGCTCGGCCAGCAGGAGTTCGTCCCGCCGGTAGGTGGTCACGACCAGCAGCCGCAGCCCTGGGCAGCGGCGGCCAGCGTAGGCGAGCAGGTCGGTGGTCGGCACATCGGCCCAGTGCAGGTCGTCGAGGAACAGGACCACCGGGCCGAGCCGCCCCAGGCCCTGGAAGAGCGAGATCAACTCCCGCTTCATCCGGGTCTGCGACGCGGTCTCGGTCAGCCCCTCCGGCCCGGCGGCGGGGGTGAGGTGGGCGTGCCAGGTCGGGGCGAGGGTCCGCAGCAGGTGGGCGGCAGCAGACCCGCCCGGACCGTGGGCCAGGGACTCCAGCGCTTCCAGGACCGGGAGGTAAGCCTCGGCTTCGGCCAGCCGCTCCGAACATCGACCCCGGGCCACCAGGCACGGCACGCCGTCGGCCGCCAGGTCGGCCAGGAACCCCTCGACCACGGCCGTCTTGCCGATCCCCGCCTCGCCGACGACGCAGACCATCCGCCCGTCCCCGGCGGCCGCGGCGTCGAACTCCATCCGCAGGGCGGCGCTCTCGGTGGCCCGGCCGACCATGCACCGCGCCGGCCTGCGGGCCGGGGCCGGCGCGACGGCCGGGCCGTCCGCCGCGGTGGCGATCGCGGACAGTGCGGTGTCCACCTCGGCCGCGGTCGGCCGCAGGCCGGGGGCCTTCGCCAGCATCCGGCCGATCAACCCGTCCAGACCAGGCGGCACGGACGGGTCGTGCCGGGACGGCGGCGGCGGCTGGTGTTCGGTGATCAGATACATGCAGCGTAGCGCCGTCTCGGCCGGGAACGGGTGCCGGCCGGCGACCAGCTCGTACAGGACCACGCCGAGGGAGAACACGTCCGACGCCGGTGTGGGTTGCTCCTCCTGGGCCTGCTCCGGGGAGGTGTACGCGACCGTGCCGATGAACCCCTCGGCGTCGCTCCCCCCGGCCGCCGACCACCCGGTGTCAGGGAGCCGGCGGGCCAGCCCGAAGTCGAGGACCTTCAGGTAGCCGTCGTCCCGGACCATCACGTTCTCGGGCTTGACGTCCCGGTGGACGACCCCGGCGGCGTGGGCGACGGCCAGCGCCCGGGCCGCCTGGGCGACCAGCCGGGCGACCTCCCGGACCGGCGGCCGCTGGTCGGCCAGGGCAGCGAGTGTCCGCCCCGGAATGTACTCCATGACGATGAACGGCCGGCCGTCGTGGTTGCCGAGGTGGTGGACGGTGCAGATGAGCGGGTGGTTGAGCGCGGAGGCGGTCCGGGCCTCGCGCCGGAACTTGTCCAGCCGGTCGGGGTCGAGGGCGTACTCCGGCGGCAGGAACTTCAGCGCGACGACCCGGCCGAGTTGCTCGTCCCGAGCCTTGTAGACGACCCCCATCCCGCCCCGCCCGAGGCGCTCCAGGACCTCGTACCCCGGCACGGTCGGCCAGGCGAGCGTGCCGGCCGGCCGGCGGTTCCGGTCGGCCCACCCGCCCGGGGCCAGCAGCCGGTCGAGGTGTCGCTGAACCCGGTCCCGGTACTCGGGGTAGCCGGCCGTGAAACGGTCGAGCGGCAGGCCCGGGTCGGCCCGGCGACGGTACTCGTACTCGGCGGCAATCAATTCGGCCGCGGCCTCGGGGTCGGACGCCAGCTCGGGATACCGGCGGAGGTAGTCGGACGCCCGGGCCGGCAGCCCGTCCTTCAGCCGAAACTCCAGCTCGGTGTGGGCCAGTTCGACCAGGAGTTGGTGTCGCCCCGCGCCGGCGGTGTCGAGGTACTGGTCCAGGCCGAGCCTGCGCCCGGCGAGCCAGTCTCGCTCGAACCGGCGGATGTGGTCCTCGGTGTCCGTCCCCTCGGGCGGCGTGCCTCGGCCCGGGTCAGGGTGTTTCGTGTCGGACATCGCTCGGTTCCTGCGGGGCGTGCGCCCGGCTGTCATCCCCAGCTTGAAACTACTGGATATGGTGTAACGCGCCTGGTCAGGCGACCAGTTCCCGGATGACCTGCCCTCCGAACTGCGACAGTTGTTTGAACCGGCCGGCGTGGAAGTACGTCAGTTTCGCGTCGTCGAGGCCGAGCAGCTTCAGGATGGTGACGTGCAGGTCGCGGACGTGATGGACGCACTCGACCGCCTCGGCCCCGGTCTCGTCCGTCGCCCCGACCGTGTGCCCGGCCCGAACCCCGCCGCCGGCGAACCACACCGTCATCCCCTTCGGGTTGTGATCGCGGCCGAAGGCCGTGCCCATCCGCACTCCGTTGTCCGGCGACCGACCGAACTCCCCGCACCAGATCACCAGTGTCGAGTCGAGCAGCCCCGTCCGCTTCAGGTCCGCGATCAGTCCGGCGATCGGCTTATCGACCTGCTGCACCAGGTTGCCGTGCGCCTTCTCGATGTAGTCGTGGCTGTCCCAGGTGCCGGCGTAGAGCTGCACGAACCGCACGCCCTGCTGCACGAGCCGGCGGGCGAGCAGGCACCGCCGGCCGAAGGCGTCGGTCGGTTCCTCGCCAATGCCGTACAGGGCGCGGGTCTTCCGGTCCTCCTTCGACAGGTCGAGCAACCCGGGCACCTCGGCCTGCATGCGGAACGCGAGTTCGTAGCTTGCCATCCGGGCGGCGAGGTCGTCGCGGCCGGGGCGCGCGTCGGCGTGGCGCCGGTTCAATTCGGCGAGCAGGTCGAGGTTGGCCCGCTGATGGTCGCGGGTCACACCGGCCGGCGGGGCAAGGTCGAGGATCGGGCTGCCCTTCGGTCGGAGCGGCGTCCCCTGGAAGTCGGCGGGCAGGAACCCACTGCCCCAATTGGCCGCGCCGCCCTGCGGGTGGCTCACCTCGGGCAGCACCACGAACCCCGGCAGGTTCGCGTTCTCACTGCCGAGGCCGTACGTGACCCACGCCCCGACCGCCGGGTCGCCGCCGAAGCGGTTGCCGGTGTTCATCTGGTACAGGGCCGTCGGGTGGTTCACCGAATCGACCTGACAGCCGCGGTAGAAGCACAACTCGTCGGCCACAACGGCGAGGTGTTCCCAGTTCGTCGCCATGTCCGCCCCGCACTCCCCGGCCTTGCGGAACCGGAACGGGGATGCGACGTAGTACCGCTTCCCGCCGGACATGGCCGACTGCATCTTGTCGGTGCGGGTGAACTCCTTGAGGTGCAGTCCGGCGAGTTTCGGCTTCGGGTCGAAGGTGTCGATGTGGCTCGGCCCGCCCTCCATCATGAGGAAGATGCACGCCTTCGCCTTCGCGGGGGCGTGCGGGCCGGGCGTCCGCTTGTCGTCCGCGGCGAGCAGCGCGGAGAACGCCACGCTGCCGAGCGAGGCCCCGAGGCCGTAGAGCGCGTCGCGGCGAGTGAGCATGAGGCACCTGTTACGGCTTCCCATTCTTCTTGGGGGACGAATCATCGCGGCCCGCGGCCCGCAGGCCGGTCCCCTTGACGCCAGTCAACGAATCCCCGAGATCGCGGCGGAATTCGTCTGCCAGTGCGGTGAGCCGCTTCACCACGTCCGGGTGTTCGTCGGCCAGGTTCCTCGATTCGCCGGGGTCGGCGGCCAGGTCGAAGAGCGACAGCCCGATCCGCTCCACCCGGTAGCCGTGGCGGCTGGCGATGCCGCGGATGCCCGACTCCTCAATCGCCTTCGGCTTCATCCGCTCGAACCCGGCCGGCTTCCCGCCCTTGCCCGGCGTGCCGTCCACCGTCAGGTAGTCGTGCGGGACGTGCAGCTTCCACCGGCCCGCCCGCACGGCGTGCAACTCCGACCCGGAGTAGTAGGCGAACGACGGCCGGCCGATGGCCCCCTTCTCCCCGAGCAGCAATGGGGATAGGTCCACGCCGTCGATCTTCGGCAACTCGGCGCCGACGAGCTTCGCAACAGTCGGCAGCAGGTCTAGCCCGGTGACCAGGTCGTCGCACACGCGCCCGGCGGGCACCTTCCCGGGCCAGCGGGCCAGGAACGGCACTCGTACCCCGCCCTCGAAGGCGGTCAGCTTCCCCTCGCGCAGCGGTCCGGCCGAACCGGCATGGTTGCCGTAGCTGAGGAACGGCCCGTTGTCGGACAGGAATAGCACCAGCGTGTTCCCGTCCAGGTCATTGTCCTTGACGGCCTTCAGGATTTCGCCGACGGACCAGTCGAGTTCCTCGACCGCGTCGCCGTACAGACCGCGGCCCGACTTCCCCTTGAACCGCTCCGAGGCGAAGATCGGCACGTGCGGCATGACGTGCGGGACGTACAGGAAGAACGGCTTCGCCCTGTTCGCCTTGATGAACTCGGTCGCCTTGTCGGTGAAGAACTTCGTGAACTGCGACTGGTCCGGGTCGCGGGCGACCACCGAATCACCATCGTAGAACGGCAGCGGCGGGATGCCGCGGACGGTTGGGTGGAGCGGGCCGTTGTCGTTCGAGTACGGCAGGCCGGCCCACTCGTCGAACCCGTTGCGGGTGGGGAAGAAAACGGGCCGGGTGCCGAGGTGCCACTTCCCGTAGTGGGCGGTGGCGTAGCCCTTCGCTTTCAAGAGCTCCGGCAGCAGCGCCTCGTCCGGGTGGATGCCGGTGGCGCTCGTGTGGTTCAGCGCCCCGGCCATCCCGATCCGGTTCGGGTAGCAGCCGGAGAGGAGGGCGGCCCGCGAGGCGGTGCAGACCGGCTGGGCGGCGCAGAAGCTGGTGAACCGCGTGCCCTCCTTCGCCAGCCGGTCCAGGTTCGGGGTGCGGACGTCTGTCGCGCCGTAGCACCCGGCGTCGGCGTAGCCCATGTCGTCCGCGACGATCAGCACGATGTTCGGCGGCGCGGCGGTTAGCCGCGAGGCGCAGCCGAGCGCCGCGACCAGGGCCGCGAGCAGGACGGGTAACAGTCGGTCAGTCCACATGCATGAACTCGTTGGTGTTGAACAGCACGAGGCAAACCTCCATCAATCCACGTACCTCCGGGGTCGCGTCGGCCGGGTGCAGGTCCGGGACGAAGTCGGCGGCGGACTCCAGCCGCTCGGCAAACCGGAACCGCTCGCCGGTGTTCTCCTCGACCGCCTCGCGGGTGATCTCCGTCGGCCGCTGGGGCTTCTCGAAGGTCAGCCCCCTGTGCCGTTCGATCATGGCGTCCCAGTGCTTCCCGCACGCGACCCGCTCGGCGTCGGTCGGCGGGCGGCCGAGCGTTAATCGGAAGGCGAGCAAGAGCGACTCCTCGGGGGTCTTGGTCTCCTTCAACAACCGGGCCGAGAGGGCCAGTGCCCGTGCTCGCGTTGCCTCGCCGTTGAACAGGGCGAGCGCCTGCGGCGCGACGATGGACACCTCGCGGGCCTCGCAGGAGAGGTCCGGGGTCGGGGCGTTGAACGCCTCCAGCAGTGGGTCGCGGACGCCGCGGAGCTTCAGTGCGTACAGCGTCCGGCGGTGCCGCTGCTCCGGCCGCGGCGACGGCTCCCAGGCAGGGGCGAACGTGCCCATCACTTGCCGCGGCTGGAGAGCCACGTCCGGGTGAATCTCGGGCCGCACCGGGACGCCGCCGACGGCCCGGTTCAACTCGCCGGACGCCGCGAGCATGGCGTCGCGGACCTCCTCCGCGGCCAGGCGGCGCGGTGTGAAGACGGCGTAACTCGTCCCCGTCGGATCCTTCGCGGCGAGTGCGGCCGGGTCCGGGTGTCGCGACGACCGGCGGTAGGCGTCGGACGTGAGGATCAGCCGCCGGAGGTGCTTCACCGACCACCCGCGTTCGACGAACTCGGCGGCCAGCCAGTCGAGCAACTCCGGGTGCGTCGGCTTCTTGCCGGTGGCGCCGAAGTTATTCGGGTTGCCCGCGAGCGGGGTGCCCGTCGTCCACTGCCAGACGCGGTTCGCCATCACCCGGGCGGTCAGCGGGTTCTTCGGGTCGGCGATCCACTCGGCAAGCGCCTTGCGACGGCCGCCGGCCGTCGCGGGGATCGCCGCGTCGCCCGCCGCGCTCAGGACGCCGGGCGTCACCTTCTCCTTCGGGCTGAACGGGTCGCCGCCGGCGAGGACGTGGGAGACTTCCAGTTCGCCCGCGTTCGGGTTCTTCGGGATGCGGAACGGAACGAGTATCGCCTTCACGGCCGGGGTTCGGCCGCTGTACACGGACAGGGCGAACGGCTCGTACCGGTCGGACTCCCACTTGAGCCGTTCAAGACCCTTGCGGGCGATCCGCTCCATCCCCAGGTCGGCCGGGGACAAGAACTCATGCCGCGGCGGCTTCTGTCCCTTCTTGTCCGGGTTGGCCGCCTCCCACTTCGCACGGGCCGCGGACTCGGCGGCCTGGATGCGCGTCAATTCCGCCTCCAGCCGCTCACGCCGGGCGTCGAGGTACTTCTGCTCCTCGAAGCCGGCGGTGTTCTCGCCCTTCAGAAACGCGGCCGGCCGCTCGGCGATCTGCGTGGTCGCGAACGCCGCCTGGATGCGGTAGTAGTCGCGGGTCGGCACCGGGTCGAACTTGTGGTCGTGGCAGCGGGCGCACTGGAGCGCGTGCCCGAGGAACACCTGCCCGACCGTATCGGTCACGTCGTCCAGGAAGCGCTGGCGGGCGACCCGCGGCACCTCCATCCCGGTCAGCTCCCACGGCCCCATCCGCAGGAACCCAACGGCCACCAGCAGTTCGGAAGGATGAAGGATGAAGGCGGAAGGATGAACCCCGGCCGCCCCGTCGCTCTCCATGTTCATCCTTCCGCCTTCATCCTTCATCCTTTCTTCCAAGATCTCGTCGCCGGCGATCTGTTCGCGGACGAAGCGGTCATAGGGCTTGTCGGCGTTGAAGCTCCTGACGACGTAGTCCCGGTACCGCCAGGCGTTGCCGCGCTCGTAATCGTTGGCAAACCCGGCCGAGTCGGCATACCGGGCCGCGTCGAGCCAGTGTCGGGCCGTCTGCTCGCCGTAATGTGAGGACGCGAGTAGTCGATCGACCACCTTCTCGTACGCCTTCTCGTCGGGGTCGTTGACGAAGGCGTCGATCTCGCCCGGCGTCGGCGGCAGGCCGATCAGGTCGAACGTCACGCGGCGGATGAGCGTGCGGCGGTCGGCCGGCGGCGCGGGCGTCAGCCCGAGCGCGGCCAGCCTCGCGTCGATGAAGGCGTCGATCGGGTTACGGGTCTCACCCCCGGACTGGCGTCCGGGGCTCGCTGGCACGGCCGGCCGGACGAGCGGCTGGTACGCCCAGAGGTCTTCGGGCTTGTACGTGCGGTTCGTCCAGTCGGGGGACAGCCCGCCGCTGGTCTTCACCGTCACCCCGGCTGGCTTTGCGGCCCGAACGATCTCCGCGACCCGCGCGGCCGATGGCCACGGGGCGCCGCCGTCGATCCACTCCCGGACCGCCTTCAGGTCGGCGTCGGAGAGCCGGTCGTCCTCCTTCGGCGGCATCGCGGCGAAGTCGGCGTCCGTTCGGAGGACGGCCTTGTAGAGCGGGCTGTCGGCGGCGTTCCCCGCGACGACGCCGGGCTTGCCGCTGTCCCCGCCCCGGAGCAGTGCGGCCCGCGTCGTGAGGTCGAGCCCGCCCTTGATCTTGGCCGGGTCGCCCCCGTGGCACGCGAAGCACTTCGCCTTCAGCACCGGGAGTACGCGGGTGGCAAACCCCACCTCCGCATCGGTCAGGCCAGGCCCGGCGGCGCTCACTTGTCCTGCCGCGTGGAGGAGGATGACGATCGCGCAGAGAGAACGCGACACGTGGCGGCTCCATTTATTCTTGGGCAGGACCACCCTGTAAATCGTCCCCGCGACCGTGCCGACGTGCAAGCGTCTTCCAGACGCCCCTCGTCGGGTGTGCGGTCTTCCACCAGGTTAGCTCGTTGCGGACCGGGAGGTGACGGGACTATACTCCGCGGCGGGAGTACCAGTGGAGGTCATACGATGGGCGCGCGATTGCGAGGGGCTGCCGTCGGGCTGGGCGTCGCCCTGTTCGCCGCCATCGGGTGCGGCCAGGACGGACCGAAGACCTACCCGGTCAACGGTAAGGTCGCCTACAAGGGCAAGGGGGACATGATCCGGTTGTCGGGCGGCCAGGTGATCTTCGAGTCGGTGGCCGAACCGCGGGTCACGGCGAGCGGTGAGATCGAGCGAGACGGGGCGTTCACCCTCGGCTGCCTCGTCGAGGGGAAGCAGTGTGTCGGGGTGCCCGCCGGCGAGTACCGGGTCCGCGTCAAGCCGCCCCCGGACGAGGGCTCGGAGCGGGCGGTCCACCCGAAGTACCTGAGCGCCGACAAATCGGGTGTCACGGTGACGGTCACGCCCGGGACGAACACGCCGACGATCGAAGTCGAGGCGGGCCGCTGACGGGAGCGAACGAGGCGGGGCCGCCCCCCGCCTCGTTCGCTCCCGGCCCCGGTCAGTCGATGTTCTGGATCACCTGGCCGTCGTTGCGGACGGCCAGACGATGCAGCGGGCCCTGGTTTGGCGGGAGGGCGACCGTACTCGCGGGAAGGTTCGGATCGACGACGGCCTGGATCGAGTTCCGCAGCGCCCGGACGCTGCCGTCGCACAGGACGAACTGACAGACGGCGGGGTGCCAGCTACCGAACCGCTCGTTGGGCTGGGCCCCGCCCGGGTTCCTCGGGTCACTGACGAGGGGAGAGATGTCGATCGTCACGACCCCAGTCGTGGCGTTCGTCTGAACGCCCACCCCGGCGTTCCGCCGGTAGGCGTTGCGGATCGGGCCGAAGATGCTCCGGTCCGGGCCGGTGGCGTCGGCGACCCGGGCCGGTGGGAGGTGCTTCTCCCCGATCAGCAACGTGTTGCTCGTCCCGTCCGTGATCCCCGGCAGAGTCACCGAGCCGCGGAACGACAACACAAGAGTGTCGGGCGGGGCGGCGGCGAAGTTGCTGGTGATGACCGACCCATCCGGCCGCACCCCCCTGGACGTGCCGTTGACCAGTGCGCCGTCCGCGCTGTTGTCCAGGCTGCCGCCGTTCGCCGCGTAGTCGCCGCGCCCGCCCGGCCGGGGTGGCTGGGAGTTGGCGTTCTGGTCGTCCCGGCTGTAGTCGGACGGGACGCTCCGGCGGGTCGGGCAGAAGTACGTCTTGATGTTCTTCGTACACGGGTCGCGGGGGTCGAACGGCCCGGTCTCGGCCGGCGGCGGGAACGGTTGCCGCGCGTACCGCCTCTGCAGATCCCAGAGCTTGTAGACGTTGTCTTGCTCGATGTACGGCAGGATCAGGACAGCCCACGTCGGCCAGGTGTTCACGATCCGGTCTGGCGGCAGGGTGCCGTTCGCGTCGTGGTAATTGTGGACGGCCAGACCCATCTGCTTGAGGTTGTTGGCGCACTGGGTCCGGGCGGCAGCCTCCCGGACTTTCTGCACGGCGGGCAGGAGGAGCCCGATCAGGATGGCGATGATCGCGATCACCACCAACAGCTCAATCAGCGTGAACGCGGGACGAGACGGGCGACGACCACAGGGAATCGGGATCATGGCGACCCCTCGAAGAGGAAAGAGGTCTACACCGGACGTACCTCGGAGGTCGTTCGACCGGTCATGCGAGACGGGACCCGGCCGAACGTCTTGAGTCAGCGAGCGGAGCGAAGTCGTACCCGGACGGTCACGTTGTCAGAGATGGAACTCACCACACAACAGAATCGAACGGCGCGTTCCGGTCAAGTGCGATCTCCGGGGCGCGGCTACTTGCCGGTCAGGCCGGCCGGACGCGCGTCCTTGTACCGGTCGAGGGCGGTACGGAGCACCTTCACGGCGGCCGCCGCCTCGCCGTCGAGCGGCTCGACCTTCAGCGGCCGCGCCTCGCCCGGGTCTTTGCCGAGGTCGTAGAAGTCGCCCGCGCGGGTGAGCTTGTACTGTGCGGTCGCCGCGAACTCGGTCACGAACTTGCCCCGTGGCGCGTACCAGCAGTAGTACCAGTCCCGCGGTTTGCCCTTCTCGCCGAAGACCTGTGGCAGAAAGCTGCGGCCGTCGATCGTCAGCCCGGCCGGCACGGGCACGCCGGCGGCCTCGCAGACGGTGGGGAGGAAGTCCGTGCTGTCCACCAGGTCGGAACACACCTTGCCGCGGGCGGCCTTGCCCGGCCAACTGGCGATGAGCGGCACGTGCATCCCGGCCGCGGTCGGCTCGCCCTTGCCGCCGAGGACGACCTTGTCGCCCATCATCGACCGCGTGCCCTTGCCGGTGCCGTTGTCGCCGACGAACACGACGAGCGTGTTCTCGCGCAGGCCCAGCGCGTCGAGCTTCGCGACGAGCTTGCCGACGAGCTTGTCCATGTAGGCGACCATGTCCGCGAAGTGCGGGTCGGTGCCACGGTCCTTCTTGCCCTGCTTCCGTGCCCTGGGGGGGGCGTTGTAGTCCGGGCTGTCGGGCGTCGGGTCGTAGGGCGCGTGCGTGAGTATCATCGGGTAGTACAGGAAGAACGGCCGCGCCTTGTTCCGCTCGATGAAGTCGAGCGAGTAGTCGTTGACGAGGTCCGGGCCGTACTCGCCCTTCGTGTAATCGACCTCCTTGCCGTTGACCTCCAGGCCGGGGTTCTTGTACCGACCCGGTATGCGGGTGTGCTGCCACAGGCACGCCTCGTCGAAGCCGAACGTCTTCGGCAGGCCCGGGTCCTTGCCGAGCTGCCACTTGCCCACGACACAGGTGGCGTGGCCAGCGGCCTTGAAGAGGTTGCCGAACGTCGTCAGCCGGGGGTTCAGCTCACCGAAGTTGACGTAGTTCCGCACGTTGTACTGCCCCGTCATGAGCTGGGCGCGGGTGGGTGTGCAGAGCGGTTGAACGTGGCAGTGCGTAAAGCGGATGCCGTCGGCGGCGAGCTTGTCGAGGACAGGGGTCTTGTAGGACGTGCTGCCGTTGGCGCCGATGGTCTCGTACCCCAGGTCGTCGGCCATGATCAGGACGACGTTCGGCGGCGCGGCGGCCAAGTATTCACCGCAGAGGGCGCAGAGGACGCAGAGAGAAGACCAAAGTTTGATACCAGAAGTCATGTTCGCCTCTTTATCTCTCGTACTCGGTTATTCTCTCCGCGCCCTCTCAGGTCAGTCCTTCTTCTTCGCACGGGTCGGCGGGCCCCAGCGGGGCTCGGCCATCTCGACGTTCCACTTCTGCCAGGTCGCGGCCAGTTCCTTCACCTTCTCCGGGTGCTTGCTCGCGAGGTCGGTCTGCTCGCCGGCGTCGGCCTTGAGGTCGAACAGTTGCGCCCCCTCGACGGTCGCCTTCTCCCGCCGGGACGCCGCCCCGCCGCCGCCGGCATGGGTCGGGCC
>Ga0247829_10000903_pt1 | contig 12674 bp, 8 predicted proteins | sample 12C_Control_Day4_FD_207765 | JGI IMG/M metagenome (GOLD analysis project Ga0247829, IMG submission 207765) | Soil microbial communities from agricultural site in Penn Yan, New York, United States - 12C_Control_Day4 | ecosystem: Environmental > Terrestrial > Soil > Agricultural land | place: USA... | reverse complement strand
CCGCATGGTCGAAGGCGAGATCGTGGAGCGTGAGAAGGCGCGCGCGGTGTACGAGAAGATCGTCGACGAGATGCTCGACCCGGCGCTGCTCGAGTGGGAGCAGGGCAACTGGTTCAAGCTGCGGGTGTTCCCGCTGCCTGCGAACGGCGACAAGAAGGTCGTGATCCGCTACGTCACGCCGCTGCAGCGCGGCGCGAGCGGCTGGGAGTACGCGTACACGATGAGCACGCCGGACCACGGCGCGCTCGGCGAGCTCGCGGTCTCCGTCGACGGCAAGCTCGCGCTCGCGCAGCGTGACGTCGCGCAGGGCGTGGACCTCGTCGTGCCGGTCCCTGCGGCGCGCGTGCCCGCGGTGATGAAGGAGACGCGCCAGGACGCGGTGTACACCGCCGTCCGGTTCGCGCCGAACCTGACGACGATGACGATGCCGCCCGCCACCGGCCGCAAGATCGCCGTGGTGTTCGACACGTCGCGCTCTGCGCTCGAAGGTCGCGCGCAGGCGCTCGAGGTGCTCGAGGCGACGCTGAAGCAGCTGTCCCCGACGGACGCGTTCGTCGTGCTCGCGAGCGACGTCGAGGTGCGCCCGACGAGCGAGACGTTCGTGCCGGTGACGCCCGAGGCGATCGTGCACGCGATCGACGAGCTGAAGGCCGTGGAACCCGACGGTGCGAGCGACGCCGGCGCCGCGCTCGCCGCGGTCGACCAGCGCGATCCGACCGACGTCATCTACATCGGCGACGGCATCGCCACGTGGGGCGAGCTGCGGCCCGCGGAGCTCGGCAAGCTCGCCGACAAGATCGGGGCGCCGATCGAGGCCGCGTTGATCGGCAAGGGCGCGACCACGTCGCTGTGGGGCGAGCTGTCGGGGCGTACCGGCGGCCGCGCGATGATCGTGAAGAGCCAGCTCGACCAGCAGCGGTTCGCGCTCGCCGCGACGCAGGCCGAGGTGCCGCGGCTCGTCGGCGCGCGCGTGACAGCACCGGCGGGCTCGCTCGTGTTCCCGCAGCAGACGGTCACCCTGTTCACCGGCGACGAGATCGTGGCGGTGATGAAGACCCCTGCCGATCAGCCGATGCCGGCGGCGCTCGCGCTCACGGGCACGATCGCCGGCAAGCCGTACACCGAGACCGTGTCGCTCACCGCCGCCGCGCCGACCGATCGCGTGGCCCAGCGATGGGCGCGCCAGGAGCTCGCGCGCATGGAGGCGGGCGACGCGACCAAGGAAGACATCGTCGCGCTGTCGACCGAGCTCGGGGTGCTGAGCAAGCACACGTCGCTGCTCGTGCTCGAGAACGACGAGGCGTACGCGCAGCACCAGATCGCCCGCAAGCAGCAACAGGCGCAGCAGCTCGCGCAAGCGCAGGCGCCCACCGTCACGGGTGGCGACCTCGACACGCTCGGCAGCCGGCGCGCGAGCCTGTCGCCCGACGAGATCCAGCCCGGCGATCCCGAGATCAAGATCCCCGCGCCGCGCGACGCGCGCTCGGTCGTCGTCAGCTTCCCCTTCGGCGAGACCAAGCTCGCGATGTGGGACGACGACCAGGCCGCGTGGATGGTGCGGTTCCTGATCGACCAGCAGACCGCCGACGGCGTCTACCAGGTGCGCGTGGCGATCACGCACGCGGACGGTCGCGTCGAGGTGCTGTCGCTGCCCTACACCGTGGACACCAAGGCGCCGCTCGTGACGGTGACCGCGGTGAAGCAGGGCGCGGGCTACCTCATCAAGGCGCGCCAGCAGGCCGATGACTACAAGCGCAAGGACGCCGACCGCGTCGAGGTGCAGCTGCCCGATGGCACCATCCTCGAGCTGAAGCAGACCGCGTGGGGGCGGTTCGAGGGAAGGTGGCAGCCGGCGAGCCCGCTCGGCGGACCGGTCACGCTGCGGGTGGTGGCGCGCGACAACGCGCTCAACCAGGCGACCTCGGAGCTGGTGCTCCCATGATGCTCGTCGCGCTCGCCGCTGCCATCGCGGTGCACACGAACACCACCGAGGTCCGCGCGTGCTATCCGCTCGACGGCGGCGACTTCCTGGTCGGCACCGGCGGTGGGCTCGTCCGGCTCGACGCGCGCGGGCAGGCGAGGGCGACGTGGACCGCGATCGACGGTCTGCCGGGCAGCCGCATCGACGGCATCGCGCAGGTCGGTGATCAGCTGTGGATCGGCACCGAGCGCGGTGCGGCGGCGGTGAACCTCGCGGCCAGCGCCCTGTCGATCGCGCGCACGGCCGGCACCACCTCGGTGCGCGACGTCATCTCGTTCGGTGGCGCGACCTACCTCGCGACCGACGGCGGCGTGCTGGGGCTGGGCCGCGCGAAACCGCTCCCATTCCGCGGCGAGAACCTCTCGCCGGCACGCAGCCGCGTCGCCGCGTTCGCCGTCGCCGACGGCAAGCTGTGGGTCGGGACGGCGGGTGGCCTGTACCAGCTGCGCGACGGCGGCCTCGACTTCGTGCCGATCGCGACGGGCGCGAACGAAGTGACCTCGCTGGTCGGTGAGGGCACCACGCTGTGGATCGCCACGTCCGCCGGACTCTACGCGCGACAAGGCTCCACGGTGCGCAGCTTCGGCGGCGGTGACCTGCGTCGGGTCGCGCGCGTCGATGGCGCGATCGTCGCCGGCGGGTTCGGGGGCGAGCTGGTTCGCGTCGAGCGCGGGCGGCTCGTGCGCGCGGAGCTCGCGCGTGGGCTCGCGATGACCCAGGCGATCGCCGAGCGGGGCGGAGCCGCGTGCGCGGGTGGGCTCGAGGGGCTGTACCTGCGCCCGCGCGCGGATGCAGCGTGGCGCGCGGTCACCCCGCCCGCGGGCCCGCCGGCGAATGACATCTCCGCGCTCGCAGCCGAGGGGGACCGCCTGTGGGTCGGCACGTTCGATCACGGCGTCGCGGTGTTCGAGCGTGGCACCTGGCGCACGATCGCGAGCCCGCGCATCGATCCGCGCGTCAACGCGTTGCTCGTCGAGCGCCGCGCGAACCAGCGCTCGCGCGTCTGGGTCGCCACCGCGACCGGCCTGTCGATCATCGACGGAGACAACGTCTCGCAGCTGACCAAGCGCGACGGCCTGCCCGCGCGTGGTGTGCTCTCGCTCGCGCAGCTGCGGGATGGCCGCATCCTCGCGGGCACCATGCATGGCGCGGTGCTCGTCGGCGACGGTCGGCCCGTGCCGCTCGGCGCGAAGCAGAACCTCGACGTGAAGAACGTGTGGGCGGTCGCGGAGGACAGCGAGGGGTATCTGTGGCTCGGTTCGACGACCGGGGTGTACCGGGGGCGCGAGGGCGACGGCACGTGGACGCGGTACGCGGTCGCCACCGGCCACCTGCGCGACGACTGGGTGATGGCGCTCGCGGTCCGCGGTTCCAGCGTCTGGGTCGGCACGTACAAGGGCGGCATCACGCGGTTCGACGGCGGCGCTGCCACGGCGGTCGGCGATGGCTGGATCAACCCGGGCGGTCTCACCTGGATCGGCGAGCGGCTGTACGCGTCGACGATGGAAGGGCTGCGCACCGGCGACGGCGTGAGCGCGACCTGGACGATGGTCGGTCCGCTCCCCGGACGCGACACCACGGCCGCCGTCGTGATCCGAGATCGTCTGTGGGCCTCCACACGCCGGGGGCTGGTAACTCGCCCGGTGAGCGAGTAGGGGCGGGCAGACCTGGCTACCGAAGTGGTCTCCTCGCCAGCCCCGGCCTGATGTCATGGGGATAGCGGCGGCCCGCGGCTTGCTCTGAGGTCCGGCATGCTGAGCGTCGTCGCGTTCACCGTCGTCATCCTGACGATCCTGTTCTCGCTGCGCCGAATGCCAGAAGATCACCCGGCGCGGTAGTACGTTCGCCGGGATGGCGACGATCGAGGTGAACGGGACCACGCTCTACTACGAGGACACCGGACCGGGGTCGACGGGGGAGACCGTCGTGTTCAGCCACGGGCTGTTGTGGAGCACCGAGCTGTTCGCCGCACAGATCGAGGCGCTGCGCGGCCGCTATCGCTGCATCGCCTGGGATCACCGTGGCCAGGGGCGCAGTGCGGAGGATCCGCATCGCGAGACGATCGGCATCGAGCTCGTGTGGCAGGACGCGGTCGCCCTCCTGGAGGCGATCACCGAGGGCCCGGTGCACTTCTGCGGCTTGTCGATGGGTGGGTTCGTCGGCATGCGGATGGCGGCGCGCCGGCCCGAGCTCGTGCGCTCGCTGATCCTGCTCGAGACATCCTCGGATCCCGAGCCCGTGCAGAACGTCGCGCGGTATCGCCTCCTCACCCGCGTGCAACGCATGATCGGCGGCCGCCTCCTACGTAAACGCATCGGCGCGATCATGATGGGGCGCAGCATCCTCACGGATGACTCACGTCGCACCGAGCGCGAGCGCTACATGGAGCTGATGTCGCGCCGAAAGGACATCTGGCGCGCGGTCAACGGCGTGATCGATCGCGCGGGGATCCATGACGAGCTCGGACGTATTCGCGCACCCACGCTGGTGCTCGTGGGAGACGAGGATCTCGCGACGCCGATCGCCAAGGCGGAGCGGATCGTCAGCGCGATTACAGGCGCGAAGCTGATCCACATCCCTCGCGCAGGTCACTCTTCGCCTGTCGAAGAACCGCACGCCGTCTCGTCCGCGATCGATGCATTTCTGAGCGCCCTCCCGCGTTCCGCGTAGACGTGCCACTCGCCGCGATCCGCCCTACGCTTCGCATGAGTGCCCGCGATCCTGATCGTCGACGACAGCGTGACGGTACGTACGGACCTCGGGGAAGCACTCGAGGCCGCGGGATTCCGTGCGATTCCGTGCGGCACGATCGCCGAGGCGCGCAACGCCTTGCGCTCGCAGCCGATCGCACTCGCCATCCTCGATGTCCGGTTGCCGGACGGTGATGGCGTCGAGCTGCTCGATCAGATCCGTCGCGATCCGACGATCGGCGGCCTGCCCGTGCTGATGCTGTCCTCGGAAGCCGAGGTCGAGCACCGCCTCCGAGGTCTGCGCACCGGCGCGAGCGATTACGTCGGCAAGCCATACGACACCGCGCACGTGATCATGCGCATCCGCCAGCTGATCGGCGGCCCTCCGGTGCGCGATCTGGTGCTCGTGATCGACGACAACGAGCTCTATCGCAAGGACCTCAGCGAGGCGCTGGCAGGCGCCGGGTTCGCCACGGCGGTCGCGCGTGGCGGGGCCGAAGGTCTGCAGCTCGCCGCGAGCGTGCAGCCGACCGCGATCCTCGTCGCGACCGCGATGCCCGACGTGGATGGCACGAGCGTGGTGCGCCGGCTGCGCCTCGATCCGGGCCTGCGCACGACCCCCGTGCTCCTGCTCGCGACCAGCGGCGAAGCGAAGGACGCCGAGGTGCGCGCGCTCGACGCGGGCGCCGATGGACTCGTGCGCAAGGACGATCTCGCCGTCGTCGTCGCCCGGACCCGCGCGCTGCTGCGCTCCGTGAGCGCCACCCTGCTGCGCGCCACCGGCAGCACGCTGGCGCCCAAGCGCATCCTCGCCGTCGACGACGATCCGGACTACCTCGCACTCCTCGGCGATCGCCTGCGCAAGCGCGGCTACGACGTCGTACGCGCCGCGTCGGGCGAGGAGGCGCTCCAGCTGCTGTCACTGCAGACCGCCGACTGCATCCTCCTCGATCGTTCGATGGCGGGGATCGGCGGCCTCGAGACGTGCAAGCGGCTCAAGGCCGCGCCCGGCGTCCGCGACATCCCACTGATCATGCTCACCGCGACCGACAATCGGGACGCGGTGATCGAGGGTCTGTCGGCGGGGGCCGACGACTACCTCACCAAGGGCAGCGGCTTCGAGGTGCTCACCGCGCGCGTGCAGGCGCAGATCCGCCGCAAGCAGATCGAGGACGAGCAGCGCCACGTGCGCGAGCGGTTGCTGCGCAGCGAGGTCGAGGCCTCCGAGGCGCGGATGGCGCGCGACCTGGCCGAGAAGCGCGCGGCGCTCGCGGATCACTTCGAGCAGGCCAACGCGGAGCTCGTGCGCACCAATCACGAGCTCGAGACGTTCAGCTACTCGGTCTCGCACGACCTGCGCGCGCCGCTGCGCACGATCAACGCCTTCGTGCTCGCGCTCGTCGAGGAGCTGGGCGACCGCGTCGAGGGCCGCAGCCTCGACTACATCCGGCGCGTGCTCGCCGCGTCGTCGAGGATGGGTGACCTGATCGACTCGCTGCTCGAGCTCGCGCGGATCAGCCGCGTGCCGCTCGGCCGGCATCGCGTCGACCTCTCGGTGCTCGCGGCGGCCGCGATCGACGACCTCGCGCGTGGTGAGCCCCGTCGCGATGTCGACATCGTCGTGCAGCCGCACCTCGAGGTCGATGCGGACGCGCGCCTCATGCGCATCTTGCTCGACAACCTGTTCGACAACGCGTGGAAGTTCACATCGAAGTGCGAGAGGCCGAAGATCGAGCTCGGCGTCTCGCGCCAGGGCGACGAGCCCGTGTACTACGTGCGCGATAACGGCCAGGGCTTCGACATGGCCCACGCGGATCGGCTGTTCATGCCGTTCGTGTGCATCGACGGCAATCCGGCGCGCCGCGGGATCGGAATCGGCCTCGCGACGGTGCGCAAGATCGTCGAGCGCCACGGCGGGCGCGTGTGGGCGGAGGGCGAGCCCGACCGCGGGGCGAGGATCTCGTTCACGGTCCCCGCCCCCGAGGCCTCGTGACCCGCGAAGCCTATCTCGTCACTCCGGTGGCGCGGAGTACGGGAACGTCGTCGACACGTTCGGGTGGTACTGCTGCGGGTTGTTGACCCCCGTCGACGCGATCGCGTTGCCCGAGTTGTTGGCGTCGTTGCTCGAGAAGTTCACGCCGTCGCTGACGAGCGCGTTGAACTGGTTGTACGCGCCCTTCGGGATCGCGGCGCCCGCGATCAGGTAGTTGTACGTGATGTCGATCGTGTCGTCGTTGAGCCGGCGACCACCGCACAGCAGCGGCACGGCATCCGCGTCGCCGCACAGCGTGAGGTAGTTGCTGTCGACGCCGGTGTCGATGCGCATCACGTCCGGGATGAACTGTCCGAACACCTTGTCGGCGTACGTCTGCGCCGCGGTCTGCGAGGCCGCGGTCAGCGTGACGCCGGCCAGCGTGCCCTCGGTCCAGATCGCCGGACCCACCGCGTGGCACTGGATGCCGGCGGGGTGGACGCCCTCGGCCGCGGACAGCCCGGCCGCGCCGTTGAGCAGGCACGCGCCGAGGTACACCGCCTTGAGCACGGTCTTCGCCTCGCCGACGACCATGTTGAGGGTCGCCGGATCGACGCCGGTATAGGTCGGCGCCGTCGCGTTGTAGCCGGCGAGGAAGCCCTCGGTGATCAGCAGCGCCTCGTTGATGCCGGGGCGCGCGAGGTGCTCGACCTGCTGGTAGACGACGCCCGGGTTGGGCGGGCCATCCGGCGGCGCGTCCTCCTGCGGCGCGGCGTCGATCATCGGCGGCGTGTTGGATCCATCTTCACCGCAGCCGGCAGCAACCGGAGCGGCGAGCAGCGCGAGTGCGAGCCCGCGCGACGTCAGCTTGTTCATCATGGTTGCTCCTTTCACTGCTTCACCGAGATCGTGGACCAGGTGTCGAAGATCGTGCCGCCGCCCAGATACGAGATCGGGACGTTGAGCGCGATCGACGTGACGTTGAGGCCCTTCGTGAAGTCGGGCGCGCACGTCGGCGGGTTCCACAGGTTGATGCCGTCGGCGTCCGCGTTGGGCTCGGTGCCGCCGAGCACACCGGCGAGGAAGGCGTCGCCGCGGCAGTTCGCCGCGAGGCCCGCGGTCGCGTCGCCATTTCCGCCCGCGCCGCCGAAGAAGCGGCCGGCGAGGAACGAGCGCACCTGGAAGTAGCGCACGACGTCGAAGTGGAACGAGTCGGAGCGCTGCCCGACGAAGTACTTCACCGCAGCGCCATCGACGGTGCCGTTGTTGGTGGTGACAGTGTTCGCCTTCGACGCCGCGAACCCGGTGCTCGAGCCGGTGTGCGAGCCGACGACCTGACCGTTCTTGAGCACGGTCAGCGTGATCATCTGAACACCGGCCATGTTCGGCGCGCCCGCTTCGAAGCGGAACACGTAGTCCTCCGACGCCGTGGGCGCCGCGGTGCGTGACGCGACCTTGCTGACGTGGAACTCGTAGCGAGCGTTCGTGCTGAGGAAGTACTGGCGTCCCGGCAGCGAGCGGGGGTTGACGTACATGACGAGCGACAGCTCGCTCGGTGACGTCGGCGACTTGAACGCGTAGTGATCCGTCAGGTTCAGCGCGCGTGCCTTGAGGTCGGACTCGCCGTCGTCGTGGTCCGACGCGTAGCCCAGGTTGTAGGTCGCCCCGACCGTCGCAGCGCTTGCTGCAAACGTCAGGGCCGCGATTAGCCGTGTTCTCTTCATCCTCTTGTCTCTCCCGAAGGGATTGGTCCCGGAGCGACATACGAGGGGCCCCCCGATTCGGATCGACCGATCCGATCGGGTCCGCGGCCCGTACCGTGGCCGTGAGGATGCAGCCCATCGTGGCCCGGCGGCGCGTGACCGCCGCGGCCTGGATCGCGACCCTGGCGCTCGCGGCCGGCGGTGGCGCGGTGCTCGTCGCGGCGCGTCGATCCGCCCCGGCCTGCGCTGCCCCGGCCACCGCCCCTGCGCTACCCCAGCGCGCCTACACGTATCGCTTCGAGCCGATCGCGGCCGAGTCGAACGACGACACGATCGCCGCGCTCGAGGCCCGCGCGCACGCGTCGCCCGCGTCGCCGTACGACACCGCCGAGCTCGCCGAGCTGTACCTCGCGCGGGCGCTGCGCACCGCGGACCCGGCGGACTACGCGCGCAGCGAGGCGAACGCGAAGCGCTCGCTCGCGGTGCTGCCGTATCCGAATTCGGCGCCGCTCGTACTGGCCAAGCTCGCCAACGCACGCCACGAGTTCCGCGAGGCGATCCGGCTCGCGCGCGACTACCTCACGCGCAGCAACGCCCCCGGCGCGTGGGGCATCCTGGCGACGGCCCATCTCGCGCTCGGCGAGCTCGCCGAGGCCAGCGCCGCCGTCGATCGACTCGCGGCTGCGCGCCCCGATGCCAGCGCGTACCTCACGCGTGCCCTGGTGCTGCAGGCGCAGGGCCGCGACGCGGAGGCCGCGTTCGACTTCGAGCGCGCGGACGCCGTCGAGGAGCCCGGTGATGTCGAGGCGTCCGCCCGCACGCGTGCGATGTGGGCGCGGTTCCTGTTGCGCCGCGGCCAGTGGGCGGCCGCCGATGCCGTCGCCGCCGAGGCGCTGCGCGTCGATCCCACGTCATCGCTCGCCCTCGCGCAGCGCGCCGAGGTCGCGCTGCGCACCGGTCGCTATGCCGAGGCGAAGCAGCGCTTCGAGCGCGCGTTCGCCGAGTCGCGACAGGTGCGCTACCTCATCGATCAAGCGCGCGCCCAGGAGCTCGCCGGGGACCTCGAGGCGGCAACCTCGACGCGCGCCCAGGTCGAGCGCCTGGTGCGCGCGGACCTTCGCGACAGCGGGCTCGGACACCGCCTCGATCTCGTCGAGATCCTCCTCGATCGCGGCAGTGCGGGCGACCTCACCGAGGCGATCGCCCTCGCACGCGAGGAGGTCGCCGCACGCCCGAGCGCCGACACGCGGTTCCAGCTCGCACGCGGTCTCGCGCGCGCCGGCGCGCGCGCCGAGGCGATGACCGAGCTGCGCGCCGCCCTCGCGACCGGTGCCCGCGACGCGCGCATGTACGAGCTCGCCGCTCGCCTCGAGCGCATGCTCGGCAACGGCCCTCGCGCCGGCCTCTACGCGCACGAGGCCGCCGCCCTCGATCCGGGCAACGCTGGCTGGCGCCGACTGGGGCTGCCGTGAACCGCGGAAAAGGGGACCGTCCCCTCTTGCTGGCGCTCGCGCTCCTGTTCGCTTTCGCCGGCGTCGCGGCTGCGCATCCCATGGACGTCGGGTACCTGCGGATCGAGGAGCAGGGCAGCGACCTCGCGGTGCAACTCGAGCTCGACGCCGCCGCGGCCGCCGTGGTCCTCGGCACCGACGCCACCGCCGAGCGCGTGCGCGATGACGCCGACACCCTCGCCCGCGAGACCTACGCGCGCGATGCGATCTCCACGGAGCGCGGCCCGTGCACGTGGAGCACCGCGCTTGGCGAGCGCTCGGGGCGCACCGTTCGCATCACCAGCGTCGCGCAGTGTCCGGCCGCGAGCGGCACGCGACGGTGGACGTTCGCGTTCATCCCCGAGCACCGCATCTCGCCCACGTTCGAGCTGCTCGCGAAGCACGTCGTCGACGGCTCCGAGCGGCTCACCCTCATCGATCGCTACACCTCCGAGCTCGTGCTCGGCGCCTCCGCGGGGCCGGGGTTCCGCCACTTCGTGTGGTCCGGCATCGCCCACATCGGCATGGCACCTGCGGAGTGGCGCGCCGACGACGGCGGGGCCAAGCTGCCCGACGGGATCGATCACATCCTGTTCGTGATCGGCCTCGTGCTCGCGGGCGGCTCGCTGCGCAAGCTGCTCGGCGTGGCGACCGGCTTCACGGCGGGCCACTCGATCACGCTCGCGCTCGCGGCGTTCGGCGTCGTCCAGCTGCCGGGCTGGCTGATCGAGCCCGTGATCGCGCTCTCGATCGCGCTGGTCGCCGTCGACGCGTTCACCGATCGCTTCGCGCGCCACCGGTTCGCGATCGCGCTCGGCTTCGGCCTCGTCCACGGCTTCGGGTTCGCGAACGCCCTGACCGAGCTGCACCTGCCGACCGGCGAGCTCGTCACCGCGCTGTTCGGCTACAACCTCGGCGTGGAGCTCGGTCAGCTCGCGATCGTGCTGCTCGTCGCGTCGCCGATCCTGCTCGCGCACCGCCACCCGCGCGTCCGCTCGATCGTGATCCGCGGCCTCGCCGCGATGATCGCGGCGTGCGGCCTGTTCTGGTTCGTCGAGCGCGTCGTCGCTCTCGTCTAACTCATCGCGCGAGCACTCGCCGCCTCGACGATCATTGCCGGGGCGGCAGCTTCACGCCCGAGCGCTGGACGGTCTCGCCGACGGCCTCGACGGCCTCACGCGCCTTCTTGAGCAGCTCTTCCTGCTTGCGGATCTTCGCGCGCTGGATCGCTTCCTTCTCGTAGTCGAACTCCTTCGGATCGGGGTGCGCGGCGTCGAACACGCGGACCATCATCGATCCGGGCACCCGCACTTCGAGCTCGTTCCACCCGGGAGGCATCGTGGGATCCGTCCAGTCGTAGACCCACTTGGCGTCGGTCGGCGACAGGTTCACGCAGCCGTGGCTCTGCACCGTGCCGAAGCGATCGTGCCAGTAGGCGGCGTGGAAGTAGAGCCCGCTGCGGAAGCGCGTCGCCCACGGGACCTCGGAGACGATGTAGTGCGAGGCCTCGCTCTCCTCGGCGGCCATCTTGGTCAGCGACGACTTCGAGCGGATGCGGTACAGCGCCGGGGGCGTGTCGTTCTTGCGGCGGCCCGACGAGACCAGCGTCGCGAACACGGGGGCGTCGCCGTCGTAGGCGATCATGACTTGCTCGTCGCGATCGATGTCGATCCACTTGGCGTCCGCGTCGGTCGCGACGGGGCGCGAGCGCTTGCGGGCGATGCGTACGCTCTTGCGCTCGATCCACTGCCCGTCGCCGACGCGCACGTAGCCGGCGCTCTCCTCGAGGATCGGCACGATCTGGCGATGCGTGAACGTGCCGGCGGGCTCGCCCTTCTTCGCCGGGGTCGCGCGCGCGGTCGCCGTCTTGCTGTTCGGTGCGATGACCCAGCCGAACGGCCACGCGGGCGGCGGGGTGGCGATCAAGTCGACGCCGGCGAACGTCGACGGCTTGTGCCGGAACAGATCCTCGGCCGCGACCAGCCCCACGCTCGTGTAGATGTAGCTGACGCCGTCGATGGTGACGGGCTCCTTCGGCTTCCCCTTCTCCTCGTCCCTCGTCACCATGTAGTTGGCGTTCGCGCGCGGCTCCGGCTTGGCGATGCCGGCCTGCACGTCCTCGACGGAGGCGTACCGCTTCGCGCCCTTCTTGATGCCGTAGTAGTCCTGCGGCAGCAGGCGGCCGGGCGGGACGATCGGCTGTGCGATCGCTTCGGGCGGCAGCGTGCTCGGCTTCGCGTAGCGCGCGCAGATGTAGCCGCGCGGGGGCACGGCGAGGAACGTCTTGCAGCGACGATCGCCCGCGACGCTCGCGCCGACCGGCAGGCGGGTCGACGAGATGATCTTGCCGAGTGGCTCGGCCGTCATGTCGGGCTTCTCGAACACGTGCGCCGACGTCTTCACGACGAACGACGCCGTGCTCGCCGGCCAGCCCAGCGTCGCGAGCGTCGCGGGATCGGGCTTCGCGGGCGGCGGCGTCGGAGTCGGCGCTACCGGCGCGGTGGCGGGTGGTGCCGGGGCGACGACCCGCGCGGGCGGCGCGGAGTCCGTCGCCACGGGCGCGGCGGGCGCGGCGGCCGCAGGGTGAGCGTCCCCGAGGACGTCGAGATCGCGAGGGGGCTGGGAGCTGCGAGATCGAGCGGCGCAGCCCCAGGTCGCGAGGAGGACCAGGATCCAGCGACGGCGCATGCCTCTAGTCTGACACGACCTCGCGCTTCGGCGGAATGAACGTCATCGCGCGCTCCGCGAGCGCCGTGATCGTGAGGCTCGGGTTGACACCCAGGTTCGCGCCGACCGCCGCACCGTCGACGACGTAGAGGCCGTGATAGCCGAACACGC
>Ga0247829_10000901_pt1 | contig 12677 bp, 13 predicted proteins | sample 12C_Control_Day4_FD_207765 | JGI IMG/M metagenome (GOLD analysis project Ga0247829, IMG submission 207765) | Soil microbial communities from agricultural site in Penn Yan, New York, United States - 12C_Control_Day4 | ecosystem: Environmental > Terrestrial > Soil > Agricultural land | place... | reverse complement strand
TTCCAGAAGCTCGACGTCTATCAGCGCTCCATCGAGTTTCTCGCGGTGGCCAACCGGATTCGTGGGCACCTACCCAAGGGCAACGCGGACTTGGCAGATCAGCTCCGGCGGGCCGCGCTGTCGATTCCACAGAACATCGCCGAGGGCTGCGGCCGTACAACGCGGGCCGACAAGGCGAAGCACTACACGATCGCCAGAGGCTCGGCGATGGAATGTGCTTCGCACCTCGACGTCATGAAGATCGATGAGCTGATCGAAAACGAGCTGTACGAGCGCGGCATCGAGTTGCTTGAGCGCATCGTGGCGATGCTAACGAAGCTCGTCGATCCCTGAACGTCGACGGCGTCGATCACGTCCACGGCATCGTTCCCGTTCACGAGCGCGGCCACGATCATGGGCGCGATCACGACCACGATCACGACCACGATCACGGCCACTGGATCCGCGCAACTCCATCGACAGGTATTGAGCGTCCGCTCTAAGTCGAGGTGGTCGTCGTCATCGTCGTGGTGCGACTCAAGCCGTCTCGCGCTCGGCGAGCGCGAGCTTCGACGACACGGAGAGCGCGAAGCGGCCGCGCTTGGTCGGCACGAGCTTGATGTCGGGGCACTTCTGCTCGAGCCGCTTGCGCAGCAAAATCAGCCGGCTCTCGAGGTTGTCCTTGAATGCGGGCAGGCCGAGCGATGGATCGAGGCGCAGCTCGCGGTTCGAGAACTCGGTGCGCCCCTCCGTCTCGTACGCGCGCAGGATCTTCCACAGGATCTTCCCGGGCACGTTGCGGATCAGGTACTCGCCATCGACGAACACGCAGTCGTCGTTGCGGTAGTAGAGGAAGCTGTGCGAGCGCGCCGCGGTCTCCGGCGCGGGCGCGGTGGGCTCGGGCTCCTCGGGCTCGTCGTCATCGTCGCTCATGCGGTCGATGCCGCCCGCGATCTGATTGGCGAGCACCTGCAGGAAGGCCTCGTGCCACTGCTCGAACGTGAGCGTGTCCTTGCACTCGAGCGCGAGCACGCCGATGAAGCGGTCCTGCATGATCAGCGGGATCGCCATCTGGCTCTGCGCATCGGGGAGGCCGGACAGCGGGATCTCGGCGGTGAGCGTGCCGCCGCTCGCCTGCACCTCCGCGCGGATCGCGCGGCCGTAGTGCAGCGCGGACTCGACGGCGGAGATCCGCAACAGGCGCCGGGTCTGCGCGACGACGCCGATCAAGCCCTCGCCGAGCTTCACCTCGGCGCCGATGCCGTCGTCGCCGTAGCCGTGGCTCGCGAGCGTGATCAAGCGCTGGCCCGTATCGTCGGGCACGAGGATCATGCCGTGGCTGAACCCGAACACCTCGTCGAGGGCCGCGAGCGCCGACGACAGGAGCGTCTCGAGATCGCACGCGCGGTTGACGCGCTCCGAGACCATCTGCAGGCCGCGCAGCTCGGTCAGTGGACCCTCGGGGTGCTCGACCACCACGCGCTGGCCGGCGGGCGGGGGCTCGAGGAAGCCGCGGCACGGCTCGAGCGAGAGCACCTCGCACACGTCGGCGGAGCGCAGCTTGAAGATGCCGGTCATCCCGCTGTGGGACGCGATCGCGATGATGCGCGCGGCCATGGCGTCGAACAGCGGGCCGCTGGTCTCGGCGCGCAAGAAGCGCAGGCGCAATCGGAACGCGTCGAACGTCAGCGGGTCGTAGACCACGACGGTCGCGAGCGGATTCTCGTCGAGGTTCTGCCGGGTCTTGTTGAAGAACTGGCACGACAGCGCGACGTGCTTCTCGTCGATCAGGTGGAGCTGGCTGATGTAGCTGATGTTCGGGACGCCCTCGCGATCGCAGGTCGCGATCATGCCGGGCACGATGCCGTGGAAGCAGCGATCGAGCTCCGCGAGCTGGATCGTCATGCGCGCTCCGCGAGCGGCAGCTTCTCGCCGGCCGTCGGCCCCGGCGTCTGCGCATAGACCACGTCGAGGTCGATCTCGACGGCGCAGCACGGCCAGATCGCGAGGCGCGACGTGTGCGCGGGGGCCATTCCGGCGAAGGCGAGCTCCGGGGCGAACAACTCGCGGTAGCGCCGCGCGAGCGCGTGATCGGCCTCGTCGCCAGCGCGGATCGCGAGGACGCGGCCTTTGAGCTGGATCGTCTTGAGCGTCGGGACATACGACAGCGTGATCGCGACGCGCCCGGTCTCGCGCAGGTTCGCGATCGTCTGCGCACCCGGCTCGTTCGGGATCAGCAGCGTGAGCTTGCACGCGCACGGCCACACGCGTAGCCCGACGCCGCGCACGCACTCCGGCTCGAGCGCGGCACTGCACGTGCCGACGATCAGCGAGCGGCCGCCCTGGACGAACTCGACCAGGTCCGGGGGTAACGGAGGGTAGGAGGGAGCCAAGCTCCCCCCATCTTACCTGTTACCCGCCCGGCGAGTGCACCTGAGCCAGCGAGCGGCGATCCACCGGATCGACGGCCGGGACGATCACGAGCATCCACTGGGTATAGCGGTCGGGAGGGACGCTCGAGACCTGCCGCTCGTGCAGGGCGGCGAGCTGCTCGTCCGTGTGGCTCGCCCACAGCGCCGCATTCGCCTCGACCTCCTTACGGCCCATGTGCGCGAGGTACTGGACGATCAGCAGGTTCAGGAGCCGGACCAGCTGGGCGCACACCTCGCGGCGCTGGTCGGGCGCCGCCAGCTCGAGGTCGTCGGCGCACAGCTCGACCTCGCTGTGCGCCGCGGCGATCACGATGCGATCGTCCGCGAGCCGTCGCGAGAGCTCGGGCGCGGCGGCGCGCACGGCAGGCATGAGATGGACCTCCTCGTGACGCGCATGCTCGTCGAGAAACGCGAGCACGCGGAGCACTCGCTCGACCAGGAGATCGACGGCGATCTCCGACGCCATGTCGATGCGCGCGGCGTCGGTCGCGAGGTCGAACAGCATCGCGCGCAGGCCCTTGTGCATGGGCGTGAACAGATCGAAGCGTTGGCTCATGGTCAGTTCCTCGTCGCGATCGACGTGGTGGCGGGCGCGAGCGCGGCGGTGACCGGCGGGCGCGGCGCGGGGACCTTGTTGTCGATGGCGGGGATCGTGCGCAGATAGGCGAAGATCGAGCCGAGGTCCTCGTCGGTGAGCTGCGCGTACATCGGCGCGGGCATCGGGGGCAGGAGCGGGCGGCCGGCGCCCATGTGGCGCGCGTTGCGGATGGTGTCGATGAAGTTCTGCTCGGTCCAGGTGCCGATGCCGGTCGTCGGATCCGGGGTCAGGTTCGCGGTGAACGAGACGCCCCACGGACCGGCCCACGCGGTGTTGGTCGCCCCGATCGCGCCGATCCACGGCCCGCTGGCCGCCGGCGGTGGTGGCATCTCGAACGCCGCCGGGTGGCCCGACAGCTGGCGCGACATGTCGGGCTCCGGACCGTTGGGCCCGACCTTCCACGGCGTGTGGCAGTCATTGCACGCACCGGCGTTGACCAGGTAGCGACCGCGCTCGACCTTGGCGGCACCGGCGAGCGGCGCGGCCTTGGCCTCGGGCTCGGCGGCGAACTCACCCGTGCGCGGGCCCGCGTCGTCACCGCGATCGCACGCGGCTTGGATCGTGATCGTGGCAGTCAAGGCGAAGAGGAAGTGCTTGCGGTTCATCGGATGGCTCCTTCAGACGGTGTAGGGGCGAGCTGGGCGATCCAGCGGGTCACGAGCTCGACGGCGACGTCGTCGACGAGCTGACTACCGAGCGGTGGCATCTGCGTCGCGGGGACGCGGCTGCCGATGCGCGCGACGAGCACGCTCTGCGCGGGCGCACCGGGAACGATGCGTACGTGGGCGGTGGCGGTGGTGAACTGGCTCGCGCGCGCGCTCGTCGTCGCGAGCACCGCACTCGGCTGTCCGACCGACTGCGCGAGCACCATGCCGAGCGAGGCGAGCGGACCGTCGGCGCGGTGGCAGCCGCCGCAGTTGCCGTGGAGATAGCCGAGCGCCGCGCGCTCCTCGGGCGTGCGCGCGCCGATCCGTGGCGCCGCGGCCCACGCCGGGATTCCGCGCACGATGCCGCTCGCGATCAGCTCGGGCAACGCGAGCGCGCCGGGCTCCGGGCGCTCGGCGTGCGGTGCCTGCGGATCGCGATCCGCGGAGAGCTGCAGCGCGGAGAAGCCGAGCACCGGCGATGCGCTGTTGGCGTGACAGGCGCGGCAGTCCGCGTCGCTCGGGATCGCGTGGCGCACGCCGGCCGCGACCTCGGTGGCGGCGAGCGTGCCGCGCGGTGGTGCGAGCGTCGCGTCGCTCTCGTCGGCGTTCCACACGTACGTCGCGTAGATCCACCCGTGCGCGGCGCGCTCCATGTAGCGCGTCTCCGTGCGCCGGCCGAACGAGAACTCCTTCCACAGCTTCGTGCCGACGGGGAACTGCCACGCGTCGGCGTTGGTGGCGTCGATCACGGCGCCGGGCGGCAGGTAGATCCAGCGCTGCTTGCGCGCGCCATCGGTCCACAGCGGGTACTGCGGCGAGAACGGCCGGTTCGCCGCGGCGACCGTCTTGCTCGCCCAGTCGGCGTACAGCCCGCTCTCGCGCAAGCTCGCCGGAGCCACGGTGCGCGCGATCGGCTCGCGCGGTGGCGTGCGCCGATGTCCACGCACGCTCGTCACCGCGGCTGCCACCGCGATCACCGCGACCAGGAGCGAGAGTCTCCGTCCCACGCAGCTACCTTGCGCATTCCTCGCGGCGCGCGTTCCTAAGCTGTCGCTGAGGGATCCCTAAATGATCCCTATCCGGTGCCCCCGGCGCTTACGCCTACGAGGTCAACCAGGTGATCTCTCGGGTTACGTTAGAATGGGCGCGTGGGGGGAGCGCCCGAGGAGCTCGGACCGTACGTGATCCACGAGCGGCTCGGCGTGGGCGGGATGGCCTCGGTGCATCGCGCGGAGCGCCAAGGGATCGAAGGCTTCAGCCGCCCCGTGGCGCTCAAGCGGCTGCACGCGCACGTCGCCGACGATCCAGAGATGGTGAGCTCGTTCATCCACGAGGCACAGCTCGCGAGTCGGCTCCATCACACCAACGTCGCGCAGACCTACGATCTCGGTAAGGTCGATGACACGTATTTCATCGCGATGGAGTACGTCCCGGGGCCGACGCTCACGCAGGTGATGAAGCAGTGCGCGGTGGCCGCCGGCGCGATGCCGGTGCCGATCGTGCTGTCGATCCTGATGCAGGTCTGCGACGCGCTCGATCACGCGCACAACCTCACCGACGAGGCCGGGGAGCCGCTCGGCATCATTCATCGCGACGTCTCGCCTTCCAACATCATCGTGTCGAGCACCGGCATCGTGAAGCTGATCGACTTCGGCATCGCGAAGGCCGCGACCCAGCGCGTGGACACGATGACCGGCCTCGTCAAAGGAAAGTTCGCGTATCTCGCGCCCGAGTACACGCGCGGTCAGATCGACCTGCGCGCCGATCTGTTCGCGCTCGGCGCGATCGCGCACGAGATGCTCACCGCCCGCCCGCTGTTCCAGGGCAAGAACGACTTCGAGACGATCACGCGCCTGCGCGAGCTGCCGATCCAGCCGCCGTCGCGTCACAACCCGCAGGTCTCGCACGACGTCGACGACATCGTGATGACCGCGCTGCAGCGCGATCCCACGCTGCGCTGGCAGAGCGCTTCGGCGATGCGGATCGCGATCACCAACGCGACGCGCGCGCTCGGCATCGTCGTCGGCTCGCAGGAGGTTCGCGACTGGACGGAGTGGGCGTTCTCGCAGCAAGCGCGGACCGCCGACGCGGCACTCGATCGGGCGATCGACACCCTGGGCGAGCAGTCGAGCGAGGCGATCGAGCTCTCGCAGGAGGAGCTCGCGGAGCTCGAGCGCATCGGCGATCCGCTGCGGCCGCCCGTCGCGTCCGCGGCTCGTGCCGTACCCGCTGCGGCCCCGGCCCGCAAGCTCGCCGCGTTCCCGGTCCCCGTCACTACCCCGTCGCCGCCGGTCGAGTCACCTCGCGAGCGCGGGTTCCCGTGGCTCGCGATGGTCCTGTTGCTCCTGCTCGCCGCGGGAGGCGCGGCGGTCGGCTACTTCATCTCGTTCTAACGGGTCAGGCAGAGCTTGTGCGCGCCGAAGCCGGCGTCGCCGTCGAGCGAGTAGAGCCACATCTCGCCGTCGATCATCGCGAGCTCGTACGCGTCGTGCGCCGGGCGCGTGAACTCGATCGCCGTCGAGACGATCGAATAGTCCTCGTCGAGGTAGCCGACGACGATGTCGCCGTGCGTGTTCAGGTAGCTGATCCAGTAGCGCTCGCCGTCGAACGCGATGCGCGGCGACCGGCCCTCGCTGACGATCGGGATCTCGTTCGCGATCTCGCCGTGCGAGTTGATGCGGATGTCCGAGAGCGTGATGCCATTGCCGCGCTCGAACACCAGCTCGCCCGAGCGGTCGTTGAAGTTCATCGCGAGCTTCGCGTTGCGGCACGCGAACGGTTGCACCGAGTGCGTGCCCGCGGCGAGACGCGAGAGGTTGCAGTCATTCTCGGTCGACCACGCGATGATCGCATCGCTGCCGTAGGTCGCGGTGGTCAGGCTGATCGGCGCGCTGACGTTGAGGACCTCGCTGCCGACCTGCGTCCACGCCTGGTCGAACACGCTGGTCACGATGCCGCTGACATCACCGACCGCGGCCACGCGGGCGCCGCGCGAGTGCACGAGCGGCGCGTCACCGAGGACCCCACCATCCACGACCGCGAGCTCGCGGAAGTCGCCGAGGTCGTCGCGCACGACCGAGACCGAGGTCTTGACTCCGTCGGTGAGGCCGACGACCAGGCGATCGTCGATGTTCGCCGCCGACACGCCGGTCCACGTGCCGTCGGTGCGGACCTTCGTCCCCTGGATCTCGCTCATGATCAGGCCACGCGCATCGACCAGGAAGCCGGTGAGATAGCCGCCCTGCTTGGGGACCGACAGGATGCCCGCGCCCTGCGGCATCTGGACGACCGCGAGGTCGATGTCCTTGGCGGTCGGGATCACGGTGTCCCACGAGCGAACGCCGCAGACCTCGGGCACCAGCTTGGATACGACGCCGGTGTCCTCGACCGGGAAGTTGTCGCCAGAGGTGACATCGGTGTTCCCGCCGTCGCCTCCCAGGTTGTCGCCGCACCCCGTCATCACCACGAGAGAGATCGCCAGAAAAGGCCGCATAATCCCACTATCCATAGATTCGATATCAAGTGGAAGCCGCGGAATAAGGTTTCTGATTTTTTCCTTGAACCGCACTTGGGCCTACATCATCGCCCGCCGAAATCGCGCGCGAAAGAAAACGGCGAAGTGCTCGCGCCGCCTCACGTGTCAGCGCGTGACAGCCTCGACCAAGGAGGTTGTAAGCGCTTCGATAACCACACCGATGCGTCTGCCCACATCGGTTCCCGACGGAGATCCGGGCGCTAGTTCTGCTGCGCGCCCTCGCGGATCCACACCAGCAGCTTCACGTAATCCGGATCCTGCGGGCTCGCGAACGTGACGTTGGGATGGCGATCGGGCGGGTCCTCGCGGGACGGCAGCTGCAGCACCCACGAGCTCTCGGGCGCGGCGGGATTCACACGCAGATTAGGCTTCTCGTCCACGAGCTCGCGATAGATAGACGCATCTCCGCCATCGAGCTTGAGGCCGCCGAGATCCTTCCCGATGCCGCCGCCCGTGTGACACGCCACGCACCCACGCGACGTGAAGATCGGAACGATCTGCTGCGAGAACGAGATGCCGCTGGGGAGCTCGGGCGCGCCCTGCGTGACCTTCGCTTCGGCGATCGTGATGACACCCGCGTTGATCGGTGACGTCGCCATCTCGAGCGTCACCGTGGGAGCGGCGGCGACCCCGAGCGACACGACGCCCGTCGGCACCTCGAAGAACACCGCGTAGCCGGACGCCGAGCTCTGCATCGCGTTCGGTTGGGGCGTGAGGTCGGCGTCGAGGAACTTGGGACCGATCGCGCCGCCTCCGACGAGGATCTGACTTGCCGGCACGTCCGCCTGGCCGAGGCCGGCGCTGTTGACGAGCTTCACGAACAGCACGCCCTTCGCCGCGGTCGGCGTGACGCCGAACGCCGTCGCGAGGCTCGCGAGGTACGTCTCGCTCACGGCCTGCACCTTGATGCCGGTCAGGTCGGCGTCGATCACGATGACCGACGTGCTGAACGTCGAGCGGTGCGTCGGCGGTGCGCCCGCGAGGATCTGGAAGGCGGAGTTCTCCGGGATGCCGCCGATCTGGAAGTCGGAGCCCGTCGTGCTGACCATCGGAGCGGGCGCTAGCCCCGACGTCGTCACGCTCGCCGCGGCGTCGATCGGGTCCCCCGTCTCAAAGTCGACGACGTGCCCACTCACCATGAGGGACCCTCCAAGGGGACCACCGTCATCGTCGCCCGTACTGCCTCCGTCATCGCCGACGCACCCGACGAGGTGGGCGACTCCAAGGAGGATGGCGATCGAGATCCCGCGTGACGACATGAGTGGCTCCTTCATGCGTTGAACCCCGGCTTACTCACATTGGATCATCGACGCAAAAAAGTCGCCGTGCAATTCCTGCACAGCGACTCAAGTACCGATTCGTAGATTGTCAGTGCTCGAGGAATGGCTCGACGGAGCGGTCCTGGGACGCGATGCGTTCACGCGACGAGGTGTCGAACCAGCCGCGCGCCGTCTCCGACAGCCGCGACCAGGCGTACGACTTCACGCCGCGGATCGCGAGCGCGGTCAGGGCAGCGGTCAGGAGGTTGCCGGCGGTGCGCTCCCCGCGGGGCGGCGCCTTGGGAGGCCCGAGTGCGAAGATGGCGCCGAGCACGAAGGCGATCCCGACCGCAGCGAACGGATGGTCTTCGACCTGGTGATCGAGCTCGTACTTCGCGTCCTCGAGCCGCTGTATGAGGTCATCGGTGATCTGCATGAGGTCACCGCCGGAACAGCCGCATGCCGAGGTAACCGATCGCGAACGCGATGCCGACCGCCTTTAAGGGATGGCTCTTGATCAGGTCCGACGTGCGCTGGATCGCATCACCGCCGCGCGTCCTCGCCGAGTCGGTCATCTCGACGACACGCGACTTGATCGCGTGTGCGCGCTGCTCGCCGCGATCGACGAGGTTCTTGACGCTGTCGCGGATCGAGCCCATGCGCTCGTCCACACGTTCCTTCGTCGTGCCGTTCTTAATCATGAGCAAGGTCTGAAGCACCGTTTATGCCTGCGGTGTCTAACGTGGTCCTCACCACGAGCACGGGCGACCGCGCGCGCGTGCGCCCGGCGCACGCCGCGACTCCCGTCATTGGCGGCGGCGATCCGGCGCGACGATCTCGCCCGCGACCTCGTCGCCGGAAGACGTTGGCGTGATCGGCCCGCGGTCGCGCAGCTGCGGCGTCCACCGTGGTCGCGGTACGATAGGCAGCATCTCCGTGATCCCGTTCTCGAGCGACTCCGGGTCGATGATCACGACCTCGTCGGTCAGCACCTGCGGCGCCATGAGAGCCGGACGAGGGGAGCGGTGTCGCGTCTGCACGTGCTCGCGTTCGAGCGCCGCGGTCAGATCGAGCGCGATCGCGCGTGCGAGCTGGCGCACTTCGATCGCACCGGGGCGCAGCGCGGCGTCCTTGTCCAGCATGCGGTGCACGAGCGCACACAGCGCAGGTGGCGCAGCGCAGCGCTCGGCGAGCGGCGCGGGCTCACTCGCGAGGTGCATGCACACGACCTCGGCGAGCGTGCGCCCGTCGAACGGCGGGCGGCCGCACAGCGCCTCGTAGGCGATGACGCCGAGCGCATAGACGTCGCACGGCGCGCCGATCCCGCGCCCGGTCGCCTGCTCGGGCGCCATGTAGATCGGCGTCCCAGGCGTCATGCCGTCGAGCGTCAGCCGTCCCACCGCACCGAGGCGCGCGACGCCCCAGTCGATCACGCGCAGTGGATAGTTCGCGTCGGCGGGCGTCAGCAGCAGGTTATCTGGCTTGAGGTCGCGATGGATGATGTTGCGCGCGTGCACCGCTGCGAGGACGTCGGCGACCTCGGACATCAGCATCGCGACCTCGACGGCCGGCAGCTTCGTCGCGTAGTGCAGGCGCGTGGCGAGCGTCTCGCCTTCGACGAGCTCCATCGCGATCCAGGGCCGGTGATCGGGAAGCAGGTTGCACTCGAACACGCGCACGAGGCCCGCATGTCGCACGTCCTCGAGGATCGAGGCCTCCTGCACCATGCGGCTCGCCATGCCCGGCTGGCGCCGCAACTCGGCGTGCATGACCTTGAGCGCGGCGCGCCGCGGGAGCACCGCGTGCACGACCTCGTACACGGTGCCCATCCCGCCGCGCCCGAGCTCCCTGACGATCCGGTACGAGCCGACCATGTCGTCGGGCAGGAGCGGCGCCACCAGCTCGGAGGTCATGCCGGGGCAGCTTGCAGAAAGCTTGCCGGCCTCCGAACTGCGCCTAGACGCACGGCCACATGTGTGGTTTGTCGATGGCACGTCGCGTGCTCGCGTTGTCGTCGACGATGGGCGGCTCGCGGCACCTTCCTTCTCCGGATGAGGGCGCGTTGTTGCCCGGAACGCTGGTGAGCGCCTATCGCGTCCTGGGCATGGTCGGCGTGGGTGGGATGGGCTCCGTCTACCGGGCGCGCCACGCGATCACGGCGCGCATCGTCGCGGTGAAGGTGCTGCGCGAGGACCAGCTCGAGCAGGACCGCGCCGTCGATCGCATGATGCGCGAGGCCGCGATCCTCGCGACCGTGCAGCACCCCGGCATCCCGCGGTTCGCCGAGTGTGGCCTGCTCGACGACGGCCGCCCGTGGATCGCGATGGAGCTCATCGAGGGCGTGCCGCTGTCGACGCGCATGCAGCGCGGCCTCGTCGATCCTGCCGAGGTCGCCGACGTGGTGGCCGGCGTCGCCTCGGTGCTCGCGGCCGCGCACGCACGCGGGGTCACTCACCGCGATCTGAAGCCCGACAACATCTTCCTCACCCCGGAGGATCCGCACGCGCGCGTACGCGTGATCGATTGGGGCATCGCGCATCACCTCACCGGCACGCGGTTCACCAACGTCAACGAGGCGATCGGGACACCGACGTACATGGCGCCCGAGCAAGCACGGGGCGGTCCCACCGACGGCTACTGCGACGTGTACGGCCTCGGCGTGGTGGCGTACCAGGCGTTGACGGGCCGGCCGCCGTTCATCGGCGCGAGCTCCGTCGAGATCCTCGTGCAGCACCTCAACCGTCCGCCGCCGCCGCTCGCGCCGCGCTGCCCCGACGCACCCTACGGCCTGGTCGACCTCGTGGAGCGGATGCTCGCGAAGAACTTCGAGGAGCGGCCGACCGCAGCGATGGTTCACCAGGAGCTCTCGGCGCTGAGCGTTCGGACCGCGGAGCGCGGGCGCGAGCGTGCCCGCGAGCCCTCGGGCGACTTCCCACGACCCGTGATCGAGGCGAACCGCACGCCTCCGACGGCGGTGATCCGAGCTCCTCGACCTGACGTGTTCGACGAGTGAGCGCAGCGTCGGTGCCGGCGCAGTTGGTCCTCAGGCGTCCGGACCGTCGCCTTCCTCGTCCTCGTCTTCCTCGTCGTCGCCGAGAGAGTCGAGATCCTCGAGATCGAACAAGTCATCGAGCTCTTCGTCGTCGAGCTCTCCTTGTTCCTTCGCGACGCGCGAGGCCTCGTCGGCGTCCTCGGGATTGAACGGATCGTCGATGTGATGATCAGTGCTGGTTTGATCACGCGGCATGCCCTCGCGTACAGCAAGGCCAGTGCCAGTGGCGCTCACCCGGCGAGCGGCAGCGTGAACGAGAACTCCGCACCCTCGCCGGGTTTGCTCGCGACGGCGACGGATCCACCATGGGCCTCGACGATGCCCTTGGCGATCGCGAGCCCGAGGCCGGCGCCGCCCTTCTTGGTGCGCCCGTGCCAGTAGCGATCGAACACGTGCGGTAGCTCCGCGTCGGCGATGCCCGGACCCTTGTCGCGGACGGCGATCACCGCTTCGCGATCGCGCCGCGCGACCGAGACGTCGATCGGCGTACCGCGCGCGTGCTTGAGAGCATTCCCGATCAGATTGCCGAGCACCTGCAGCACGCGATCGCGATCTGCGGAGACGATCGTCGACCCGTCGGGCACGTGGGCCGTGATCTGCCCGCCGCTCTCGCGTGCGAGCAGCTCGTGGTCCGCCGCTGCTTGCTTCACGATCGCCGCCGCGTCCACGTTGCCGCGTGTCAGCGTCAGCGCACCGTTCTCGATCGCGCTCGCTTCGAGCAGGTCCGAGATCAACCGCTCCGCGCGCTGCGAGGCGCGCTCGATCGCACCGATGTAGCGCAAGGCGTCCGAGGAGACTTCCTCGCGCAGGGCCTCGCACGCCAGGCTGATCGCGTGGAGCGGCCCGCGCAGGTCGTGCGACACGACGGCGAGCACGTCGTCACGTGCGCGCGCCGCGTGGCTCGCCGCCTCGAGCGACGTCACCGACGATGCCTCTGCGGCTCCGATCCGCAACGCGAATCGGATCCGGAGGGCGAGCCGCTTCGGGTCCAGGTCGCTCCTGAAGAACAAGTCGGTGGCCCCGGCGTCGATCAGCGCCTGCAGGTCGGCCTCGTGCTGCGGGCCGATCAGCACGAGCAAGGGCATCGGCCCGAGCTCGCGCAGGGCGCGCACTGCACGCAGCGTCTCGTCCGCCGCATCGCGATAGAGCACGACGCCGCTGGGGCCTCGCGAGCC
>Ga0247829_10000898_pt1 | contig 12707 bp, 7 predicted proteins | sample 12C_Control_Day4_FD_207765 | JGI IMG/M metagenome (GOLD analysis project Ga0247829, IMG submission 207765) | Soil microbial communities from agricultural site in Penn Yan, New York, United States - 12C_Control_Day4 | ecosystem: Environmental > Terrestrial > Soil > Agricultural land | place: USA... | reverse complement strand
GGCATGCGTGCCCACCGCGATCCTCGCCTGGCCCGATGCAAGCCGCTTCCGTACGGCGGTCTTCTCCGCCGGGGTGAGCCGGCCGACCAGGAGCTCGGGCCGGATGCTGAGCGGCTCGAGCAGCGTGGTGAGCGTGGCGGCGTGCTGCTCCGCCAGCAGCTCGGTGGGGGCCATGAGCGCTGCCTGAAAATCGTTCTCCGCCGCCAGCAGCATGGCAAACAGGGCCACGATCGTCTTTCCCGTGCCGACGTCGCCCATCAGGAGTCGGTGCATGCGGTCGGGCGCGGTCATGTCGGCAACGATCTCGCGGAGCGCCGTCTCCTGGTCGGTAGTGAGCGACCAGGGCAGCGACGCGTGGAGCCGGGTCGTGAGGTCCCGCTTGACCGCGAACGCTACACCGCTCCGTTGTCGCTTGGCCAGCGACCGGGCTCGCAGGAGCATGAGCTGGAGATCGAGCAGCTCGTCGAGTGCGAGCCGCCGCCGACCGCGCTCCGCCTCGGCCACCGACGTGGGACGGTGCACGGCCCGGAGCGCGTCGGCCAGCTCGGGAAGATCGAGCGACGCGCGAAGCCGGCCAGGAAGCAGGTCGCGTGACAGCGCGATCAACGTATCGAGATGCCGGTCGACCAGGCTCCGGATGACCCGGTGGCTCAGCCCTTCGGTGGCCGGATAAACGGGGAGAACCTTTCCCCCGGCGAGCGGGTCGGCCTCACCGTCCGCCTCGGCGAGGATCAGATATTCGCGCGGGGCCATCTGGCGCCCGTGGTAGAACCGAATGGGACCGGAAACCAGCAGCGTTTGCCCGACGGCGATGGTACGGTCGAGAAACGGCTGGCCGGGCCAGGCACACTCGAGCAGCCCGCTATCGTCCCGGAGCACGGCGTGGAAGATCCGCAGGCCCTTGCGGGTTGGCACCACGCCCTTGGTCACCACTCGACCGACGCAGGCCACTTCCTCCCCGATCCGGGCCCGCGCGAGCGGCGTAACGGTCGAGGCGTCTACGTAGCGGTGGGGGAGATGCCAGAGAAGATCGCGGGCGGTCCGGATGCCGAGCCGGGCGAGCGCCTCGGCCCGTCGCTCGCCGATGCCCTTGAGGAACTTGACAGGGGTGTCGAGCCGAGGCGCGCTCACCCCTCGCCTACGAGATTCGCCGCGAAGCGCTCCGGGTCGAACGGCTCGAGGTCGTCGATCGTTTCGCCCAGGCCCACGAAACGGATGGGCAGGTTGAGCTCGCGCCGGAGCGCCACTACCGCTCCGCCCCGCGCACTCCCGTCGAGCTTGGTCACGACGATGCCGGTGGGCCGCACCGCCTCGCCGAACAACCGCGCCTGCTGGATCGCGTTCTGCCCCACCGTGCCGTCGAGCACGAGCAAGGTCTCGTGCGGCGCCCCGGGCACCCGCCGTGCGATGACCCGGACCACCTTGCGAAGCTCGTCCATCAGTCCTTCCTGCGTGTGCAGCCGCCCGGCGGTGTCCACGATGACGGTGTCGGCACCGCGCGCGTTTGCGGCGTCGATGGCATCGAACGCGACCGCCGCGGGATCGCCACCGGGCGCCCCGGCCACGTACGGCGCGCCGATCCGCTCCGCCCAGATCTGAAGCTGCTGGATGGCGCCCGCGCGGTAGGTGTCCGCCGCCGCCAGGAGCGGCTTCCGTCCCTCCCGTTGGAGTCGGCGCGCGAGCTTGGCCGCGGTCGTGGTCTTGCCGGTGCCGTTGACACCGACCATCAGGACCACGGTGGGGCCGGCGCCGTCCGCCCGGGCGATGACGCCGTTGAGATCGGCGCCGTCGAACATCGCCGCAACCCGCCGCTTGAGCGCCTGGCGAAGGTCAGCCTCGGTCTTGAGCGTGCCCTTTCGAACCTCGTCCTCCAGCGCTTCCGTCAGATCCACGGTCGCCGGCACGCCGAAGTCGGCCTCGATCAGGGTCCGCTCCATCGTCTCGAGATCGGACGCATTGAGGCCGCGGATGATGGCGTTTACATCGGTGAACGCCAGTCGCTTGAGGCGGGCCCAGAGGCCGAGCCTGGTGCCTTCGAGCCGTTCTGCCATGGCGGGAAAGTAAGCGGAGAGGGGACCCCGCCGAGGCCGCGGCGGCAGGGTGGCGGGGAATCAGTCTGCGGCAAGCGCTGCGAGACGCTGCGTGGCCTCCACGACCCGCGGCCGCAGCTCCGGATCGCAATCCTTCCACAACTCGACAAACCGCCGGTACCGACTGGCTGCTTCAGCCCGTTCTCCCCGACGCTCATAGATGCGGGCCAGTTGATACTGGGCTGGAGCCAGGTATACCGTCTCGTACAAAGCCCGCTCGGCGATCGACTTATACCATCCGATCGCATCTTCCTCGCGGCCTAGCTCCTGCAGCAACGCGGCGCGGAGATAGCGGTCCGAGACCTCCGTGATGGAAAGCATGGCGGCACGCTCCCACCTGGCTCCGTCCAAGGCTGCCAGCGCGGCGGCCTTGCGCCCGTCCGCCAGCGCCGCTCTGGCCCGCAAGCTTGCCGCCAGGCTGACTGCCAGCTCACCCGCGCGCGTAGAGTCGATCAACGCCACGAGTCTTCGTTCCCATCGGCGGCCTTGCAGCGTATCGCCCTGCCGGAACGCGAGCAGGCCGAGGCCATAGACTCGCAGGCGACGCTGGAGTTCTTTCGGTTGCGCCCCGCCTTGCGCAGAGGCGCGTCCCAGCGACCGCCGCAGTTCCCCCACCTCCCTCGCATCTGCCGGAACGAACGGTAGCGCCGCAAGGAGCAGACTCAGGTCGATGGCCGCGGAAGCATCGCAGGACTGGATGCTGGCCAGATGAGCCTCCGCCGCATGCAAAGCGCCCCGCGCGAGGGACGTCTGCGCCAGCATGCGATGCCCAAGCATGCCAGCGCAATCGTCGCTGTCCGCCGCCAGCCACCGCGCAAGGCGCTCGGCCCCCGGCAGATCATCGAGGTATACCGCGCCTTGGAGGGCGGCGACCGCCGCGGCCCGCCCGGTTACCGGCGGGCCGCTCGGGGCCGCGTGGAGGTGGCCCGCGCGATCCGGCAGGAAGAGGGCGAGCGTGGCGTGAAGATCGACCGCAGCCGCCTCCGGCGTGATCGCGACCACCCGTCGGATCAGAGAATCCGCGCCCCGGCGATCACCGTCGACCCAGGCGATCCGCGCCAGATACACCAGCGCGCGGGCATTCGAGGGGTCGAGGGCGATCACCCGCTCGAAGGAAGCGCGAGCCTGGCCCGATGACCGCCCCTGCAGCGGATTGCCGTGGAAGAGCACTTCGCCCAAGCCAAGCCAGGCATCGACGTCTTCCGAGTAGTCGGTCACGATCCTGCGGTAGATCCGCTCCGCGTCCGTCAGCCGCCCGCGACGGTACGCCCCATACGCTTCAACCAGGCCCCGGTCATGGTCGGAGAGCAGCGCTCCGAACCGCGACGCCTGTTCCGCGGCGTGAAGCGCGAGGTCCGGCTCCCCGCCAAGGTTGGCGCTCACGCTGAGTCGGTGGTAGCCCAGCGCGAAGCTCGTGTCGGCCCTGACGGCAAGTTTGAACGCATCGGCCGCCGCCGCGTAACGGCCGGCGTGGAGCAGCCGGTCCCCGTGGAGGTACGCTTTGAGCGCCAGGAGTGACCGGGTGCTCATCGCGGCGGTGCGAACGAGGCGCTGGTCGGCGCCACGATACTGCTCGGCGATCAACTGTTTGGCGAGCTGTTCCACCAGGTCAAACACGCTTTCGGACTCGACATCAGCGCGGCCCACCGGAATGTTGACGTTGCCACGGTCGTGGAGCAGCGCGGTGGCCCTGAGGCGGTCGCCCTGCGCCACCAGATGACCCGTCACGTACAGCCGCGCCCGCGCCCGGCCGGCGAGCGCGGAGGCGTTCTCCGGAAGGTCCGCTGCCGACCGATCTACCGCTCGCCGCGAGCGGATGTCCAGCGGAACACTGCGCAGCCCGTCGGCCCCATCCAGGTTGGTCGCGAGCAGATCCTCGACGCCCGTGACGAACTCCTGCGCCTTGGGATCGCCGCTCACGGTAAACGGGAGTACCACGACGGCCGCCGGATCCGCCTTCGCCGACGGGACAGCTGCTTCACGACGAGCCACCAGCCCGGCCCATACGACGGCCAGCAGCAGTCCGATCATTGCGAGGTAGCTGGCTTGGACCCGGACCCGTGCCGGGACCGGTGCCGGTCGGGGCACCGCGAGGGACGCCGCTCTGCGGTCCCGCCGACCGTAGCTGGTTCTCGACGGTGGGGGTGCCCAGCCGGGCGCGAGAGACGGCGCCGGGCGCCGGGCAAGCTCGCTCCTGAGCTCCAGGGCCAGCGCGATGACATGTTCGTCCGGGGCAAGATTCAGCTCTTCGCCCAGAAGGGCCGCGTGCCGGCCGGCATATTCGAGGGCCGCGACGCGATCACCCGCCGCTGCCAGCGCCCGCATAAGCCCGATCGCGCTCGACGAACTGAACGGCTCGACCAGAGCCAGCCTCCACCACCAGTTCACCGCGGACGCGTGGTCATGGGAGTCATCCGCCCGTTGGGCCAGGCAGCGAAGGGCTCGGGCATTACTCTCGGCGAGCCTGAGCCGCTCCGCCTCGACCCAACGCTCGAATTCCGCTAGTCCCTCGATGTAGAACCCGTCCAAGTAGGGGCCCGTGTAGGCGGCAGCGGCCCCGGCGTGGTCCCCCCGGGCAAGCGCAGACTCGAATTCCCAGAGATCGACCTGCAGCGCGTACGGATCGACACGCAGAACCGATTCCCGCGAGGGAGGCACGGCGGGGCCGAGCACCTGCCTGAGGCTGAACAGCGTCTGCTTCAGGTTGTTGCGGGCGCGGGCGATGTCGCTCTCGGGCCAGAGGTAGGCGATCACCTTGTCCCGGCTCATCCCCTGCTCCGGCCGCGAGGCCAGCAACGCAAGGAGCGCGAGGTGGCGTCGGCGGACCTCGCCCCCGACGGCCAGCGGCCCACCGCCGCGATCGATGGCGAGTCCGCCGAAAGTCCTCAGGTGCAGCACTTTGGGTGTCCGGGAGGTGCGGGTAACCGGGAGCTAACCCCGGCCTAACGCTCGCGGACTAGCTTACCGCGCGTTTCCGGACTCCGCAATGTCGATCCCGAGTTCGACTGCCGTTCGTTGGGTGGGCGGGTGGATCCGCGAGTCCATGACTTCCTCAAGCACGCGCTGGCATGACTGCCGGTCACACCCGATTGGGGCTTCCCCCGACTCGGAGCTGCTCGGCGGGCGACGCGTCCGCCTCAACCTGCAGGGATTCTCCATGACCGCAGCGCCGGTCCGCCGACGGCTTCGTGGACGCAGGGCCGGCCCGAACGCATCTGCCGAGGGAACGCGAGGCTTCGGTGTTCACGGAGTTTCCCGGTCAGGCTCCACTTTCGTGGTATCGTCGCGATGGCATCGCGGCAGAGGGTAGATGGGGTGGTTCGTGCGTTGTCCGTAGCGTCACCGGCCGACCGCCGGCATCCAACTCAACCTCATGAGGAAGGTCCTATGCGCTCAACTCTTCTAATTCCCGTAGCCGTGCTGGCGTTCGGGATGGCATGTAGCGACACTGCTACGAGTCCGACCTCGGTAGGCCAGCCACTGTTCGCCCTCTCAGCTGGGGCTTCTTTCGGGCCTGGAGTACTCAACGCCGCGGGTACTCCATCTGGAGGACACCTGCAGTCGGGTTCGATCTTCTGCGTGGTTGGTAGTGACCTTTCGATCACCTGTTCGACGGCGGAGTACAAAATTAATGGCATCGGCAACACGAACGCGAATGCGCTCCTGGACGCCAACTATTCGGCCACCGTCGACTGCACCAACAAAGGCGGCAACCTGGTCGAGGTGAAATCGCAGCCTGAGACTGCTCCTGCGAGTAGCGGCACACTTCGGGCGAAGAACGGTAGTCTCACAGTGACGCCGATAACAACGTCGGCGCCCACAGCGCAGCAGTTCTTCGCAGCGGCGACCTGCCCCAACGGGAACTGGACCAAATCGCTCGCGGGGGGAAGCGTCACGCTCGAGAGCTTTACGTACACGCTAACCTTCGTCGGCTTCGCGACTCCCGCGGTCAGTCTCTCTGGGTCGTAAGCTCCCTGTGCTGCTAAACGGGAAGGGCCGGAGCTCACGGGCTCCGGCCCTTCTTTCTTGGCGATGGCGAATGGGACCACTTAGCGGCTCACCTGCAGTTGTTGCTCCAGGGCTTGCTCGGAGCGCAGGAGCTGCCGCCGCTTGAGGGGGACTGCACGCTGCCCGAATCGCCCATAAAGAGCAGCAGGTTGGGCGAGCCGGTCCCTACGCCAGTGATCCGGTCTCTGGTCGCCGCGGAGCGGAGATAACTCGCCACCTCGGCGGGCGAGGCCGTGGGATGGGTCTCCAGATAGAGCGCGGCCGCCCCGGTCACATGCGGGGTCGCCATGCTGGTGCCCGACAGATACACAGCGGTCGTGTCCGAGCTGTTCCAGTCCGACAGGATGAAGGTCCCCGGCGCGTAGAGATCCACGCATGATCCAAAATTGGAATAGCTGGCCTGGCCGTCGATCTTCGTGGTCGCGCCGACGGTGAGGGCGGTGGGCGCGCTGGCGGGCGAGAACGTGCAGGCATCGGTCGAGGAGTTGCCCGCCGCGATGGCGTAGGTGACACCGGAGCGGATCGAACCCTCCACTGCGTCATTCGCCGCCTGGTTGTACTCGCCGCCGAGCGACAGGTTGGCCACGGCTGGCTTCGCGGCATGCGCGGTGACCCAATCGATGCCCGCGATGACCCAGCTCCAGCGCCCATTGCCGGTGCAGTCCAGCACCTTCACGGCATGGAGGCTCACGCCCTTGGCCACCCCATAGGTTGTGCCGCCCACGGTCCCGGCGACGTGGGTCCCATGGCCCATGCAGTCGGTGTCCGGGTCGTTCCCCTTGACGGCATTGAAGTCCCACACCGCCCGCCCGCCGAAGTCCTGGTGCGTGGTTCGGATGCCCGTATCGATGATGTAGGCGTGAACCCCAGTGCCAGTGGGGCCGTAGGCGTAGCTACCGTCCAGCGGGAGCGTGCGCTGGTCCACTCGATCCAGGCCCCAAGGCGGACTCACCTCGGCGCCGAACAACTGAACCGTCATGTCCGGCTCGATGTACGCGATGTTGGGATTGTGCTTGAGCGCCTCAACCGCCCGGTCCGGCAGGTCGGCGGCAAATCCCTTGATCGCAGTCGAGTACGCAAACCGGAGCGCGCCGCCGTGCTCGCGCACCAGCCGGTCCGCCAATCCCGGCGGGTCGGCGGCGTCAGGCTTGAAAACCACGATGAATGAGCCGGGGATGACCTCGCCGGCCCCAGTCGAGGTCGGATCCTCTGCAGCGGGAGCGTCAGGGCCAACGCTCGGATTCACCGGGGCGCCGGTGTCGCTGCATGCGGTGAGCAAGAAGGTTGAGCCTGCCAGGAAACGGCAGAGGCCACCGGCGAGGGTGGCAAGGCGAGCAGAGCGAGCCAGCATGAAACCCTCCTCGGGTCCGTTCGGCAGCCCGACCAGCATGGCCGGCGCGCACCGTGCGCCCGGCGGTAGCCTCGTGGCTTTGCGTCGCCGTCTTTCGACGGCTTTGCCCTTGTCGCGGCCCCCTCGTGGAGGGGGTGCGATCACGCCGTTCCGTTGTTGTGTCCTAGTGCTTACCCCTTTGTTGCGGGCAGGCCAGCGAGGCGCGCGCGAGTGAGCCATCGCGTTGATGCAGCAAAGTTTGTACCCCGAGAGATCGCGGGCGGCATACGCCATGGCCCAAAGCCACTTGACGCCGGGCGCTCGGGCCGCCGCGCCAACGACGACGCCGCTATCGGCCTGCCCACCTCGCGATGTGCAGGGAACTTAGCGGAGCCCCATCCGGCGCCGCGCCAGCCACTCGCCGGCAAGCCCCAGCACCGCGGCCAGGAACAGCCAGGGAAGATCGCGCGACGAGCGCTGGGACCGCCGCCCCCGAACCTCCGGCTCCCGGGGCGAGAGCGATGGCGTGCGCGGCAGGAGCTCTTCCGAGTACGACTCGACAGCCACGGTTCCGCTGCCACCGGGCGCCAGCCGGTAGCCGTAGGTTCCGGCGGGCAGCCAGACCTGAGCACGACCGGCCCCGTCGAACCGCAGCGTGTCGGCCGTTCCGGCCGGCGCCCCGCTCCAGCCAACGGCGGTCGCCTTGGGCGTGCCGCCGCCGACCCACTCGAACACGAGCGGCCGCCCATTCTGCACCACCGCGCGGACCGGCCGGGCGACTCCTTGCGTCGAGTCGGCCCCGGCCAGGAGCCAGCTCACCGTGGCCGCCACCCAGGCCCGATACGTCTGTTCGCTGGCTCCTCCCCGGAACGCCCAGCGCCAGAGGCCGTCGGCCAGCACGTTCACCTGGCGCACCCGGCCGGCATCGCGCCCGGTGACCGCAGGCCACTCGGGACCGCGACGTCCGTTCCGACCGGTCAGCGCCACCCATTCGTCGGCGGCGGCCGGGCGGGTCACCATCTGTACGGCGGGTGCGAACGAATCGAGCGGCGCTCCGGCGAACGCCCCGTCGAGCGGAGACGCGGTCCCCGGCGCCAGATACCAGTCTCCCGGCAGCGCCGGGCCAGACTCGGACTCGCCGCTGCCCCACCGCCAGATCCCGCGAGCGCGTACGCTCTCGAGACCGGATGGTGGCGCGCCTTTCAGGATGAGGAGGTCGGCGCGACGAGCCGCCTGCCGCACCTGGTCATCGCCCACGACCGCCAGATCGCGCAGGGAGCGCCACCGCTCCGGCTCGATCCGGACATAGCCGCGTACCGGAAGTTGGGCCACGTCCTTGACGGCATCGTAAAGAAACCGGCTGTCCCAGTCGCCCGGCGAAGCGACCAGAACCACCCCCGGCGTGGGAACCACCGTAAGCGCGTGCAGGCGGACGTCGGTCCGGGCCTCCGCATCGCTACCGGGGATCGTCACCCGAAGGATGTGCGCGCCCGGAGGCAGTGCCGCGCTGCCCGCACGGAGCCGGATCCGGGCCGAGCGAGTCAGCCCCAAGGCCGCTGCGCGAGAGGCGAGCCGGCGGCCGCCCCACTCGAGCGCCACGGTCACGCTGTCCGCGGGGGCACCGCCGAGTGCCCGCACCTCCGCGTCTACCACGAGCGAGTCGCCCGACGAGATCCGCGCCGGACCAGTCACCGCGGTGATAGCCAGGTCAGGCGTCGTCACCCGTGGGTACACGAGGACCCGCGTGCGGGCGAGCAGATCGGCCGGAAGGTCACCGGCATCCTCGATCTCGCCGTCGGTCAGCACCACGACGGGGCGGCCCGACGCCGCGGCCGCGCCGAGCGCCGGCCCCAGCAGCGAACGGCCCCGGAAAGGAACGCTGTCGTCGCCGGCGCGTTCGTCACCGAACAGGCGGAGGTCGCCGAGCACCGATGCCGAATCGCGCGCCTGGCGCCAGCGGCCCCCCGGCGCGCCCATGCTGAGCGACCCGTCGAGCAGCACCAGCGGCCGACCCGGCGGGTCGGCGATGGGACAGCCGAGATTGATGAGGAGGAGACCGAGCGCGCTCCATGCGACGGCTCGGCATACCAGTGGAACCACCGAGCGCCGCCCGAGACGCTCCAGCCAGATGTAGGTGACGGCGGCCAGCGCAAAGCCGGCGGTGACGATCAGGAAGACGCGCATCGGCTACACCGCCGCCAGAGCCTCCCGTACGGTGAATCGGCCTTCGTAGAGGGCGCGGCCGGCGATCGCGCCGGCGAGGCCCGCGGCGCGCGCGGCACGAAGATCGTCGAGCGTGGCCACGCCGCCGCTCACGATGACGCCGGCACCGAGCCGCTGAAGCGCGGCACAGCCGGCGACGTCGGGGCCCGACAACATTCCGTCCCGCGCGATGTCGGTGCAGATGAGCGTTGTGACACCGGCGGCGATGACGCGGGCGGCGAGCGTCTCGACCCGCTCACCCGTGCTCTCGGTCCATCCTCGAACCGCGACAATGCCGTCTCGTGCATCGATCCCGACCGCCAGACGGTTGGGGCCCGCCTCCGCCAGCGCCCGGCTCACCAGCTCCGGATCGCGGGCAGCGGCCGTCCCCACCACGACGCGCTCGACGCCGAGTGCAAGGCCGTCCTCGATCAGCCCCGGGGACCGGAAGCCGCCGCCTAACTGGATCTTCACCCGCCCGCTCACCTGCTCGACGATGCGCCGCACCGGCCCGGCGTTGTCGCCCCATCCGAATGCGCGGTCGAGGTCCACGACGTGGATCCACCGCGCGCCGTCGGCCGCGAATCGTTGGGCGACGGCGGACGGATCCTCGGCGTACACGGTGAGCCGGGCCGCCTCACCCTGCGCGAGGCGCACGACCTGGCCCTGCCGGATGTCTATGGCGGGAAAAAGCTCCACTACTGCGCGGCGATCACCGAGGGCTGTTGGCCAGGCGTGCCCGCCAGCAGCGCCGCGAGGCGGTCGCGTTCACGCTCGAACGCCGCGCGCTGAGCGGGGGGCAGCGGATCGCCGTTGCCCAGGTCCACCCTGCGGGAGTCGCGCGGGACGCCATTGACCCGGAACTCATAGTGGAGGTGCGGACCCGAAGCGAGGCCGGTAGCGCCGACGTAGCCGATGACCTGTCCCTGCGACACCCGGGAGCCGGCGCGCACTCCCCTCGCAAAGCCGCGGAGGTGGCCGTAGCGCGTGGTAATTCCGCTCCGGTGGCGCAACTCGACCAGGTTGCCGTAGCCGCCGGCCCGGCCGGCTCGGAGGACGCTACCGTCGCCCGCAGCCATCACCGGGGTGCCGCGGTCAGCGGCGTAGTCGGTGCCCTCGTGCCGGCGGAAAGTGCCGAGGATCGGATGCCGGCGCGCCCGGGCGAACGAGGAGGAGATCCGCCGGAACTCGACCGGCGCGCGGAGGAAGGCACGCCGGAGCGAGTTTCCGTCGGCGTCGAAGAGTGAGGAGCCCCCGGCCGAGTCGAAGCGGAACGCGGTGAGGGTGCGCCCGCCGGTCTGGAAGTCACTCGCCAGAATACGACCGAGCCGCACTTCACCCTCGGGGGAGACCAGCCGCTCGAAGACGACCCGGAACCGGTCGCCGGGCCGTACGTCACGGCTGAAGTCCACCTGCCAGGCAAAGACGTCGGCGAGATCCCAGGCCAGCCGGACCCGGTCCGCCGCGGGCAGGCTGTCGTCGTGAACCGCGTCGTCGAGGGCATCGTACAAGGACGCCTCGATGTTCCCCTCGATCCGCATCGGCTCGGCCCGCCACGCCACGGTTTCGACCGCGGCGTTCCATCCCGCGCTGCCGCGGGCGAAGGTAACGATCTGCTCTGGCGCGCTCCGCACCCGCACCAGGCTGGGCAGCGAGTCACGATGCGGACGATGGAACGCGAATACCAGTCCGGCGCGGAGCCGGCGCGGATCGAGCGCGGGGCTCAGATCCAGATCGGCGATGCCCTGGCGCTGGAGCAGCGAGCCAACGACCTCGCCGCGGCGGAGCGTATCGAAGCTCTCGAAGGGCGCCAGATGAGCCGGCCCGACGGGGCGCGCTTCGGCGACGCGCGCCGGGGCCGATCCCCGCACGACGACGCGGGGCCATGGCCAGCGGCCGGTGAGCGCGGCCGCCGCCGCCGCCCCGATCACGAGCGCCGACACCAGGAGGCGAGGCCGCATCAGTCCATCTGTCGCCGGATGAAGGTCGGGATTTCCATTTCCGGGACGTCACCGACCGGAGGCGTCGGCTTGGGCTGAATCTTGGGTGGCGCCGGCGGCGGCGGCACATGGGCTGGACGCTTCGGGAAGCTCAGGACGCCGGGTCCGGCCGCGGTGCGGCCCGGGGCCGGGACCGGGTGCTCGGCGGTGACCGGCCGATCGAAGCCGGTGGCGATGACCGTGACGCGAACCTCGCCTTGCATGGCGGGGTCGCTGCCGGCGCCGAAGATGATCTCGGCGTCGTCACCGACCGCGTCGTGAATGATGTCGTTGATCTGGGTGGTCTCACCCAGCGTGAGATCGTCGCCCCCGATGATGTTGATCAGCACCCCGGTGGCTCCCGCGATCGAGACATTGTCCAGCAGGGGACTGGAGATGGCCATCTGCGCTGCCTCGAGCGCCCGATTTTCTCCCCGACCTACCCCCGTGCCCATCAGCGCCGCGCCGCCGTTCTGCATAATGGTGCGCACGTCGGCGAAATCCACGTTGATGATACCGGTGCTGGTGATGAGGCTGGAGATGCCCTGGGTGGCGTGCAGCAATACCTCGTCGGCCTTCTTGAGCGCATCCTGGAAGGGAATGCCCTTGCCGACCACGGCAAGCAGACGCTCGTTGGGCACCACGATCATGGTGTCCACGTTCTTCCGCATCTCGGAGATACCGGTCTCGGCCTGCCGCATCCGCCGGCGTCCCTCGAAGAGGAACGGCTTGGTGACGATGCCCACCGTAAGCGCCCCGGACTCGCGGGCCAGCTGCGCGACCACGGGCGCCGCGCCGGTACCGGTCCCGCCGCCCATGCCGCAGGTCACGAACACCATGTCCGCGCCCTGGACCAGCTCGGCCACCTCGTCCTTGTTCTCCTCGATGGCCTGGCGCCCGATTTCCGGCCGGGCACCTGCCCCCAGGCCACGGGTGAGCTTCCGGCCGATCTGGATCTTGAAATCGGCCTTGGAGGTACGAAGCGCTTGGGAGTCGGTGTTCACCGAGATGAACTCGACGCCTTCCAACCGTTCGTCGATCATCCGGTTGACGGCGTTCCCGCCGCCACCGCCGACGCCGACGACCTTCATCTTGGCT
>Ga0247829_10000895_pt1 | contig 12725 bp, 15 predicted proteins | sample 12C_Control_Day4_FD_207765 | JGI IMG/M metagenome (GOLD analysis project Ga0247829, IMG submission 207765) | Soil microbial communities from agricultural site in Penn Yan, New York, United States - 12C_Control_Day4 | ecosystem: Environmental > Terrestrial > Soil > Agricultural land | place... | reverse complement strand
AGGTGTTCGGCCTGCGCGAGAAGCACAAGGCCGACGTGGCGCTCCTGATCGTCGACGACGCCAAGGGCTGCGGTCTCGCCACCCGCGTCTATGCCGACGCCGACGAGGCGTTCGCAGTGGTGCACCACGAGTGCGCGGCGACGAGCTACACGGTGGCGCACGAGATCGGCCACCTGATCGGGGCGCGCCACGACCTCGCGCTCGACAAGAACATGAACCCGTTCCCCTACGGGCACGGCTACGTCAACGGGCAGAAGTGGCGCGACATCATGAGCTACAAGGACAGCTGCGGCGGCTGCCCGCGCATCCCCGTGTGGTCGAGCCCGCTGATCAAGGTCAAGGGCGAGGCGGCCGGCACGCCCGACCTCGACAACGCCCGCGTCATCGCCGAGCAGGCCAAGCGCGTCGCCAGCTTCCGCTGACACCAACGAGGCCGCGCCCGACAAGGACGCGGCCTCTGTCACCGCCGCAGGAGTCTTCTCCGACCGAACGGCAGCCTTGCTGCCGCGTCAGTCCGATGCAGCGCTTCGACTGAGGCGGCCGTTGGGCCTCTCGGCCGCCTTCATCTCGGCAGCTACCGCGTGCAGGTCGATCAGCTCGGCGGTCAGCGGGTTCTCGCGAATGCGCGAATAGCCGTCGAAGATCGCGCCCTCCTCGATGGAGAACCGCTTGTGGAAGATCTCGCTTTCCACGCGTGCGCTGTCCTGAAGTATGACGCGGTTGGCGCGGATCACCCCCTTGACCTTGCCGCGCACGACGACCTCGTCGGCGGTGATGTTGCCGACGATCGATGCCTCCTTGCCGACTGTGAGGTGCGCGCAGCGGATGTCGCCGTTGATCTTGCCATCGACCTGCACCTCGCCTTCGCTCTGCAGGTTGCCGGTGATGGTGAGCCAGGCATCAATGACGGAGCGCGTCGGTGACGTACCGGGCTTGCGGACGGCCCCCGGCGCATCGGGCGAATGGGTGGCGGACGGCGAGCGTCGCGCCGAGAAATCGGCGTCGAAGTCGTCGTCCGGCTTCTTGTTGAAAAGCATGTCGTCTCTCTCCTCGCAGGTGGGGCGGCCCAGAGCCCTGGAACGCTCGATCGGTTATTCGCAAACTCGGGTTGTAAATGGAGCGCAACGGCTCGTAGCTGCCCAACGCACCGCCGCGACTTTCGCAGTGCACGGTATGGGTTAATATTTAACGATGTATGAATCGTGCGAAATACTCTCGAAAAATCCGATAGTTATCCAGTCAGTCCACCGATCGATATTATATAGCGGGGTTGATCAATGAATAATCCTGCGGTTTTCGCAAAGGCAATTGTTGCAAATAGAATTGCGCATGCGACAGCCCAGCAGGATTGCCGCTATTTGCCTCTCGAAGAGATGGGAGAGGGTTGCAGCGTCACTTTTCCGGCAGAAACTTCATCGCAACGCCGTTTATGCAATAGCGCAATCCCGTCGGCGGCGGACCGTCGTCGAAGACGTGACCCAGGTGGCTGCCGCAGCGGCCGCAGTGCGCCTCCGTGCGCACCATGCCGTAGCTGCGATCGGTGCTGGTCTCCACCGAGCCTTGGACGGGATCGTTGAAGCTCGGCCAGCCGGTGCCGCTCTCGAACTTGCGCTTGGAGACGAACAGCGGCTGGTCGCAGCCGGCGCAGGCGAAGGTGCCGGCTCGCTTCTCGAAGTTGAGTGCGCAGCTTCCGGGAGCCTCGGTGCCGTGCTCGCGCATGACTTCGTACTGCTCGGGGGTGAGCAGCTTTCGCCACTCCGCCTCGGTCCTCGTCACGGGAAACCGCTTGCCGCTCACGCTGTCGTCCTTGTGCTTCAGGAACAATCCAATTCTATCACAATTGCACAGGGAGGGCGAAATTCACCCGCGCGCGGCCGGGAGCGAGCGACGACGAAGGCGGACTTAGCCGGCGCGCTCGTAGATGCAGAGCAGGCCGTAGACGCCGACGACGGCCTTGCCGGTGACGCCGAGCGCGGCCGGCGCGAGCGTCGCGGCGATGCGATCGGCGTCGGCGCGGCGGATGCACTCGACAAGGAAGGCGCCCGCGGCGAGCTGGTCCTTGCCCCGCTTCTTCATTTCCGCCGTATCGGCGGGGGTCTGCTTGGTGGCCGCTGTCCACAGCTGCACGCGCGCGACTCCCGGTTCGGCGGCGAGCCGGGCGACGAGCGACTCCGCCTCGGCCGTGGGGACCATGGCCTCGTCGGCGCGCACCACGACGGCGTGAGAACCTATGAGGTCGCCCGCCGCCGCGCGCTGCTCGCACACGGTGCGCACCATGTTGCGGAAGTATTTCATGGACTCGGTGGTCCAGGGCGTCGGGTTTTCCAGCCGCTCGACGTAGGCGCGCGAGCTCAGCACATCGGCTCGCTCCACCTCGTAGAAGGTGAAGAAGCGCCGGTCGCCGCCGGCGAGGCGCTCGTAGCGCCGACCGAAGCGGAAGCCCGGAACGCCGACGCGCTCCTGCATGTGCTCGCTCTTGTACCAGCGCTCGTAGTGCGCCTCGCCCTCGGGCGCGCAATCGTTCCAGATGGCGAGGATGCCGGTCATGGTGCGCTCCTCGTCAGGCTGCGTCGCGCGCGGCGTTGGCATCGAGCAGGCCGGCCTCCACCAGCCCAGCGCGGATGCGCGCGATCTCGGGCCGTGTGATCTTGACGAGCGGCGGCCGCACGTAAGCGCGCGGGATGCGGCCCAGCAGCACGAGGGCCTCCTTCATGCGGTTGTGCATATCGACGAACGGGTCGGCGTAGAAGACGCGCACGAGCGGCTCGATGCGGTCGTTGAGGCGCCTAGCCTCGGCGAGGTCGTTCCTCTGCACGGCGGCGAACAGCTGCGACTGCAGGTCGGGGATGACGCTGCCGCTGCCCGAAAGCAGGCCGTTGCAGCCGAGCACGAGCGAGGAGAGCAGCCAGGCGCTGTGGGTGGAGAGCACGTTCACCGGTCGCGGCAGGCTCTGCAGCGTGCGCACATGCCACTCATGGTGCGGCACGTTGCCGATCCAGTCCTTGATGGCGCGGATGGTCGGCACCTCCTCGCACATCTTGATCAGGGTGTCCTTCGGGTAGCCCTGGCCCGTGGCGAGCGGGTACTGGAACGCGATCAGCGGCAGGTCGGTGGCGTCGGCGATGCGCTTGAAGTGGGCGATCGCCATCTGCGGCGACTGCCCGAGCGTGAAGGGCGCCGGCGGGAATACCAGGAGTGCGGAGGCGCCGCCCTCGGCCGCCATGCGGGCAAGGCGGGCGGCCTCGATGCTGCCGTCGGCCCAGATGCCATTGATCAGCGGCAGGCGGCTGCCGATCTCGTCCTGGGCGATGGCGAGCACACGGCGCTGCTCCTCGAAGGTGCAGGACGCGACCTCCGTGGAGTGGGCGTTGATGGTGATAGCGGTGATGCCCGGGGTTGCCCCCACATCCCGCAGGTGCTTGCGGAAGGCCGCCTCGTCGATGGCAAGGTCGGCATCGAAGGGCAGCAGCACGGCCGGGATGACGCCATGGGGGACGTAGGTCTTGTGCCGGGGCATGGGGCCTCACCTCGAAGAGTCGCGGGACGGCACAGCATTGCAGATCGGCCCGGCGAATGCCAGCTTCCGGCGCCCGTGTCATCCCCGCCAAGCGCGAAGCGCAGAGCGGGGAACCATCCCCAAGCGGCGCTCGGAGATCTTGGGTTGGTTTCCCGCCGACGCGCTTCGCGCTCGCGGGAGTGGCGGGCCCGCAGGAGGCGGTTGCGCCTGGGGCGGAGCACCGTTATAACCCGCCGCAACTCGGGGCGCCTGCGAGGCGGGCTGGCCCCCTAATCCCCATCAGGAGACCGACATGGCCCAGCAGGTCAGCGAGCTCAAAGCCAATGCTCGTGCGCGCTCCGGCACCGGCGGCGCCCGGGCCACCCGCCGCGAGGACAAGGTGCCGGCCGTCGTCTACGGCGACGGCCGCGCGCCCGAGACCGTCGCGCTCAACGGGCGCGAGCTCAACATCGTCATCGGCCGCGGCAAGTTCCTGTCGACCGTGTTCGATCTCGACATCGCGGGCAAGAAGACCCGCGTCATCCCACGCGAGGTGCAGCTCGACCCGGTCAAGGACTGGCCGATCCACGTCGACTTCCAGCGCGTGGGGGCGGGCGCCCGCATCCGCGTCAACGTGCCAGCGCGGTTCATCAACGACAGCCTGTCGCCCGGCCTCAAGCGCGGCGGCGTCCTCAACATCGTGCGCCACGAGATCGAGGTGACCTGCCCGGCCGACGCCATCCCCGAGTATTTCGAGTTCAACCTCGAGGGGCTCGAGATCGGCCGCTCGGTGCACATTTCGGCGGTCAAGATGCCGGAAGGCGTGAAGCCCACCATCCTCAACCGCGACTTTACGGTCGCCACCATCGCGGGCCACAAGATCGAGGAGGAAGCGGCACCCGGCGCCGAGGCTGTGGCCGCCGAGGGTGCAGCTCCGGCCGAAGGTGCGGAAGGCGCTCCGGCCGCGGAAGGCGACGCCAAGGCCGCAGCGGGCAAGGAAGGCGCCGCGAAGGCTCCGGCCGGCAAGGAGGCTGCCGGCGCGAAGCCGGCCGCCAAGCCCGCTGCAAAGAAATAGGCGCTGCGATAGGTCGAACAACCTCGCAGCGAACGCATGCCCATGAAGCTATTCGTCGGTCTCGGCAACCCGGGCAGCGAGCATGCCCGGCAACGCCACAACGTCGGCTTCATGGCGCTCGACCGCCTGGCGGAGCGGCACGGGCTGGGTCCGTGGAAGAAGCGCTTCCACGGCCTCGTCTGCGACGGGCCGATCGCCGGCAAGCGCGTGGTGCTGCTCAAGCCCCAGACCTACATGAACGACAGCGGCCGTTCCGTCGGCGAGGCGCAGCGCTATCTCAAGATCGGCGAGGGCGACATCATCGTCTTCCATGACGAACTCGACCTTGCGCCCGGCAAGCTCAAGGTCAAGGCCGGCGGCGGCAACGCGGGGCACAACGGCCTGCGCTCGATCACGGCTCACCTCGGCAACGAATACCAGCGCGTGCGCATCGGCATCGGCCACCCGGGGTCCAAGGATGCCGTGCTGCACTACGTCCTGCGCGATTTCGCCAAGGCCGAGGCGGCTTGGCTCGAGCCGCTGCTCGATGCGATCGCAGACGCCGCTCCGCGGCTTGCCGGTGGCGACGATGCCCGTTTTCTCACCGATGTTGCCCGCGCGGTGAAGGGCGACGGCAAGGGCAAGCCGGAGCGCGCTGCTGCAGAGACTGAGCGGGCGCCGGCTGCTTCTCCAGCATCGGCACCGCGCGCGCATCCGGCGGGCGAGCGCCAGGCCAAACGCGGCAGCGCGCTCGCCGAGAACCTCAAGAAATGGCTCACGGGCCGGAGCCGAGAGACCTGATCCCATGGGCTTCAAATGCGGCATCGTGGGCCTGCCCAATGTCGGCAAGTCCACCCTCTTCAACGCGCTCACGCAGACGGCGGCGGCCGAAGCGGCCAACTATCCCTTCTGCACCATCGAGCCCAACATCGGCGACGTCGGCGTGCCCGACCCGCGCCTCGACAAGCTCGCCGAGATCGCCGGGTCCGCGGCGCGCCTTCCCACGCGACTGACCTTCGTCGACATCGCCGGCCTCGTGCGCGGCGCCTCCAAGGGCGAAGGCCTCGGCAACCAGTTCCTCGCCCACATCCGCGAGGTCGATGCCGTGGCCTACGTGCTGCGCTGCTTCGAGGACGAGGACGTCACGCACGTCGAGGGCCGCGTCGATCCGATCGCCGACGCAGAGACGGTCGAGACCGAGCTGATGCTCGCCGACCTCGACAGCCTCGAGCGCCGGCGCGAGCCGCTGTTCAAGAAGGCGCAGGTGGCCGACAAGGAAGCCAAGCTCCAACTCGCCCTCGTCGACAGGGCGCTGGAGCTGCTGCGCGCCGGCAAGCCCGCGCGCCTGGCGCAGCTGACGGCGGAGGAGGAGCGCGGCTGGCGCCTGCTGCAACTGCTGACCGCCAAACCCGTGCTCTACGTCTGCAACGTCGAGGAGACCGCCATCGCCGGCAACGCCCTGACCGAGAAGGTGGCGGCCCGGGCCAAAGCGGAGGGCGCCGGCTGCGTCATCATCTCGGCCAAGATCGAGGCCGAGCTGGCGAGCCTCGAGCCCGAGGAGCGCGCCGACTATCTGAAATCGCTGGGCCTCGAGGAGCCCGGCCTCAACGCGCTGATCCGCGAGGGCTACCGCATCCTCGACCTCATCACCTTCTTCACCGCCGGGCCGAAGGAGGCGCGCGCGTGGACGGTGACCGCAGGCGCCAAGGCGCCGAAGGCCGCAGGCGCCATCCACACCGACTTCGAGAAGGGCTTCATCCGCGCCGAGACCATCGCCTACGACGACTACGTCGCGCTCGGCGGCGAGCTTCCCGCCAAGGAAGCCGGCAAAATGCGCCTCGAAGGCAAGGAGTACGTCGTCAGGGACGGCGACGTCATGCACTTCCGGTTCGCGAATTGACCAGGCCCGGCGCTTGTACCCCGGATGACCTGATATCGACCGCTATCGGAACTTGCCGCCGGACACCTGCCGTTGCGCAGACAGGCTCCGCCCGCCGCGGCAAGCTGGCTCCACAAGCCTCGGGGCCAGGCCGATGCGGACATCATCCATTGCGCTGCGCATTGCGATCTTCCTCGCGGCCATCGTCGCCTGGTGCACGGCATGGGTGATGGCGCGGGCGGAGGCCGGTCCGCCCAAGGGCAAGGGCGCACTGATGGGGCCTCTGCTGCCCAAGAGCGCGGGCAAGACCGCCTGCTTCGCCGGCACCTTCACGGGCCAGGTCATAGACGTCGAGGACTGGTCGCGCACCCGCACGGAGCCCTCGGGCACGTATATGCCGGACGGCAGGCCGTACACGCGGCCCGTGCCGGCGACGACCGAGGACGTGCCGGTACGCTCGTTCACGCTGGAGCTGACCTACGACACCCGCAAATCCGACTACGACTGGATCTACAATTTCCGGCTGCTGGCCGAGGCCGACGGCATCGGCACGATGTACGCCTCCGGCGAATGCCCCTGGTATGCGAGGGACAAGGTGTTCGGCTCGGACAAGCGCAAGATCACCGGCAGCACCAGCAGCCTCTTCTGCTACATCGACTGCGACGGCGGCGGCTTCGACCTCGAGCGCGCGCCCAACGCGCCGGCAGTCGTCATGTCGTTCGATCCGCGCATCGGCCTGCGCATGAAAGGCGGCTGCGGCGGGGGCGGCATCTATCGCATCAATCCCGCGTCCGCCGGCGTCAGGTTTCGCCTGCAGGCGACGAGCGCGGAAGCCTGCCGGCCAGTGCGGGAGTGGGCCGCGCGCCAATAGCGACGCTCCGCCTATCGCAGCGGCGCCTCAAAGGAATGGCCGCACCACCTCGTCCGGCGTGGCCAAGCCGACGAACTCGGTCATCCGCTCCTCGTCGACCATCTCGAAGGACGCCGCGTTCCATTTGAAGAGGCCGCTGGCCCGCAGGCGCTTGAGCGTCTTGTTGGTGTGCACCAGCGAGAACCCGGCCGTGTCGGCGAGGTGCTCCTGCGTGAATGGGAAGTCCACGGTGTTTCCGCGCGTCAGTCCCGATTGCCGCGCGCGCTGGAACAGGTTGAGCAGGATGAAGGCGACGCGCTCGGCAGCGGTGCGCCGCCCGATGCTCACGAGGTAGTCGCCCAGGATGTTCTCCTCGCGCGCGGCGAGCCACGTCACGTCGAAAGCCAGGCCCGCATGCCTCTCGAACAGGGGCCACAGCTTCTCGCGCGGGAACACGCACAGCACGACGTCGCTCAACGCCTCTATCGAATGACCGATGCTGTCGAGGATCGATGCCTGCAGGCCGATGAAGTCGCCGGGGAGCGCGTAGTTGACGATCTGGCGCCGGCCATCCTCGAGCGCCTTGTATTTGAAGGTCCAGCCGGACAGCACGGTGTAGAGATGCGGGCTGTTGGTGCCTTCGCTGAATATGGTATTGCCCGCCTCGAGCCGCAGCTCACCGCTCTTGAATGCGGCGATGAACTCGACCTCCTCGGGCGTGAATTTCCTGAAAGTTGGAAGCCTGCGCAGCGGGCAGCGTGCGCACGGCGTCTGGATCGGCGTGCCAGCCGCCTTCTTGACCTTTCTCTTGCCCATGCGTCAGCGCGTAGCAAGTTGCAGCGACCATGTCATTGTTAAAAGACATCTCCCTGCGGGTGCAGAAAGTAAGCGCGGCCGGAGCCGGCGGGAGCCGAACTGTTCCCCGCGCAGGGCTGCCCGGCAGGGAGACCACATGCAAGGCAACGAACCGGCACTTCCCGCTGGACTGCGAATTCTGCTGGTGGAAGACGAGGTCCTGATCGCCCTCGACTGCGAGGCCATGCTGCTCGGGCTCGGCGTCGGTGAGGTGCGCCGGGCGCGCACCCTCGCCGAGGGGCTGAGCCTTGTCGAGAGCGAGCCGTTCGACGCGGCGATCCTCGACGTGCGCCTCGGCTCGGAGGACAGCATGCCGCTGGCGCGGCGGCTGGCCGAGCTCGCCATCCCATTCGGCTTCGTCTCGGGCCTCGTCGACGAGGCAATCCCGGTCGAGCTCAAGGGTCGTCCGCAAATGCCGAAGCCCTTCAACCTGGAGGAGGTGAAGAGGCTCATCAGCGCCGTGCTCGGGGCACCTTGAGCCCGGCGACATGCATGCTTGCCATGCGCTGACAAGGCGCGCTCCAGCCTGTAAGAGTGTCGCCGACCGCAATCACGGGGGCGAGCAGGCGCGTGCAGGACGATCTTTCCCAGGGCCAGAAGCTGCATCACGAGGATATCGAGGTCGGCAAGCCCTACGACAATCTGGGCTCCAAGACCGTGACCAAGGAGGAGATACTCGCCTACGGTCGCGCCTACGATCCCCAGCCCATTCACGTCGACGAGGAGGCGGCCAGGCACACGTTGGTCGGCGGCCTGTGCGCGTCGGGCTGGCACACCTGCGCCATGATGATGCGGATGGTGGCCGACGGTCTGCTCAACCACGTCGCCTCGCTCGGTGCGCCTGGCGTCGACGAGGGCCGCTGGATGGTGCCGGTGCGCCCCGGCGACACGGTCACCTGCCGCTACACGGTGCTCGAGAAGCGGGACCTCGCGTCGCGGCCGGACGTCGGCATCTCCAAGGTGCTGGTCGAGCTTCTCAATCAGAAGGGCGAGGTAGCGGCCAACTGGCGCACCAACCAGCTCGTGCGCCGGCGCCATCCAGGCCCCGCGCCGGACGCCGCCGCGCCGAAGAAGCCGCGCGTGCCTATCGCCAGCCTGTGGGAGGCTCCCGGCACCGTCAGCCCGACGCGCGCCGACCTCTTCTTCGAGGATCGCCAGCTCGGCGAGCTGACCGACCTCGGCACGCACACCTTCGGCAGGGACGAGATCATCGCCTTTGCCCGCGAGTTCGATCCGCAGCCGTTCCACCTCGACGAGGCGGCGGCGAAGGCCTCGCTGTTTGGCGGCTTGTGCGCCTCGGGCTGGCACACGGCGGCCTACGCCACGCGCGGCAACATCCGCTCGCGGCTCGCCGGCAACGAGGCTGCGCGCGCCGAGGGCATCCGCCTCGCTGCCTACGGGCCGTCGCCGGGATTCCGAAATTTGACCTGGATGAAGCCCGCCTACGTCGGCGACACGCTCGAGTATCGCGGCCGACTCGCGCAGAAGATCGACCTCCAGTCGCGACCCGACCGCGGCATCGTCGCCACCGATATCCAGGCCTGCAACCAGAAAGGCGAGGTCGTCTTCTCCGTCGTCTCGCAGATCCTGGCCGAGCGCCGCGAGCCCTATCGGCCGGCGTGACACCCTACGCGGCAGAGCGCTGAGGCCGCCTGCGGTAGCGCTTGACCCTGAGGGCCTTCTCCTGCTTGCGGGCCTTGGCGAGGTCGTAGGCCAGCTGCATGCGCATGAGGTGATCCATTTTGGGTCCGAACGCCTTCTCGATGCGCAGCGCCATCTCCGCGGTGAGCGAAGCTTTCTCGTTCAGCAGATTGGACAGGGTTGGTCGCGCAACGCCGAGCACCTTGGCCGCTTCGGTGACGGTCAATCCCAATGGTGCGAGCACCTCCTCGCGGATGATCTCGCCTGGATGGGAAGGGTTCTTCATGATCATTTCGCCAATTCCTCAGTGATAGTCGACCAGATCGAGATCGTGAGCGTCCCCATCCTTAAAGCGGAAGATCAGTCGCCAATTCCCCGTGATGCTCACGCTCCAATAGCCCTTGAGGTCTCCAGCCAAAGGATGCAGGCGCCAGCCCGGGAAGGCTTTCATCTGATCGAGCGTCGCCCCCGTGTCCAGTGCAGACAATACACGGCGGAGCCGCTTCGCCTGGTCCGCCGGGATGCCACGGGTGCGATCCATCTCGAAGAACGCCTTCAGACCCTTGTGGCGGAAGCTTCTGATCGCCATCTGGCCAATCCGTAGCGTGTAACGCTACACGTTATAACATCAGCGTGCTGCGCCGGATGGAAGAGCGTAGTCCGGCGCGCACACGGTCTGGCCCTGGGAGAGACGCTCCACGGCCACGGACACACCGTAGACGGCGCGCAGGCGTTCGGGCGTCAGCACGTCGTGCGGGGAGCCCTGTGCGATCAGGCGGCCTCTGTCGAGCAGCGCGACACGGTCGCCGATGCTGAAGGCGTGGTCGGGGTCGTGCGTGGAGAGCAGCACGGCAAGGCCCTTGGCGGCGAGGCGCTTCACCTCGGACAGCACCACCACCTGGTTGCCGAAGTCGAGGCTGGCGGTCGGCTCGTCCATCACGATGGCGGGTGCATCCTGGGCGAGCGCGCGGGCGATGAGAGCGAGCTGGCGCTGGCCGCCGCTGATGCGCGTGTACTCGGCCTCGGCCAGATCCGCGATGCCAAGCGATTCCAATGCATCGAGCGCCTTGCGCCGGTCCTCCCGCGTCGGCGAGGCGAAGAGCCCCAGGTGCGCCGTGCGCCCCATCACCACCATGTCGAGCACGCGGAACGGGAAGTGGGCGGCGTGCGCCTGCGGCACGTAGGCCGTGCGGCGCGCGACCTCCTGCCGCGACAGTGAGGCGATCGGCGCGCCACCGACGCGCACCTCGCCCGTCTGCGGCGCGATCAGGCCGAGCATGGTCTTGAACAGCGTCGTCTTGCCCGAGCCGTTCGGCCCCAGCAGGCAGAGCACCTCGCCCGGCCGTACCTCGAGGTCGACATCGCGGCCCACGACCTTGGCGCCGTAGCCGAAGCCCAGCGCATGTGCGGCCAGCATCGGGGCGTCCCCGGTCATGACCAGCCCTCGCGGCCCCTGGCCAGCAGCCACAGGAAGAACGGGGCGCCGATGATGGCGGTCAGGATGCCGATCGGCACCTCGATACGGGCCATGGTGCGGGCGAGCGTGTCGACCAGCAGCAGGTAGCTGGCGCCGAGCAGCATCGCGGTGGGCAGCAGGCGGTCGAAGCTGGGCCCCACGGCCATGCGGGCGATGTGCGGGATGACGAGGCCGACCCAGCCGATCACGCCTGATATGGCGACCACGCTGGCAGTCATCAGCGTGGCGGCGGCAATCACGAGCATGCGCAGGTGGCCGGCCTCGACGCCGAGCGCCTTCGCCTCCTCGTCGCCGAGCGAGAGCACGTTGACGCGCCAGCGCAGCAGCACGAGCGGTACGAGCCCCAGCAGCACGAGCGGCACCGCCGCCCACACCTCGCCTTTGCGGACGGCGGAGAGGCTGCCGAGCAGCCAGAACACGATTGCGGGAAGCTGGTCGTACGGGTCGGCGAGGATCTTCATGAGCGAGATGGCCGCGCCGGCGAGCGAGCCGACCACCACGCCGGCCAGCACCAGCACCAGGATCGGGTCGCGCTCGCGCACCACCAAGGAGATGCCGTAGACGAGGCCGACTGTCGCAAGCCCCATGACGAAGGCCGCGAGCTGGATGCCGGCCACGGGCAGCGACAGGAAGATGCCGAGCACGGCGCCGAGGCCGGCGCCCGTCGACACGCCGAGAATGTCGGGCGACACGAGCGGGTTGCGGAAGAGCGTCTGGTAGGCGGCGCCCGCCGCCGCAATCGCTGCGCCAACGACCACGGCTGCAAACACGCGCGGCAGCCGCACCTCGAACAGCACCGTGTCGATCTGGCCAACCGGCGGCGCGCCGGAAAGTCGCCGGCCGACAGCCGCCAGCACATCGCCGAGGGAGAGCGGATAGGCCCCGACCAGCGCCGCGACCAGCATGAGGGCCGCCAGCAGCACGGCAAGCCCGCCGATCAGCGTCAGCCGCGCGGCGCCGCCCGTAGCCAGGACGGCATGATCTGCGCTCGGGGCGGAGCTGGGCTCGGGAGGCATCGATATCCTGGCGGTAGTAGTGACGCCCCACTTGCGGGCGCGGGTGCTCAGAGTACCGCTCGGCACGCCGGGTGTCGTGGTTTTGCTGGCAACGGCCGATCTTGCGCAGTATCTCGATGCGGCCGCGAACCGATCGCCGGCGGCATCAGCAACAGACGAGGCGCGCATGGACGAGCCCAACGCCCAGGCCAAATCGGCGAGCTACCGGCTCGCCGTCGAGGACACCGATTTTCTGCTCCGCGACGAGATGCGGGCGATCCGCTTCGCGCTCGAGTACGCCAAGGCCGAGTTCAGCCTGCGCGACTGGGGCATCCGCTCCACCATCATCGTCTTCGGCGGCGCCCGCGTGCCTTCCCCGGAGCAGGCGGAGCTGGCGGTGCAGGCGGCTCGCACGCCGGAGGAGAAGCAGCGCGCCGAACGGCTGCAGGCCGGCTCGGCCTACTACCAGGTCGCTCGC
>Ga0247829_10000894_pt1 | contig 12726 bp, 10 predicted proteins | sample 12C_Control_Day4_FD_207765 | JGI IMG/M metagenome (GOLD analysis project Ga0247829, IMG submission 207765) | Soil microbial communities from agricultural site in Penn Yan, New York, United States - 12C_Control_Day4 | ecosystem: Environmental > Terrestrial > Soil > Agricultural land | place... | reverse complement strand
GGGCGGTGCGCACCGAGCGGCTGACCGGCGACTCGGCGGGATACGGGCAGGTCGTCCCGCTGCCGGCCGGAGCGCAGTCCGAGCTCCGCGTGCTGTGGCATTCGCCCGTCGGCGCTGTGGCGGCGCCGCTGACCCCGTTCTTCCTGGGCGTCGAGTCGGTGCCGCCCGAGCTGCGCCGGCATCGCTACCTGACGGCCGGCGAGGACGCTGCCTTCGCCGACCCGCCCGACGGCGACGACATGCGCTCCTCGGTGGCGCCGCGGATCGAGGCGACCCGGTCGGCCGTCGCCGTGTTCAGACGCCTGCTCTACCTGCTGGCCGAGCACCACGAGCTGTTCATGTCCGAGGTGACGCCGGTCTGGGAGGCGCTGGAGCGGGAGACGGCGGCCGCCGTGCCGGGCGTCGCGGACTCGGCGCGGATCCTGCTCGAGGCGGGGCGCCCCGAGCTGGCCGCCGATGTGCTCACCCGCTTCAGCCACGGCGAGGCGATCCGGGCGCTCGACCTGGGGGAGGCGATGGCGGCCAGCATGGATGCCCGCAGCCGGGTGCTGTTCGGCCTCAACGAGGATCCCGGCTGGCGGGGGCCGCAGCGGATCTGGTAAGCCGCATGCCGGAGCGGATCGTCCCGGCGGCGGCGAGCAGCGCCGTACCCACGGCGACGGCGACCGCGACCGGTGTCGCGGAGGCTCCGGCGGCGACCGCACCGGCGGCGGCGACCACCAGCAGCGCCACTCCCGCGGCGATCCGCCAGTCGTCGCCGACGACGAAGTCGTACCAGAAGCGGCCGAACGCGCTGACGTAGCGCATCAGGAGACCGCCACCGTTCGCGTTGCCACCCGCCGCAGGACGCGCACCGTCGCCCAGGAGGTGGCCATCCAGAGCACGAGCAGCACCGGGAGCGCCCAGCCTCCGCCCGGCCACTCCAGCGACTTGCCGTCCGGCGCGAAGACGCCCAGGCCCTCGACGACCCAGAACGTCCCGTAGGTCGCGAGCAGCAGGCCGACCGAGAACTTCAGCGTGTTCTCCGGCACCTTCGCCAGCGGGCGGTGCGCGGCCACGCCGGCGGCCAGCACGACCGCCGCGGCCCCGGCGGCGGCCGCCGCCGCCAGCGGGATCGACCCGGCGCTCAGCCCGAACGTGATGGCGATGAAGATCACCTCGAGGCCCTCCAGGAACACGCCCTTGAAGGACACGACGAAGGCGTACCAGTCGAGCCCGTACCGCTCACCGGGTGCGGCCGTGCGGGCGGCCGACTGCTCCTCGGCGAATATCTGATCCTCGTCGTGCAGCGACTTCAGCCCGGCCGAGCGGAGGATCGCCTTCTGCAGCCACTGCAGGCCGAAGATCAGCAGCAGCACGCCGACCACCAGCTGCAGCGACGTCTTGGGGAACCACTGCACGAGCGCGTAGCCGGCGACCACGGTGATTGCCGCCAGGGCCGCCACGGCCAGGCCGACGCCCCACAGCGCCGAGCGCCAGCCGCGGGTGAGGCCCATCGCCAGCACGATGGTCAGCGCCTCGACGAACTCGACGGCGGACGCCAGGAACGTCGACACGACCAGCCCGATGTGACCGGCCCCCGGCACGGGCCGACGGTAGCAGACCGGGAGCGCCGGAAGGCGGCCGGCGCGGCCCATGTTCAGGCGGTGTTCAGCGGCCGGCGGCGATGCTGTCCGGCGTGCACGCACGATCCAGCGGCTGGCTGCTGGCGGTTGCCGTCGTCCTGGGGTGCGGCATCCTGGCGCTGAGCTTCCCCGACCGCGGGATCCGCCTCTCCAGCGACGCCTCGGCGACGCGCCCGCTCTCGACCGGGCCGGTGCCGCGTGTCGGCCGGCCGCCGGTTCCGCGGCACCCGCCGTCGCTCGACGTCTACGCCGCCGACGGCGCCAACATGCTGACCGGCGCGGCGGTGCATGCCCGGCCGCTGATCTACGTCCCCAACTCGCTGAGCAACACGGTCGAGGAGATCGATCCGCGTACGCGCCGCGTCGTGCGGCAGTTCGCAGTCGGCGCCGAGCCGCAGCATGTCGTCCCGTCGTACGACCTGCGGACGCTGTACGTGACCAGCGATCAGGGCAACGTGCTCACCCCGATCGACCCGCGCACCGGCAGGCCGCGGACGCCGATCCCGGTGCCCGATCCCTACAACCTCTACTTCACGCCGGACGGGCGCTCCGCGATCGTGGTCGCCGAGCGGTTGCGCCGGCTCGACTTCCGCAACCCGGTGACATTCCGGCTGCAGCGGTCGGTGCACGTGCCCTGTGCCGGCGTCGACCACATCGATTTCTCCGCCGGCGGCGGATATCTGCTCGCGACCTGTGAGTTCTCGGGGCAGGTGCTCAAGGTCGACGTCCGCCGCCGGCGGTTACTGGACGTGCTGACACTGCCCGACGGCCCCGGCGGGATGCCGCAGGACATCAAGCTCTCGCCGGACGGCCGGATCTTCTACGTCGCCGACATGATGGCCAACGGCCTGTGGACGGTCGACGGCGCGCGGATGACGGTGACCGGGTTCGTGCGCACGGGCGCCGGGGTGCATGGCCTGTATCCGAGCCGCGACGGCCGGTTCCTGTACGCGACCAACCGCGGAGCGGGATCGATCTCGGTGATCAGCTTCCGCACGCGGCGAGTGGTGGCGACCTGGAGGATCCCCGGCGGTGGCAGCCCCGACATGGGCGGGGTGTCGTCCGACGGGCAAACGCTGTGGCTGTCGGGCCGCTATGACGGCGTCGTCTACGCGATCAGCACCCGCACCGGCCGCCTGCTCGCGGAGGTGGGGGTGGGCAGCGGGCCGCACGGCGTGTGCGTCTGGCCGCAGCCCGGCCGCCACTCGCTGGGACACACGGGGATCCTGCGCTAGGCGGTCAGGTGACGTTCAGATGTCGCCCTGCATACTGGGGGGCTGTTCCCGATGCGAGCCCCGGCCTGACCCAACGCAGTGCGTCCGCCCCTCCCGCGGCCCGCCCGGTTGCGGCACGGCTCGTGGCTCCCCTGTTCGCCGCGGTCGGCGTCTGCCTGGCCGTCTGGACGGCGTTCCTCGCCTACGACCTGCCGCCCAAGCATCTTGCGCGCAACTGGGACGTGGCGTGGGCCGGGTTCGACACGCTGCTGGTGGTGATGATGTTCCTGGTCGCCCACGGCACGATGCGATCGCGCAGCTGGGTGCAGGGCGCCGCCAGTGCGACGGCCACGCTGCTCCTGACCGACGCCTGGTTCGACGTGCTGACCGCGTCGCCGGGCAGCGACCGGATGGAGGCGCTGTTGCTGACGTTCACGTCGGAGCTGCCGCTGGCCGTGATCTGCGCCTGGATCGCGCTGCGCGCCGACCGCGCCGCACGCGCCGCCGCCGAGAGCGAGGACCGACCATGACCGCTCGCCCGCTCGTCCAGGTGGAGCGCCACCCGCTCGGCCCGCGGGTCTGCGTGCTGGGCGTCCGGATTCACGAGTGGCATCTCGGGGCGGCGCTGCTGTGCGCCGTGGGGGTGCTCGATCTGCTCGATCTGCTGAACGGCGGCCCGGCCGCGTACGTGCTCGCCTTCGCCGGGATCTGGGCGATCGTCAAGGACTGGCGCGACCTGACGCCGCACCTGCGCGACACGGCGGCGTGGCGGGTGGGGCTGCACCGGCGGCCCGGGCGCCTGCGGGCCGCCCGGCGCGCCGACTGGATCCCGCCGGCGGCGGCCGCCGCGGCGGCGTCGAGTGCGCTCAGCTCGCTGGCGACGACGCTCTCGCCGGGCCTCGGCTGGCGCGGGCACGTGCTCGCGAGCCTGACCCCGGTGCGGACGGCGGCGGTCTTCCACGCCGCGGTGATCCCCGTCTCCTGGGCGCTGCTGATCGCGGCCTACTCGCTGTGGCGCCGCCGCCGGCGCGCGTGCGACGTCGCCGTGGTGCTGCTCGTGCTGCTCGGCGTGTTCAATCTGCTGGACGGCCCGGAGCTCGAGGAGGCGGCACTGTCCTGGGCTGCTGCTGGGATGCTCTGGTACGGGCGTGAGAGCTTTGTTGCCGAGCCAGGCACGATCCGCCTGCGCCTGTCGCTGTGGGCTGCGGGCGTCGCGGCGATGGCGACGCTGCTGTTCAGCACCTTGGCCGCGTGGTCGGCGGCGCCCGGCCGTCCTCCGGTGGGCGAGGTTCTGTGGACGAGCTGGGACATGCTGGTCTGGCGCGACCCGCCCGTGCCGTTCCGGGACGAGTTCCGGTTCGTCCCGCACGCCGTCGGCGTGCTCTCGCTGTTCGCGCTGGTGGTCGTCGCATGGGCCGTGTTCCGGCCGCTGGCGGCGGCCCGGCCACTCCCAGACCGGGACGAGCGCGAGCAGGCCAGACGCCTTGTTGCCGTGCATGGCGACGATGCTCTCAGCTACTTCAAGCTGCGGTCGGACAAGCGCTACCTGTGGGGCGAGGAGGGCGAGGCGCTGATCGGCTACCGGGTCGAGAACCGGGTGCTGTTGGTGTCAGGCGACCCGGTCGGCCCGGCGGATGCCGTGCGCAGCCTGATGCGGGATGCCGTGCGGCTCGCCGACCGGCACGATTTGCGGTTCGCCGTCGTCGGCGCCAGCCAGGGGCTGCGCGACTGGGCCGTGGCCGAGGGGCTGCGCTCGCTGTACATCGGCGACGAGGCGGTCGTCTCGACGAGCGGCTTCTCGCTCGAGGGGCGGGCGATCCGCAAGGTGCGGCAGTCGGTCGCGCGCCTCGAGCGGGCGGGGTACGGGACCGAGCTGGTCGCGATGTGCGAGGCGTCCGACGAGCTGCTTGGCGAGCTCGAGCACGTGTCGCAGGTGTGGCGGGGCGGGGCCGAGGAGCGGGGCTTCTCGATGGCCCTCGACGGCGTCGGCGGCCCGAATCAGGACGACACGGTGGTGGTCGTGACCCGGGGGCCGGACGACCGGGTCGCGGCGTTCATCCAGTTCGTCCCGCACCGACAGGGATCGGCGATGTCGCTGGCGGCGATGCGCCGGCTGCCGGACACGCCCAACGGCCTGATGGAGTTCACCATCGTCAGGTCGATCGAGGTGCTGGGCGGCGAGGGGGTCGACGAGCTGTCGCTGAACTTCGTCGCGTTCGGGCGTCAGCTGCGCGACCCGGCGGGCGTCCTCGACCGTTCGCTGGGCTGGGTGCTGCGGATCGCCGACCGGTGGTTCCAGATCGAGCGGCTGCGCCGGTTCAGCGAGAAGTTCGGGCCGTCGTGGCGTCCCCGCTACCTGATCTTCCAGCATCCGACGGCGCTGCCCCGCTGCGCGCTGGCAGTGATGTGGGCCGAGGGCCAGGCGCCGCGGCCGTCGCTGCCGCGGCCGGGCGACCGCAGACGCGTGGCCACTGGGGTCTGACCCCGCTTCGACCCGCTTGAGCCACGAGTTCGCAACGACCGCGCCGATTCTCCCCGCCCCTGCCCGCTCCTCGGGGTGTTCGCCCCGCTTCCGGGCGAATCGCGCCGGTTCCTCGTGGCTCTCACCACCCGGCGGGCCGATCGCGCACCGCCCCTGCGCGAAACCGAGACGCAATCGTGAGGCCCGGGGTCAGAGCGGGGTCAGACCCCAGACGTCACCGTGTTGGTGATCCGCGCGCGTTCTGGCACACGTGGAGTACCGTGTGAGCCTGCGAGGTCGCACCTCCGGTTGTCTTCGTCGACTCGGGTAATCGACGCATGCTGGAGGTGAAGCCGTGGATCGACCGCTCGATCAGGATCCGGCCCGTGACATCGCGCGCCGCGGGCGCCACCGGCACGCGCAGCGCAGACGACATGGGCTGCGCACGGTGGTCGCCTCCGTCCTGATCGGCGGTTTGACGCTGAGCGGGATCGGTCTGGCTGCGATGGTCCTGTGGGTGGACGAGGTGAGCGCAGGGATCGACATCTCGACCATGCCCGAGCACCTGCCGGGGGTGAACAGCACCATCCTCGACGCTCATGGCAACCAGCTCGCGCGTGTCGCCTCCACGGAGAACCGGATCCCCGAGCCGGCGTCCCGGATCTCGCCGTGGCTGGTGCGCGCCACGATCGCGATCGAGGACCGCCGCTTCTACCAGCACGGGGGCGTCGACTACCAGGCGACGCTGCGCGCGCTGTGGGCCGACATGACCGCCGGCCAGATCGTTCAGGGCGGATCGACTATCGAGCAGCAGCTGGCCAAGCTGCTCTATCTGAACGACTCGCAGACCCTGACGCGCAAGGTGCAGGAGGCGGTGATCGCAAACCAGATCGCCGACCGCTGGTCTCGCTCGAAGATCCTCACCACCTACCTCAACGTCGTGCCGTATGGCGGAGTCACCTACGGCTGCGAGGCAGCGGCGCGGCTGTACTTCGGCCGGCACTGCGCCGACCTGACGCCGCTCCAGGCGGCCACCCTGGCCGGCCTGCCGCGATCGCCCACGGACTACAACCCGCTGGCGCATCCGCGCGCGGCGATCGACCGCCGCAACGAGGTGTTGTCGGCGATGGCATCGAGCGGTGACTTGACGACGCGGTTCGCCGCCCGGCTCAGCCGCAGGCCTCTCGGGCTCCACCACCCGGCGCAGCAGGTCGTGCACCAGGCCTACTTCGTCCAGTACGTCGAGCACCAGCTCCGCAAGCGGTTCGGCGAGCGCCGCCTGCAGCGGGGCGGCCTGGTCGTCTCGACGACGCTCGACCAGCGCCTGCAGGCAGCAGCGGAGGGCGCTTTCGACAGCGTGCTGACCTCGCCCGACGGCCCGGCCGCCGCGCTGGTGGCGATGGATCCGCGGACCGGCGCGCTGCTCGCCTTCGACGCCTCGACCAACCCGCGGGACGTGCACTTCGATCTGCCTTCCCAGGCTCACCGGCAGGCGGGATCGGCGTTCAAGCCGTTCGCGTTACTGGCGGCGATGCTGGACGACCACATTGACCCGGAGACCACCGAGTACTCCGCGGCGGCGCCGTTCACGACGGCGCTGCCGAACTGCGACCCGATCTTCCCGTCGTGCACGTGGACCGTGAACAACGCCGAGCCTGGCGGGTCCGGCCTGCTCGACCTGCACGAGGCGCTCGACGGATCGGTGAATGCCGTCTACGCGCGGCTGAGCATGGACATCGGCGCCGACCCGACCGTCGACATGGCCTACCGGCTGGGCATCCCGCGCTCCGACCGCCTGCCCCGGGTGCCGTCGATCGTGCTCGGCACGGGACTGGTCACGCCGCTGGACATGACCTCGGCGTACGCGACGATCGCCGACGGCGGCGTCTACCACCGGCCGCTCGCCGTGACGCAGATCCGCAACGCCACCGGAAAGGTGCACGACGTGTCGCCGCCGTCCGCCAACCCCGGCCGGCGGGCCATCCCCGAGTGGGCGGCGTCGGAGCTGACGTCGATCCTCCAGGACAACATCACCTGCCGGCTCGGCCTCTGCACGGGCGGTGGCGCGCAGCTGTCGCCCGCCAGACCCGAGGCCGGCAAGACCGGCACGGTCGAGTCGCACCTCGACGCCTGGTTCTGCGGCTACACGCCGTCGCTGGCGACCTGCGTCTGGATGGGGTTCCCGCAGGGCGAGGAGTCGATGATCCCCGCGGTCGGTAGCGCCGAGTCGTTTGGCGGCGGCTACCCGGCGACCATCTGGCGCCTGTTCATGACCTCCGCGCTGGCGGCCGAGCCGCGGCGGTTCCCGCCGGCCGACTTCCCCAAGGTGCCCGCCCCGGCCGGGTGGTACCAGCCCTGGGTGTCGCACGTCCGCAACTGAGTGCGTGTCCTTAGAAGGCCCCGCACGTCCGCGCCGCCGGCGTCCAGGCGGCGGCCGGGCACACCTAGACCGGCCTGTCGGTCACGGTCATCCACGGGTCCCGGCCCGGCCAGACCGTCCAATTCGCGTGCGACAACAACAGCTCCACCGGGAATCTGTCCGGGAACCGGTTAACGGCCTTCCGCCCGGGCACCGGCTGACGCTTCCAGCTCCCCCTGCGACCCGCCCGTCGCCGCGCATCCGGGCGCGCAGCGACGGCGCTCGCGGAGCTGTGGCCGCGGTCTCCCTACGGGCTCCAGATCTCGTCGATCGTCGATGCCGTCTGGGCTCCTGCGAGCAGCGGCACTCCATAGCCTGTCTCCAGCGTTCGCAGCAGCCCGTAGTGGTTCGACGGAACGTTGTAGATGCCGGCGTCGACGGTGGGTCCGAGGGCCAGGAACACGACGTTGCCGCCGCCCGCGAACTGCTTCGAGTAGCTCGGTCCCTTGTTCGACGTTCCCTCGTCGAACGTGATCAGGATCAGGGCGTCCGGATCGGCGTTCTGGATCAGCGGCACCTCCTGGCGCAGGAATGCATCGAACTGCGCGATTCGATTCCGCTGCGGCTGGCAGTTGTCGTGGCCATCCTCGCACTCGTTCGGCACGACGAGATTGAACTGGGAGGTCGTCCCGTCCAGCACCGCGCGGTTGAACGTGCTCATGTCGTTGGGGCGGACAGGGTTCGTCGGCCCGGTGGAGATGACGCGCTGGTTGCACTCCGGGCCGGGTGTCGCCGACCACTCGCCCGCGATCCCTTCGACGTTGTCGAAGAACAGCGCCGGGTTGTGCTTGGCGGCGTAGTGGTCGAGGGTCTTCCGCCCGCCCGCGTTGGCCAGCGCGCAGGGCGATGGCATGGACTCCATCCAGCTCCGCCAGGTCACACCCGCGCCGTCGAGTTGGTGGAACAGGTTGTCCCAGTCCTCGTGACACTCCGCGGGCGACCCGTCGTCCTGATGGCAGCCGGTGAACTGGCCGGCCATCATCCCGACGTAGTTGGCCTCGGAGAAGTGGGTCAGCGCGAAGTAGGTGGTCAGCCAGGCGCCGTGCGGCTTCAGGCTGCCCGACAGGTACGGCGCATTGCTCTTGTTGACCTGCGTGATCTCGGTGTTCTCACCGATAATCAGGTAGACGTGCGGTGTCTGGCGAAGATCCGGCACCCCGCTCGCCGAGGCGGGAACCGATGACGCGCAGAGCACCAGCAGGGCGATCAACGCCAGGTAACGCATGTAGACCTCCCGCTCGAGATTCAGGCCGATGGGATCATGTCTGCCGGTTCATCCAGATCGCGCCCGGCCCGCTGCTGAAGTTGACGCCCTCGCCGGCCACGGTCACGGCCTTGCCGGTGTTGGTGATCGCGATGCCGTCGTAGTCGCCGTAGCCCGACGTGAAGCCCGCGGCCGACTTGTAGGTGGCACCGGTCGTCGCGTCCGAGATGTCCGTCTCGGCGCCCCACGTCTGTCCACCATCGGTGCTGGCGCGGTAGTACACGTTCCACGCGCCTCCCCGCGCGTCCATCCAGGTCAGGCGGAAGTCACCGGCCGCGCCGCCGACCACCGCCGGGAAGCTCGCGTTGACCGTGCCGTTGGCCAGCTGCGTGGTCGCCCCCCAGGTGGCCCCGCCGTCGGTTGAGCGCCGCACCCACACGTGGCCGTTGCCGCCGACCGCGGTGGCGCCGGAGTACTCGAGCACCGCGGTGCCGCCCCGGTCGGCCGCGATCGTCGTCGTCGACGACGTGCGGAAGTCGCTCCCGGTGAAGACGTGATCGACGACGTTCCGCGTCCAGCTGCCGCCGTTGTTGGTGCTTCGCCAGACCTCGATGTCCACCGGTCCGGAGCTCTGCGCCGAGCCACCCGGGTACTTCGAGTCGGCCAGGATCGCGGTGCCGTTGGGCAGCACGGCGAGCCCGTTCGGGTACCGGTACACGCTCGAGTCGGAGTTCAGCGTGGCCGGCTGAGACCACGTTTGGCCGCCGTTGTGCGACGACGTCATCAGCAGCACGCTTCGGCTCTCCCAGGCGACGTAGATGTCGTTGCCGTTCGCGCTCGCGCCCATCCAGGGCTTGTCCGACCAGCTGTTCGTCGACAGCGTGACCGGCGTCGTGAACGTCGCGCCGTGGTCGGTGCTCTTGGCGAACACGATCTGGTTGTAGTTCATCCAGGTCGCCAGCACGGTCCCCGACGATGTCGCCGCGACCACCGGATCCCACTGGCCGCTGACCTTGGTGCATGCGCACAGCGGGTGCTCGCCGCCCCAGTTCGCCCCGCCGTCGCCTGAGACGCGGATCATCATCTGCGGGTTCGGACACGAGCTCTTCGGACAGGAGACGCCGTAGCGGTTGTAGACCGCATAGACGTACGGCGCGCTCGGATCCGCCGCGATATGCGGCTCCCACGTGTCCTCGACGGCCAGCCTCGCCTCGCCGGCCCAGCCTGCCGCGGCCGCCGTCGCGAACACCTTCACGGCATTCCGCTGTTCGTACCCGGGGCGCGACGCCACATGCGCCTCGGCGTCCCTGTCGGGATCGCCGGCACCCTCGTGCTCCTCGCCTCGCGACGTCATCGCCACGGCCCCCGCCGCAGCCGCCAGCACGAGCACAGACACCAGCACCACCCATCGCAATCCGCTCATTGCTTCCCTCCGTGGTGAGTTGGGACTACATCACCACCGGGCGACGCCGCTGTCAAGCCAGGCATCGTGGAAGGCTTGTCGCCGGTTTGCGGAGATGACAGGATGGGCCCCGAACGTGGGAGGTGCAGTGGCGCGTTACTCCGGACCGGCGCTCGATCGACCGGCCGTACTGTGCGATCTGCTCGAGGCGGGGCTGTCGGCCGACCCCGACGCCGATGCGCTGATCTGCGCGGAGTTCACATGGTCGTGGCGAACGCTGGACCGGGTGACCCGGCGGCTCGCGCAGAGCTATCTCGAGCTCGGCCTGCGCCCCGGCGACCGGTTCGCATCGCTGATGCCGAACCGGCCGCGGCTGATCGCCCACTACATCGCCTGCTTCCGAGCCGGGCTGGTGGCAACGCCGCTCAACTACCGCTACACGATCGCCGAGATCGACCACGCGCTCGAGGTGAGCGGCGCCCGGGCGATGCTCGTGCACGCAGAGCGGGAGCCCGACCTGGCCGGGAGCGACGCGGCCGGGCGGCTGCCGCTCGGGCTGATTGGGTATCCGGGCCCGAGCCGCGACGGAGTCTCGCTCGACGAGCTGATGGAGGGCGAGCCGACTGTCGCCGAGCTGCCCCGGCCGGATGCGTCACACCCGGCCGTGATCTTCTTCACCTCGGGCAGCACCGGGCCGCCCAAGGGCGTGACGCATACCCACCAGACGGTCGGCTGGATGCTGGCGATCGCGGCCGCCGGCCTCGAGCTGGACGCCAGCGACCGGCTGCTTGCCGGCTCCTCGCTGTCGCACGTCGGCGCGTTCTACGTCTCGTTCGGGGCGCTCAGCGTCGGCGCCTGCACCGTGATCGCCCGCAGCTTCGACGGCGATGAGCTGCTGCCGCTGCTGCGCGAGGGCAGGCCGACGGTGTTGTCGATGCTGCCCTCAGCGCTCTTCGCACTCACGCGCGACCACGGCGCCCGGAGCCAGGACTTCGCCTCGCTGCGGCTCTGCCGGGCCGCCGGCGACTGCGTGTCGGCCGAGCTGGAGCGCGAGTTCACGGAGCTGACCGGCCTGGTGATCGACGAGGCGTACGGGCTCACAGAGGTCGGGCTGGCGTCGGTCAGCCCGCCGTCCGCAGAGATTCGGGTGGGCTCGCTGGGCAAGCCGGTGCCCGGGGTGACGGTGGAGATCCGCGGCGATCACGGCCACGCGGTCGCCCCCGGCGAGGAGGGCCGGCTGTGGATCCGCACGCCGTCGGCCACCGTTGGCTACTGGGACAACGATCAGGCGACCGCGGAGGTGTTCCGCGATGGCTGGCTCGACTCCGGGGACGTGATGCGCGCCGACGAGGACGAGTACCTGTACTTCTGCGGCCGGTCCAAGCAGATCATCGTCCACGACGGCTCCAACGTCACGCCGCAGGTGGTCGAGGGCGCGCTGCTCGAACACCCGTCCATCGGGAGCGCCGGGGTGGTCGGGATCCACGACCTGGTACACGGCGAGAACGTGCGCGCGTACGTCACCTTGCGCGAGGGCGCCGAGCGGCCGGCGGATCAGGAACTGATCCAGTTCGCGCGCGAGCGCGTCGGGTACAAGGCGCCCGAGGAGATCGTGGTGCTCGACGAGATGCCCCGCACGGCCAGCGGCAAGGTCGACCGGTCGCAGCTCAAGCGGATGGCCGAGCCTCAGCGCCGCGTCGGTTCCTGACGCCGGCGCCGGTGCACCCGGAGCCGCCGGCGGCCGGCAACCGCTACCCTCGCTGACCACATGGAACACATTGAGCTGACCAGCACCGAGATGGAACGCCTCCAGGCGGAGCTCGCCGAGCTCGAAGGCCCGAAGCGCCGGGAGATCGTCGAGGCGATCGCGGTTGCGCGGGGCCACGGCGACCTCTCGGAGAACTTCGAGTACCACGCCGCCAAGAACGACCAGGGGCTGTTGGAGCGGCAGATCACGATCCTGCGCGACAAGTTCGAGAGCGCGACCGTCGTCGACCCCGTCGAGGGCGGCGACAAGATCGGCATCGGCTCCCGGGTGGTCGTCGAGAGCGACACTGGCGACCGCTCCGAGGTCACCATCTCGAACGCCGGCGGCGACGGCGCCGTCTCGCCGGAGTCGCCGCTGGGGCGCGCGCTCTACGGCGCCTCCCGCGGCGATCAGGTGAAGGTCAAAGCCCCCGCGGCGACCTGGACGGCCCGCGTCATCTCCGTCTCCTGACCGGCGACGCCGGACCGAGCCGCTTCTCCCACGTCAGCAGCGTGTCGTCCACCGCGAGCGGGCCGGTGCGCAGCATGACGGTGCCCAGCACCCGCCTCGGCGGGACGCCGGCGTCGGCGTACCCGAGCCCGCGGTACAGCGCTTGAGCGACCTCGTCGCCGGCGCTGACCTCGAGCCTGAGCA
>Ga0247829_10000892_pt1 | contig 12757 bp, 13 predicted proteins | sample 12C_Control_Day4_FD_207765 | JGI IMG/M metagenome (GOLD analysis project Ga0247829, IMG submission 207765) | Soil microbial communities from agricultural site in Penn Yan, New York, United States - 12C_Control_Day4 | ecosystem: Environmental > Terrestrial > Soil > Agricultural land | place... | reverse complement strand
CTCGACACCGGCGAGGTGTGGATCCAGCAGGGCTTCATCCACAACGTGGCCGCCGAGCGCTGGCAGCTATGAGCGAGCAGTCACCTCGTCCACGTGCACGTGCACGTGTCACGTCCACGTACACGAGGAGTGACCGTGTCACCTCGCGCCGCGCGTCATTCCGCCGACCCTGGAGCCAATTGTCCGCGGACGTCGGCTCTGTCCCGGAGATCGTGGAGGTGCACGTGCACGTGACACGAGCACGTGGACGAAACACGTTGGACCGATGCCATGAGTGACTATCCATTCTTCTTCACGTGGACCGCGCAGCACGCGGCCAAGCCCCTGCAGCTCACGGGCGGCGAGGGCGCCTGGTTCACCACCGCCGATGGCGGGCGCTGGCTCGACCTCGGCGCGCTCAGCTACCAGGTCAACGCCGGCCACGGGCGCAAGCGCATCGTCGAGGCGATCAAGCGCCAGGCGGACGAGCTGTGCTTGTCGGCGCCGAACGCGGTGTTCCCCGCGAAGACCGAGCTCGCGGAGCGGCTGCTCGCGATGGCGGGCCCCGGGTTCTCCAAGGTGTTCTTCACGCTCGGCGGCGCCGAGGCGAACGAGAACGCGATCAAGATCGCGCGTCAGGTCACCGGACGGCTCAAGCTCGTGAGCCGCTACCGCAGCTATCACGGCGCGTCGATGGGCGCGCTGTCGCTGACCGGCGACTGGCGGCGCCCCGCGCTCGAGCCGCTGCTCACCGGCGCGATCCACGTACAGGACTGCTATTGCGATCGGTGCCCGTTCGGGCAGCACGTCGAGACGTGCAAGCGCGAGTGCGCGACGAACATCGGCGCGACGATGGCGCTCGAAGGTCCGCGCAGCGTCGCCGCGGTGTTCCTCGAGCCGGTCCCCGGCGCGAACGGCGTCCTCGTGCCGCCGCCCGAGTACTGGCCGCTCGTCCGTCAGGCGTGCGACGCCGAGGGCGCGCTGCTCGTCGCCGACGAGGTGCTCACCGGCTTCGGCCGCACCGGCAAGCCGTTCGGCTTCCAGCACTGGAACGTCACGCCCGATCTCATCACCGTCGCCAAGGGCCTCGCGTCCGGGTATGCGACGATCGGCGCGGTGATCGTGCACGAGCGAGTCGCCCGGCACTTCGACGAGCACGTGCTCGCATGTGGCCTCACGTACTATGCGCACCCCACGGCGTGCGCCGCGGCCCTGGAGACCATGAAGCTCTACGACGACGAGCAGCTGTACGCCAACGCCGAGCGCCTCGGTCCCGTGCTCCGCCGCGAGCTCGACGCGGTCGCCGCGCGGCTCTCCCCGACGACGTTCGTGCGCGGCCTCGGCCTGCTCGCGGCGCTCGAGGTCGAGGCTCCGCTGGATCGCTGGCAGCGCCTCGGCGCCGAGCTCGCCGCGCGCAAGCTGTCGCTCCACGTCGACGCCAAGCGCGGCACCGCGATCTTCTCGCCACCCTTGTGCATCGCCGAGTCCGAGCTGGTGACCGGCGTGCGCGCGTTCGGTGACGCGGCCGTCCTCGCGTTCGGAAGTGCGGCATGAGGGGGCGCCACGATCAGAAGGTCGTCGCCTCCGTCGCGGAAGCCCTCGCGCCGCTCGAGGACGGCATGACCATCATGGTCGGCGGCTTCGGCCTATCTGGGAACCCCGAAGCCCTGATCAAAGGCGTCGTCGAGCGCGGCGTGCGCGACCTGACGCTGGTCTCGAACAACGCGGGCAACCTCGGCAAGGGCCTCGCGCAGTGGCTGCGCGCGGGAATCCTCAAGAAGGTCATCTGCAGCTACATCGGGACCAACGAGGACCTCCACACGCGCATGGCGTCGGGCGAGGTCAAGGTCGAGATCACGCCGCAGGGCACGCTCGCCGAGCGCATGCGCGCCGCAGGCGCTGGCATCCCCGCGTTCTACACGCCGACCGGCGTCGGCACCGTCGTCGAGCAGGGCAAGGAGGTCCGCGAGATCGACGGACGGCGTTACCTGCTCGAGCGCGCGCTGCACGCCGACGTCGCGCTCGTGCGCGCGCACACCGCGGATCGGTTCGGCAACCTCCGGTTCTGGCGCACCGCGCGCAACTTCAACCCGGCGATGGCGTCCGCCGCGAAGCTCGCGATCGCCGAGTGCGACCACCTCGTCGACAACGGTGCGATCGATCCCGACGACGTGCATCTGCCGGGCATCTTCATCCACAAGGTCGTCCACGTGCCGGAGCACGAGAACGCGTTCGAGTTCCGCACCGTCCGCAAGAGGCCCACGTAGCCATGCCGTACTCCACCGAAGCCATGGCGCGCCGCGCGGCGCGCGAGATTCCGCAGGGCGCGATCGTGAACCTCGGCATCGGCTTGCCCACGCAGGTCGCCGACTACCTCCCCGAGGGCCACGCCTGGCTCCACTCCGAGAACGGCCTGCTCGGCACCGGCCCGTTCCCCTACGAGGGCGACGAGGATCCGAACCTCATCAACGCGGGCAAGCAGACGGTCACCGTCCTCCCCGGCGGCTCCACCTTCGACTCCGCGACCTCGTTCGCGATGATCCGCGGTGGCCACGTCGATCTCGCGATCATGGGCGCGATGCAGGTGTCCACCGGCGGCGACCTCGCGAACTGGGCCGTCCCGGGCGGCAAGGTCATGGGCATCGGCGGCGCGATGGATCTCGCGTCGGGTTGCCGCCGCCTGATCGTCATGATGCAGCACGTGACGAAGAAGGGTGAGCACAAGCTCGTCCGCGCCTGCGACTATCCCCTGACCGCCGCACGCGTCGTCTCCCTCGTGATCACCGAGCTCGGTGTGTTCGAGCCCACCGGCCACGGGTTCAAGATCATCGAGCTCGCGCCCGGCGTCACCCGCGAGGCAGCCGAGGCGGCCACGGGCGCGCCCTTGGTCTAAGCCTCACTCCCGTACCGTCGACTACGCGATCGGTCGTGCAGGACTTCACGTTGAGTGTGGGGAGGTCGAATCGAGGGGCATGACGAGCAAGCCCCACTATCTCGACTTCGAGGCGCTGATGCGGGCGTTCGGGATCGCGCGCCTTCGCGGGCCCAGGGCGCCACAGCGGACGTCGACCTCGGAGCTTCCGACGCGGCGATTGCCGGTGGTCCGCATCACCAGGCGGTGTTCTACGGCGAAGTCGACCCTGTGAGCTCGGTGCCGACCGAGCCGGGCTCGCGCACCGCGCGCACGAGGTCGCCGGGGCCGAGCTTGCCGAGGATGTGGATCGAGCCCACGCCCTCGGTGACGACCGCGATCGCTTCCTCGAGCTTCGGGATCATGCCGCCGGTGACGATGCCGTCACGGATCGCCCCGCGCGCTTCGTCGACGGTGAGCCGCGCGAGGCGCGAGGACGGATCGGTGACGTCGCGCAGCACGCCCGGCGTGGAGGTCACGAGCAGGAGGCGGGTCGCGCGGAGCGCGGCGGCGAGCTGGTTGCCGACCATGTCCGCGTTGATGTTGTAGACGCCGCCGTCACCGTCGGCGCCGAGGCACGCGATGACGGGGACGTGGCCGGCGGACCACAGGGTCTCGAGGAGGGAGAGGTTGAAGCCGACGACGTCGCCGACGAAGCCCATGTCCACCGGCTCGGGGCCCGCGTTCGGGTAGACCTTGGGCGGACGGCGCACTGCGCGCACGACCTGCGCCGAGGCGCCGTGCAGGCCCACGGCGGATAGCCCCGCCGCGCACAGCGTCGCGCACAGATCGACGTTGAGCTTGCCCGCGAGCACCATCTTCATCACGTCGAGCGTCGCGGCGTCGGTGACGCGGCGACCCGCGATCTGCTTGGTCTCGATGCCGAGCTGCTTCTGCAAGGCGGTCGCTTGCGGCCCACCGCCGTGCACGATGGCGACGCGCGCGCCGCCGCGTACGAGCACCGCGAGGTCCGCCGCGAGCACCGCGGCTTCTCCCGAGCCGACGACCTCGCCTCCGATCTTGACGACGAGGGTGTCCGTCACGGCCAGTTCCCGACGTCCTCGAGGCTCGCGCGCTCGTCGCACCCGAGGATGATGTTCATGTTCTGGATCGCCTGGCCGGCGCCGCCCTTCACCAGATTATCGGTCGCCGAAAACAGCGTGACGGTGCGCTTGCCGTTGCTGGCCGGTCCGACGGCGAACCCGACCTCCGCATGGTTCGAGCCCGCGACCGCGACCACCTCGGGCAGGCGCGCCTTGGGCCGCCGCGTGAACGGTTCGCGCGCGTAGGTCTCGTCGAACAGCGACGCGAGCCGCGTCTTGTCCATCGACTCCGGCAGCTCGACGAACGCCGTCGCGAAGATGCCGCGTGTCAGCGGCGCCGACACCGGGACGAAGCGCAGCTCGACGCCCTTGGCGCCGGCGTCGGCGAGCGTCTGCACGATCTCGGGCACGTGCTGGTGCTCGAGCGGCTTGTAGGTCTTGAGGTTGCCGGCGCGGCTCGGGTGGTGCGTGCCGGCCTGCGGCGCGATGCCGGAGCCCGAGGAGCCGGTGATGCCCTGCACGTGGATCACGGCGCCATCGAGCAGGCCAGCGCGCGCGAGCGGCAGCAGCCCGAGCGCGATGGTGGTGGCGAAGCAGCCGGGCGACGCGACGTACTTCGCCTTCGCGATCGCCGCGCGGTTGAGCTCGGGGAGGCCGTACACGAACGTCCCGAGCAGCTCGGGGTGCGGATGCTTCGCGCCGTAGAACTTCTCGTAGGTCGCGGCGTCGCGCAGGCGGAAGTCGCCGGACATGTCGACGATCTTCACGCCCGCGGCGATCAGCTCGGGCACCTTCGCCGCGGTGACCTTGTGCGGCAGCGCGAGCAGCGCGACGTCGCAGCCCTTCGCGGCGTCGACCGGGGCGAGATCCTCGAACACGAGGTCGGTCGCGCCGTCGAAGTTCGGGTGCACGGCACCGAGCGGCTCGCCGACGTGGTCGATCGACGCCACGCGCACGAGCTCGACGTCCGGGTGCATCAGCAGTCGGCGCGCCAGCTCCGCGCCCCCATAGCCGCTCCCTCCGATGATTGCCGCCTTGAATCGCTTTGCCATCGTGAGGCCTGGTATGCCATGCCCCAGCTCATGGGAAAACCGCCTGCGTCACTCGACGACATCCTCGCAGCCGTGCGCGCCCGCGAGGCCGAGATGCACGCGCTCACCCGCGCGTGGGTCGAGGTCAACAGCTACACGGCCAATGTCGAGGGCGTCGACCGCGTCGGTGCGATGCTGCGCGAGGCGTTCGCGCTGCCCTCGCTGAGCTGCACGGCGATCTCGGGCGGCACCACCTACGGCCAGCACCTCGTGTGGCGCACCCCGGCCGCGGCGAGCAAGCCGCCGATCCTGCTCGTCGGGCACCACGACACGGTGTTTCCGCCCGGCCACTTCGAGGGCTGGCGCGAACAGGGTGATCGCGCGATCGGCCCCGGAGCGCTCGACATGAAGGGCGGGCTCGCCGTGATCTGCACCGTGCTCGCCGCGCTCGACCAGGCCGGCGCGCTCGCGGATCTGCCGATCATCGTGGTCTCGGTCTCCGACGAGGAGGTCGGCTCGCCGAGCTCCGCACCGCACCTGCGCGAGCTCGCGCGCGGCGCCGCGTGCGCCCTCGTGTTCGAGTCCGGCCGCATCAACGACATGATCATCACGCGCCGCAAGGGCACGGGCGCGATGACGGTCACCGCGCATGGCAAGGCTGCCCACGCGGGCAACAACCACAAGGACGGCGCGAACGCGATCTGGGCGCTCGCGAAGTTCATCGACGCGGCGCAGCGCCTCACCAGCTACGAGCGCGGCGTCACGGTCAATGTCGGCTCGTTCACCGGGGGCACCTCGAAGAACACGGTCCCCGAGCGCGCCGAGTGCGCCATCGATCTCCGCTACGAGACCGTCGCCGACGCCGAGGAGCTCGTCGCCGCGCTGCAGGCCGCCGCCGCCGCGGCCGCCGCCGAGGTCCCGGGTGTCCGCGTCGAGACCTCGGGTGGGGCAAATCGCCTCCCTCTGGAGCGCACCGAGGCCTCGGCCGCCTTGCGCGACGAGTACGCCGCGTGCGCTCGCGCGTCGGGCCTCGGCGATGGCGAGGCGCCGCTGCTCGGTGGCGGCTCCGATGCGAACACCGTGGCCCCGCTCGGCGTCCCGGCGATCGACGGACTAGGTCCCCGCGGCGCGGGCTTCCACACGACGACGGAGTACGTCGAGCTCGCCACGTTCGTGCCGAAAGCGCAGGCCCTCGCACGCTTCCTGCTCGGCCGCCTTGGGTGAGATACTCGGCCAGCATGAGCGAATGGGGTGGGGTGCCCGCGGTCCGCGAGAGCGGCTTCGCGGCGGAGGTCACGAGTGTGGAACCACTCGTGCTGGTGATGCGGGGCAATGCGGACGCGACGGTCGAGACGGCGCTTGGCGAGCTCGTCGAGCAGCTGCACCGGCTGGCCGCGGCGCAGCATGCCCGCGTGGTCCGCGTCGATCTGTCGCAGGTCGAGTTCATGAACGCGTCCTCGCTGAACGCGTTCACCCTGTGGCTGACGCTGATCGAAGAGCTGCCCGCCGCCGACCGCTACGTGCTGCGCTTCACGCTCGATCCCAAGCGGCTGTGGCAGCACCGCAGCCTGCGCACGCTGTCGTGCTTCGCGTCCGAGCTGGTGGAGGTCGAGCCCTAAGTGGACCTCCCGGAGCATCTCGTCGAGCAGTTCCGCGCGGTCGCCCAGGAGCGGGTGGCGCGCATCGAGGCCGCCTGGGCGCAGGTCCTGGTCGCCGTCGACGACGACGCGTCCAACCAGCTCCACCGCGAGGTCCACACGCTCAAGGGCGAGTCGCGGATGCTCGGCTTCACGGACATCCACCTCGTCTGCCACAAGCTCGAAGATCTCTTGGAGGTCGCGCGCGCCCGCGGCTACGCCGTCGATGACGACTTCGATCTCAGCGTCAACATGGCGCTGCGGTTCATGACCATGCTCGCGCGCAAGAAGATCGGCTCGCACCTCGGCGGCATCGATCTCCCGGGGTTCATCCGCCAGATCGATCAGGTCCTCTCGGAGAGCCGGCCCGAGGTCTCGCGCACCCGTTCGGGCAACCTGGTCGCCGTCAACCGGATCAGTGGCGCGCCGGTCGTCCCGAGCGCCCTGCGCGAGAAGCTCGCGCCGATCGCGCTGGACACGTTCATCGAGTACGCCTCCGCGCTCGGCGCCCGCCGCGATCGCCTGCGCGGGTCGTGGTTCGCGCTGCGCGAGATGATCGGCTTGCAGCGCGCGATCGTGGGGCCCGCCCAGCTGCTCAAGCTGAAGTCCAACGCCCACGCCCTCGCCAAGGAGCTCGGCAAGCAGGTCGAGGTCAGCTTCGCGCTGGCGTCCGTCGAGGTCACCGCCGAGGTGCTGTCCGCTGTCGACGTCGCGACGTTGCACCTCGCGCGCAATGCGGTCGACCATGGCATCGAGACGACCGCCGAGCGCATCGCGGCGAGCAAGCCCGCGAGCGGCAAGATCTCGCTGCGTGGTGGTCTGCGCGGCGATCGCCTCGTCCTCGAGCTCGAGGACGACGGCCGCGGCATCCAGTGGGACCGCGTGCGCGCCCGCGCGGTCGAGCTCGGCATCTCGCGCACCGCCGTCGACGCGCTCGATCACGATCGCCTGATCGAGCTCCTCTGCCAGCCCGGCTTCTCGACGCGCACCGAGGCCACCGACATCTCGGGCCGTGGCGTCGGCCTCGACGCCGTGCGCGGCGCCGTCGTCGAGCTCGGCGGCACCCTGACCGCCACCTCCGTCGAGGGGAGCGGCACGACCTGGAAGGTCTCGATCCCCGTGCCGTCGCTCACCGTCCACGGCCACGTGATCCGCCCTGCGGGCTGCGGCTTCTCCGTCCTGCTCGACGCGCGCTGGATCCCCACGCCGCATCACCCGGACGATCGCGTGCTCGATCTCGCGGCCGAGCTGGGCATCGGCACTGGCGCCAGCGGCGAGCTGCTCGCGTTCGAGCGCGGCGACCTCCGCATCGCGGTGCCATGCGAGCGCGCGGCGATCGCGGGGCAGGGCCGCCGCTTGATCGCCACGCCACCGAGCTCGATCGGCGAGGTCGTGGTGATCGACTCGGTCGAGGCGCTGCTGATCCGCGTCGAGCGCCTGCTCGCGCTGTAGCTCAGACGCCGAAGATCGCGCGGACGCGCTCGATCACGTGCGGCATCCCGAGGCCCTTGGAGATGTAGCCATCGACCTGGGCCGAGGCCGACCGCTCCTCGAGCTCCGCGGCATCGAGCGTGGAGAACAGGTAGATCGGGGTGGTCACGCCGCGCTCGTGGCGCAGCACCATGGCGACGTCATCGCCGTACAGCTCCGGCATCTGGACGTCCATGAGGATCAGGTCGAACCCGTCGATCGGCTGGGACATCAGCTCGTCGAACGTGCTGCGCGTCGACACCTCGTACCCGGCCTCGATCAGGGCATGCGTCGCCGCCGCCTGGATGATCGGGCTGTCGTCGATGAGGAGGATGCGCTTCTTCACCACAGGATCTCGTCGCAGAGTTGATGGAGGCGCTGGGGGAGGGCGAGCAAGCCGTCGTCCTTGGATACATATCCATCGGCACCGACCTCGCGCGCAACTTCTTCGAGCTTGGCCACCGGCTCGCTCGAGCAGATCACGATCGGGATCCGCGATGTCTGCACCTGCTGGCGCAGCCACCGGCACAGCTGATCGCCGTGCATCTCGGGCATGTTGAGATCGGTGACGATCAAGTGCGGCTGCCAGTCGACCAGCGCGTTGACGAACGCCCGCAACGAGCTGACCGCGCGCACCTCGAACCCGGAGGCGGTGAGGACCGCCTGCTCGGCCGCCAGGACGATCTCGCTGTCGTCGATCAACAACAGCTTGCGCGGCGGCTGCGGAGCGAGGGCGTCGGCGGTCATTCCTCGTCGACGGTGATGAGCTCCACCGCGAAGCAGCGGAGCGAGTGAAGGCTGCGCTTCTGCCAGTGCAGCTGCGCGTTCGACTGGAACCGCACCTTGTACTGCTGCGCCTCGGGGAGCTCCTGGACCTCGGTGATCCAGGACACGAAGCACTTGAAGCAGGACGAGTTCATGAACTCGAGCTGGCGGAGGTCGATGACGACCTCGCTCGCGGTGGTCCGCAGCGCTTCGTCGTGCGTCTTGTCGAGGAGCTTCTCGACGGAGTCGATCGCCGCGTAGTCGGCGTTGCCCTTGAGGCTGGTCACGATCTTCGTGCCCTCCTGGACTGCGACGCCGGTGAAGTCATCACCCTTGACCGAAAGGAGCTCGCTCACTTGCTACCTCCAACATGCGTGGTGGCTTCGAGCTCCACCACATCGCCATCGAGAACGCGGAGCTCGACCTTCATCTCGCCTTCCGCGCAGATGCGCGCGAGGCCGAGGCCGGACCCGTCCTTGCTGCGGGCCTTGCGCGCGATCAACTGCTGGTAATACCCGAAGGCATCCGGCGCGTTCGCCACGCCATCGACGATCTCGCGGATCGCGCTGATATGCGTCGCCTCGGCGCGGTTGCGCAGGAGGATCGAGATCTCTCGTGGATCGGTCTCCGAGACGACCTCGATCCGGATCGTGGTCTCGCCGTCCTTGGAGTACTTGACCGCGTTCTCGAGCAGCTCGTGCGTGGCGAGCGCGACGCGCGACGTGCCATCGGGGTCGCTGAGCGTCCGCTGATAGAACTCCGAGACGAAGCGCCGGACCACCGAGACGAGCTGAACGTTCGGTCTGAAGTTGAGCTCGACGTAGGCGTTGTTCGCCTGACCGGACACCATGGGGCACCCATCATGAGGCCTTGCGGAAAGCTCGTAAAGGCGGTCGGCTCACTTGTTCGCGAGGTGCTTTTCGAGAAAGGCGAGGGTGTGTCCGATCGCGAGCACCCGGTTCGAACGCTTGCTGACCCCGTGCCCTTCGTCGGCGAACAGGATCAGCCCGCCTGGCACCTTGCGCCGCTCGAGCGCCTTGTAGATCTGGAGCGCCTCACCGACCGGCACGCGCGGGTCGTTGACGCCCTGGATCGACAGTAAGGGCGCCTTGATCTTCGTGACGTGGGTGATCGGCGACAGCTGCACGATCGCGTTCTTGTCCTTCACCGGGTCGCCGTACTCGGAGGCGCGGAGGATGCGGCGATACGGCGCGGTGTTCATGAGGAACGTGTAGAGGTTCGAGATGCCGACCGTCTGCACGCCGGCGTCGTAGGCCCCCGCGAAGTAGGTCATCGCCATGAGCGTCGAGTAGCCGCCATAGCTACCGCCGATGACGCCGATCTTGGGCGCCTTGCCGTCCTTGCTCCACGCCGCGCGGATGTACTTCGCGGCGTCCTCGATGTCGGTGATGACCTGCAGGCGCTTGGGGCCGTTGTCGGCGTGCAGCCACGACTTCCCGTAGCCCTCGGAGCCGCGCACGTTGGGCTGCACGAACACGAAACCCGCGTCGACGTAGAGCTGCGCGATCGGCGAGAACCCCGCGGTCGCTTGCCCCTCGGGCCCACCATGGAACTCGACGACGACCGGGCAGGGCGCCGCGCAGCTCGCCGGCCGGCGCACGAACATCGGGATCTTCTTGCCGTCCCGCGTCGGGTAGTGCTCGAGCGTCGCCTTCGCGAACGTCGAGGGATCGACCTCGGGCGTCATCGGCACGCGCCAGGTCACGGCCTTTCGCGTCTTCCAGTCGTAGGTGACGCTGGTGCCCGGCAGGCGCGAGCCGTCGACGGAGAGCTGGATGTAGCGGCCGTTGCGCGAGGCGCCGCCGAACGCGACGTTCTCGGCCTCGGGCAACTTCGGCAGCGCGAGCGGCTTGAGCGTCTTGGCGTCGAGCGCGTAGAGGCGCGCGTAGCCGTCCTCGTTGACCTGATAATAGATGCGCGTCCGCGGCTCGTCGATCGAGAAGCCGTCGACGTCGTGCGCGACGTCGCGCGAGATCGGGGTGAGCTTGCCGTTATCGAGGCTGTACAGCCGGTGGAACTCGCCGAGCTTGTTGGTGCGCACCAGCACCTGACCCGGCCTCGCGCCGAACCGCACCGCGTAGTCCTCACTCTCGGTCTGGCCGAGCAGCGGTGTGAGCTGCTTGCTCGCGACGTCGTAGCGATAGATCTCGACGTGCGTGTTGCCGAGGCGCTTCACGAGCAGCCACGTCTCCTTGCCCGCGATCTTCGCGTGATCCGCGATGCCCCACAGGCCCGGCTGATCGAACACCAGCTCCTTCTGCTTGGTCGCGACGTCGTAGCGGTACAGCGTGTACGACGCCGGATCCCGATCGTTCGCCCGGTAGACCAGGGTCTTGCTGTCGTCGCTGATGTACTCGAGCGTGGTCTGCACTTTCGGCACGTGCTGCACGACGCGCAGTGCGCCTCCGCTCGGATCCATCAGGTAGAGCCCCGGGTTCTCTTCGCCCCCGATGTCGCGCGAGACCGCGAGCCACTTCTCGTCGGGCGACAGCGCCACCACGACGGTGCGGTCCTCGCCGCCGGTCAGCTGGACCGGGAACTTCATCGGTCCATCCTGGCGCCACACCTGCGCCGTCCCGGTGAGCGCCGACGTGAAGAACATGCGGTCGCCCTTGCCGGTGACGAGACCGGTCGGGGCGCCGCGCACGTCGAGCATCGCCTGGATGCGGCGCGTGACCGTGGAGGCGAGCGGCGGCGGCGCGAACCGCGAGATGTCAGCCTGGCTGACACTCTCGGCGCCGAGGCCCTTGTAGGCCGGGGAGTCGGCGGTCGCCAGCGATGGTGCGAGGTACAGCGCGATCAGAAGTGAGCGACGCATGGGCGCGACCGTACCTCACGGTCGCGCGCCATGCCGGCGTCATCGTCTAACTACATCTCGACGTGGCCGCGGTGCTCGCGCTCCAGGGCGCGCTTGAGCTTGTCGAGCGCGGAGTTCTGGATCTGACGGATGCGCTCGCGCGACAGGTGATACTGGTCGCCGATCTCGCGGAACGTGCGCTCCTCGTCGTCGCCGAGCCCGAAGCGCTTCGTGAGCACGTCGGCCTCGATCGGGGACAGGTAGTGCAGGAGCCGCTTGACCTGCGAGGTCAGCGTCTGCGTCGTGAGGTTATCCGCCGGCGAGTGCTCCTCGCTGTCCGGATCCGCGATCGTGTCGCCGAAGCTGCGATCGTCGTCATCGTGGACCGGCCGGTCGAGCGACATCGGCTGGCCCATGATGTAGCGATGCATCTGGTTGAGCTTCGCGAGCGGCACGCGCGCGGCCTTCGCGAGCTCCTGCGGCGTCGGCGGACGGCCGAGCTCACCGACGAGCGCCTGGCGCACCTTCTCGAGCTGCTGCTGCGCCTCGAGCATGTGCACCGGGATGCGCACCGCGCGCGCCTTGTCGGCGAGCGCGCGCCCGATCGCGTGGCGGATCCACCAGCACGCGTAGGTGCTGAAGCGCAGCCCGCGGCGATAGTCGAAGCGCGACACCGCGTGCATGAGCCCGAGGTTGCCCTCCTGGATCAGATCCGCGAGCGGCATGCCGCCGCGATCGTAGCGACGCGCCATGGTGACCACGAGGCGCAGGTTCGCCCGCACGAACTCGTCGCGCAGGTTCGCTGCATCGCGGTACGCCTGCCGGACCTCGTCGAGGTACTGGCCGGCCTCGCGCGTCGCGCCGTCGGTCCACCACGTCTCGGTGCCCGCGAGTGCGGCTTCGCGCGCACGCTCGAGCTCGCGCAGCACGGCGTCGATGTGCACGCGATCGAGGTCGAGCGCGCGCAGCTGGACCGCTGCCTCGTTGGCGGCCGCCACGAGCTTCTTCTGCAGCTTGAGATCCTTGCGCTTGGTCTTCGCGAGGTCCTCGATCGCCTTCTGCAGCTTCGGGAACTTCACCGGCTGCTCGAGGTTCGGCTCGAC
>Ga0247829_10000890_pt1 | contig 12774 bp, 7 predicted proteins | sample 12C_Control_Day4_FD_207765 | JGI IMG/M metagenome (GOLD analysis project Ga0247829, IMG submission 207765) | Soil microbial communities from agricultural site in Penn Yan, New York, United States - 12C_Control_Day4 | ecosystem: Environmental > Terrestrial > Soil > Agricultural land | place: USA... | reverse complement strand
CACGTCAGCCAGGGACAGCGTCCCGTACTCGGCCAGCATCGTCAGCAGCCCGCCGGGCGTGCCGGGCGTGACGGCGGCGAGCGGTCCGTACTCGGGCGGGTAGCGGTACCCTCGCGACCGGTAGTACGCGGTCGTGGCCCCGGAGGGCGCCACGCCGAGCGCGTTGATGCCGATCACCTTCTTGAGCTTGGGGTGATAGATGAGCGCCTGGGTCTCGCCCCCCCAGGAAAGCACGTCCCACATCGTGGCCACCGCGGCCAGCATCGCGCAGGCGGCGTCCACCGCGTTGCCGCCCCGGGCGAACATCATCGCGCCCGCTGTCGCGGCGAGCGGCTTGCCGGTGATCGCGATCCAGTGGCGGGCGTGGAGCGGAGGCTTCTGGGTGCGCTGCGCCGCGAGCGGCGCGGGCGCGAGGAGGAGGAGCAGCAGCGCCAAGCGGCAGGAGATGGTCAAGGTGCGGTCCGGTTCAGCGTCCAGGTGTGGTGATCCGACTGGTGATGGCGTGGGCGGCGCGCTCCTCCATCGCCGCCTCGTCCCGGTCGCCCAGCGCCCCATGCGCCCTGGCGAGCAACAGCCGGGTCCGCGCCAGCTCGAAGGGCAGGTCGATCTCGGTCCAGATCCGCCGGGCCCGCCGGAGATGGTGCAGCGCCTCCTGCGGCTTGTCCCGAGCGAGCTCCACCGCGCCGCGGGCGAGCGCGGCGGAGGCGACCAGGGCGGGTGAGCTGTACGTTCTGGTGATCGTCTCGAGCTCATCCGCCGCCCCGCCCGCCGCCTCGGTTGCCCCGCAGGCGACGGCGATCTCGACCATGGCGGGCAGCAGCTTGGCTCGGTCCAGCGCGAGCAGGCCCGGGTCCGCCAGCGATCCTTCGATCATGGAGCGCGCCGCCTCGGCGCGGTCCTGGCTCAGGCGCAGCAAGGCCAGCCCAGGCTGCGGGTCCCGTCCGCGGGTGTGCGCCTCGCCGTACATCGCTTCGGCGCCCGGATGATCGCCCATCCAGCGGCGGATCTCTCCCAGCTCGTAGAAGGCCGCGCCGGCGATGTCCTTGAGGAACCCGCCGAGTTCCTCCGTGGCCCTGCGCGCTTCCTGCTCCGCCTCCGGCAGCGAGCCCCGCAGCCTGAGAATGCCGGCCTGGTGCACCCGGCAGATGCCGGGAAAGACGGAGTCGGCGTGCGCGCCCGTCCAGCGGTGAGCCGCCTCGTTCCACTCCGCCGCACGGCCATAATCGCCCAGCCACTCGCAGGTGCTGATCATGTTGCAGTAGGTGCGGCCTGCGGTGCGCGGGGTCAGCTCGCCCGAGGTGGCGAACGTCATCGAGTCGTCGATCAGCGCCATGCCGTCGGCGACCTGGCCCAGGGTGACGAGGATCCGCCCGCGGTCCTGGATCGCCAGGGCCTCGAGATCGGTGTCGCCGGTGCGGCGGGCGATCTCCAGCACCCGCTCGGCGTGCTTCATCGCCCCCTGGACATCCCGTGCGACCTCCAGCGCTAGCAGCATGCGGAGCCGCTCGAGCCAGCCGTGCGTGGCGGTTTCCGCCAGACCCTCGAGGTCGCGCTCGGCACGCTGCATCCAACCCTGGGCCACCGAGCGGGCGAGTCGGTGGTAGTGGTCCTCCGCGAGGGCCAGCGCCACCCGGCCGGCCGCCTCGCGCTGGCCACGCTGCCGGTAGCTGCGGTACGCCTGTTCCCGCGCGCGCAGGCACGCCGGGTCCGCGAGCCACCACGCCGCCTCGGCCATGCGCTCGAGGTCCTCCGCCTCCAGCTCGCGCGTCGCGCCGGCCGCGGAGAACCGCACGAACGCCTCGCGCCAGTCGCGGCGGTCGAGGGCCTCCCGTGCGGCGCCGAGGTCTTCCAGCGCTTTACCCGGGACGTCCGGCGGCTCGCGGCCGGCGGAAGCTGCCACGGCGACCGGAGCCGCCGCGACCCGCAGCGCCGCGCAGAGGGCCTCGGCGGAGCTCCAGCGCTCCCCGGGGTCCTTGCGGAGGCAACGGTCCACCAAGTCGGCGAGGGCCAGGGGCACCTCCGGCCGGCGAGTCCCGATCGGCACCGGCTCGCGGGTCGCGTGCGCCACCAGCAAGGGCCCGAGCTCGCGGTCGGTGAACGGCGGCTCACCCACGAGCAGCTCGTACGCCACGATACCGAGCGCGTAGATGTCCACCCGGTGGTCCAGCGACACTTCGGTCGAGACCTGCTCGGGCGCCATGTAGGTCGGCGTTCCGACGACTCCCCCAGGCGACGTCAGACCGGCGTCCAGCCCGGAGCCGACCGGCTTCGCCACGCCGAAGTCGGCCAGCAGGACGTAGTCGTCGCCGAGCATGATGTTCTCGGGCTTGACGTCACGGTGGATCACGCCGCGCCGGTGGGCATGGGCCAGCGCCCGGCCGATGTCTTCCAGGACCGGTACCGCCTCCGGCACGGAGAACCGGCCGCGCCGCCGCAGCCGACCGCGCAGCGTGTCCCCCTCGACGAAGGGCATGGTGAACCAGAGGATGTCGTCGCGCGCGCCCGAGTCGTACACCGGGAGGATGTTGGGATGCTGCAGCTGCGCCGCGATGCGGATCTCGCGCTGAAACCGCTCCGCGCCGAGCACGGCCCCGAGCTGGGGACGCAGCACCTTGATCGCGACCTGTCGATCGTGCTTGAGATCTCGGGCCAGGTAGACGGTCGCCATGCCGCCGCGACCGAGCTCCCGGTCCAGGGTGTAGCGGTCGCCGATCGCAGCCTGCAGGCGATCGGTGATATCGAGCAGGGGCAGGGATGGTGCGCGGGCCATGGCTGTATCGAATGGTACGCGGGCCGCGGTTGGTGGGCCAGCGGCCGGCGGGCAGGCGCTGTCGGCAGCCGCGACCGAGAACCCTGCACTGGACTCGCTCGTGGGACGATCCGGGGGAGGCGCCGGCAGAAGGCCGGCGCCTCTTCTCGGCTACTCTTCTGGGCCTACGGGGTGTGTGGTCGGCAGGTTGTTCGCGATCGGCACATGCTCCCCCTCGACATCCGGGTTCGCGTCGAAGCATTCCGGGTGCTCGAAGCCGTCGAGAGTCCCATCGGTGAAGATGATGTTGTCGGTGCCTCCGGCTGGCCCGTTCGGCACGTTGTCCAGGTTGAGCGCGAACCGGAGCTTCCACGCGATGATGTGGTCGCTGCAGGAGGTGTCTCCGCTGACGCCGAGCCCGCCGAGCAGGGTGCCGCTGGGTGAGTAGAGTGCGAGCCCGCCGCCGAAGACGTTGATCCCGCCGATGCGCCTCCCGATCATTGGATCGTTCGCCTTGCCGTAGTTCGAGGCCGGACCGGCATACGCGACGCGGGTGTCCACCGGGTTGCTCTCCTGAAGGCCGAACAGGCTCCCGCCGGGCTGCACCGCCGCGAAGAGGTTCGCGGTGCTCAGCGCGAAGCCGTCCAGACTGAACGCGTTCGCGGTGTTGGCCTTCTGCGCGGAGATCACGCGACTCCCGGGCCACTGGTCACCGCGGTTCTCGCCGCTGAACACCACGTCGACCACCTTCCCGTCGCGGTCGAGGATCGTCGCCCACATCTCGAAGCCGAGGCCGCCGTTCGGCTCAGCCACGACGTCCTGGAGCGCGGCACGGAGGTCGTTGTGGCTGGGGAGGAAGTGGGAGACGGTGATGGCCTGCACCTCCGGTTGGGTCGGGCTGTTCCCGTCGCCGCAGCCGGCCGCGAGTAGGGCGCAAAGGGCTGCCACGGGCACAGCATGCTTCGCACGCATGACGGTACTCCTTTCGTACTGCTGAGGGTTGAGATGAATGTGAGGCGGGTTTGAGGCGAGGCTGGAGGGCGCACCAGTGGCCGTGCTGTGAGGGCCAACCGGGGCGCACCGGGTGATCGGGTGCGGGACTCCCGTCCTGGGGGTCGGACGAGGAGACATGCTGACGCTCAGTGTTTGAAAGGAGACCGCAGAGCTAAGGTACGGGCGTTACCGCCGGCCACAAGTACCAGGGCCGCGTCTTGTGCCTGCGGTGACGGCGCCGTTACGCATGAGGGAAATCGCACAAACGACGCGTGCCTCCCTCTGATGAGGGAGGCACGCTGGGTGGTAGGTGTTCAGTCGGGAAGAACGACTACCAGGCGACTGCGTACCTTGAGAAGTGGTCGATGTCCGCGTCGACCTCGTCGGCCGACTTGTCGTCCACCGACGGAGGCAGCTCGAGCACCTGATTGCCCTGGATGTAGGCGATCAGGAACTCGGTCGAGGTCGGCCGGATGCACCCCTTGTACGACAACGTCAGCTGCGCCGAGGTCAGGAACTCGAGCCCGTGCGGCGCGAAGGTCACGTCCACGAACGGGGAAGTGGGAGCCTCGGCAACGATCAGCTCTTCACGGGCGAGCGCGCCCGCCGGAATCACCAGCTCGTGCTCACCGACCTTGATGGAGCCGCCTTGGGGCCCGATGATCGCGGCCTCGGCGTCATAGTCCCGCGGTTGGCAACGCAGCAGCTGGATCTCCGGGCCGCCCTTCTCGCCCGGATGCTGGCGCTTCCACGCCTCCTTCTCGAGCTTGTACTGCGCCTTCCAGTCCTCCTTCCAGGCTTTCCATTCGGCCTTGGCGGCCTTGAGGTTCTCCCGGTTGGCCTCCTTCATCTGCTTGAAGTAGGCCTTGCGCTCCTCCAACTGCTGCTTGAGCTCCTCGTGGCGGGCGCTGGCGACACTCGCCTGGGCTTCGAGCGCGCCCAGCTGCGGCCCGGTGCCACCGACGGGTTCAGTCGGTGTGCCGGCGTCCGAGCACGCAAGCCCCATCAGGCTCGCCACCAGTGCCAGATATCGGACCGCTCTCCTGCTGTGCATACGTACTCTCCTCTCTACGGTGACGCCGCCGAGAGGACCGCCGGTCGGCGGCCGCCGCGCCAACGAACAGCGCGGTGCTCCTCTCGAGGGCCGAGGCCGAGCACCGCGCTCATGAGACTGGCGCGTGATCGTGCACCTTCGGCACCGAGCCGTCTCACCGGACCGGTGAGACCTCTGGTTTTGCGGCCCCGGATCGCTCCGGGTGTGCTCTTGTCGGGTGAACGTCTGTTCTCGCCACCGCCGGTCGGGCGGGACGCTTCACTTCAGGGCAAGTTGTAGACCTTGACGGCGCGCGGATTTTTGCACTGCGGCGCTTTCGAGTGGAACCTGCAAGGATTGCAGGGGATCCGTTGGCGGGCACCCAGCCGGGCAGTCCGGCGGATGTTCAATTCCTCGACAAACCGGGGCCACAGGCGACGCGGCGCCTCCACAACAGGACGGGCTACGTCGTCCCGCGGCTGAGACCGGGCACGATCACATCCGCGTCCTCGAGCACCCGTCGCACCGCAATGGTCAGCGGCAGCGCCAGAAGCGTCCCGATCGGCCCGAGGAGATAGGCCCAGATCACCAGCGACAACAGCCCGACCAGCGGCGGGACGTCCAGCCCGCTCTGCATGAAGCGTGGCTTGACCAGGTTGTCCACCACGAAGTTGAGCACCAGGAACCCGGCGAGCACGACCAGCGCCCGCTGCCACCCGAGCTCGAGCAGCGTGAGGATGGCCGGCGGCACGACCGAGAGGATGATGCCGACGTTGGGCACGAAGTTCAGGATGAAGGCCAGCACCGCCCACACCAGCGCGAGATCCGTCCCCAGGGCCAGCATGAGGAAGTAGACCAGAACGGAGAAGCCAAGGCCCGTGAGCGCGGTGATCACCAGGTACTGGCGGACGTCCCTTGCCACTCGCGCGGTGGTTCCACCAGGGAGGAACGTCTGGTCCCGTATCCCGCGCTCCGCGAGAAAGAACGCCACGATCAGGATCAGGAGCAGCGCCTGGCTCAGCACCCGGCCGAGGCCGGAGAGGAATCCCGCCGCCAGGCCCAGCAGCCGATTCGGGTCCACCAGGTCGAAAGAGAAAATCCGCTCGGGCTCGATCCCCCAGGCTCGCAGTAGGCCCTCGAGTCCGGTTCGGAGCGACAACGCCCGCTCCTGGTAGTGGGGGAGCACCTGGATGAGCTTGGTGCCGGAGAGGCCAAGCATGGCCAGCAACACGACCAGCACGCCGGCGAGGAGCAGGCTGGTGAGGACGACCGCCAGAGCCTTGGGTACGCCGCGGCGGCGCTGCGCGTCGAAGGCCGGCACCACGGTGACGGTGAGGAGCATCGCCAGCAGGATGCTGTTGAGCAGCTCGGCCGCGACCCGGATGCCGGCGGCGATGATGACGAACGCGGCCGTGCCGAGGAGCAGGCGAAAGTGCCGGTCGGAGCGCTCTGTCACAGCTGCCTCCGCAGCACCCGCGCGACCATCTCCTCGAGCCGCTCGGTGATCGGCCGGCTGCGCCATTGGTCGAGCGTCACCTCTTTCGAGCGGGCGCGGTCCTGGTCGAAGACTTCAACCTGCTGGTGTGCGAAGGCATCATCGAACACGTTCAAGTTTGCCTCGTCGTTCAGACGGAATGAGCGGTTGTCGAAGTTGGTGGAGCCCACCGAGACCCAGTAGTCGTCCACCACCATCAGCTTGTTGTGGTACATCGTGGGCTGGTACTCGTAGATCCGCACCCCGGCCTCGAGCAGCGGACCCCACTTGGCCCGGGACGCCCGGCGCACCAGACCGGCGTCGGTAATCGCGCCGGGCACGACGATCTCCACGTTCACACCGCGCCGGCGGGCTGCCACCAGCATGTCGACGGCAAGGGTGTTGGGGACGAAGTACGGGTTGGCGATCAGAATGGTCCGCCTGGCCGAGGCGATGGCCAGGAGGATCATGAGGCGCAGGTTCTCGGTGCCTCCGCCGGGGGAGCTGTGTACCGCCTGCGCCCACGCGCCGCCGGCCGAGTCGAGCGGCGGGAAGTAGTCCGTGCCGTGCAGCAGCGCGCCACCGGTCTCGATCCAGTTGTCCAGGAACGCGGCCTGGAGCTGGCCCACCACGGGGCCCTCCGCGCGGAACTGCCCGTCCCGCCAGTGGTCCTTGTCCTGGGCGTGGCCGAGGTAGAGGTCCGCGATCCCCAGTCCGCCGGTGAAGCCGATACGACCGTCCACCACGAGCAGCTTCCGGTGGGTCCGGTGGTTGACCCGGTCCAGGGTGTACCATCGGATCGGACGGAACTCGACGACCTGGACACCCGCCTGGCGCATGCTGTCGATCAGCCCCTGGCCCAGCTTCTGGGAGCCAAGCCCATCGAGAATCAGATGGGTCGCTACGCCGGCGCGGGCCCGCTCGGAGAGCGCCTTGGCGAAGGTAGTGCCCACCGTGCCGGGCCAGAAGATGTAGGCCTCGAGCGTGATGCTGTGCCTGGCCGATCGGATCGCCTCGAGCATGGCGGGATAGGATTGGTCGCCGTTGAGAAGCGTGGTCACCCGATTCCCCGGCACCACCGGAGGGCCGAGCAGGTGCGACATGGCTCGCTGGAAGCGGGGGTCGTGGGTGTCGTAGCGATGGGCGATGGGGTGCTCGACCGCCTGGTCGGGCGAGGTGAGATTGGCGTAGAGGAGCACGCCGACGAGCGTCATCGCGGACGCGCCGGCCGCCCAGACGCGGACTCTGCGCTCAGCCACGCGTCACCGCATCCGTGGCGTATATCGGTTCAGCGTGTCGTACATCGGCGGCCAGGACAGCTTGTACCCGAGGTCGACCGCGGCGTGTCTGGTCCAGTAAGGATCCCAGAGGTGAGCTCGCGCCAGCACCACCAGGTCGGCGCGGCCGGCCGCGAGGATCGTGTTGACGTCGGCCGGGGAGGAGATGTTGCCCACCGTCATCGTCGGCACCCTCGCCTCGTGGCGGATCCGATCGCTGAACGGCGTCTGGAACTGGCGGCCATAGATCGGCTTGGCGTCGGGGACCGTCTGGCCCGCGGAGACGTCCACGATGTCGGCGCCCGCCGCCACGGCCATGCGGGCCACTTCCACCGAATCGTGTGCCTCCACCCCGCCGGGCGCCCAGTCCACCGCGGAGATGCGCACCGACAATGGCTTGGCCGCCGGCCACGCTGCGCGCACGCGCGAGACGATCTCCAGCGGATAGCGCATCCGGTTGGCCAGCGAGCCACCGTACTCGTCGGTCCGCTGGTTGGTGAGCGGCGAGATGAACGATGCCAGCAGATACCCGTGGGCCAAGTGCAGCTCGAGCAGGTCGAACCCCGCGGCGTCCGCCATGCCCGTGGCTCGGACGAAGTCGTCCGCCACCTGGTCCATGTCGGCCCGCGTCATCTCCCTCGGCACCTGGCTGTGCGGCTGGTAGGGGATCGGGGACGGCGCGATGAGGGGCCAGTTGCCCTCGGGGAGCGGCTCGTCCTCCCCTTCCCAGAGCAGGCAGGTTGATCCCTTCCGTCCGGCGTGCGAGAGCTGCATTCCGATCGCGGCCTGGCTTTCGGTGTGCACGAAGTCAACGATCCGCTTCCACGCGTTCACGTGCTCCGGGCGATACAGGCCGGCGCAGCCAGGTGAGATCCGGCCCTCGCGGCTCACATCCGTCATCTCGGTCATCACCAGTCCGGCGCCGCCGATCGCACGGCTGGCGAGGTGCACCAGGTGCCAGTCATTCGGCACTCCGTCCTCAGCGCGGTACTGGCACATGGACGACACCACGATGCGGTTGGGCAGCTCGAGATCGCGCAGCCGGTAGGGAGTGAACATCGGCGGGGGTGGGGGATCGAGCGAGACGGGGCGGCCGCTCTGCCGGCTGGCCCCCTCGGCGAACCAGCGGTCCACCTTCGCGACCAGCTCCGGATCGCGAACCCTGAGGTTGTCGTGGGTGATGCGGAGGCTGCGGGTGAGCAGGTTGAACGCGAACTGCAGCGGCTCCGTGTCGTGGTAGCGCTCCACCGACTCGAACCACTCGAGGCTCGCCTGCGCCGCGCGCTGGAGGCTCTCCACCAGCGGCCGCCGACCCGCCTCGTACGCCGTGAGCGCGGCGGGCACCGAGCGCTCGCCCCGGAGCGCCGCCGCCAGGGCGATGGCGTCCTCCATCGCCAGCTTGGTGCCGGAGCCCACCGAGAAGTGGGCGGTGTGTGCCGCGTCGCCCAGGAGCACCACGTTGCCCGCGTGCCAGCGCGCGTTCCGCACGGTGGGGAACCGACGCCAGATCGAGCGGTTCGCCAGCAGCCTGTGGCCCTGAAGCTCGTCCGCGAACAACCGCTCCAAGTACGCAATCGTGGCCGCCTCGTCGTCCTCGGCCAGACCGCTCGCCTTCCAGGTCTCCTCTCGTGCCTCGACGATGAACGTCGAACGACCCGGTGCATACTGGTACGCGTGGGTCCGCCAGAGTCCCTCGGGCGACTCCTTGAAGTAAAAGGTGAAGGCCGGGAACGGGCGGGTCGTGCCGAGCCAGACGAAGCGGTTGCGGCGCCAGTCGAGGTGGGGCTGGAATTCGGTGGCCAGTTGACCGCGAATCAGGCTGGCCGCCCCGTCGGCCGCGACGATCAGGTCGGCCTTGGGGAGCCCGCAGTCCGAGAGATCGCGGATCTCCTGCCGCCACTGCAGCTCCGCGCCGAGCACCTGGGCTCGTCCGGCGAGCAGCTCCAGCAGCGTCTGCCGCTCGACCCCGGAGAACCGGTGGCCGCTGGATCGCATGACGGTCCCGCGGTAATGGATCTCAATGTCTTCCCACCGCGTCGCCGCGGCCATCATGGCGCGGTCGGTGCCCGCATCCGCCTCGCCCAGGTTCTCGAGGGTCTCGTCGGAGAACACCACCCCGAAACCGAAGGTGTCCTCGAGCCGGTTGCGCTCGAAGACCGTCACCTGGTGGCTGGGGTCGTCGCGCTTGAGGAGGATGGCGAGGTAGAGGCCGGCGGGTCCGGCCCCGACGATGGAGACCTTCATTGCGCCGCAGGCTCCCACGCCGGGGCCACCATCCGTCGGCGTCCATCGGCGGTGCGCGGCGAGTCGTCGCCCTCCAGTTCGAGGTGGTCCCAGAGCTTGCAGGTCACCGGCTTGTGCACCTGATCGAGGCCCTCGCAATAGTTGGTGAAGACACAGCGGCGCACCTCGTCGCCGAGGCCGAGCCGGAGCTTCCGGAACCAGTCCGGATCCGCGAGGCTCTGGCGGGCCGAAGCGACGATGTCCGCGGCACCGTCCCGGAGCAGTGCCTCGGCCTGCTCGAAGGTCGAGATTCCGCCCGAGAGGACGACCGGGGTGTGACAGCCCGCGGTGCGCACAGCCTCCCGGACCGCGCGGCTCGCCGGCACGTTGCGTCCGAAAGGCCCTCGCGCATCGGAGCGCACCGTCGGCATGCATTCGTACCCGCTTGGCCCGGTATAGGGATAGCGAGCCCAACCGACGCGCGGCTGTTTCGCGTCCTCGAACTTGCCCCCACGCGAGAGCGAGAGGTAGTCCACCCCGGCCCGCGCGAGCTCCATCCCGAACCATGCGGCATCCTCCGCGGCGCCACCCTCCTCGATGCACTCCTCCGCCAGGAAGCGGCAGCCCACCACGAAGCGGTCGGCCACGGCGCCACGCACGGCCCGGTACACCTCGAGCGGCAGCCGCACCCGGTTCTCAGGCGAGCCGCCGTAGCCGTCCTCCCGCCGGTTCAGCGGTGACAGGAAGGATGCCATCGTGTACGCGTGGGCGAAGTGCAGCTCCACGCCGTCGAATCCCGCCGCCTCCGCACGGCGCGCCGCACCGGCGAACAGCCCAGGCAACACCTTAGGCAGGTCCCGGATATGGGGCAGCTCGGTGTCGGTGACCCGCTCCCGCTCACCGAACCGCAGAGCCTCGAGCTCCCGGTCGCTCAGGTACTGCGGCCACTGCTCCTCGGGCAAGCGCGCCAGCGAATCCCTGATCGCTTCGTCCGTTCCCGGCAACAGCGTCCGGTGCCGGTCGGTGAGGACGAGGAACTCGCGGAAGTACCGCGCGGGCTCGGGCCGGCGGCGAATCCGCAGGAAGTCGATGATCTGGATGAAGAGCCGGGTCCGCCCGCCGCTCGCCCGCTGTACGGTGCGCACCAGCTCGGCGAGGCCCGGGATGAACCGGTCGTCGCCGATGCGAAGCAGCGGTCCGCTCGGGATGTCGCGAATGCCGGTGGCCTCGACTACGAGCGCACCGGGCTGACCGCGCGCGAATCGCTCGTACCAGGCCAGCACCTCCGGCGTGACCAGCCCATCCTCGGTAGCTCGCCAAGGCACCATCGCCGGGACCCACGTGCGCTCCTTCAGGTCGAGCCGGCCGATCCGCAGCGAGCCGAACCAGAGCGAGCGCGCCGCCTCGTCCGCGGTCGGCGGTCGGGTCGCCGGGATCTCGTGCTTGACGAAGGGCTGGGGGTGCCACATGCGGCGCGATCGTGACCTACGCCGGTGATCCAGCGCCGAGGGGCAGGTGCGTGTCCCACCAGACCCGGGCCGTGGCGGTGCTCCATCGCTCGGATCCCTCCACGGCCGTCAGTCGCCGGGACAGCTCCCCCGCCGTCTGCGGGCGCTGCGCCGGATCCTTGGCGAGACAGGCGAGGATCACCTGGTCGAGCGAGGCGGGAATCGCCGACCTCGCGATCTCGGACGGCGGTCGCGGCGGGGTGTGGATGTGCTGGACCAGATAGCCCATCGTAGTGTCGGCGTTGAACACGAACTGTCCGGTCAGGAGCCAGTAGGCCACGCAACCCAGGGCGTAGATGTCCACTCGCGCATCGAGGTCCGGCTCGCCCAGCGCCTGCTCCGGTGCGATGAATGCCGGCGTCCCCTGCACGAGATTCTCCCGCGTGAGCGCCGGCTCGTCGCGTGGCCGACCGGCGCCCGCGGACTCGCCGAACGCCTTCACCAGGCCGAAGTCGAGAACCTTGACGAAGTCGCAGTCCTCCCCATAGCGGCAAAGGAAGATATTGGCCGGCTTGATGTCCCGGTGCACCAGGCCGTACGACTCCGCCTCCGAGAGCGAGTGACAGGCCTGCACCAGCAGGTACACCGCCCGCTCCGGTGGCACCGGCCCGAACCGCCGCACCAGCGAGTCGGCGTCCACTCCCTCCAGCAGCTCCATCACGTAGTAGAACGCCCCGTTCTGGGCGATGCCGAAGTCGTACAGGTTCACCGTGTGAGGCGAGCGGAGATGGGCGATCACTTGCGCCTCACGCTCGAAGCGCCGCACCATGTCGGCCGAGGCCTGCCCGTTCCCCTCCGCCGAGGGTCGGATCAGCTTGATCGCCGCGGGCCGCGCCAGCATGCGGTGCCGCGCACGCCAGACCTCGCCCATCCCGCCGATGCCCAGTCGCTCCTGCAGGCGGTAGCTCCCCAGCTCGCGAGCGGCCGACACCTCCCGCCCCAGCCGGTAGACGACCCTGGCGCCGAGGTAGGCGAAGACCACCGCGATGATCGACCCGAAGACCGACCGGAAGTAGTCATTGGCATGCACCGCCGCCTTGCCGCCGAGGTCGAGCAGCACAAGGCCTAGAGGACCGGTCGCCCCCGCCGCGATCGCGGCCGCGAGCATGCGGCGAGGCGGCCCCGGCATGATGAGCGGAAACAGGACGATCACTGTCGGCGCCCAGGTCAGCGGAGGGATGTAGCCCTCGCTGACGTAGAACTGCCACGGCATCGTGATCCCGATCTCGAGGCAGATCACGATCTGGTAGACGAGGCCGACAGTCAGCAGGCGGGACGGCGAGATCCAGTCCCTACGGGCGAGCCACCATACGGCCGCGGAGGCGATCGCGACCGTGGCGTCCGCCAGGAGGAACGGGACGTCCTTCAGGGCCTCGGGCAGGAGCGGAGTGCCCGAGAGCCTGCTCGCGGTCCAGGTGAGGAGGAAGACGGCCGGATCCAGGGCAGACCCGGCCATGAGCAGCATCGCCAGCAGGCGGACCCTGCCCCTGACCTGCTCGAGGAGATCGGGCGGCAGT
>Ga0247829_10000889_pt1 | contig 12779 bp, 9 predicted proteins | sample 12C_Control_Day4_FD_207765 | JGI IMG/M metagenome (GOLD analysis project Ga0247829, IMG submission 207765) | Soil microbial communities from agricultural site in Penn Yan, New York, United States - 12C_Control_Day4 | ecosystem: Environmental > Terrestrial > Soil > Agricultural land | place: USA... | reverse complement strand
GCATTGATAAATGCTGACAGAGACGCCGCAAGTAAGACGGCGGCTAGAATGAACGCATGTCCGGCGATCTGAGTGCTCCGCCCCCTCAGGGCCGTCCTCGGGCCTCTGAATTTGTCTTTGCCCGGCTCCGCTACGAGTCCGGCGACTGGGACTACAACCCTAAGGTGGCGGCCAACATCCTCAACTCGGTCGTCGAGTACACGACCATCCCCGTTTTTCCGGAGGAGGTCGTGATCGCGGCATCGTCGGACGAGCTGATGGCCTTTCCGTTCCTCTTCATGACCGGGCACAAGCTGGTCCGGTTCAGCCGCGACGAGCGCGAGCGGCTACGCCGGTTCGTCGCGCACGGCGGATTGTTGTTCTCGGACGACTGCAACCACGACGTCAGTGGACTCTACGCGCGCAGCTTCGAAGAGGAGATGAAGGCGACGTTCCCCGACAGCGCGATGCCGAAGCTGCCCACGCGTCATCCGCTCTACCGTAGCTTCTTTACGTTCGAGGACGGCCCGCCGACGACGTCGCACGAGCTCAACGGCTGGGGCGACGAGATCGTGCACGATTATCTGCGCGGCATCGAGCACGCCAGGCGGCTCGGCGTCATCTATAGCAACAAGGATTACGGCTGCGAGTGGGACTACGACTGGCGCAACAAGCGCTTCCAGCGCGAGGACAACACGAAGTTCGGCGTCAACCTGGTCGTGTATGCGATGACGAGCTGACGCACGGGCTCAGGGCTCAAGGCTCAGGGCTCAAGCAAAATCTTCAAGGAGGATTTCTGAGGTGTTGCCTGAGCCCTGAGCCCTGAGCCCTGAGCCAAGACGACCCCCGGATAGTAGTGCCGGATGACGTCGGCCGGCGAGGCGCCGGCATGGAGGCGCGCGAGGGCGCCTGCCTGGCACAAGCCGACGCCGTGGCCGAATCCGCGGCCCGAGAAAGTGAATGTCGCGCCGGTGCGGCGGATGTCGAAACGCGTGCTGCGGATCGCGCGCGGACCGAAGGCGCGACTCAGAGCTTGTCGAAACGCGTCCCCCCGCATGACCGTAGTTGTCGCCCCCAGCGCGGCCGTCCCGCCACGACGTCGAATCGTAATCTGCTCGGCCCGTCCGGCATCATCGCGGCTCGCGATCTCGATCGCGTCGACGCTGCCTTGCAGGGGCGTCCGCGCATCGACGCGAGCCCCGGCAAGCGCGGCCGTCAGGTCGGCGAGCGAGACATCGTACTGCCACTCGGCGTGGACCGTCGGCGGGACGCCTTCGTCGGGGCGCGCGACGAGGTAGGTGCGATCGGCGCCGCCCCAGACGGCCGACGAGGTGCTCGTGTGGCCGCCGCAGTCGGCGTGGAAGAGCGCCTGGGCGGGCTGGCGATCGAACATCAGGACGACGCCGGCGGTTTGCGTCACGGCTTGTGACGAGGCCGCCGCCCAGCGCGACGTCTGCAGCCGGCGGGGCTCGAACAGCTGACAATGCGTCGTCGAGCAGAGGTCGAAGCCCTCGCGCGCGTGCCGTCCGAGATGCGACACGGCGTACGTCCGGCTGATGATGGTCTGCACTTCGAGCATACGCTCGACCGTCTGGAACTCGCCGGCGGCCGGCGCGACTTCGCTGATGGCGGTGGCCTGCACGTACTCTTCGAGCGGCACGTCGCGCACGACCGTCACGCCCTGCTCGACGAACTGGACCCGGACGTGGCGGGGAAGGGTGACGCCGGCCGAGGGGATCGCCGGCGTGCGCCTCGACACGCAGGCCGCAGCGGTGACGATCACGAGGACACCGAGGGCCGTGCGCTTCATCTCCGGTCTATCGGCTCGGCGCGATGGTAAAGTTAGCGCGGTTCATGGCCCGAATCCTCCTCATCGACGACGATCCTGGCGTGCGCGAGAGCACCGGCCGCATGCTGCGGGCAGCCGGCTACACCGTGCAGGAGGTCGCCACCGGCGAAGAAGGATTCGAGCTGGCTCGAAGCGGCGCCTTCGACGTCATCCTCTCGGACATGCGGATGCCGGGACTCTCGGGCATCGACGTCCTGCGCAAGCTCCGCGACGTGCGCGTCGATGCGTCGTTCATCGTGATGACCGGCTTTGGCACGGTAGAGACGGCGGTCGAGTCGATGAAGCTCGGCGCTGTCGACTTCGTGCAGAAGCCATTCTTTCGCGACGAGTTGCTGATGCGCGTTCGTTCGGCCGCCGACCGCCGTCAGCTCGCTCGCCAGGTCGACCTGCTGCAGCGTCAGATTCCACCGGACCTGTCGCTCGACGCGCTCGTCGGCAGCAGCCGCGCGATGACCAAGGTCAAGGACCTGATCCAGCGCGCCGCCGCCGCCCCTGGAACGGTGCTCATCACGGGTGAGACCGGCACGGGCAAGGAGCTCGCCGCCCGCGCCATCCATGCGCGCAGCACACGTGCGTCGCGCGCCTTCGTGGCCGTCAATTGTGCGGCGCTCACCGAATCGCTGCTCGAAGCCGAGTTGTTCGGCCACACCAAGGGCGCGTTCACCGGCGCGGCCGCCGCGCGTGCCGGGCTCATCGAGCATGCAGAAGGCGGGACGCTTTTCCTCGACGAGATTGGCACCTTGTCGAAGGCCCTCCAGGCCAAGCTCCTGCGCGCGCTCGAGGCGGGCGAGATCCGCCGCGTCGGCGAGAACGAGAGCCGCACGGTCGACGTTCGCTTCGTGGCCGCGACCAACATCGACCTCAAGGCGGCCACCGCGGCGGGGGATTTCCGCAGCGATCTGTACTATCGTCTCGACGTGCACCAGGTCCATATGCCTCCCCTGCGCGAGCGCGTCGACGACATTCCGCTGCTCGTGGCGTACTTCCTGGCGCGCTACGGCGCTGGTGCCGGCGTCACCGGCTGCACGCCGGCGGCGATGAACGTGCTCACCGCCTACCCGTTTCCGGGAAACGTCCGTCAACTCGAGCACCTGGTGCAACGAGCGGTCGCCACCGCGCGGTCGGTCGAGCTGACGCTCGACGATCTGCCGGAGGAGCTGCTGGCCGAGCCCGCCAGTCCGGCACCGCCCGAGGGCACGGTCGCCGCCGCGCGCGAGAAGGCCGAGCGCGAGATGGTCGTGGCCACGCTCGCCAAACACGGCGGCGAAATTGGCGCCGCGGCGCGCGAGCTGCAAGTCAGCCGGACGACGATGTGGCGCTTGATGAAGAAGCACGGCATCGAGTCGTAGGAGCGGGCCGCCGCGGGCCGGCAGTCGTCACGGCTGCGCCCGAGGCGTTTCACACCTGCAACGTCCCGCCATTTCAGTTTTGAAACGTCACCCGATTTCTCCTCGCAGCGCGCGGAACGTCCCTCTCTGCTAATTCCCTGACTGCTCACGGTTCCGGCGCCAAACCTGGCGGGTGTGCGCGGTTGCGGCGCGGGTCTTGCCACTCGGAGTCGACAGCCCGACCGCGGTCAGCGCCAGGGCCAGAAGCCGCATGTCGCAGACACCAGCGTCGCTCCTCGTCGATCGGATGACGGTGCACAACCGTCGTCTGCTCTGGGAGCTTCAGACAATCAACGAGATCGCGGAGGGCATCAGCCGGTCGCTGGAGCTCGACGACGTCCTCACGGGCGCGCTGCAGCGCATCGTGCGGGCCTTCGACGCCGTGGGGGCGTCGATCCGGCTGCGCGACGAGCGCTCGGGCCGCTACGAGATGACGGCGTCGGTGGGACCGGCGCGCGTGCAGCGCTTCTGGACGGGCGCGGCGTCGTGGCCGAGCGACCAGGTCATCGCCACCCGCACGGCGGTCGTCGTCGAGGACCTGGCGCCGAGCGTCCCGTCGGTCAACCGCACCGAGTTCATGATGCGCAGCGGCATCAGCCTGCCGCTGCTTGCGGCCGACGAACTGCTCGGCGTGCTGAGCGTCGGCGCGTCCAGCCCGGCGCGGTTCGATGTCGCTGACGAGCGACTGCTGGCGATCATCGCCGGGCAGATCGTCGTCGCGGTCCAGAACGCGCGCCTGCACGACTCGGTCCGGCGCGGCAAGCAGGAATGGGAGCGGACGTTCGACGCCATCAGCGATCCCATCGCTGTCTTCAATCGTCATGGCCGCCTGCTGCGCGGCAACATCGCGCTCGCCGCGCTGCTCAATCGGCCCGTGACCGCGATTCGCGGCGTCAGCTGCGGCGAGGTCGGGCTCTGTGGCGGTGGCTGCCCCTCGTGCGCGATCGGGCGGGCGCTGGCGCACGACGGTTCGGCGCGCCTGGATGCCGCGCCGGCGTCGACCGAGGGCACGCTCGCGCGCGCCGAACGAGCCGAGATCACCCTGGCTGACGAGCAGATCCTGAGCGTGACCACGTTCCCCGCGGTCGACGCCGGCGCGCCCGGCGCCTCGGTCGTGCAGGTGGCCAAGAACGTCACCGAAGAGATTCGGTCGGCGCGGCGGCTGAAGCACATGAGCGACGAGCTGGGCAAGACCAACGCCCAGCTGACCGCCACGGTTGATCGCCTCAAGTCGACGCAGGCGCAATTGCTCCAGGCCGAGAAGCTTTCGGCCATCGGTCAGCTCGTGGCTGGCGTGGCGCACGAGCTGAACAATCCGTTGACGAGCGTCATCGGCTTCGCGCAGCTGCTCGAAAGCGAGCTCCGTTCGGGGGACCCGGCGCGCCCGGCCGCCGAGGTCGGCCTGGATCTCCGGCGCATCGCCGAAGAGTCCGGCCGGGCGGCGAGCATCGTGCGCAACCTGCTCGCGTTTGCCCGGCGCCAGACCGCGGCGCGCGCGCCGCAGGACGTCACCGAGCTCGTGCAGCGGGTGCTGTCGCTCCGCATCTACGAGTTCAGGTTGAGCAGCGTGGAGCTCGTGACCGAGTTCGATTCCTGGCTGCCGCCGGTCATCGTGGATGGCAGTCAGCTGCAGCAGGCGCTGCTCAACCTCATTCTGAACGCCGAGCGGGCGATGCGCGGGCGCACGACGCGCCGCCTGACGGTCGGGGCCCGCCTCGACGCCCGGTCCGCCGCCGTCGAGCTTTACGTCACCGACACCGGCCACGGCATCGATCACGAGAATCTCGGCCGGATCTTCGACCCGTTCTTCACCACGCGAGAAGTCGGCGAGGGCACCGGACTCGGGCTGAGCATCTGTTACGGAATCGTGCGCGACCACGGCGGCCAGATCGCGGTGACGAGCAAGGTGCAGGTGGGGACGACGTTCTCGATACTCCTGCCGGCGCGGATCGACCCTCCGGCCGAAACCGATGCCGGCATCCTCGTCGCGCACGTCGACCAGACCGATCGTGACTTCATCTCGGCCGCGCTCGCCGCCTGGGGCTACACCGTCAGCTCGACCGATCGCGCCGACGAGGCCCTGTCGAAGTATCAGCGCGGCGGCCTGCGCGCCGCCTTTGTCGACCGCCGGATCCTCGCGGCCAATCGGGAGGCCTGGCGGGGCGGCCCGGTGCCGGCCGAGGTGCCGGTGCCCATCGTCGTGATGTCGACCGCGGCCGACGAGAACGACGCCGGACAGTTCGGGCAGGAGCAGGCGAGCGCAGTGCTGGCGCCGCCGTTCCAGTTGCGCGCGCTTCGCACGGCGCTCGCGACCGTGATCCTCGATCGGCTGGGGGGCGCATGACGAGTCCACGACCATTACTGCTAATCGTCGACGACGAACAGGGCATTCTCGACGTCGTGTCGCGCTTCGCGGAGCGCGCCGGCTTCGACGTCACGGTCTGTGCCGACGGCCGCGCGGCGATCGCGCTCATCACGACCCGCCGGCCGGATCTGGTGATGGTCGATCTGCGGATGCCCGAGGTCGGCGGCCTCGACATCCTGCGTGCCATTCGCGATGTCGATGCGCATTGCCAGGCCGTGCTCATGACCGGCTACGCCTCGGTCGACACGGCGGTCGAGGCGGTCAAGCTCGGGGCGATGGATTACCTGAGCAAGCCGCTCGACTTCGGCCGGCTCGACCAGCTGCTGGCCGGGGTGCGCGAGGAGATCGAGCGGCGCCGCAGCGTCCTCTCCATGGAGGGGGACCTGGCGCGGCGGCTCGAGTTCTACGGGATGATCGGCCGCGGGTCACGCATGCAGGATCTCTTCGGCATGATCCGGCGCCTCGCCCCGCACGTGCGGCTCGCGCTCGTCACCGGCGAGACCGGCACCGGCAAGGAACTGGTCGCGCGCGCCCTGCACGCCATTGGTCCACGGCGCGATCGCCGCTTCATCGCCGCCAACTGCTCGGCGGTCAACGAGACGCTGTTCGAAAGCGAGCTCTTCGGCCACGTGCGCGGCGGGTTCCTCGGCGCGACCGAGAACAAGCCGGGGCTGTTCGAGCTCGCCGACGGCGGCACGCTGTTTCTCGACGAGATTGGCGGCCTGCCGCCGACCGCGCAGGCCAAGCTCCTGCGCGTGCTCGAACTCGGAGAAGTCACGCGCGTCGGCGCGCTCGACACGCGCCGCGTCGACGTGTACGTCATCGCCGCCACCAACCGCGACCTGCGGGCCGAAGTCGCGGCCGGACGCTTCCGCGGCGACCTCTTCTATCGCCTGAACGTCGTCGAGGTGAAGCTGCCGCCCCTGCGGGAGAGACGCGAGGACATCCCGTACCTGACGGCAGCCTTCGTGCGCGAAATCGGCGAGCGGCTGCAGAAGCCGTTGCAGGGACTCACGCCCGGAGCCGAAGCCCGCCTCACCGAGTCGGCCTGGGACGGCAACGTGCGTGAACTGCGCAACGTCGTCGAGCGCGCCTGCATCCTCGCCGATGGCGAGTTCGTGACCGAACGCGAACTGGCCGTCTGCCTGCCCCCGCCCGGCTCGACCACCGCGCCGTCGGCCGGGGTCGCCGCACCGCTCGCGCCACAGAAGCCGGGCACGGACCTGCTCGTCAACGTGGAACGGGATCACATCCAGCGCGCCCTCGTGCGGACCGGTGGCAACAAGAAGGCCGCGGCGCAGATGCTCGGCCTGAGCCGGCGCGCCCTCTATCGCCGGCTCGAGCGTCTCGAGCTCTCCGGAACGATTGCGCGCCGCCGGCACTCGGCGCTTCTCGAGGCGTAGACGTGGCGCCGCTGGGGGTCTCCTCTGGAATTGGCAGAATCGCGACGGCGCCCCTCGAGGTGAAGCGCTCGGTCCTCGTCGTCGACGACGAGCCCGGTGTCCGGCATCTCATGCGACGGTGGCTGGAATCACGCGGCTACCTCGTCACCGTCGCGGCCGGTGCCGACACGGCACTCGAGCTGCTGGCCGCGGCGCCGATGGCGGTGGCGCTCTGCGACCTGCGAATGCCTGGCCACGACGGCCTGTGGCTGGCCGATCAGCTGCGCCGCGGGCACCCCGAGACCGCGGTCATCATCGCGACCGGCCACAACGACGTCGGGTCGGCGGTCGAGAGCCTGCGCCAGGGCGTCGTCGACTATCTGACCAAGCCGTTCGAGCGCGATCGCCTGTGCGAGGCGGTCTCGCGCGGCGTCGAATGGCATCGGTCGGCGTGTGATTCACGACGGTGGCGCGAGCGCCTCGAGGACGAGATGTTCGCCCGCCGCTCGCATCTCGAGGAAATCATCTCGTCGCACTTCGTCGACTGCGACGACGATCTCGATGTCTTGCTGGCGACGTCGATGGCGACCGCGCCCGACACGTACGCGCATGCGTATCGTGTCGCGGCTCTTTCGGCAAAAGTTGGACGCACGCTCGGCCTCAGCGCGGCCGACCTCACGACGCTCGAGCGCGCCGCGCTGCTGCACGATCTCGGGAAGTTGGCGATGCCCGAAGCCGTGCTGCGGAAGCCGGCGCCGCTGACGCTCGAGGAGCAGCGCCTCATTCGCCTGCATCCGCGCATCGGCAGCGAGCTCATCGAGCACGTGCCTTACCTCGCGCTGGCGGCCGCGGTGGTCCGGGATGTTCACGAGCGCATCGACGGGCTCGGGTATCCGGGCGGCCGGCGGGGCGAGGAGGTGTGCCTGTCGGCGCGTATCGTGGCGGTCGCCGATGCTTACGACACCATGACGCGCGCGCGGGTCTTCCGCGATGCCATCTCCACGGCGGCCGCGCTCGCGGAGCTGGAGCGCTACAGCGGCACGCAGTTCGATCCCGCCGTCGTGTCTGCTTTCCTGTCTGTCGTCGATCAGGAGTGAACGGATTCGACCGCTTCGGGCAATTGACTTCCCGCCTGCCGTCTCAGTACGATCGATCCCTTTAGACAGCCGCAAAGCACCGGTTTGGTGTGGTTTATAGGCTCATACACTCCCGCCGGGCGAGGGTGAAGGGGAGAGAATGTCACAGGTGCACCAGGCAACGGGGCTGGAACTGCTCGGCATCACCAACGTCGCGCGGGTGTACTGGAACCTCAGTGTGCCCGCGCTCTACGAAGAGGCCGTGAGACGGCGGGAAGGGATTATCTCGGCCGAGGGGCCGCTTGTGTGCCGTACGGGACAGCATACCGGGCGGTCTCCCAACGACAAGTTCATCGTCGACGAGCCGTCGAGCTCGGACCACGTTTGGTGGAGCAAGGTGAACCGGCCGATTGCCGCCCGGAACTTCGACGCGCTGCACCAGCGCCTCCTCAACTACGTCGAGGGCCGCGAGCTGTTCGTCCAGGACTGCTACGCCGGCGCGGATCCGCGCTATCGTCTCGCCGTCCGGGTCATCACCGAGCAGGCGTGGCACAGCCTGTTTGCCCGTCACATGTTCATCGACATCCCGGGAACGAACGGGATGCCGGCGCAGGCGCCCGAGTTCACCGTCATCGACGTCCCGGGGTTGCACGCCGAGCCGTCCCACCACGGCACCAACTCCGAGGTCTTCATCATCTTGAACTTCGCGCGGAAGGTGGTCCTGATCGGTGGGACGAGCTATGCCGGGGAGATCAAGAAGTCGATCTTCACGGTCATGAACTATCTGCTGCCGCTGCAGAACGTTCTCTCCATGCACTGCTCGGCTAACGTCGGGAAGGCAGGCGACGTCGCCCTGTTCTTTGGCCTGTCCGGCACCGGCAAGACGACGCTGTCGAGCGACCACGAGCGGCACCTGATTGGCGACGACGAGCACGGGTGGAGCGAGGACGGGGTCTTCAACATCGAGGGCGGCTGCTACGCCAAGCTGATCCGCTTGTCGGCCGAGGCGGAACCGCAGATCTACTCGACCACCAAACGGTTCGGGACTGTGCTCGAGAACGTGAAGATGGATGCCGCGACGCGCGTCCTCGATCTCGACGACGACACGCTGACCGAGAACACGCGCGGGGCATACCCACTCGAGTTCATCGACAACTGGGTCCCCTCCGGTCAGGCGGGTCATCCCCGCAATATCGTCATGCTGACCGCTGACGCCTTCGGAGTCCTGCCGCCGATCGCCCGGCTCTCGCCGGCGGGCGCGATGTATCACTTCCTGTCCGGATATACGGCGAAGGTCGCCGGCACCGAGAAGGGCGTCACCGAACCAAGGGCGACGTTCAGCACCTGCTTCGGGGCCCCGTTCATGGTGCTGCACCCGACTGTGTACGCAAAGCTCCTCGGCGAGCGAATCGCGCGCCACAACGTGAATGTCTGGCTCGTGAACACCGGGTGGACGGGCGGGCCGTATGGCACCGGGTCACGGATGAAGATCGCCCACACGCGAGCCATGATCCGCGCGTCGCTCGCCGGCGAGCTGGCCTCGGTCGAGTACGAAACCGATCCGGTGTTCAACCTGGCGGTGCCGCGGTCGTGTCCGGGGGTCCCGCGCGAGGTGCTCACGCCGCGAAACACCTGGAAGGACGGCGCGGCCTATGACGCGCAGGCGCGGAAGCTGGCCGGCATGTTCAAGGACAACTTCAAGCCCTTCGCGGCCGACGCCGCCCCGGACGTGCGGGCAGCGGGCCCGCGCTGAGGCCGCGCAATACTGCGCAATCCTGGACGCGGCCACGAGGAATTCATCCTTGCCCACTTCGTCATTCCGTTCTAAATTCAACCTGCGACCTTGACTTCAGCACTCGGCACCCAGCCCTCGGCATCGTTCGAGCCCGTGATTGGTCTCGAGATTCACGCGCAGTTGCTGACCCAGACGAAGATCTTCTGCGGGTGCAGCACCCGGTTCGGGGCGCCACCGAACACCAACGTCTGCGCCGTGTGCCTTGGGCTGCCGGGCGCGTTGCCGGTGTTGAACCGAAAGGTCGTGGAACTCGCCATCCGGGTCGCGCACGCCCTCAACTGCCAGGTCAACCCGGTGTCGATCTTTGCGCGCAAGAATTACTTCTATCCCGATCTCCCGAAGGGCTATCAGATCTCGCAGTACGAACGGCCCATCGCCACCGGCGGGAGCGTCGCGTATCAGGTGGCTGGCGAGACGAGGCGGGTCGGAATCACCCGGGCGCACCTCGAAGAAGATGCCGGCAAGTCCCTGCACGAAGGCTTTGTGGATTCCGACCGCCGGACCTACCTGGACTTCAATCGCAGCGGTGTCCCGCTCCTCGAGATCGTGACCGAACCGGATTTGCGTTCGGCCGCCGAGGCCGCCGAGTTCTTCAGCCGGCTGCGGGAGATTCTGGTGGCGATCGGCGTCAACGACGGCAACATGGAGGAGGGGAGCCTGCGCTGCGACGCCAACGTCTCGGTCCGGGCGGTGGGCACGACGCCCTTCGGGACCAAGGCCGAGGTCAAGAACCTGAACTCCTTCAAGCATGTCCAGAAGGCGCTCGAGTACGAGATCGAGCGCCAGACCGAGGTCGTAGCCGGCGGCGCGCGAGTCGAGCAGGAGACCCGCCTCTGGGACGTCGCCGCCGGTCGGACCGTGTCGATGCGCAGCAAGGAAGAAGCGCACGACTACCGCTACTTTCCCGAACCCGACTTGCCGCCGCTCGAGGTCGATTCGGCGTGGGTCGAAGAGATTCGTCGAAGCCTCGCCGAGTTGCCGGACGCGCGCCGCCGCCGGTTCGTCGCGCAATACGCGCTCCCTGAGTACGACGCTGGCGTCCTGACGCAGTCCCCCGCGCTCGCGGACTACTTCGAGGCGACCGCCGCGCTCGTCAGCAACGCCAAGTCGGCCAGCAACTGGGTCATGGGGGAGCTGACGCGGAAGATGAACGAGCTGGGCATCGACGTCGCGGCGGTCGCGCTGACGCCCGCGGCACTTGCGGGCTTGATTCGGCTCGTCGACTCGGGCACGATAAGCTCGCCGATCGCCAAGGACGTGTTCGAGACCATGTACATGTCGGGGCGGGCGGCCGACGAGATCGTCGCGACCGGTGGGCTGGCGCGGATTGATGATGCCGGCGCGCTCACCGCCCACATCGAGGAAGTGATTCGTGCCAACGACAAGGCTGTGACCCAGTACCGCGAGGGGAAGCAGCAGACGTTCGGGTTCCTCGTCGGGCAAGTCATCAAGGCGACCGGCGGGAAGGCGAATCCGTCGCTCGTGAAGGACCTTCTGAAGAAGGCACTCGACCAGTCGTGATTGAGGCGATCAACCTCTCAAAGCTCTACGGCCGCGGCGTCTACGCGCTGCGCGATCTGACGATGCGCGTCGACAAGGGGGAGTTCGTCTTCCTCACCGGGCCGAGCGGCGCCGGCAAGTCGACGCTGCTCCGGCTGCTGCTGCGCCGGGACGTGCCCACCGAGGGGCAGCTCGTCGTCAACGGCCGGGACTTATCGTCGCTCACGACGAACGAGGTGCAGGCGTATCGCCGGTCCCTCGGCTTCGTGTTCCAGGATTTCAAGCTCCTGCCGACCAAAACGGTGCTCGAGAACGTCGCGTTCGTGCCGCATGTCCTCGGCATGGCCGTGACCCAGCAGCAGCGGCGGACGTTCCAGGTGCTCAAGTGGGTCGGCCTCCAGCACCGCATGAATGCCTTTCCCATGGAGCTGTCGGGCGGCGAGCAGCAGCGCATCGCCATCGCCCGCGCGCTCGTCAACGATCCGACCATCATCCTGGCGGATGAGCCGACAGGTAATCTCGATCCTGACCTCTCCCTGGAAATCATGAACCTCTTCCGCGAGATCAACGCCCGCGGGACGACGGTGGTCGTGGCCACTCACGATCGCGAGCTCATTCGGCGCGTGGGCCGGCGGGCGCTGACGCTCGACCATGGCCATGTCGTTGAGATCAACTGATGACACGTCACACGGATCGATGATCGCCAGCGAGACTGCATGCGCGCGCTGAAGTACTTCGTAAATGAAGCGGCTGAGAGCCTGTTGCGGAGCTGGCGGTCGGCGGTGCTGGCCATCCTGACCATCGCTGCCGGACTCTTCGTGCTCGGCTTCTTCCTGATGGTGAACAACAACCTTCAGCGCGTCGTCGGCCGCTGGAGCGAAGCGGCGGAGATGTCCATCTACCTCAAGGACGAGGCGACGCGCGAGCAAGTCCAGGCGCTCGAGGCGATCATCGACCAGAGCGGCCTGACCGACGAGCGCCGGTACTTGTCGAAGGCGGACGCACTGGCGCGGTTCCGGGAGGATTTTCCTGATCTCGCCGGCGCGACCGAGCGGCTCGAGCGCAATCCGTTGCCGGCATCGCTCGAGATTCGCCTGGGAGGGCGCGCGCGGACTGTGGCGACGTCAGTCGACGAGCTCGCCGCGCGATTGGGATCGGAACCGGGTGTGGCCGACGTGCGATACGACCGGCGCTGGCTGAGCCGACTCGGATCGGCCGTGCGGTTCGTCCGTACGATTGGCCTGGTCGTGGTCGCCCTGCTCGCGGTCGCCGCAGCGATGACGGTCGCGAATGTCGTCCGCCTGGCGGCCTATGCGCGCCGTGACGAAATTGAAATCATGCAGCTCGTCGGGGCCCCGTTTGCCTTCATCCGGGGGCCCTTTGTGGCTGAAGGCATCCTCCAGGGTGGGTTGGGGGCGCTCGTGGCGATCGTGCTCTTGTGGGTC
>Ga0247829_10000888_pt1 | contig 12780 bp, 13 predicted proteins | sample 12C_Control_Day4_FD_207765 | JGI IMG/M metagenome (GOLD analysis project Ga0247829, IMG submission 207765) | Soil microbial communities from agricultural site in Penn Yan, New York, United States - 12C_Control_Day4 | ecosystem: Environmental > Terrestrial > Soil > Agricultural land | place... | reverse complement strand
CGTCTCGGTCGGCCTCCTTGCGTACCATCGCCTTGAACGCAACGCCCGCCTCGGCGAGACGGCGCACGACTTCCCGCCCAGAAACTCCGGCCGCCCCTGTCACCAGTATCATCGCGAGTCTCCTATGGCCGGCCGCATGGTCCTGTCTTGGTGAACGGTCCATACTAACACGACGCCGTGCGCGGGGCCGTTCCGGAATTCGTCCACGCGTCAAGTCGACGCCGGCGCGGCTTACCGACTGCCCGGCATGATGATCGGGCATGATCGCGCTGGCTCCTGCGATCGACGGCATTTTGCCACGGCCTCAGCGGCTCGCGGCTCCGAACTGTTATGATTGGCCAGTCAGCGAGGGCACTTGACCATGCAGTCCTCGCTCATGCACGACACCCGAGAAAGGGCTGACACGGTCGCGAGACAGCGGCCGGCTGTCGCCCGACAGCCGCGGGAGTCCGGCATGGCGATCAGCCTCGAGGCCTCGGCGCCCGCCCGCGCGGACCGCGCCATGGTCTTCGCCTGCGACGAGGGCTATGCGCCCTTCGCGCTGATGGCGGCCGAGCGGATCGCGGCGCTGCATCCGGAGCGCGATTTCGATATCTGTCTCTGCTCGGATGGCGACTTGTCGGTTCCGGCGAGCCTCGCGCGTCTCGGGGTGCGGCTGTGCCGGGTGACGACGGACGGGGCCTTCGCCGGGCTGAGGCTCGATCCGGGGCGGACGGAGGTGGTCTACCTGCGGCTGGCGCTGCCGGCGGCCTTCGCCGGCGAATACCGGCGGCTGCTCTACTACGACGCCGATATCGTGGTGCAGTCCGGGGACTTCTCGGCGCTGATGGCCGTCAATCTCGGCGAGCACGTGCTCGGGGCGGTGCGCGACAACACCCAGTGGCGGAGCCCGGGGCGGCGGCCCGAGCAGTTCCGGCGGCTCGGGATCCGGGCTGCGCCCTACTTCAACGCCGGGATGCTGCTGATCGACGTGGCGCGCTGGAACGACAGCGACCTGATGGGGCGCTGCGTCGCCTTCGGGCGGCAGCACCGGGAGAAGATGATCCGGCACGACCAGAACCTCTTGAACGGAACGCTGCAGGGCGACTGGGCCGAGCTCAGCCCGCTGTGGAACTGGCAGTACACGCGTTCGACGATGCTGTTCGAGGCGATGGAGGACGCGCACGTCGTGCACTTCATCAACCCGAAGAAGCCCTGGACCCACGTCGGCGGCCAGCTGCCGCCGCGGTTCCGGGCGGCCTGCCGGGCGTTCCTCGCGGCGCACTATCCGGAGCGGCCGCAGGTCGGGCCGGACCGGCACGCGATGCACGAGAACCGGAAGTACATGCGGAGCGTGCTGGCGCGGCACCTGATGGCGGTCGGGAGCTTCTGCGACTATCTCGACCGGTTCGAGAGCGACCTGACGGTCGTGCGGAGGGCGCGGTGAAGCCGCCGCGGGCCTGGCAGCGGATGCTGTCGGGGCGGCGGCTCGATCTGCTCGACCCGTCGCCGCTCGACGTCGAGATCGAGGATATCGCCCACGGCCTGGCGTTCGTGGCGCGCTGGAACGGGCAGACGCGGGGCGAGCACCCGTATTCGGTGGCGGAGCATTCGCTGCTGGTCGAGGAGCTCTACGGGCGGCTGACGCCGAGGGCGGAGCCGCGCTGGCGGCTGGCCGCGCTGCTGCATGATGCGCCGGAGTACGTGATCGGGGACATGATCTCGCCGGTGAAGGCCGCGGTCGGACCGGGCTACGCGGCGCTCGACCAGCGGCTGGCGCGGGCGGTGCACCTGCGGTTCGGGCTGCCCGGCGAGCTGCCGGGGCCGGTCAAGGCGGGGATCAAGCGGGCCGACCGGATCTCGGCCTGGCTGGAGGCGGTGCACATCGCGGGCTTCGCTGCGGCCGAGGCCGACCGATTCTTCGGTACCCCGCGGATCGAGGGGCTGGGCGAGCTGACCCTGCGCCTCCGGCCGCCTTCGGCGGTGAAGGCAGATTTCCTCGCCAGGCACGCCGAGCTCTGCAAGGCGTTGCCGTAGCTCGGATTTCGCCGGTATAGCCGGCGTGTGGCGGCTTTTGGAATGCGTTTGGAATGCATAGACCGATTCGCTCGGATATATGTCGTCCTCCGAGAAGCGACAGGATCGTATGCCGTACAGTGGGGCTTCGGGGTCTATACCTCCGGGACCATGCCAAAGCGTTACGCGAAGCGGTCGGCGTCGCTGGCGCAGGTGCGGACGAAGTTGGCGAGGGACGGCGGGGAAACCGCTTGACGTAGCGGGTGCGCTAAACCACCTAACGGCCGAGCCGTGCGCCCCGGGCGGGCGCCCCGGATTGGAGCGTTTCGACCGATGGATCTCAGAGCCCCCGCCGCCGCCGCGCCGCAGCCGAGCCCGATCAAGGACGGGAGCGAGGCGACGTTCATGGCCGACGTGATCGAGGCCTCGATGCAGGTGCCGGTGATCGTCGACTTCTGGGCGCCCTGGTGCGGGCCGTGCAAGACGCTGACGCCGGCGCTCGAGAAGGCGGTGACCGACGCCAAGGGCAAGGTGCGGCTGGTCAAGGTCGACGTCGACCAGAACCAGCGGATCGCGGCGCAGCTCCGGGTGCAGTCGATCCCGGCGGTTTTCGGCTTCGTCGGCGGCCAGCCGGTCGATGCCTTCATGGGGGCGCAGTCGCCGGCGCAGATCAAGGCGTTCATCGACCGGCTGATCGAGATGTCGGGCGGCAACGCCGGGATCGAGGAGGCGCTCGCGGCGGCCGAGGAGATGCTCGCCGAGGGCGCGGCGGCGGACGCGGCGCAGACCTTCGCGGCGATCCTGCAGGAGGACGAGGGCAACGTCGCGGCGCTCGCCGGGCTGGCGCGGTCCTACCTGGCGCTCGGCGACACCGACCGGGCGAAGGGCGTGCTCGAGCTGGCGCCGAAGGGCAAGGCGAACGATCCGGCGATCGCCGCGGTGCGGGCGCAGATCGAGCTCGCCGAGGCGTCGGCCGGCGCCGGCGAGGCCGGGGAGCTCGAGGCGGCGCTGGCGCGCGACCCGGGCGACCACCAGGCGCGCTTCGACCTGGCGATGGCGCAGGTCGGCAAGGGCGACAGCGAGGCGGCGATCGACACGCTGCTCGAGCTGTTCCGGCGCGACCGCGAGTGGAACGAGGGCGCGGCCAAGGTGCAGCTCTTCAAGCTGTTCGACAGCCTCGGGCCGAAGAGCGAGGCGGCGCAGCGGGGCCGGCGGCGCCTGAGCTCGATGATCTTCGCCTAACCCCGGAGGGGGTGCCCCGTGGCGCGAAAGTTCAACCTCCCCGATCTGCCCGAGACGATCCCGATCTTCCCGCTGCCCGGCGCGCTGCTGCTGCCGCGGGCGCGGCTGCCGCTCAACATCTTCGAGCCGCGCTATCTCGCGATGCTCGACGACACGCTGAAGACGGCGCACCGGCTGATCGGCATGGTGCAGCCGCTGCCGGCGCCCGACGGCGAGGTCGAGGCCCGGCTGCACCGGATCGGCTGCGCCGGCCGGGTCACCGCGCTGCAGGAGACCGAGGACGGGCGCTACCTGATCACGCTCTCCGGGGCCAGCCGCTTCCGGCTCGGCGAGCTGACCGACGGCTTCACCCCCTACCTGCGGGCGCGGGTGGACTGGAGCGAGTTCGAGCGCGACCTCGGGCGGGCCGAGGAGGATCCGGGCTTCGATCGCGGCGGGTTCCTCAAGGTGCTGGGGCGGTTCTTCGACAGCGCCCAGCTGTCCTCGGACTGGGACAGCCTGAAGGAGGCAGAGGTCGAGCTTCTGGTCAACTCGCTGTCGATCCTCTGCCCGTTCGACCCCGAGGAGAAGCAGGCGCTGCTGGAGGCGCCGACCCTGGCCGAGCGGCGCGAGACGCTGTTGACGCTGATGGAGTTCGCGCTGCGCTCGAGCGGCGACGAGGGGGCGATGCAGTGAGCGACGAGGCCGCCGAGCCGCCGCCGGTCGACCGGCGGATGCTCGAGTTCCTGGTCTGCCCGGTGACGCGCGGCCCGCTGGTCTACGACGCGGCCCGGCGCGAGCTGGTGTCGCGCGGCGCTGGCCTCGCCTTCCCGATCCACGACGGCATCCCGGTGATGCTGGTCGACGAGGCGCGCCGGCTCGGCGACTAGCTGGCGGGTCAGGCGCGGGGCGGGCGCGGCAGGGCGGTGTAGACGCGCTCGACGAAGGCCGCGAACTCGTCGATCCAGCCCTTGAGGAAGTCGCGGGTCGCCTCGACCGTCACCTCGCCATCGTCGGTGATCAGGCCGGGCTTGAACTGGATGTAGGCCTCCATGGCGTTCATCATCGGCGAGTTGCAGAAGGCGAGCACGCCGCGCAGGCTCTGCTGGGCCAGCGCGGTGCCGATCGAGCCCGGGGAGGTGCCGATCACCGCCGAGGGCTTGCGGGCGAAGGAGTTCTGGCCGTAGGGCCGGCTCGCCCAGTCCACGGCGTTCTTCAGGCCGCCGGGGATCGAGCGGTTGTACTCGGGCGTGACGAAGACGAAGGCCTCCTGCGCGGCGAGCGCGTCCTTGAAGGCGCGGGCGGCCGGCGGGAAGTCGGCGTCGTAGTCGTAGCTGTAGAGCGGCAGGTCGCCGAAGCCGACCTCGGTCATCGCGAGCTCGGCCGGCGCCAGGCGCACCAGCGCCTTGGCGAGCTTGCGGTTGATCGAGCCCTTGGCGAGGCTCCCGACCAGATAGCCGACCCGGTAGGTCATGGTGCCGCTCTCCCCTTTTGGTGGACCTGCAGTATGGCACGCCGCGCCGTGGCGGTCAGGCCTTTCGCGCCGCGTCGATGCGCGCGATCGCATCGGCGGCGCCGGCGACGAAGGTGAGGAGATCGAGGTCGTGGGCGGCGATGGTGCCGGCGTCGACCAGCGCCCGCCAGTTGACGACGCCGCGCCAGTAGGCTTCGCCGAAGATCAGGATCGGCAGGCGCGCCATGCGGCCGGTCTGGGTGAGGGTCAGCACCTCGAAGAGCTCGTCGAGGGTGCCGAAGCCGCCGGGGAACACCGCGATCGCGCTGGCGCGCATCAGGAAGTGCATCTTGCGGATGGCGAAGTAGTGGAAGTTGAAGCTGAGGTCGGGGGTGCCGTGCAGGTTCGGCACCTGCTCGTGCGGCAGCACGATGTTGAGGCTGACCGAGACGCCGCCGGCGTCCGCGGCGCCGCGGTTGCCGGCCTCCATGATGCCGGGGCCGCCGCCGGTGCAGATCACTCCCTCGGTGTTGCCGGTGGCCAGCGCCCGCTCGGTGGCGAGGCGGGCGAAGGCGCGGGCCTCGTCGTAGAACGGCGCCAGCGCCGCGAGGCCGGGGGGCGCGGCGTCGGCGTGCGCCGGGTCGGGGATGCGGGCGCTGCCCAGCATGACGATGGTCGAGCGGATGCCGCGCTCGGCGAGCGCCATCTCGGCCTTCAGGAGCTCGAGCTGCAGACGGACCGGCCTGAGCTCCTCGCGGGTCAGGAACTCGCCGTCGCTGAAGGCGAGGCGGTAGGACGGCGACAGGGTCTGCGGGGTCTCGGGCTGGCGGTCCCAGCGCTTCAGGTCCTCGCGGGCGTCGGGGAACGGGCGGGGCGGGTCGGTCGGCTCGGCCATGCGGGCGCTCTCGATTGCCAGCGGGGGTGCCGTCGCCTTATAGGTTGCGACCGGTTCCCGCCAGACCCCCGGAACCCCAGGAGGTGCCGCCGATGACCGACCACGCCGAGCTCGAGCGCGCCGTGGAGGCGGCCTGGGAAGCGCGCGACACGATCACGCCGGACACTGGCGGCGAGGCACGGGCGGCGATCGAGACGACGCTGGAGGCGCTCGACAAGGGGGCGCTGCGCGTCGCCGAGCGGCAGGCGGACGGGGTGTGGCGCGTCAACCAGTGGGTGAAGAAGGCGGTGCTGCTCGGGTTCCGGCTGCAGGACATGGGCCCGCAGCCGGGCGGGCCGCAGGGCGGCGGCTGGTGGGACAAGGTCGATTCGAAGTTCAAGGGCTGGACCGAGCACGACTGGCGGGCGGCGGGGTTCCGGGCGGTGCCGATCTGCGTGGTGCGTCGCTCGGCCTACATCGCGCCCGGCGCGGTGCTGATGCCGTCGTTCGTCAACCTCGGCGCGTATGTCGGCGAGGGGACGATGGTCGACACCTGGGCGACGGTCGGGTCGTGCGCGCAGATCGGGAAGAACGTGCACCTGTCGGGCGGCGTCGGGATCGGCGGGGTGCTCGAGCCGATGCAGGCCGGGCCGACGATCATCGAGGACGACTGCTTCATCGGCGCACGCTCGGAGGTGGTCGAGGGCTGCATCGTGCGCCAGGGCTCGGTGCTCGGGATGGGGGTCTTCATCGGCCAGTCGACGAAGATCGTCGACCGGGCGACCGGCGAGGTGTCCTACGGCGAGGTGCCGGCCTACTCGGTGGTGGTCGCCGGGTCGCTGCCGGGCAAGCCGTTCCCCGACGGCACGCCGGGGCCGGGCCTCTACTGCGCGGTGATCGTCAAGCGGGTGGATGCGCGGACGCGATCGAAGACCGGCATCAACGAGCTGCTGCGGGACTGAGCGACGGCGGACGCCGCGGGGCCTACACGAAGCCGCCCCGGGCGATCATCCGCCGGGCGAAATGCTCGTAGGCCGCGTGCCATGCGGCCTGCAGCTCCGGGGTGAACACCGGGCCGAGCGTCTCGGCCAGCGTCACCGTCAGCGCGACGCCCATCGGCGCGAAGTGCGCCGCCCGCACCCCGACGCCCGCGTGCTCGTGCGCCAGGTCCTCGACCTCGCTCTCCAGCTCGGCCGGCGTGTCGAGCAGGTCGGCGATCGTCGCCAGCGTCGACATGAAGCGCATACCCTGGCTGGCGAGGTCGCTGCGGAACAGCGGCCGCAGCTCGGGCGCGACGGCGAACAGGTTCTCGTAGAACTGCAGCGAGGCGGGCTCCAGCCGCTCGCGCACCAGCGGCAGACTGTCGCGCACCAGCCGGATCTGCCCCTCGTCGATAGCCATGCCGACGCCTCCCCGGTCGCTCCCGGGGGATCATGCCACGGCGCGCCCGCCGCCTGCTTGACCTGCCGCAATGATCGCGGCGATGGCGGCCGCCGCCCGGTGCCGCGGGACTCAGGCCGGATGTGCCTCCGCCTCCAGCACCGCGGCGCGCTGGGCGGCGCGGAACGCGTGCCGCGGGTAGACCCCGAGGATCTGCAGCTCGGTGGTGAAGTAGGCGAGCTCGTCGAGCGCCCGCCGCACCCGGGGTTCGTCGGGATGCCCCTCGATGTCGGCGTAGAACTGGGTCGCGGTGAACTGCCCGTCGAGCATGTAGCTTTCGAGCTTGGTCATGTTGACGCCGTTGGTCGCGAAGCCGCCCATCGCCTTGTAGAGCGCGGCGGGGATGTTGCGCACCCGGAAGACGAAGCTGGTCAGCGCCCCGTCGCGCGGCGCCTCGCGCGGCTCGGGCGACATGACCAGGAAGCGTGTGGTGTTGTTCTTCTGGTCCTCGACGTGCCGGGCCAGCACCGCGAGCCCGTAGATCTCGGCGGCGAGCTCGGAGGCGAGCGCCGCCAGCGTCCGGTCTCCCGACTGCGCCACCACCGCCGCCGACCCGGCGGTGTCGGCGCCGACCCGCGGCGCGATGCCCTGCGCCTTGAGAAATCCGCGGACCTGGCCGAGCAGCGGCGCCTGGCTCAGCGCCGTGCGGATCTCGTCGAGCCGCGCGCCGGGCAGCGCAAGCAGGTTGGCGTGCACCCGCACGAAGTGCTCGCCGATGATGTGCAGGCCCGATTCGGGCAGCAGGTGGTGGATGTCGGCGATCCGCCCGTAGGTCGAATTTTCCACCGGCAGCATCGCGAGGTCGGCCCGGCCCTCGCGCACCGCGGCGATCGCCGCCTCGAAGCTCTCGCACGGCAGCCCCTCGAGTCGGGAGAACGCCTCGACGCAGGCCTGGTGCGAATAGGCCCCCGGATTCCCCTGGAAAGCGATCCTGCCGGTCTTCTCGCCCATCTCGTCGTCGACCCCCGTGCTTGCGGGAGCCGACTAGCCGAGATGCGGCGGAAAGGGAAGCACCGGGCCCCGACGGCCCCGGCCGCGTCGCCGCGTGGCCTTCCTTCATCCCGCGACCTTGCGCGAGGTCCCGCGGTGCGGCTAGTAAGGTCCGAGCGAGGGGCTCGCCGAACCGGCGCCAGCGAAGGGTGCACGTCATGAACACGATGGAAGTCACGAAGTTCGTCGGCGCGATCTGCGGCTCGCTCCTGGTGTTCCTGCTGTTCCAGACCGCGGCCCACGCGATCTTCAACACCCACAGCGAGACCGTCGCCTTCTCGGTAGAGGGCGCCGAGCCCGAGGCTGGCGGCGAGGAGGAGGCGGAGGTCGACGTCGCCGGGCTGATGGCGGCCGCCGATGCCGCCAAGGGCGAGACCGTCTTCAAGAAGTGCGCCGCCTGCCACAAGCTCGACGGCGCCAACGCCGTCGGCCCGCACCTCGACGCCGTCGTCGGCCGCCCGGTCGCCTCGGTCGAGGGCTTCGCCTACTCCGACGGCATGCACGCGCACGGCGGCGACTGGACGCCGGAGGCGCTGTTCGCCTTCCTCGAGGACCCGAAGGGCGTGGTGCCGGGCACCAAGATGGCCTTCGCCGGCCTGCCGAAGCCCGAGGACCGGGCCAACGTCATCGCCTATCTCGAGCAGCACGGCGGCTGACCGCCGCCGCTCACGCGAATCTGCGCAGCCGCGGCTTTACCCCCGCGCGACCGCGGCTAAGGTGGCGCACCCGAAACGGACCGAAGGCCCGCGCCCATGGCCGCATCCCCCCGCGTGCTCGCCCTCGTCCTGGCGCTCGCCGCGCCCTGCGCCATGGCGGAGGGGGCGCCCGGGACCACGGCGGCCGGCGGCGGGGAGGCGATCGTCAGCCACGGCATCTCCGCCTTCGGCGACCTGAAGTACGCGGCCGGCTTCGCGCACTTCGACTACGTGAACCCCGACGCCCCGCAGGGCGGCACCATGAGCTTCCGCGGCACCGGCGCCAGCCAGACCTTCGACAGCCTCAACCCGTTCATCTTCAAGGGCGAGCCGGCCCAGGGTCTGGCGCTGCTCTACGACAGCCTGCTCGCCGGGTCCGCCGACGAGCCCGACTCCGCCTACGGCCTGATCGCCGAGAGCCTCGAGGTGCCGCCCGACCGCTCGTGGGCGATCTTCAACCTGCGCCCCGAGGCCCGATTCTCCGACGGCCACCCGATCACCGCCGAGGACGTGGTCTTCACCTGGCAGGTGCTGCTGGAGAAGGGCGCCCCCTCCTACCAGATCATCCTGCAGGACATCGAGGGCGTCGAGGCGCTCGACGACCACCGGGTCCGGTTCACCTTCAAGCCCGACTCGCCGAAGCGCGACCTGCCCTCGCTGGCCGGCGGCTTGTCGATCCTGCCGAAGCACTACTACGACAGCGTGGAATTCTCCGACTCGACCCTGACGCCGCCGGTCGGCTCCGGGCGATTCACCGTCGCCTCGGTCGACCCCGGCAAGTCCATCAGGTACTGCAAGAACCCGGACTACTGGGCCGAGAAACTGCCGGTGAACATCGGAAGCTACAACTTCGACTGCATCGTCTACCAGTACTTCGCCGACAACAACGCCGCCTTCGAGGCGCTCAAGGTCGGCGACTACCTGTTCCACCAGGAGTTCTTCGCCGTCCTCTGGGCCACCGCCTACGACTTCCCGGCGCTGCAGAAGGGCTGGGTCAGGCGCGCGGAGATCCCCGACAACACCCCGTCCGGCGCCCAGGGCTTCTGGTTCAACCTGCGCCGCCCGACCTTCCAGGACCCGCGGGTCCGCGAGGCGATCGGGCTGATGTTCAACTTCGAATGGACTAACGCGACGCTGTTCCACGACCTCTACCGGCGCACCGACTCGTTCTTCGAGAACTCGCCGATGCAGGCCGAGGGCCTGCCGGAGGGCGAGGAGCTGGCGCTGCTCGAGGCGTTCCGCGACCGGCTGCCGCCAGAGATCTTCAGCGAGCCGGCCTGGTCGCCCGCGGTGCAGTCGAAGACCCAGACCGACCGCGCCGCGCTCCGCCGCGCCTCGACGCTGCTCGACGAGGCCGGCTGGACCGTCGGGCCCGACGGCATCCGCCGCAACGCCGAGGGCCAGAAGCTGACGCTGCGCTTCGCCGACGACAGCCCGGCGATGGAGCGGGTGATCAACCCCTACGTCCAGAACCTGCGCCGCATCGGCATCGACGCCAGCTACACCGCGATCGACCCGGCGCAGATGCAGGAGCGCCAGAAGAACTTCGACTACGACATCCTGCCGGCGCGCTTCGCCATGCCGCTCTCGCCGTCGATGGAGCTGCGCCAGCTGTTCTCCTCGGCCGCCGCCGACACCCCGGGCTCGGCCAACCTCGCCGGCGTCAAGGACCCGGTGGTCGACGCGCTGATCGAGAAGGTCATCCAGTCCGAGACCCGCGAGCAGATGCAGGTGCGGGTCCGCGCCCTCGACCGCGTGCTGCGCAGCAAGCGGATCTGGGTGCCGAACTGGTACAGCGGCAAGTTTCTCGTCGCCTACTGGGACGTGTTCGGCCGCCCCGGGCTGCAGCCCGAGTTCGCCCGCGGCGACACCACCTGGTGGATCGACCAGGACAGGTACGACGCCCTGAAGGCGCAGGGCGCGCTCCGCTGAGATGGCGGCCTACATCCTCCGCCGCCTGCTGCTGATCGTCCCGACGCTCCTCGGCATCCTGCTGGTCAACTTCGTCCTCGTGCAGTTCATGCCCGGAGGCCCGGTCGAGCAGGTGATCGCCGAGCTCGAGAGCCAGACCTCGGCCACCGACCGCATCACCGGCGCCGGCGGCGACAGCGGCGCCGGCGCCTCCTCCGAGTATCGCGGCGCGCAAGGACTGCCGCCCGAGTTCATCGCCAAGCTCGAGAAGCAGTTCGGCTTCGACAAGCCGGCCTGGCAGCGCTTCCTGATCATGCTCGGCAACTACCTGACCTTCGACTTCGGCGACAGCTACTTCCGCTCGATCTCGGTCGTCGACCTGGTGCTGGAGAAGATGCCGGTGTCGATCTCGCTCGGCCTCTGGTCGACCTTGCTCGCCTACCTGATCTCGATCCCGCTCGGCATCCGCAAGGCGGTGAAGGACGGCACCCGCTTCGACACGCTCACCTCGGGCGCGATCATCGTCGCCTACGCCATCCCGTCCTTCCTGTTCGCGGTGATGCTGCTGGTGCTATTCGCCGGCGGCAGCTACTGGCGGATCTTCCCGCTGCGCGGCCTCACCTCGGACAACTGGGCCGACCTGTCGCTCGGGGCCAAGGTGCTCGACTACCTCTGGCACATCACCCTGCCGGTGATCGCCTCGACCATCGGCGCCTTCGCCACCATGACGCTGCTGACCAAGAACAGCTTCCTCGACGAGATCCGCAAGCAGTACGTGATGACCGCCCGCGCCAAGGGCCTGGCGGAAGGCCGCGTGCTCTACGGCCACGTGTTCCGCAACGCCATGCTGATCGTCATCGCCGGCTTCCCGGCGGTGTTCATCGCCATCTTCTTCGGCGGCAGCCTCATCATCGAAACGATCTTCTCGCTCGACGGCCTCGGCCGGCTGGCCTACGAGAGCGCCATCCAGCGCGACTACCCGGTGGTGTTCGGCACGCTTTACGTCTTCGGCCTGATGGGGCTGGTCGTCGGCCTGCTCTCCGACCTCACCTACGTCTGGGTCGACCCGCGTATCGACTTCGAAAGCCGCGAGACCTGATGGCCCTGACCTCGCTCCAGCGCCGCCGCCTCGCCAACTTCAAGGCGAACCGCCGCGCCCTCTGGTCGTTCTGGATCTTCCTCGCGGTGTTCCTCGTCACCCTCTGCGCCGAGTTCGTCGCCAACGACCGCCCGCTGGTCATCCGCTTCCAGGACGGGTTCCGCTTCCCGATCTTCCGCTTCTACGCCGAGGCCGACTTCGGCGGCGAGTTCCAGACCGAGGCCGAGTACAACACCCCCGAGCTGCGCTGCCTGATCGCCACCGGCGGCGTCGAGGCCTGCCTCGACGACCCCGAGGGTCTCTACACGGAGGCGACCACCGCCGGCACCGCCGACGGCCAGCCGGTCGCCCGGCCCGGCTGGATGCTCTGGCCGCCGATCCGCTTCAGCTTCAACACTATCAACTACGATGTCGCCACCGCCCCGTCGCCGCCGGATCGCACCCACTGGCTCGGCACCGACGATCAGACCCGCGACGTGCTGGCGCGGGTGATCTACGGCTTCCGCATCTCGGTGCTGTTCGCGCTGATCGTCGCCGCGATCTCCAGCCTGATCGGCATCGTCGCCGGCGCCTGCCAGGGCTTCTTCGGCGGCTGGACCGACCTCGCCTTCCAGCGCATCGTCGAGATCTGGCAGAACATGCCGAGCCTCTACATCATCATCATCCTCTCGGCGATCTTCACCATGAACTTCTGGCTGCTCACCCTGCTGATCGCCTTCTTCAGCTGGACCAGCCTGGTCGGCGTGGTCCGCGCCGAGTTCCTGCGTGCCCGCAACTTCGAGTATGTCCGCGCCGCCCGGGCGCTCGGCGTCGGCAACGTCACCATCATGTTCCGCCACATGCTGCCGAACGCCATGGTGGCGACGCTGACGCTGCTGCCGTTCCTGATCACCGGCGCCATCGGCGGCCTCGCCGCCCTCGACTTCCTCGGCCTCGGCCTCCCCCCCTCCTATCCCTCGCTCGGCGAGCTGGCGCTGCAGGCCAAGAACCGCCTCAACGCCCCCTGGCTCGGCTTCACCGCCTTCTTCACCTTCGCCTTGATGCTGAGCCTGCTGGTGTTCATCTTCGAGGGCATCCGCGACGCCTTCGACCCAAGAAAGAC
>Ga0247829_10000886_pt1 | contig 12793 bp, 13 predicted proteins | sample 12C_Control_Day4_FD_207765 | JGI IMG/M metagenome (GOLD analysis project Ga0247829, IMG submission 207765) | Soil microbial communities from agricultural site in Penn Yan, New York, United States - 12C_Control_Day4 | ecosystem: Environmental > Terrestrial > Soil > Agricultural land | place... | reverse complement strand
AGGGCAACTACCAGGAATACGAAGCCGACAAGCGCAAGCGCCTCGGCGAGGAAGGCGCGCGGCCGCACCGGCCGCGGTTCAAGCCGCTGCATTGAAACGCCGGCCACGGCCGCGGGCTCGCTTAGAATCGCGGCATGGGCGCCATCTCGTGGTCGGGCGTGTTGTTGCGGATGGTCTTCGCGGTTGCGCTGGTGCTGCTGACGTTCAATCCGAGCGGCTATTCGTTCTACCACTGGGTCAGCGCGCCGCCCGGCGATGTCACCGCGCTCGAGGCCTTTGCTGGCGTCGCGCTCGCGATCGGCTGGCTGGGCTGCCTGCGCACCGCGTTCGTGGCGCTCGGATGGATCGGCGTAGTGCTCTGCGCGGCGCTGCTCGGCACGTTCGTGTGGTTGCTGTTCGACCTTCGCCTGCTGCACGACACCGGCTCCGTTGCGCTGATGTGGATCGGGCTCGTGATCGCCGGCGTCATCCTGGGCATCGGCTTGTCGTGGTCGCTGATCCGCGCGCGCACGACGGGACAGATCGAAGTCCAGTAGCGACCTTCGCTATGCGGTCGCCGCGCGCGTCGCGCCGCAGATCGCCTCGACGTGCCGATGATCGGTGCCGCAGCAGCCGCCAACGACGGCGAGTCGCGGCAGCACCGTCTGCAGCGCACGGTAGTCGCGTGCCAGCTCGGCGATATCGCCGATGTCGATCTCGGTCGCCGCGTCGAGCTCCGCATGGCTGCGCTTCGAAGCATTGGCGCGGATGCCGCGAATGCGGTCTCGCCACGCGCCGCCCTCGTCGAGCACGGCGCGGAAGTGCGACGGGTGCGCGCAATTGATCATGTAGTACGCCGGGTGCGCATCGGTCGCGTCGTCGGTGCGTGCGATTGCGTCCCGCAGCACTTCGCCTGACGGCAGGCGTCCATCGGTTTCCACGGTGAACGAAATCGCGACGGGCATGCTGCTCGCCTTCGCCGCCGACGCGATGCCAACCGCCTCCTCGGTGTAGTTCATCGTGAACGCCGACACCATGTCCGCGTCGGTCTCGGCAAACGTGCGCACCTGCGGCGCGTGGTACGCCAGCGCTTCCGCGACGCTCATCCGCGCATCGGGACGGTAGCCGTCGCCGCGCGGACCGAGATTGCCGCTGACGACGATCGGCGTGCTCGGTGTTTCGAACCGCGCGCGAATGCCCAGCAGTTGCGCAATCGACTTGCGGTGAATGCGCGACAGTGCCTCGGCATCGTAGCCGAGCTTCGCGGCCCAGTCAGGATTTGCACGCCAGGTTGCGCTTTCGAGCACGACGCCGACGTCGTGGGTCCGGCCGATTTCCGCGTAGCGCGCGAAGTAGCGCTCGAGGATCGCCTCGTGCTCCGGGCGGTCGAGCAGAACGAACGCCGCGAAATGCGGCAGGTCGACGCCCTCGTGGTAGATCAATGTCGTTTCGAGTCCGCCGTCGGTGATGAACGGCCGATCGTCGAGCTGGGGAAGTGTATTTCGGTATTGACTCATGGGAGGCTCCATCCGGTAAAAGAGTCGATTCGCCGAGGCCTGCGAACGCCCTTGCGTTGTAAAACGTGAAGCCAGAGGGTAGGCTCGGCGCGCCGACAGCGCAGCGGTGATTTCGGCAACGAATACGACATTCCGGCCATGGGCAACCCGAATTCCCGGCATGACCCGGGTACGAAGACGGCATCCGTAACCCCCGTCGCGGGACCCGTCGACGTGGCGATCCTCGCCTGTCCCGAGGTGACCGCGTCGGTGGTCTACGGCTTCCACGACCTGTTCCATTGCGCGGGACGCGATTGGGGCATCGTCACCGAAGGTGCGCCCGGTCCCACGCTGATGGCGGCGCGCGTCGTCGCGGCGCATCCGGAACCGTTCGTCGCGACCAATGGGGTGACGATCGCGCCCGACGGCGGCTTCGACGGGCGCGTGCCGGACATCGTCTGCGTGCCGGAGATCATGGTTCCGCCCGGCGAGTCTCTCGACGGCCGTTTCGGCGACGAGATCGCGTGGCTGCGGCGCTGCCATGCGGCCGGCGCGACGATCGCAACAGCGTGCTCCGGGGCGATGCTCCTGGGCGAAGCGGGTTTGCTCGATGGGCACGATGCGACAACGCACTGGGCGTATTGCGACGTGATGAGGTCACGCTATCCGCGCGTACGAGTGCACCCTCAGCGCGCACTGGTCGTGACCGGCGAGGGGCAGCGGCTTGTCATGGCGGGCGGCGGAACCTCGTGGCTCGATCTCGCGCTCTACCTGATCGCGCGCTACACGAGCATCGACGCGGCGATGCAGGTCGCACGCCTCAACCTGATCGATTGGCACCATGCCGGGCAGCAGCCGTTTGCCCGGCTCGCGCGATCGCGGCAGGTCGATGATGCGCTTATCGCACGCTGCCAGGCGTGGATCGCCGACCACTATGGCGAGCCTGCGCCGGTCGCGGCCATGGCGAAGCTCTCGGGATTGCCGGAGCGCTCGTTCAAGCGGCGCTTCGAACAGGCGACAGGCATGTCTCCGCTCGAATACGTGCACACGCTCCGCCTCGAGGAGGCCAAGCAGATGCTCGAAGCGACCGACATGCCGATCGAGGCGATCGCGAACGAGGTGGGCTACGAGGACGCCGGGTTTTTTGCGAGACTGTTCAAGCGCAACGTGGATCTGACGCCGGGCCAGTACCGCAAGCGCTTCGGCGCCGTACGACGTGCGCTCGAAACGGACCGCACGTCGCCCGCGAACGCTCCAGCGGAACCGGCATCCGGCGCCAATGTCGGTCGAAAGAGCATCAGCGCCGCGTCCGGGAGTACGTCATGATCAAATGGGCCATCATCTTTTTCGTGATCTCGCTGATCGCGGGCTTCTTCGGATTTACCGACGTCGCGCAAGGCGCGAAGACCATCTCGAAGTGGCTGTTCTTCATCGCGCTGGCGATCTTCCTGATCGTGCTGATCTTCGGTGTGCTGCTCGGCTGGCTCGTGTTCTGACCGCCGACCCACCGGTCGTCACGTCCTAAAGCTTGCGTTTCAGGATCGCGCCGACCTGCGCCGGATTCGCCTTGCCCTTCGAGGCCTTCATCACCTGGCCGACGAGCGAATTGAACGCCTTTTCCTTGCCGCTGCGGAATTCCGCGACGACCGCGGGGTTCGCGGCGATCGCGTCGTCGACGAGCTTCTCGATCACACCGGTGTCGGAGATCTGCCGCAGGCCGCGGCGCTCGACGATCGCATCGACAGTAGCCTGAGGAGTCGACCAGAGCTCGTCGAAGACCTCCTTCGCCATCTTGCCCGACAGCGTGCCGTCGGCGACGCGCCGCAGCAGCTCGGTCAACCGCGCAGGCGGCACCGGCGCGTCGGTCACGGCGATGTCTGAGCGATTGAGGGCCGCCGAGAGCTCACCGAGCACCCAGTTCGCGACAACCTTGTGTGCGGCGGCGTCCGTCGCCGGCAGTGCGGCGCACGCGGCTTCGTAGTAGTCGGCAAGCGCGCGCGACGCGGTAATTTGCTGCGCGTCGTAGCCGGTGAGGCCATGCTCGGCGACGAGCCGCGCGCGCATGGCCTCGGGGAGCTCCGGCAATTCGTCGCGCACCCGCTGCACCCACGCGTCGTCGATCACGAGCGGCGGAAGGTCCGGATCCGGGAAATAGCGGTAATCCTGTGCGTCTTCCTTGCTGCGCATCGAACGCGTCTCGTCGCGCGCCGGATCGTAGAGGCGGGTCTCCTGCACGACCGTGCCGCCGTCCTCGATCAGCTCGATCTGCCGGCGCGCCTCGAACGCGATCGCCTGCGCGAGGAAGCGGAAGCTGTTCAGGTTCTTGATCTCACAGCGTGTGCCGAGCGGCTCGCCTTCGCGGCGCACCGAGACGTTCGCGTCGCAGCGAAAGCTGCCTTCCTGCATGTTGCCGTCGCAGATGCCGATCCACGTGACGAGCGCGTGCAGCGTGCGCGCATACGCGACCGCTTCGGCCGCGCTGCGCATGTCGGGCTCGGAGACGATCTCGAGCAGCGGCGTGCCGGCACGGTTCAGGTCGATCCCCGACACGTCCCCCGCGGTTCCGGGCAATCCCTCGTGCAGCGATTTGCCGGCATCTTCTTCGAGATGCGCGCGCGTGAGGCGAACGACCTTGTCGCCGTTGCCGGCGTCGATCGTGATCGTTCCACCTTTGACGACAGGCGTTTCGTACTGCGAGATCTGGTAGCCCTTCGGCAAATCGGGATAGAAATAATTCTTGCGCGCGAAGACGCTGCGCCGGTTGATCGAGCCGCCGACGGCCAGCCCGAAACGGATCGCGCGCTCGACGGCGCCGCGGTTCAGCACGGGCAGCACACCCGGCAGCGCGATGTCCACCGCCGACGCCTGCGTGTTCGGCGCGGCACCGAATGCGGTCGACGCGCCCGAGAATATCTTCGACGCCGTCGACAGCTGCGCGTGCGTCTCGATGCCGATGACGATGTCCCAGTTCATGGCGTGCGCAAATGCCAGTCGGTCACCTGCTGGTAGCGGTGCGCCACGTGCAGAAGCCGCGCCTCGTCGAAGTGATTGCCCTGCAGCTGCAAGCCGACCGGCAATCCGTCGGGGGTGAATCCGCAGGGAATCGACATCGCCGGCATGCCGGTCAGGTTCGCCGCCACGGTGAAGATGTCGTTCATGTACATCTGCACCGGATCGTCGGCCTTCGCGCCGATCGGAAACGCTGCGGTCGGCGTCGTCGGGCCGGCGATCACGTCGCATTGCGCATACGCACGGATGAAATCGTTCGCGATCAGACGCCGCGCGCGCTGCGCCTTAAGGTAGTACGCGTCGTAATAGCCGTGCGACAGCACATAGGTGCCGACCAGGATGCGGCGCTTCACCTCGGCGCCGAAGCCCTCGGCGCGCGTCTTTTCGTACATGTCGACGAGATCGGAGTATTGCTCCGCGCGATGGCCGTAGCGCACGCCGTCGAAACGCGCCAGATTCGACGACGCCTCGGCCGGCGCGATCACGTAGTACACGGGGATCGAATAGCGGACGGCGGGCAACGCGATGTCGACCGTCTCGGCACCGAGCTTGCGCAGCTCGGCGAGGGCAGCGGTGACCGCTTGCGCGACGTGCGTGTCGACGCCATCGCCGAAATATTCCGCGGGCAGGCCGATGCGCACGCCCGCGAGCGGCCGCGTCGATGCGCGGGCGTCCAGCCCGTGCGCGTAATCGGTGGCCGGCCGCGCGAGCGACGTGGAATCGCGCGCATCGTGCCCCGCCATCACGTTCAACATCAACGCGCAGCCGTGCGCATCGCGTGCGAAAGGCCCCGGCGTGTCGAGACTCGATGCGAACGCGACAAGACCGTAGCGCGAGCAGAGGCCGTACGTCGGCTTCAAGCCGCAAATGCCCGACAGCGCCGCGGGCTGGCGGATCGATCCGCCGGTGTCCGTTCCGGTGGCTGCCGGGACAAGGCCGGCGGCGACCGCCGCCGCCGAGCCGCCCGAGCTGCCGCCCACGACGCGGCCGGCATCCCAGGGGTTGTGCACGGCACCGAAATGCGACGTCTCGCTCGACGAGCCCATCGCGAACTCATCCATGTTCGTCTTGCCGACGAGCACGGTGTGCGTCTCTCGCAATCGCGCGACGACGTGCGCATCGTACGGTGCGACGAAATTGGCGAGCATGCGCGAGCCGCAGGTCGTGCGCATCGCCGCCGTCATGAACACGTCCTTGTGCGCGATCGGGATTCCAGCGAGCGCAGATGCGTCCTTATGCGCAAGCGCAGCGTCGGCCGCACGCGCGGCGGCGAGGGCACCGTCACGGTCGACGGTGATGAACGCGTTGAGCGCCGGCTGCGACTGCGCAACGCGCGCGAGCGCCAGCTCGGCGAGTTCGACGCTCGAGATCGCGCGCGTTGCGAGCGCGTGACGCATTTCGGCGATCGTGCGCACGGTTGCGGCTACTCGATGACCTTCGGCACCAGATAGAGGCCATCCGCCGCGGCCGGCGCGACGCGCTGGAACGCGGTGTGCTCATCGTGCGCGGTCACCACGTCGTCGCGCAGCGGCAGCATGACATCCTGTGCGTGCGCCATCGGCTCGACACCCGTTGTGTCGATCGCCTTCAGTTCGTCGATCAGCCCGAGGATCGCCTCGAGCTTCGCTTGCACGTCGCGTGCGGTCGCGGCGTCGATGCCGATTCGGGCAAGGCGCGCGAGGCGCCGGATGTCGGCTTCACCGAGGCTCATCTTTCGGGTGCGGGGAAAAACGCGACGTGAACCGGGTATCCGCGAGACCAAAAAACCGCGTGAAATCAGCGCGGAAGAAAGGCGTCTTAGGGTATCATAGCGAGCATTTTTCGCACCCGTCGCGAAGCATCGAATGCGCGGGTCGGCGTACGCGCGATTCGTCCCACGATCCCCATTTCTTCATGTTCGAGTCCTTCAAAGGCTATTTTTCGAGCGATCTGGCCATCGACCTCGGCACGGCCAACACGCTGATCTACGTCCGCGGCAAAGGCATCGTGCTCGACGAGCCGTCCGTTGTCGCGATTCGCCAGGAAGGCGGCCCGAACGGCAAGAAAGTGATCCAGGAAGTCGGCCTCGCCGCCAAGCAGATGCTCGGCCGCACGCCCGGCAACATCACGGCGATCCGGCCGATGAAGGACGGCGTCATCGCCGACTTCACCGTCACCGAGCAGATGCTGAAGCAGTTCATCAAGAAGGTCCTCGACTCGCGGCTGTTCTCGCCCAGCCCTCGCATCATCATCTGCGTGCCGTGCGGCTCGACGCAGGTCGAGCGGCGCGCGATCCGAGAATCGGCGCTCGGCGCGGGCGCTTCGAAGGTGTTCCTGATCGAGGAGCCGATGGCCGCGGCGATCGGGGCCGACCTGCCGGTCGGCGACGCCACAGGCTCGATGGTCGTCGACATCGGCGGCGGTACGACGGAGGTCGGCGTGATCTCGCTCGGCGGCATGGTGTACGCCGGATCGGTGCGGGTCGGCGGTGACAAGTTCGACGAGGCCGTCGTCAACTACATCCGGCGCAATTACGGGATGCTGATCGGCGAGACGACGGCCGAAATCATCAAGAAAACGATCGGATCGGCGTTCCCGGGGTCGGAAGTTCGCGAAATGGAAGTGAAAGGGCGTAATCTGGCGGAGGGCATCCCGCGGAGCTTCACCGTATCGTCGAACGAGATCCTCGAGGCGCTTACAGACCCGCTGAACAGCATCGTGTCGTCCGTGAAAAGCGCGCTCGAGCGCACGCCGCCCGAGCTTGGCGCGGACATTGCTGAGCGGGGAATGGTGCTGACCGGCGGCGGCGCATTGTTGCGAGACGTCGACCGCCTGCTGATGGAAGAGACCGGCTTGCCGGTGGTGGTCGCCGACGACCCGCTGACCTGTGTCGTGCGCGGCTGCGGCAAGGCGCTCGAAAACATGGAGAAGCTGCAGACCATCTTCACCTCCGACTGAAGAAGGCAGGCCCGGACAGGTTTCGGCGGCGAAGCGGGGTCGGCGGCGTCGCCCGACGGCGCCGGCCACTTCGCCGCAGGGACTGCACCCGCCGTCTCGCCCCTGCTTCCCGCCATGCGCCCCATCCCGGTCGATACGCCCGCCTTCTTCAACCGGGGGCCCAGTCCCCTCGCGCGGCTGGCGTTCTTCTGCATCCTGTCGATCGTCCTGATGTTCGCGGACACGCGCTACCGCTATCTGGAGAACGTCCGGCAGGTGGTTGCGATCGTCCTCTACCCGGTGCAGCGCGTGCTGCAAATGCCGGGCGAGGCCTACGCGTTCGTCGCCGACTACTTCGGCTCCAAGCGCGAGCTCGCCGACCAGAACGCGAGCCTGAGACAGGAGCTGGTGGCGCGCGGCCCGGCCACGCAGGGCTACGCGCGCGTGCAGGAGGAAAACGCCCGCCTGAAAGCGCTGCTCGACGTTCGGGCGCAGTACGCCACCAGCGCGACAGCCGTTCAGGTGCTTTATTCGAGCCGCGACCCGTTCACGCAGAAGCTGTTCGTCGACAAGGGCGCGGCCGCCGGAATCCTGGCCGGCGCGGGCGTGATCGACGAGAACGGCGTGGTCGGCCAGGTGACCCGCGTGTTTCCGTATATGGCCGAGGTGACGCTGATCACCGATCGCGACCAGGCGGTGCCGGTGCAGATCGAGCGGACGGGTGCTCGCAGCGTGCTCTTCGGCAACGGCACCGGGCGCTCGCCGGAGTTGCGTTTCACGTCGCCTTCCGCCGATTTGCGCACCGGCGACCGCTTGCTGACGTCCGGCCTGGACGGCACGTATCCGCCCGGCCTCGCGGTCGCGCAGATCACCGACGTGATCCGCGACGCGGGCCAGATGTTCGCGCGCATCGTCTGCAAGCCGCTCGCAGGCATCGACCACAGCGAGTTCCTGCTCGTGCTGTCGCAGTCGGCGGCGCTGCCGCCGCGGCCGGAAGAGCCCGGCGACGCCGAGGCTGCCAAGAAGGGCGGGCGCGGGAAGGGTCGTAGGTCATGACCCCGAAGGGTGGCCGATGAGAGTGCTGCCGAACGTCGGTTCGTTCGGCCCGGCGTCGCCGGACGAGATCCTGCGACCCGCCAAGCCGTGGTTCATCGTGCTGTCCCTGCTGCTCGGCCTGGTCGCGAACCTCGTCCCGGTGAGCGGCGTCGTGCTCGAGCTGCGACCCGACTTCCTCGCGCTCGTGCTGCTGTACTGGTGCATCCAGCAGCCGCGCTACGTCGGCGTCGGCACCGCGTGGGTCGTCGGGCTGTTGATGGACGTCGGCGATGCCACGGTGTTCGGGCAGCACGCGCTCGCCTACGCGGTACTCGCCTACGGCGCCGAGTTCTTCCGCCGCCGTGTGCTTCGCTTCCCGCTCTGGCAGCAGGCCGTGCAGGTGGCGGCGCTGCTCGTGCTGTGCGCGCTGATCGTGCTGTTCGTCCGGTTCGTCGGCGGCGCAATCCTGCCGCACTGGACGTACTTCGCGCCGCCGCTGGTCGGCGCGTTGCTGTGGCCGCTGATCTCCGTGCTGCTGCAAACGCCGCAAAGACCGTCGCGCTCCGGCGCGCGGCGCTGACGCCGGAGCAATCGTGGCCAACCGCCTGCTGTTCACGTCGCGCCGCCGTGGTTTCGGCGGCGGGCGCGCGGCCGCGACGTCGGAGCTGCGCAATCCCGAGCGCGAGCTCTTCTACTTTCGCCGCCGGCTGTCGCTCGTCGCGCTGCTCGTGTTCGCGGCGTTCTGCGGCCTGTTCGGACGCTTTTTCTATCTGCAGGTCGTCCAGCACGCGCACTTCGAGACGCTTGCCGAATCGAACCGGATCGCGATCGTCCCGGTGGTGCCGAACCGCGGCATCATCACCGACCGCAACGGCATCGTGCTCGCGCAAAGCTATTCGGCTTACACGCTCGAGATCACGCCGTCGCGCATCGCGAACCTCGACGAGACGATCGACCGGATCGCCGAGATCGTCGACGTGCAGCCGCGCGATCGCAAGCGCTTCCGCAAGCTGCTCGAGGAGTCGCGGAACTTCGAGAGCCTGCCGCTGCGCACCAAGCTCACGGACGAAGAGGTCGCGCGCTTCGCCGTCGCGCGCTACCGCTTCCCCGGCGTCGACATCAAGGCGCGGCTCTTCCGCCAGTATCCATTCGGCGAGATCGCATCGCACGTCATCGGCTACATCGGCCGCATCAACGACAAGGACCTCGACCGCATCGCGTCCTGGGACGAGACCGCGAACTACAAAGGCTCCGACTACATCGGCAAGGTCGGCATCGAGCTGTCGTACGAGCGGGAATTGCACGGAACGACGGGCGTCGAGGACGTCGAGGTCGACTCGGGTGGCCGCGCCGTGCGCACGCTGAAGCGCACGCCGCCGATCGCCGGCAATAACCTGACGCTGTCGCTCGACATAGGCTTGCAGCAGGTCGCCGAGGCCGCGTTCGGCGATCGGCGCGGTGCGCTGGTCGCGATGGACCCGAACTCCGGCGACGTGCTCGCGTTCGTCTCCAAGCCCGGCTACGACCCCAACCTGTTCGTCGACGGCATCGACCCGGCCAACTGGCAGGAGCTGAACGAGTCGCCCGACAAGCCGCTGCTCAACCGGCCGTTGCGCGGCGCGTATCCGCCGGGCTCGACGATCAAGCCGTTCCTTGCGCTCGGCGCGCTCACGATGGGCAAACGCACGCCGAGCCAGGCGTTCCACGACCCGGGCTTCTTCCAGATCCCCGGTCACTCGCATCGCTTTCGCGACGACAAGCCCGGCGGCCACGGCACCGTCGACATGTACAAGTCGATTGTCGTGTCGTGCGACACGTACTACTACCTGCTGGCCAACGACACCGACATCGACGACACCGCGCATTTCCTCGCGCAGCTCGGTTTCGGCGAGAAGACCGGCGTCGACATCGAGGGCGAGCTCGCCGGCGTGCTGCCTTCGCGCGCCTGGAAGAATCAACGTTTCGCCGGCAAGAATTTCCGCGACGATCACCGCAAGTGGTATCTCGGCGATTCGATCTCCGCCGGCATCGGCCAGGGCTACAACGCGTTCACGCCGATCCAGCTCGCGCATGCGATCGCGATGGTGGCTGCCGACGGCGTGGGCTACACGCCGCACCTCGTCAAGACGGTGCAGAACGTGAAGACGGGCGAGACCCGCGAGATCGCGCGCGAGCCGGCGTCGCGCCTCGCCGTGAAGCCCGAGCATCTCGCCATCATCAAGAACGCGCTGGTCGGCGTGAACAAGGAAGGGACGAGCGCGAAAGCGTTCAAGGACGCGCAGTACGTGAGCGGGGGCAAGACCGGCACTGCGCAGGTGTTCTCGCTCAAGGGCGAGAAGTACACCGAGCACAAGGTCGACGAGCGGCTGCGCGACCACGCGTGGTTCATCGCGTATGCGCCGGCCGACCGGCCGAAGATCGCGCTCGCGGTGCTGGTCGAGAACGGCGGGTTCGGCGCGGCCGCCGCGGCGCCGATCGCACGCAAGGTCATCGACCGCTACCTGCTCGGGAGCACCGAGCCGGGTGCCGCGGCGGTGGTTCCCGGCGTGAGCGACGACGAGAGCGACTGATGGGCGCGCTTCTTCGCGTCTGGGACGTGCTGACGCGGCGCATCGACACGATGCTGTTCGCGTGCGCGCTCGCCATCGTCGGCGTGGGCCTGGTGACGCTGTTCTCGGCCGCCGACCAGAGCATCACGCGCGTAACCAGTCAGGCGATGAGCCTGTCGTTTGCCGTCGTGCTGATGTGGATTTTCGCGAACATCGCGCCGCAAACGCTCGCGCGCGCCGCGGTTCCGCTCTACGTGCTCGCCGTGGCGATGCTCGTCGGCGTGGCGCTGTTCGGCGTCGTCGTCAACGGCTCGCGGCGGTGGCTGAACCTCGGCGTCGCGCGCTTCCAGCCGTCCGAGCTCATGAAAATCGCGCTGCCGCTGATGCTCGCGTGGTACTTCCAGAAGTTCGAGGGACGGATCGGATGGAAGGACTTCGTCTTCGCGGCCGTGCTGATCGTCGTGCCCGTGTACCTGATCAAACGCCAGCCCGATCTCGGCACGTCGCTTTTGATCGCGGCGTCCGGCTTCTACGTGCTGTTCCTCGCCGGGTTGTCGTGGAAAGTGATCGTCGGCCTGGTCGCCGCCGCAGCGGCCGTCGGACCCATGGTGTGGACGCACCTGCACGACTATCAGCGCGAGCGCATCCTGACGTTCCTCGATCCCGGCCGCGATCCGCTCGGCGCCGGCTATCACTCGATGCAGGCGTCGATCGCGCTCGGGTCGGGCGGCGTCGTCGGCAAGGGCTGGCTCAACGGCACGCAGACGCACCTCGATTTCCTGCCCGAGCGTCATACCGACTTCATCTTCGCCGTGTTCGGCGAGGAATTCGGGCTGATCGGCGCCGGCGTGCTGCTGCTGCTCTACCTGCTGCTGATCGGGCGCGCGATGGTGATCACCGCCAATGCGTCGACAATGTTCGCGCGCCTCGTCGCGGGCGCGATCACGCTGATGTTCTTCACCTATGCGTTCGTGAACATGGCGATGGTGAGCGGCCTGCTGCCCGTCGTCGGCGTGCCGCTGCCGCTCGTGTCGTACGGCGGCACCGCGATGATCTCGCTGTTCATCGGCCTCGGCATCCTGATGAGCGTGCAGGCGCACCGGAAGCTGGTGACGACGTAGCGCCGCGCGGTATCGAACGTCCGCACCTGCTCCGCGCCGGAGGGTGGCCGCGCGGCGGCGGCAGCGCATTGTCGATCCGGGGCACCCGCGTTCGACCATGCAATGGCGGGCGCCGGTCGATGGAACGGCTCGGCGCCCCCCGCAACTTCCCAACCCAGGAGACTCTTGCCATGCGATTCCTATCGATGATCCGCATCAACGAGAACACCGGCCAGGTACCGAGCGAGCAGCTCATGGCCGACATGGGCAAACTGATCGAGGAAATGACTCGCACCGGTCAGCTCATCAGCACGGCCGGTCTGCGGCCGACCTCGGAGGGGGTGCGGGTGCGCCTGCGCCGCGGCACGCTGTCGCAAACCGATGGCCCCTTCACCGAGACCAAGGAGGTCATCGGCGGCTACGCGGTCCTGGAGGCGAAGACGAAGGAGGAGGCGATCGAGCTGACTCGGCGCTTCCTCAAGGTGCATGGGGACGAATGGGACATCGAGTGCGAAGTGCGCCAACTCGATGGGCCGGAATTCGGCAGTAAGGCCTAAGGCGCCGCGGCGATTTCCACCGCCGTCTTCACCGAGTTGGCGATGAAGCACGCGTGATGCGCCTGGTCGTGCATCGCGGCGACGTCGGCGCTCGACGGCGGGTGGTCGCCGCCGAACGCGATGCGCGGGTGCAGCACGACGCGCGTCATCGA
>Ga0247829_10000884_pt1 | contig 12800 bp, 19 predicted proteins | sample 12C_Control_Day4_FD_207765 | JGI IMG/M metagenome (GOLD analysis project Ga0247829, IMG submission 207765) | Soil microbial communities from agricultural site in Penn Yan, New York, United States - 12C_Control_Day4 | ecosystem: Environmental > Terrestrial > Soil > Agricultural land | place... | reverse complement strand
GGCAAGTATCGATTCAGAATAACTTCAACAAGAATCCTTGAGAGCTGGTCTTTTCCATTTATTGTGCCTAGCACAGAAGATGCTCTACAAGCCTACCAGATTGGCGGGAAGCTAGGATTTAGGCAGGGCACTTTGATTAAGGACATGCTAAATGGTAATATGTATTTAATCTCAGGAAATGCCCGGCGCCAGATAGTCTCCCCAGACTTCTTTGATGTCGCCTTGTTTCCTAGAGATAAAATAATTGAAGTGTCTCATGTAGAAGCTTCGATGCACAAGGAAGGAGAGAAGATAATTTGGCAACCACACCCTACAAGCCTACAAGTTGGTCAGTAGGAGAACCTGTTTCCCGAGATAAGCTAAACCAAATGACAACCAATGATCAGTGGATCTTTGAGAATCAGCCTAATGCATTTTATAATGCTCATGGAATCAAGAAGACTTCTGCGATTAAGATCATGGCTGGCTATGTTTGGATTGGAGCAGGAAAGTCTCGACACTATGAGAAGGCTGTATACTTTGGAAACTACTTCTCTGTAGGATGTAGACCAGTCATTACGACTGGACAGGTCATCCAGAAGCAGTCTAGAATTCATTGTGTCATCAGAGGACTTCCTGGTTCATATTGGCCTGACCACAGAGGATTTACTGCTGTAGTCGATGCAGACGAACTTGTTCAAAAGAGCAATTATTTCCATTACGGAGTTTGGGTTCAATTCATTGCTGTTGGATATTGATGTACAGCCCAATTAAGGATTGGGCCGGTAGAGAAAGAGTCCTTTCTAAGGATGGGTACTACATTGTAAAAGTACCAGAGCATCCGAAGTCTTTCGATGGGTGGTACTATGAACACCGCCTTGTCGTTGAGGCAGATATAGGAAGACTATTGAAACATAGTGAGACCGTGCATCACATCGGAATCAAGACAGACAACTCAAAGAAAAATCTGTTTCTGTGTTCATGGAAAGAACATGAACGTCTGAACAGACATGAGAACTTGACACGACGATGACGATCATGTAGCGTTGTTTCAAACAACGAAAGGAACAACTATGGCCGATATGACATGGCTGTTTGCAAGTGATATTCATTTCCCTAATCATGACAAGCGAATGCTTGATCTATGGTTCAAGGTGATGGACTATCTAAAACCAGGAGCCATTGATCTACTTGGCGATATTGATGATGCAGATGGTACAGGAAGATGGGCAGAAGGCACAACGCGTGAAGGATTTTCAAAGTATGATCCTGGTGTTGTTCTGACTGGACAGCTTCTTTCTGATATCCATGCAAAGCGACCTAAAGCGGATAAGCGCTTCTTTGATGGAAATCATGGATGGCATCGTCATGTGAAGTGGTTGGACAAAAATAACCCGCAATCCCTCGTAGATGGAATATATACTCCTGAAAGTATTTACGGGGTTGCAGCAAACGGTTTCGTCTGGCACAATTATCTAGAGCGTCCGACGAAAAGATATGGTGATATTTATTGTCACCATGGCGTAAGCATCTCACAGTATTCTGCTGAGTCAGTACGCAACGATATAAAGAAGTTCGAAGTATCTCTTGTCAGAGGTCATTCTCATCGACAAGGATACTACGCGCATACCGCTCCTATCGAAGATCGAACAGTACGAGGCTGGGAAATCGGACACATGTGTGTACCAACTGGCCAGGACTATGATCTTTCACCAGACTGGCAAGCAGGCTTTGCATATGGTGTAGTATCTGGCGATGAAGTGTTCATCGATCTTGTCCCTGTGATAAACTATCGATGCAATATCGGAACGAAGGTCATCGAAGGATGATAAAACCTCCCTGCTATAATGGAAAAAATAGTAAGGGAGGTTTTGCTTTTGATGACTAAGAAGTTTTGGACAGACGTATTCGAGCGTGCTGTAAAGACGTTCTTCCAAACGGCAGGTGGTAGCCTTGTTGTGTTCACTGGTCTACTTGATGTAGATTGGAAGGGATCACTTTCGGCTGCTGGCCTAGCTGCTTTGCTTTCTGTCTGCACTTCTGTTGGTTCATCTAAGAAGGGCGATAAAGAATCCGCCTCTCTCGTTTGAACAACAAAGGAACGATATGCATCACATTAAATGCGGAGGAAGGATCTTCGTTGATCGAGTTTACTCCGAAAAGAATCACCTAGAGCTTTCGTGCATTACGTGCGGGCAAGACTGGGTGCTGAATAAGCAAACAAGCAAGTTGGCGCAGATTCTCATAGATATGGAGAAGCGTCACTCGGCACAGTTTGCCCGGTGATTTGCAGGATGCTATACTGCAAGTAGCACACGCCCCCTGACGTGACTGTCAGGGGGTATTATTTATTGGAGAAGAATGAAGAAGAAAAAGTCTTGGAAGTGGAAGAACAGACCCGCTGACAACTACTTCTTCATCAATGGCGTTGCACATAAAAGGCTCCAGGTAAACAGATCAACTGACATGTTGACAGCATGGAACTACGATGATAGAAAAGTAGTTTCGTACATCTGGTCGATCACAAAGAGAAACATGGAAAAGGTTTTTCTATCGGGTCAGGTGGAAGATATGTTTGGTCTGACTAGACAAACCATTTTGAGCTATATTAAGAATGGTTTGATCCCTGCCCCATATCGAACACAAAATATTCGGAACCCGGAAAAGAAAGGTTCTGGATCTGTTTATCTCTGGAGAGAGCCAGACATTCTAGGTCTGCACGACGCCTTGATTGCTAGAGGTGGTCCAGGACGACCTAGACAAGATGGCACGCCATCTGCACACAATAACCTCCCCAGCAAGGCAGAAATTCTTGCCATGATGAGGAATGAAGTAGTTCTTTATACGCAAACAAAAGACGGTGAATTCAAACCCGTTTGGCAAGCACACGATTGGTAGAACATGGCTCAAGCTAAATATATCCCGATTGGGGATACGATTGATCTTTCAGTAGCATTTATTCAGGCCGCCTCGGCGCTTGATGTGGCAGCCAAGCTTGCCACTGAAAATAGAGATCAAGAGACAATGCTCAGTATCGCTCTAGGTTGGCTTGAACTTGGTCGTCGCCTAGGCTATGCTAACGAAGAGGAGTCAGAGACTCCGGAAAAGTCTAAAGACTTTGGATTTTCCCTGAATAGTCATACTGAAACTACAGAAGAACTAGAACCCGAGGAGGAAGCAGAAGATGAAGATTAGTGGATCACTAGGGCACACAGCGAACATTGGTGATTTTCAGAACGTTCGAGCTGATGCAGGTATTACCGATTTCGAAGTAAAGCCCGGACAGACGGTTGAAGAAGCGTTCGAAGAGATGTACGGTATCATTGGCGTTGAACTGCTCAAGCAGCTCAAGAAGCTAGTAGATAATCTGGGAGGCTAAATTGGCAAAGCCGAATCGTCAGCAGGCACATGCTCTTATTGGAATCTACAAGAAGGAGTTTGAGGCCAAATACGGACATAAGCCTATTATTAATACGTATACCCTAGTATTCGGTTTCCTTGATGCCATTGGCGATCTCGGTTACGAAGATGCTAAGAGGGCTCTTGCGTATTACTTTACCTGTGAAAATCCAGGACACACAGTTCAAAATTTCTTGAACAAGTACACTGACCTCCATAAGATGCGTCTTGAGGTTGAGCAGGATCGTATCAAGCGTGAAGCTATGATGCGAGAGACGGCAGAACGAGTGAAGCGAATGGAGGAGAGGAATTTTGGCAACAACTCAGGAACTTCTGATTAATGCTATTTGTCGGACAAAGCAGGTGGCCCCGCTTCTTGCTGACAATGTAGATGAGATGATCGGTCCCTACATTGACATCTGGAATGAGATTCGCAAGTATTACATGCGGTACAAGAGCATTCCTGACATTGAAGCATTTGCATCCAAGTTCAAGGGAATCGATGTTGTAGAGGCACCTCTCGAACCAGCCTACTACCTTGAAGAGCTTAGGGCTCAATACCTATACAGTGAGCTTGATTCCATCATCAATGGAGCGGCAAAAAGTCTGGATAGGTACGCTCCCGCTCAGGTAATGGATCGAATGATGAATCGTCTTGGTGAACTGGGTCGTCTGACCAATACAGTTCGAGACCTTGACATTACTGATTTTGAGGCGGCGACAAGGCATCTTACTGCGGTAAAGGAACGATCCACCGCTCTTGGCGCTCCTGGTATTCCTACTGGAATTAAGGCAATTGACGCAGCATATCCAACAGGTATGTCTGGTGGTCATTTTATTATTGCCATTGGTTGGCCTGGTCGTGGTAAGACGTGGTTCACTGCGTATCTTGCTATTCAGGCTTGGCTCCAGGGCTTTAAGCCGATGATCGTCTCTCTTGAGATGTCTCCTGAAAACATGCGTGATCGTATTTATACGATGATGGCATCAGGTCTATTCTCAGCAACTGATTTTGCTCGTGGTCAGATCAACATTGATAATTTCCGTGAGTGGGGTCAGAAATCTCTGGCAGAAAAGCCGTCGTTCACTATCGTTTCAAACGAGGGTGTTGGCGAAGTTACTCCGAACATTGTTCAGGGTAAGATTGAGCAGCACCGTCCTGATCTGGTAATCTGTGACTACCATCAGCTATTTGCAGATAATGCAAAGACGAATAACCCTACGCAGCGTGCCATGGCCGTTTCAAAGGAGTTTAAGCGTCTTGCGATGACGAATAACATTCCTCTCATCGATATTACTGCTGCAACTAACACTGATGGTACGTCTGGTCAGGATAACCCTCCAATGCTTAGCCAGGTTGCCTGGTCAAAGCAGATTGAGTATGATGCTGACATGGCCTTTGCTGTTCATCGTAATCCAGACAGTGGAATTATCGAGGTTGTTTCTCGAAAGAATCGTCACGGTTCCGAGTTCGCCTTTAATCTGGAAGCTGATCTTGATCGTGGTATCTGGAAAGAGTTCTACGGCGGTTGATCTATGCACAGCAATATCAAAAGGTTTCAAGTGGACGGCATCATCGCTGATGATGCCGACTTTCCACGTTTGAGATCGCAATTCGAAGATATGCTTGCTAAAGACATGCGTAGTTCAGGTTATGCACCAGTACTTGACCTTGGCCCTTACTTTGCTACAGTGTATCGTAGCGACAAGAAATACGATTTTGTTATTACAGCATATGGAGTCTACGTAGGAAGGAGAAAAGCTCAACTATGTATGGGGATCAGCAACGGAAAAATCGTGCCAGCTATTCAGAAGAGCAAATAGGCGCGGTGCTATCTGATATCGGTCTAGAGCCGGAATCAGAGACCGGTAAGGATTTCATTTGCTTCTGTCCTTACCACAGCAACACTGATACTCCGAGCTTTTCTGTTTCCAAGCATTCTGGAGTATATCTGTGCTTCAATGCTATGTGTGGAGCAAAGGGAACCCTTGCTGGTCTAGTGAAAGATAATCATCCTGACAAGCTGGGTGAATTTGAAGTTCTTCGATTCATTCTTAAGCGAAAGGGTGTACGAAAGCATTCACTGGCAGATGAGGTCGCCCGGAACAGAAAAAAGCAGGAAGATTTTAATATCATGCCTGCTGCCATGTTCGATAGGCTTCATGCAGGACTTCTAGAAACGCCAGATGCAGTAAGATATCTAGTAGAGGAGAGAGGCTTCGATGAAGACACTCTTGAAGAATTCTACATAGGATATTCTGCAAAAATGGGAATGGTTACTGTTCCTATGCATGATCCACTGGGAAACTATGTTGGACTTATTGGTCGCAGCGTAGAAGGTAAAAGATTCAAAAACTCAGTCGGTCTTCCTGTCAGTCGAACTTTGTGGAATCTTCACAGGGCGAAGGCTGCGTCTGATACACTGATCTTGGTCGAAGCAAGCTTTGATGCCATGAGAGTAAGTCAGGCAGGATATCCAAATGTTGCAGCTTTGCTTGGTGGAAATCTTAGCAACCTGCACATTGAGTTGATTGAAAAGTATTTCAACTCAATTGTCATCATGACTGATTTTGATGACAAGAGTAACTACGTACAAAAATATTGTCGCAAGTGCCCTGACCCTTTTGCTTGTCTCGGTCACAATCCTGGTCGTGAACTTGGAAAGTTGATTGCAGAAAGAGTAAAGGGAAAGAGAATTCGGTGGGCGTCTTATGATTATAAGATCGTTTATCCGAACAATGCGAAAGACCCTGGCGATTTGACTGATGATGAGATTGTTCATTGCATCAAGAATTCAGTCAACAATCTAGAGTATTCGCAGTGGCAATTGACCTGACAAGCGGTAAATGGTAGACTAGTGATTAGAAGGCTCGTTAGAAGCCTCGAAAAAGGAGAAATTAATTAAATGGCAGAACTAAACGGTCTCGCAGAGATTAAGGCTTACAAGGCTCGAATGAAGGCCGAAGCCGAAGAGCGTGAGGCACGCCAGAGTGGCGAGCAGATCAAGCCTCGCTATCTAAAGATTGAGGATGGTCAGTCTGTTAAGGTAATGTTCCTACAGGAGATGGACGCCAACTCAAAGAATTACGATCCTAAGCGTGGCATCGGTATGGGTGCAATTGAGCATGCTGGCCTGGACGGTAACTTTAAGTACCGTGGTCTATGCACGATTGAAGATGGCCGTTGCTGGCCGTGTGAGCGTCGAGCAAAGGCAAAGAAGGGTGACCCTGAGGCAAAGTACACTCAGCGAAAGAACTACTACATCAACGCTCTAGTTGATTTCGGTGACGGTTCTGAGCCTGAGACTTGGATTCTCAGCCGTGGTCTCAACTCTTCATTTGTTGCAGATCTGATGGACGAGGTTGAAGAGACGGAAACCATTCTGGGTAAGACCTTTAAGGTTACTCGTCGTGGTAGTGGTACTGAAACCACCTGGTCTCTTCGTGAACTTCGAAATGATACGACTTTTGAGAGTGTCGACGTAGATGCTGCGCATGTATTCGACATTGAGAAGGAAGTTCTAAAGAAGGTTCCTTACGAGACTGATTACATCGGCAAGATGTTTGGTCAAGCAGAGTTTTACACTCAGGCTCCAGGAGACTGGAAGAAGAAGTTCCTTGATGGAGATTCAGATAATGATTCTTCTAAGGAATCTGAGAGCGCAAACAGTTCAGAAGTCGGAGACGACATGACTTGGTGAAATAGCCCCTCTTCGGAGGGGCTTTTCGCTTGACAAGATTCAATCAGCAGCGTAGGCTGATCTTACACAACAAGAGAGGAAAGCATGAATTTCCCATATACAGAGCTTCACCTTCATGATGGATATTCTGTGCTGGACGGTAAGGACACTCCTGCTGAGTACATGGTTCGCGCCAAGGAACTCGGCATGACTCACCTCGCACAAACAAATCATGGAACGCTTGCTGGCCACCGTGATTTCCAGCGCGCGGCGAAGGATGCTGGTATTGTACCTATCCTGGGCGTCGAAGCGTATATTTCTGAGACTGGTCGTCATGACCGTACGGCCAAGAACAAGCGTACTGATGGCACCAGCATCTACAACCACCTCATTGTGCTTTCGCAGAATGAGACTGGTCTAAAGACCCTACAGACAATTAACGAAATTGCCTGGCGTGAGGGCTACTACTACAAGCCTCGAATTGACATGGATGTTCTGGAGGAGCACAACGAGGGACTAATTGTTCTTTCTGGATGCCTTAATGGACTTCTTTGTAAGGCTATCGAGGCTGGCAACATGGAGAAGGCTATTAAGATCGCTGAGCGTTTCAAGCGTATCTTTGGTGAGCGATTCTTCATTGAAGTTCAGGCGCACAACCCTGTAGAGACAAATGCTGGGCTTTTCCACATTGCTGACTCACTAGGAATTCGCCCGGTGGCAACGAGTGACTGTCATTATGCTCGTAAGGAAGAACTGTGGATTACAGAAGCAATGCTTATCCTCAGTACTAACCCTAAGAGCATCAAGGATTCAGAGTTTTCGATGGCGAAGGCACAGAAGATGGACGTGCTTGAGCGATTCAACTATCTGTATCCTGACCGTACGATGACCTTCCAGGAGATTGAAATTTATCTCCGAAGTGCAGAGGAGCAGATGAATGCTTTCCGTGCACAGGGTTTTGATCGTAATGACATCATTACTAACACTGGTGAAGTTGCTTCAATGATTGGTGATTATCCTTACCACAATGGTCTGGATCTTCTACCAAAGCCGAAGAACGAAGATCCTCAGGCTTTGCTTGAAAAGAAGGCTTGGGCTGGACTTCGTAATCTCGGCCTCGATAAGGATCAGAAGTACATCGATCGAATGAACGAGGAACTTGACGTTATTCGTCAGAAGGACTTCTCTGTTTACTTCATCATCGTTGGAAATATGGTTAAGTGGGCCAAAGAACAGAAGATTCGTGTTGGTCCTGGTCGTGGTTCTGCTGCTGGATCTCTCGTATGTTATTCCCTAGGAATTACAGAGGTTGATCCTATTCAGTGGGGACTTCTGTTCTGGCGATTCATTGACATTGGTCGTGATGACTGGCCCGACATCGACCTTGACTTTGCTGACCGTGATCGTGATAGGGTGAAGGCTTACCTTCGTCGTCAATATAAGCACGTTGCTGAAATTGCGACAATCAACAAGTTTCAGGGTAAGGCCGCTGTAAAGGCTGCTGCTCGTGTGTATCGAATTCCTGTTGGAGAGGTTAACTCTGCTACCAAGGATGTAGATGCTCCTGCGGATAAGCCTGATCTGTTCTTCGATCTTTTCGGTAAGTCCGAAAAGGGTCGCAAGTTCACCGAGAAGTATCCAGAGGTTCTTGAGCTTGCTCATCACCTGTCTGGTCGTATTCAGTCTATTGGTAAGCATCCTGCTGGTATCGTTGTGGCTAAGGAAGAAATTTCCAAGTACGCTCCAATTGAAACCGCCAAGGACCCTAACGATGATGCGGCTCCACGCCTTCCTATCGTTGCTTACGACATGAACGAAGCGGCTGAGATTGGTCTGATTAAGCTCGACGCCCTTGGACTCAAGACTCTTTCTGTTCTGGACGATGCGCTTGCTATGATCAAGGAGCGCACTGGTCAGGACATCGATCTTAAGACGATTAATCTTGAAGATCGCAAGGTTTACCGAATGCTTTCTGACGGATACACTCTAGGTGTTTTCCAGGCAGAAGGTGCGACGTTCACCAAATGGATTCTTGAGGCCGGTGCAAGTGAGTTCAACGATCTTGTTATTGGTACTTCAATCGCGCGTCCTGGTCCTCTTAACACTGTTGGTGTTAACTTCAAGGCTCGTAAGGCTGGTAAGGAAAAAATCGAGTATGATCACTTCATCATGAAGCGTCATACAGAGGAAACTCTTGGTCTGATTATTTATCAGGAGCAAGTCATGCAGGCCATGACTGACCTTGCTGGAATGTCCATGTCTGATGCCAATAAGGTTCGAAAGATCATTGGTAAGAAGAAGGACGTTCGAGAATTCGAACAGTACAAAGCAAAGTTCATTGAAGGGGCTTCTACAAAGGTTCATCGTTCTGTGGCTGAAAAGCTGTGGCACGACTTTGAGCAGCACGCTGGCTATTCATTCAACAAGTCTCACGCGGTTGTCTACTCGATGATCACGTACTGGACTGCATACCTCAAGTGTCATTTCCCTCTTGAGTTCATGTGTGCTCTCCTTAAGAATGAGAATGACACTAGCAAGAAGACTTCGAAGCTGACCGATTACCTCATCGAGGCTAAGCGGCTTGGTATCAAGATTCTTCTTCCTCATGTGAACCGCTCTAAGGCCGAGTTCTCAATTGAGGAAAATGCCATCAGGTTCGGTATCACCAACGTAAAGTACATTCGTGGAAACACTGGTGCAAGGCTTCTGGAGCACGCTCCATACGCCAGCTATGCAGAACTAAAGAAGACGATCGAGGAAACTCGTGGTCTGACTGTACGAGTTCTCACAGCTCTTAACGCAGTTGGTGGTGCAGTATTTCCTGATAATCCAAGGACAGGACACGAGCGTGAGAATTTCTACGAATATCTCATGATCCCTGCATTTGGTACTCAGAAGCTTCCTCCAAGGGTTCACAACCAGTTTGTGACTCTGGACGAGTATTCTGATAAGGGCGCGTTCCCTGTCCTTGCAATGGTCAGAAATGTTCGGCGCGGTGAGGGATGGGCTCGTGTAGAACTTGTAGATGAAACAGGTACAGCAGGTGTGTTCACCGAAAAGGAAACTCCTATTGAGGCTGGACAGATGTATGCTATCCTGGTGTCTGATAACCGAGTTGCAAGGTTCGCCACCATGGACGAACTAAGCAACAAAATTGATACAGACTTTGTTCGTCATCTGTATGCAGAAAGTTATCCTGACATTCCTGAGGGAATGTACAAGGTTCTTGCTTTCTCAACGTACAAGACAAAAGCAAACAAGATGATGGCTTATACGACGCTTTCCGATGGTCAGAAGAATCTGATTCCTGTTATGGCTTTCCCTACGTCTTTCCATAAGGCGTATGGCGCCTGCAAGCCTGGGGCTGTCGTTGACGTTGTTCTTAAGCAGACTGATACAGGTGCGTACTTCTACGACAAGATTCTATAGGAGCAGAATGAATGAAGGTCTTGAGGCGGAGTTTCTACTTCGCCTCATTCTTACGACACATGGAGCGATTGTAATTCCTGATAGTGAAGTTCAGGCAATCAGTCGTGACATTTGGAATAAAAGAATTGCAGTGACTCAGGACGCAGGGCTTGGGCGCTACACCATATATCTAGAGGAGACAGAACAGAGTGAGTGATATTTCTTTCGATGCCTATCAAATGGCTACTGCTGAAACTGCTATTTACCCTGAGGCCAATGAGGGCACGCCTGCGGCAATCAATTACTGCCTTGTAGGTGCTGCTGGTGAAATTGGCGAGATCATGAACAAGTGGGGTAAGGCTATTCGAGATAACGGTTCTCAGCTTAATTATGCTGACCGAACGGATATGGGGAAGGAAATCGGAGACGTTCTTTGGTTTCTCACTCGCGCAGCCGATGAAATGGGTCTCTCAGTAGAGGCCATCCTCATTGGTAATCTTGAGAAGCTGCGTTCTCGAAAGGTGCGCGGCGTTCTTTCTGGCAGTGGCGACAATCGCTGATAGTTGATATACTAACTTCATGAGTACAGACGCATATTTCCTCCGAGGAATTAACGACGAGCACTTGCTAGTGTTCCGAGGTAATTCCTCGGAGGATCTTCTGTTTATCATTAGGCGACTAGCCGCCTGTCGCGACAAACAAATAAAGGCTATGGCACAAAAACTTGAAGAAGAATGGAACCAAAGAGAATATGGAACTAGAGGAAGAGATTCTAGCGAAGCTAAGCCCGAAGCTACGTAGTCGTGCCAAAATGGCGTCTGACGTAATTCTAGAAAAGCAGCCGACTCCAAGTGTCGGACTTAATTCTGCATTGGGTGGAGGCTTTGGCTATGGCCGTCAGAGCCTTGTCTGGGGAACGAAGTCAGCGGGTAAATCAACCTTCTGTCTTGGAACGATCGCCCTTGCTCAGATGGCTGGTAAAAGAGCAGCGTTTATTGATTCAGAGCAGTCTTTCGATCCAAGTTGGGCAACCCGTCTTGGAGTGAATACATCTAAGCTTATTTACTCAGACGTAAAAACAATTGAAGACGTAGTGGGAACAGGTATTGAATTTATGCAATCGGATGTTGATGTGATTGTCACAGATTCAATCTCTGCACTTCTAAGCTCAGCTTATTTCGAGAAGGACAAGAAGGCAGACGAACTAAAGGATCTTAGTGGAACCAAGCAGATTGGTTCCGAAGCGCGTGAACTTGCTAATGGCGTAAAGATGTGGAATTACGCAAATAAAAACACTGCTCTCATTCTTATCTCTCAGATTCGAAATAAGATTACCACCTATGGCGCAATGCATCAGGCGACTGGTGGCCATGCTGTTGACTTCTTTAGCAGCACAGTAGTAAAGCTTACGTCCACCGCAAAGGAAGCTGATCAGATTGAGGGTGAGATCTTCAATGGTGATCGAATCATCAAGGAGCCTATCGGTCGTCCAGTAAACTGGAGTATCGATAAGAATAAGCTTGGCCCTCCAAATCGATACGGAAAGTACGATCTTTACTACGCAGGAGATTTCGTTGGCATTGACAATGTAGGAGAGGCTTTCGATATTGGCGAAAAGCTTGGAATTGTTGGAAAGAAGGGAACGGCGTGGTTCACTATTTTCGACATTCAATTCCAGGGACGACAGAAGGCAATCACCCATCTAAGAGAGAATCCTGATGTTCTCGATAGACTAAAGGAAGAGATTGCATCAAGATGAGTCTTTTCGAAAAGAAGGAGCCAGAAGAGAATTCTGGCATTCTAATTGATGGAAGCTTTACATGTATGATGTGTGAGGAAGTGGTCGATGAGGGCCACTATCTTCCTGTTAAGCAAATTCTTGGATGGATTTGCTCTCAAGGACATAGATCAGTGATCGAGAACTTTAATCTAGGAGTATGATGTCAGAAGCGAATGAAATTAAAAAAGATGGTGGAACGGCTCAGAAGAATTCTGGTCGTGGAAAAATTCAAAAAGGTGATGCTAAGCTGGGTCCCTTCTGCTATGACATCAAAGAATTTTCTAAGTCTTTCGGATTGTCAAAGGCAGTTTGGGGGAAGATTTGCACTGACGCCTTTCGATCAGGTAGGATGGTCCCAGCTTTGAAGATTGTTCTCGGAGAAGCGAATGAAAAAGTTCGCCTCTGGGTAATTGACGACGGCATGTTCAAGGAGATGCTGGAAGCCTGGGAGGAAAAATACGGTGAGTGAAGAAAACCCTCTGGTCGTTCTTGATGGTCTATACGAACTCCAAGAAATGAATGACTTCATGAAGGACGAAAGTCTGGAGGAAGCC
>Ga0247829_10000882_pt1 | contig 12814 bp, 9 predicted proteins | sample 12C_Control_Day4_FD_207765 | JGI IMG/M metagenome (GOLD analysis project Ga0247829, IMG submission 207765) | Soil microbial communities from agricultural site in Penn Yan, New York, United States - 12C_Control_Day4 | ecosystem: Environmental > Terrestrial > Soil > Agricultural land | place: USA... | reverse complement strand
ACAGGGAGAACTCTCCGTACACCCGGTCACGCCCAGCCTGCCCCATGCGGCGGGCGTATTCCGGATCGGCCAGAAGGCGTCGGATCGCTGCCGCGAGCGCCTCGGCATCACCTGCCGCAACGAGAACGCCGGTTCCGCCATCCACTACAACCTCGTCGGTGCCGCCGATCCGGCTCGCCACGACCGGTCTTGCCGCCGCCATCGCCTCGAGCACGGAGATCGGCAAACCTTCCACGAGCGACGGCAGCACGAACAGATCACACACCGCCAGCAGCTCGGCGATGTCCTGCCGCGCACCGAGGAACCGGACCCGCGAGGAGAGCGCCAGCTGGGACGCCCTGGCCTCGAGTGCCGAGCGCTCGGGCCCTTCGCCGGCGATCAGAAACAGCGCGTCCGGCACCTGTGTGGCCGCGGCCAGCAGCACATCGAGGGCCTTCTGCCGTGCCAGGCGAGCCGACGTGAGCACGATCGGCGCGTTCCCATCCGGGCTCAGCCGGGCCCGCAGCTCCGGATCGCGCGTTACCAGGAACGGCCGCGGGTCGATCCCGTTCCGGATCACGCGCAACTGCCGCTCGGGAATGCCCAGCGAGGCGAGCCGGTCCCGCACGTGCCGGGCCACCGGCAGATAGCGATGCACCGCCCTCGAGACGACTTGCACCTGCGTGCGGACGTTGCGGTTCATCAGCGCTTCCGGAAACAGATGGAGGGTCGCGACCACCGCCGGAACACGGCTGAGTGCCGCTGCCACGATCCCGTACTTGCACGAGAGCGGCCAGTTCAGGTGTGCGTGGAAAACAGCAGGCCGAGCCTTCGAAATAACGCTGAGGAGGCCGGGCAGCCGGAGCAGGAGGCTGCGGTCGGTGACTCTCGGAACGGTCAGGGTACTTACGTCGACCGCATGCGCGCCCTCGATCAAACGCTTGAGCCCGGGCTCCGAGTGATGGAGCAGCGCCGGCCGCCACCGCGCGCGGTCGAGCCCCCGGAGCAGCTGGAGCACGACTTGCTCGCTCCCGCCGAACACCTCGCTGTCCACGTACAGCAGCACCGTCAGCGGCTGGCCGGTCACGCTTCCAGCCCAAGCTCACGGTAGATGCCACCCAGTCGGTCCGCGAAGGCGCTCCAGGAATGGTGCTCGGCCACGAAGGCCCGGGCCCGCCTGCCGAGTTCCTGTCGCGCTGCAGCATCGCCGAGCAGCGCGGCGACCTCGGCCGCGATCTCGCGGGCCGATTCCACGATCCTCAGCGGCGCACCCGATGATACGCCTTCCGCGCCAAGCGGTGTGGTGACGACGGCTTTGCCGTGGGCCATGGCCTGGAGCAGCTTGACGCGCATGCCGCTGCCGGTGCGAAGCGGCGTCACAACCACCGCGGCATGCGCGAAGAACGGGTCAACATCGGGCACGAAACCGGTGACGGTGACATGATCGGTCGCGAGCGCCCGCACGCTCCGCGGCGGATCTGCGCCCACGATCGTCAGGTGCGCACGGCTTCGCGTCCGGCGGATCCACGGCAGGATCTCGCGGGCGAGCCAGAGGGCTGCGTCCACGTTGGGCTGGTGTTGAAAGCCTCCAAGGAACAGAACCTCGTCCTCGCGCTCCGCTGCAGGATCGGCCGGTGGCCCGATCGTGACGCCGAACGGATTAACGCGCACGCGATCGCCGAGCTGAGGCGCCATGCTGCGGATGAGGGACGCATCCCGCTCGGTGTACACCTGGAGACGGTTGAAGCGCCCCCACATCCTCGTCTGGTACTTCCGCCACCGGGTCGCCTCCAGGGCAGCGCCGGAGCCTGGAGGTCGCGCATCCTGTTCAGTGAGCACCGAGGGGACACCGGCCGGATAGCGGTATTGAGCCATCGCGTTGTCCTCGACATGCACCAAGTCGAACCGCCGGCTGCCCGCCTCTTCATCGATAGTGGCCTGCACTCGGCGGTCGCGAAACTTGAGGGCGCGAAGCGGATCGCGGCCGACCAGCCAGCGTGCACCCAGCGTCAGGCGGCGGCGGAGGACCGCGGGGGCGGCGGCCCGAGCGCGCCAGATCGGCCGCACCGTGACCCCGAGCCGCGCGAGCACCTGCAGACCGTCGCGATCGGCCGGACTCGCTCCCGCAAAGGAGATCAGCGTCAGCTCATGCCGCCCCGCGAGCGCCTCCACCTCGCCGTAAATGACGAGTGCGCCGCCGGAAGTCGCGGCGGGGTGGGGGAGGAGTGGCGCTGCCATCAGGATGCGCATGGACTCCGCTCGCGGCTCCGAGCGACCCGCGCACTCACCCGGGCTGAGCCTCCGGGAGCGGATCGGCGTCCGGCCGGCGAAGCGCGCGGCCCCAGAGCGTGAGATCTTCGGCCAGACGGGAGCGTGTGAGCGGATCGCCCGTGATCCGGAGCCGGATGGCATCTCGGCCATAGCGAAAGAGCATCGCCGTGCGGATGCCGAGCACCAGCAGGGCCGCTCGGGGGCGCGCGTAATGGCGGCGATAGAAGCGGATAGCACTCCGGACCTTTTGCAGCGCCATCGGCCCCCGGACCGGCGCCGTGCTGGCGCCACCACGGTGAACCAGGTCGGCCACCGGGGCAAAGTGCACTTCCCAGCCCGCGTGCCGCAGCCGCCAGCAGAGGTCCGCCTCCTCGGCATACATGAAGTAGCTCTCGTCGAAGCCGCCGACCGCATCGAAGGCGCTCCGCCGAATCGCCAGTGCCGCGCCGGTAACCCAGGGGACGGAGCGCGCTCGATCGTGCGGCCCGTTGATTAGTGCCCATCGCGGCCCGAATCCGGGCACCGAGGCGAGCGCGCGGCCAACCCGGCCCTTCTCGAGAACCGACCGGAGCGTGCCGAGCGGCGCGTGGCAGGAGGGTTCCAGGGTTCCGTCCGGGGCGCGGAGCCGCGGTCCCGCCAGGCCGACGCGAGGGTGCGCATCCAGATAGTCGCTCAGCGCGTCGATCGCGCCTCGCGGCAGCACGGTGTCGCTGTTGAGCACCAGCAGATACGGCAGGTCAGTCCGGCCGGCGCCCAGATTCGCCGCCGCGCCATACCCGCGGTTCGCCGGATCGATGACGACCTCGATCAGCGGGAATTGGGCCCGCACCAGCGCGGGACCGCCGTCGTTGGACCCGTTGTCCACCACGATGGTGGGCGGGGCCGGCGTGCCCGCCTCCTGGAGCGAGCGCAGGCAGAGCAACAGGTCGTCGCGGGCGTTGTAACTCACCACCACCACGGCCATGCGCGGCATGCGGAATTCGTCGGGAGGCGTTGCGCGGTAAGCTAGCGGGCCACTGGGATCGGGAACAGGTGGACGCGGGGTCGCCGCTTGACAGCAGGGCAAGGAGACCGACAGCCTTGAGGCCACGCCGGGCGCGGTTCTTGCCGGTCTTGGCGGGACACTGTCCGCTCTCTTTTCCGCTCGACGAGCGTTCGAGGACGATCCATGGCGACTGAAGCTGTGCCCGTGACAGCGTCCGTCGGCGCCGTGCCAGGTCTGACGGCGGCAGCGGTGGCTGCCCAGACGGTCACGCGCTGGCCATTTAGCATCAGCATCGTCATCCCCGCCTACAACGAGGGCCGCACCATCGGGCGGGTGGTTGCGGCCGCGCGGCAACAGTGCCCACAGGCTGAAGTGCTGGTGGTGGACGATGCGTCGGCGGACGACACGGCGGCCCAGGCGTCCGCAGCGGGCGCGCGGGTCATCCGCCGGCCGTACAATGTCGGCAACGGTGCCGGCGTCAAGACCGGCGTCCGGGCCGCCGCGAACGAGGTCATCCTCATCATCGACGGCGACGGTCAGCACGATCCAGCCGATATTCCCCGGCTGCTGGCCCATATCGGCGCGCATGACCTGGTCATCGGTGAACGCGACCGCGCCGGTCAGCAGAACGTGCTGCGCTGGCTCGGAAACGGCGTGCTCAACCGGCTCGGCTCTTACCTGGTCGGGGTGGAGATGCGCGATCTCACCTCGGGCTTTCGCGCCATGCGCCGGGATGTGATCAGGGAGTTCCTGCACCTCTTGCCGAATCGGTTCTCCTGGCCCACCACCAGCGCCCTCGCCTTCGCGAAGGCAGGGTATCACGTCAAGTTCGAACCGGTGACGGTGCACAAGCGGGCAGCGGGAGAGAGCACGCAGCAGCTGCTGCGCAACGGGGTCAAGTTCATCCTGATCATCCTGCGGATTGCCACGCTGTTCAGCCCGCTGCGGATCTTCTTCCCGATCTTCGTGCTGCTGGAGCTGCTCGCGGTCGCTGCGTACGGATGGTCGGTTGCGGAGACGGGGGAGTGGCTGCACCTGCCGCCTTCCACGGTGATGTTCTTCCTGGGAGGCATCGTGCTGTTCCTGTTCGGCCTGATCTCCGAGCAGGTCGCCAGCCTCCGTATCCGGGGCCCCGAGCGTTGAGCTGCGACGTCCGCTCCCCATGAAGCCCTACGCACGCTGGCTCCTGCGTCTGATCGGGCCGGCGATCCTCGCGTACTTCCTTCTGACAACCGACCTCTCCCGGATCGCGCTCAACCTGACCCGAGTGCATTGGGCCCCGCTGCTGCTCTCGATCGCTCTGTATCCGCTGCTCACGGTGGTCAAGGCGTGGCGGTGGGCCCGTCTCATGCGCAGCCTCGGAATGGCACCGCCGCCGCTCGGCGTCACGATGCGGCTGTACATGATCGGGCTGTTCTTCGGTGGCGCGACGCCGGGCCAGGCAGGGGACTTCGCCAAGGCGTGGTACCTGCGAGATCGCGGCCAGCCTCTGGGGCCGGCCTTGTTCAGCATTCTGCTCGATCGCCTGTTCGATCTGATGATCATGGCACTGACCGGTCTACTGGGTCTCGTGCTGCTCCTGCGCTTCCTTCCCGCGGAACGGCGTGGCCTGGTCGAGATCGCGGTGGTCGCGGTGGCGCTCGGCGTTGCGCTCCTCGTGCCCCTTCTGATGGCGCGCCGGCCGCGGGAGTGGCTCATGCGGGCGGCGGCGCGTGCGCCCGGAGGGTTTGCCCCCTCCCTGGAACGCTGGCGCGGACAGCTCACCGCACTGGAGCTGCAGGCCGGAGTCACCGGCGCGGTTCTCGCCGCTACGATCGGGGCCGCCGCCCTGTCAATCGGGCGGGTGTGGCTGCTGTTCTCCGCATTGGCGATCACGATTCCCGCTCTCGCGCTGATTTCGTCAGTCGCGCTGATCTCCATCCTGCAGACGCTGCCGATCAGCTTTTCGGGAGTCGGCGTACGGGATGCCGTCCTGGTCGCCGTCCTTGGCGCCTACGGCTACCGCGCCGACGAGGCGCTCGCGCTCTCCGCCCTCTTCCTTCTCCTCAACCTCGAGAACATTGCGCTCGGCTTCCTCGTCTCGCTACGGCCCACCGTTGCACCGGAGGGCACCGCCCGTGAGAAGGCCTGACGTGCGGGTTCCGATCCTTTCGTACCATGACGTCTCGCCGAACCCGCACCCGGCGTTCCGGCGCTACTCGCTGACCGTACGGGAGTTCAGCCGACAGGTGCGGTGGCTTGCAGCCCGGGGGTATACGGCACTGGACATGGACGCGCTCGTGGCGGCACGCTCCGGAGGCGGCGCATTGCCGGCCAAGCCGGTCGTCATCACCTTCGACGACGGCTTCCAGAACTGCGTCGACCACGCCGTACCGATTCTCCAGGCGCACGGGTTCACGGCCGTGTTCTACCTGGTTACGGGGCTGATGGGATCGACCAGCCGGTGGATGGCGGACGCGGGCGTGAGTCTGCACCTCATGAGCTGGGCCACTGCCCGCCAACTCGCCGCCGCCGGGTTCCAGTGCGGCCTGCACACCGCGACGCATCCGCGCCTCACGTCGTTGGACGCGTCGCGCCGCTGTGCGGAGCTGGCGGACTCCCGGCGGCGGGCGGAGGAGGAGCTGGGCCGGGCGATGGTCCACTTTGCCTATCCTTACGGCGCGGTCGATCCCCCCGCGCGGGAGAGCGTCGCGGCCGCGGGGTACGTGACCGCAACCAGCACCCGACCGGGGCTCTGCGGCGACGCCGATGATGTGCTCGAGCTGCCGCGCATCACAATCCATGGCGAGGAGCCGCTCCCGATGTTCCTCTTGCGCCTGCGGACGGGAAGGGGCGTGCGGGAGACGCTGCGAGCGGTGCTCGGTCGCCCGGCGCAACCTCGCCGCTAGCGCACCAGATAGACCCCAACGTCTTCGTCGCCGTAATCGGCGATAAACGTCGCCACTGGCTCCCAGGACCCGCTCTGCTTCCGCCCGCCCGGACGCGCTCCAGTGGAACCGCTTTCGGTAGGGGCAGGTGATGTCCCCGCTCGCGACGGAGGGGTGCACGACACGCCGGCCCGCACGTCCATCAGCACCAGCGAGTCCCGCTGACCCACGGCGCACCCGAGCGCGAGCAGGGCCGCCTCCTCCGCGGGGTCCAAATGAACCCGGCGGCGGTTGAGCAGTACCCACCGCACGTCGTAGCGGCGCTGGGTCTCACGCCGATCCTCGTTTGACACGGCCGTGAAGAACCGATCCTGGGCGGCCCGACGCTCGGCGTGATCCGGGACCCAGTAGATCGGATGCCGCCACGCGATGACGCGTCCGCCAGTGACAGCCGGAACCGGGTAGCTCGTCGGGGAGTCGGCGAGAACGACCTCACCGGGTCGTACCGGCTCGAGGATCGCCCGCACCTCGCGCCACTCGGGCGGATCGTACTTCAGGAGCCGGGGGAGTGGCGGCCGCGCATAGGCAAACAGCCCGATCAGCACGGCCAGCGTGCCCGCGGGCACGAGCCAGCGCCGGCCGGCTGGACGCTGGAACTCCCAGGCCGCGAGTGCCGCGCCGAGCGCGATCTGCACGACGACGGCGATGGACGCGATCGTGCGTCCGAGGCCGTACGCACCGGTGATCGCGCCCGTCACGTAGATGACGGCGAGAAGCAGCGTCAGCAGCACCAGGGGGTCGCGCCGGTCCGCTCGGAGACGCCATAGCAGCACCGGAAGCGCGAGGACCACCGGCCACACCCTTGGAAGCACGGTCTGGTAGAACACCGAGCTCCAGGAGTGGAACTCCGGCGGCTGGTCGGTGAAGAGATCGAGAACAGGGAAGTAGGGCCACGCGAACGACGCCGCCACGCCGGCGGCCACCGCCCCCGTGAGCAGCGCAGCGTGGACGACCATGCCGGCGTGGAGCCGCGCCACGAATAGCGCCGCCAGCGCCGCGAAGAGCACAAGCGCGGTCGGAGGGTGGGTGATGAAGCAGAACGCGACCAGCAGCGCGATGCCCAGGTAGGGGCGCCGGCGGTCCTCGTTCAAGGCATCGAGCAGGAATGAAAGCGCCAGGAACATCGCCGCCGTCGCGAACGTGGATGGGTACGCCACATCGTAGCCCAGCATACCGATGTGGAGGAATCCGCTCCACATCCACGCGTCCTTGCCCCAGAAGAAGATGACGAGCAGGAGCGCGTAGGGGGCGGCTGCCTCGCCGTTCGGCAGGAGTCGCACGAGCAGGCGGCGGAACGCGAGCACCAGGAGAACAAGGTTGACGAGTCCGGCGAAGGCGAGGGCTGCGATCGCAGAGATGTGGGTGACCCGGGCCACTAGACCGACCGCCAGGAGATAGGGCGAGACATAGGCATGGGGCGCATCGACCTGGAGCAGCGGGTGCTGTGGGGCCGTCGGTCGCGCGGCCAGCTCACGAACGACGGCGGCATGCTCCCAGAAGTCACTCGAGAGGGCGCCACGCCAGAGGTAGGCCACGCAGAGGGCCAGCGCCCCCAGCGCGACGAGCACCAGCCGCATGCGATCCGACAACATTCGGTTCCGGTCAGGAGACATCATGGACCCTTGCCTCTATGGGGTCAGGCTGCGGCCGCGGTCGCGCCCGAGCCAGAAGCTCCCAGCCGAGGGCACCCCATCCGAACGCCAGAGGAACGAGCAGCATCCGCACCATCCACCACTTGTGGATCGTTGTATGGGTCTGAAAGGTCAGCGCCCAGGCCACGATGATCGCGACGCCGGCCGCAAAGCCGAGGAAGTCGTGCAGCGCGGCCGGACGTCGGGTGGTGACGGCCATCCAACCGGCAGCCAGCCACGAGAGGGCCGATGCCGCGTAGAGCGCCAGCGCCCCAGTCTGGCTGCCATAGGTGAGCACGTATCCCTGGGTGAGCACCGCGTAGAGCGCTTTCAGGCTCGACAGGAGCAACGGGTCGTCCGTGGAAGTCCACGTCTCCCCGAAGTGCCGCAGCGCGGCGCCGGGCGAGGGGTTCAGGTAGCGCTGCAGATACTGCGCGAAGGTGCTGGCCGCTTCCGGCCCCACGACAACCACCGCGAGGGTCTGTTTGACCGCGACGGTCAGCGCCGCGCCGGCACCGAACGCGAGGAGCGCCGCGAGCGCGAGCCGCCCGGCGCGGCGGGGCTCACCGTCGGCACCAGCCCGCAACCGTCCGATGACGTACACCAGGGGCACTAGAAGCCCGGCAGCTGTGGGCAGCAGCGCGGTGAGGAATTCGAGATACACCACAATCGCGCCGTAAACTGCGCAGAAGGGAATGAGCGTCTCGGGACGTGAGAGCCGGTGCCTCCAGTGCAGCAGGATCGCGAGGCCAAGGATCACGGCGATGTCGCCGCTGCCATGGGTGAGGGACGTCCCGAAGTAGCGCACGGACCAGAACAGCATGCCCGTAATCCCGACGCTCGCGGCCACCGCGAGGAGTCGGCGGTCGCGGGTGCCGGCCGCCGCGACTAAGACCAGCAGTGCGCCGTAGAGTGACAGCCGGAGCACCTGCCGCACCTGCCGTATCTCGAGCACCGACAGCAGCGCCGCCGTGATCGGGATGTACCCATGCCAGTAGCGCGTGTAGCGGTAGGTCAGGTAGGGCGTGGTGCCTGGGCCCCCGGTGACGAGTGCCCGGAGCGTGGCGCACCGGTCGGTTTCACCCCGGTTCAGGTTGTAGATGCGGGGCCCCATCGCGGCCGCCCATACCCGGGCGTCGCGGTTCGACACCATCTGCAGCACCGAGCAGTCGTGGTACTGGTTGAACCCGCGGTGGCCGTCCAGCCAGGGCCAGTCGTTCTCGATCAGCTCGCCGGCGGCGAACGCCCGCTCGATCTTGGCCGCGAGCGGCTCCCGGGGCAGTCGGGCCGCCCAGAGCGCCAGGAGCAGGAACACGCCATTCGCGAGCAGCACCGCCACGGACGCGGGCACCCAACGTCGGAGGGCGGTGCCCATCAGTAGCTGATCGCTTTGACTTTGGCCTGGTAGATCGACCGGCGCTGCTCTCCCGCGAGGAACCTGTCCGCCAGGAGAAAGCCCATCTCGATGGAGTTGTCCGAGTTGTTGTACTGAAAGACGCCCGTTCTCCCGAGCAGCGAGACGTTCTCGCTCTCGAGAAAGCGCACCACCGTGTCGAGCTTGATCTTGTAGTTGAGGTCGTAATAGGGGTATGCCTGACGGACCCGGAACACATGCGTGCCGATCACGTCGCTCCGGTACAGGTAGCCTACCCGCTCGGCATCATCAAGCACCCGGTTCGCCAGCGCGTCGTCCGGTGCCAGCCAGAGCTGGTCGCGATCGTCGTCGGCGAAGACGGTGAGATCGAAGCACACGGACGTCTTGCCCGGGGGGCACATCTCCGGGGACCAGTTGGAGAACTCCACCGCCCGGTTGAACACAATGTCGGGATCCGGGAAGTAGAGCCAGTGGTCATTCGACAGCTGTGCCCGCCCGAGGAACACGTACACGAAGATGATGTCCATGTACTTGAGCCCGGCGAGCGCCTGCTCGATCTCCGGGCTTCGCCGGTCCTGGAGGGCATAAAAGGCGTGAAGCGGAATCGTCGAAATGAGGTGACCGAAGCCGACGGTTTCGCGGACACCCATGCGGTCGAACGTCACCGTCCGCTGCTCCACCGACACGTGCACGATCGTCACCCCCGTCTCGATCGCGGCGCCGTGACGCGCGGCGGCACCAGCCAGCGCGTCAGGCAGCTCCTGGATGCCGCGCTGCGGGTAGTAGAACGGTCCGCCGTCGGGCGCGAGGCTGTCATCCTCGAGATCGTAGTTGCTGAAGTCGAGGGTGAGGAGCTTGCGGATCACGCGCTTCAGCAGCCGCTTGAGGTTCTCCCCCTGAAAGCGCTGCTCGGCCCAGTCGGCGGAGATCTCTGCCGGATCGCTGTGCCAGATCTTCGAGGTGTAGGGGCGGCACATGGTCTCGTAGAGCCGGCGGCCGTACAGGTGGACGAACCAGTCGCGGTACGAGACCAGCCGCGGGCGACGGAATTTCCTGGTCAGCAGATTCCATCCGAACGACAGCCCCGCCAGCAGGCTATCCGCAAGGGGCATGGCTCGGAAAAGATTCTGCAGCTCGAACGGATACTTGAGATACTTCCCGAACATGTAGATCCGGCTCTTCTTCACGTGCCGGGTCATCTCGAGCCCCGGGAGCGCCCGGATCTCCGCGAGGAGCTCGCGATTGTTGGTGTGGAACCGGTGGGCGCAGAAATCCAGGTAGAATCCCTGGTGGTACAGCGTTCGGGAGAGACCGCCCACTACGGTTTCCTTCTCCAGCACCAGAACGCTCCGCCCGTGCTCGCTTATGCGCTTGGCGAACCCGAGGGCGGAGACGCCACCGCCGAGCACGACGAAATCAAACCGGCGCATCGAGCTCTCGCTTGAACACCGCGCTGTACTCGGCGAGGCAGGTACGCCAATCACGCATGCGATTGAGGCCCCGCGCGTTCAGCTTGAGGTTCACCAGGCGCTCCGACAGGGGGCGTGGGGCGAAGTAGGCGTCCTTGTAGTAGTCCGACCCGACCTTGATCACCTTGACCGCACCCTCCATCCCCAGAAGACGCACGAACTCGACCGCCACATCGTACCGACTGCCGCCACCCTCACACACGTGATTGTAGACGCCGTGGTACGGCGTGCCTACCAGGAACCGCACCGAACGTGCGAAATCCACCGTGTAGGTCGGGGTGCCGAACTTGTCGTCCACGACATGGAGTGCGCGTGCGCCCGCGCGGAGCTGACGAAAGATCTTGTTGATGAACTTCTTGTCCTTGCGTGGGCCGCCCCCCATCATCCAGCCCGCCCGCAGGCAGAAGTGCCGGGGCACCATGGCCGCCACGACCTGCTCGCCGTGGTACTTTGCGCGGCCATAGTGACTGAGCGGGTTCGGCACGTCGAAGTCGTGGAACTCGTCCTTCTCACCCCCGAAGATGCCGGCGGTGCTGATGTACACCATGACGGCATCGTAGCGCCGCGCGAGCAGCGCAACGTTTTCGGCGCCGAGCGCGTTCGTGCGCCAGCAGTCGTCCTGATTCGTCTCGCAGTACTCCAGGTCGGTCAGCGCCGCCAGGTGAAGCACCATCGTGGGTCGCACCTCGTCGAAGGCACGCTCGCACGCTCCGAGGTCGCGGACGTCGAGCGACGAGAGCCACGGCTCGCTGGCCACTAGGTCGGTCGCAACCACGTGCCCCTGGGTGCTCACAAATGCCGGATACATCGCGTCGCCCAGCATCCCCCCGCAGCCGGTGATCAACACGCGAGCGTCGCTGGTCATGCAGGCTCCGGAGAGGTGCGGTTGCGGCCGGCCGACAGGCGCGCTTCTTCGACAGTCCGAACCAGACAAAAGTATGCAAGGAGCATGCTAGGCCAGAGCTGCAGGAGCAGACGGTTGATCGAGCGGATGTTGGTGCCGAGCCGTGGGGCCGGCGCTACGAGGAGGACGGCGGCGTAGCCCACCAGCATCAACCCGACCACCATCGCAGCCATTCGGGCCGCCCGGCGCTCAGCAGCGCCCGGGGCGACGCCCGCTGCGAGCACATAGCCCGCAAGCAGCACCGGAACGACGCCTTGCGCGCTGACTTCTAGTACCGCGCGGACGAAACCGCCGAGGATCTGCCGGTAGCGGTCCACCTCGAGCACGCGGGCGGCGATCTGGGCCAACCCCTGGTCCGCGAGCAGATCGTTCGGCGCGGCGATCCAGAACTTGAAGGCGACCACGAGGATTACGACGGGTGCAAGTCCGATGACCGCGGCGCGGGCATCCCTCGCCACGTCCGGGCGATCCATCCGCGTGAGGAAGTAGACGGCGATGACCACCGGGATGAAGAGCAGGCCTTCGTTCTTGGTCCATGCAGCGAGCCCAGCGGTGAGGCCCGCGAGGAGCAGGAGGCGTGGCCGGCACGTGGGCCACGCCTCTGCGAGGGTGAGCAGCGCTAGGGTGGCGAGGAAGAAGAAGCTCAACGGTATGTCTGCGTACTGTGAGGCGCCTTGCAGAACGAAGAACTTCGTGGTGACCAGCATCAGCGCAGCGAGCGCACCCTGGGTCGGTGAGCGGAGTGCTGAGACAGCGGCATAGAGCAGTCCGACGGTTGCGAAGGTGAAGAGGAACCCGACCGCTGCCGCACCACCGGCGCTCTCCCGGCCCTGATAGGTCCACACACGGGCCACGCTCGCCGGTATCAGCAGGGGGTAGTCGGGATGCGACCAGTCTGGCAGCGCCCCCAGCATCTCACGCCAGCCCTCGGCGCCGCGCACGATGGCGCGCGCATGCATGTTCCACGTCATCCACGCGTCCCAGCCGCCGTGTGGGTTCGCCGAAGCTTCGGCGACGAACGCGATGGCCGCTCCCACTGCGCACAACCCCAGCGCGATGCGCAGAACCACGCCGTAGGGCCCGGAATCCCCTACCAGTGTGGGCCCCGCCTTTGGCGAGCCCCGCCCACGAGCGGCGAAGGCGAATCCGGCGAGCACCGCCACAAACACAAACTCTGCTACGGGGTAGGATGCGGGAGAGCCGGTTGCCGACGACCACATGATGAACAGGCCGGAAGAGATGCCCAAGCCGAGACCCACAGCCAGCGATCCGG
>Ga0247829_10000881_pt1 | contig 12815 bp, 12 predicted proteins | sample 12C_Control_Day4_FD_207765 | JGI IMG/M metagenome (GOLD analysis project Ga0247829, IMG submission 207765) | Soil microbial communities from agricultural site in Penn Yan, New York, United States - 12C_Control_Day4 | ecosystem: Environmental > Terrestrial > Soil > Agricultural land | place... | reverse complement strand
CGACGCCAAGCATGACGAACGCGATCAGGAACATGAGGCCGCACGCCGCCACGAACGCGACGGCTCCGATCAGCCAGGCCCGCCAGCCCGTGACGACGGTGGTCTTGCCGTTTCTGGTTATGACGATCATGGGTCTCCTACATGCGCGGGTCGGCGTGTCGATACAAGCCGCTCGATGCCGCGCCCGCGATTCTGGGTAACGGCCGCTCACGTTGGTTCACGCAAGCGTGATGCGGCGGCGCACAATTGATATTGCAATGCACAATGAGTTGCCCATATAACGAGCACGCGCCGCCGAGGCGCCAGCCCCCGCAGCCCGCAACCGATGGATCGCACCGTGAACCAGCAATTCGGAAAGCAAGCCTTCGACCAGGCCGAGAAGCTCTTCAAGGACGCGCGCGTGCCGGAGAACCTGCAGGCTTTCGCGCAGCAGGGCGTTGCCGCCTCCAAGGATTTCTACGTGAAGACGGCCACCGCCGCCCAGGACGGCGCCAAGGTGATGACCGAGATCGCCGACACCGCCTGGGGCAGCACCAAGCTGCTCAACGACAAGATCGCGCAGAACCTGACGGCCAATGTCGAGGCGGCCTTCGCTGCGATGCAGGCCATGGCCACCGCCAAGTCGCTTCCCGAGATCGCCAAGCTGCAGAGCGAGTTCAGCCAGAGATTCGCGGCGCAGGCGGCCGAGCAGACGAAGGAGTTCTTCGATCTGTCGACGCGCGCAACGCAGCACCTGTTCGAGAAGGCCCAGGCCGCCGCCGCCAAGCCCTTCAAGGGTTGAGCGTCGGCGAGAGGGCCCAGGCGCTGCTTTTAATGCCGTCTGAATAGAGAGACCGCGGCGTCATCGTCGCGGTCTTGTTGGCATGTCCCGCGGACGCCGGCCTCAGGGGCCCCTGCAACCTGAAATAGAGGACATCGTGAGCCACGACCACACCAAGCCGGAGACCGATCGTCCGGTCGAGCCCAAGACGCGGCCGTGTCTCGTCTGCAAGACACCCTTCCTGAGCGAGTGGTCCGGCGAGCGCGTCTGCCGGCGCTGCAAGTCCGGCAAGACCTGGCGCGGCGGCGCGGTCGCCACGCAGCGGGGCCGCTGAGCGCGTCTGGTCAACCCGACGGCTCGGCCGAAGCCGCCTGCCGACCGCGCCGGCCAATTCCGCCCGCCAGGCATCGGTCCGAAAATCCGAGTTCAAACAATTGACCGGGCGCTTGCCGCAAGTGCTTGTTGCGGGGTGGCCGGACATGCGCGAATACTGTCCTGGACGATTGAGAAGTTCATTCGGAACCCAGCCGAGGAACCAACGCATGGATCGTCGTCGTTTCGTCGTAGGAACCGCCGCGACAGCGCTCGCGGCCGGAGCGGCATCGGCGCAGGAGGTTTTTCCCGCGCGTCCCGTCACCATCATCAACGCGTTTCCGCCCGGGGGGCTGAACGACATCGTGACGCGGCCGCTGGCTGCCGCCCTGGAGCCGATCCTCAAGCAGCCCGTGGTGATCGACACCAAGGCCGGGGCCGCCGGGCAGGTCGGCGCACAGGTCGCCGCCACCGCCAGGCCCGATGGCTACAGCCTGCTCTCCCACAACGTCGGCATCTCCGGCTACGCGGAGGTCGACAAGCTGTTCGGCCGTCCGGTCAAGGTCTCGCGCGCCGACTTCATCCCGCTCGCGCGCATCATCGCCGATCCCATCCTGTTCCTGGTCAACGACCAGCAGCCCTATAAGACGATGAAGGAGTTCGTCGAGGGTGCGAAGGCCAAGCCGGATACGCTCGTGTTCAGCTCGGGTGGTCTCTATGGAGCAAGCCATCTGCCGCTGGCGTACCTGGAGAGGGCCACCGGCCCGTTGAAGCTGCGGCATCTTCCCACCAGCGGCGGCGGCCCTGCCATCACCGCCATCCTCGGCAACAACGCCCAGGTCTCAGCGCAGTCGGTGGGGGCGACGCTGGCGCACGTCAAGGCCGGCAAGCTGCGCCCGCTGGCGAGCTTCGGCGGCAAGCGCTCGAAGGTTCTGCCCGATGTGCCGACGCTGAAGGAACTGGGCTACGACGTCGAATACTATCTGTGGGTCGGCATGTTCGCGCCCAAGGACACGCCGCCCGCGATCGTGGCCACGCTGCGCGAGGCCATCGGCAAGGCCGTGCAGTCCGAGAAGTTCACGGCCGCGCTCGCCAACGCCGGGCAGGAGCTCGCCTACCTCGACGGGCCCGACTTCCAGAAATTCTGGGACGTCGACGGCAAGCGCACCGACGAGGCCGTGATCGCCATCGGCCGGCAGTAGCTGGGAGATGGCGCCCGCCGCATGGTGATGGACGAGGCAGATGCAGGATCAAGCTCCAACGATTGGCTTCATCGGCCTCGGTGTGATGGGCGGGCCGATGTGTCGCAATGTCGTCAGGAAGCACCCCGCGCCGGTTCACGCCTTCGACCTGAACCCGGCGGCGCTGCGCGACCTGGCGGAGGCCGGTGCCCGGCCCACCCGCTCGATCGCGGACGTAGCGGCGGCTTGCGACATCGTCTTTCTGTCCCTGCCCGGCGGCAAGCAGGTCGAGGAAGTCTGTTTCGCCAAGGGCGGCCTCGCTGGCGCGGGCCGGCGCGGAATGATCGTGGTCGACCTCAGCACGACCAGCGTTGCCGAAGCACGCGCGTTCGGCACCCGGCTTGCAGCGGCGGGCATGGAGTTTGCGGACGCGCCGGTCGCCCGCACGCGCGAGGCCGCTGCGGCCGGCACGCTCAGCATCATGGTTGGCGCGGGTGCGGCGCTGTTCGCGCGGATCGAGCCGCTCCTGCGCTACATGGGCAGCGACGTCACTCATTGCGGCGCGATCGGCTGCGGGCAGGTGGTCAAGCTGATCAACAACACGCTGGTATTCGAGCATGTCGCCGCGCTGGCGGAGATGATGGTCGTTGGCGAGCGTGCGGGCGTTGCACCTGACGTCTTGTTGCAGGCGGTGTCGAAAGGATCGGGCGACAGCTTCGTGCTCCGCAATCACGGCATGAAGGCCATGCTGCCGCGCAAGTTCCCGGATAGGTCATTTCCGCCGGAGTACGTGCTGAAGGACCTGGGATACACGATCGAGTTGGCAAAAAGCTGCGGCGTGCAGCCGAGGCTGCCGGCGGCGGTCGAGGGATACTACCAGGCGGCGGTGGAGAAGGGGTTGGGCGGCCGCTATTTCCCGGCGATCATTCAACTGATCGAGAGAGAGTGACGTGCCGGCGCTGCCTTGAGTCGCCTGGATTGCCATTGAGTCGTTGCTCGGCTGCACAGACCTGTCTTGGGAGACGGCAATGGTCGCTCAATTGGTTCAGCCCACCCACATCGATCTATCGGACAATGCTACGTTCGCGCAGGGCTTTCCGCACGACCACTTCACTTGGGCGCGCGAGCATGCCCCCGTCTACTGGCATGAGCCGACGGCCGTGACGCCTGACGGGGAGGGGTTCTGGGTGATGAGCCGGCACGAGGACGCCATGGCCGTCATGCTGGATCCGGTCACGTTCTCCTCCGACAAGGGTGGCGGCCGCACGGCCGGCGGCACGGGCCTGCATGACGAATACCAGGCCGGCAAGTTCCTCAACTGGACTGATGATCCCCGTCACAAGAGGTTGCGCAGCCTTGTCAACAAGGGCTTCACCAACCGCGCCATCCATGAGCTGGAGACGGAGCTGCGCCGCCGCACCGTAGCTCTGATCGAGGCGCTGCCCGAGAAGGAGCCGTTCGATTTCGTCGCCCGCTTCTCCCGTGACTTGCCGTTGCAGGCCATCTGCCTGCTGCTCGGCGTGCCGCAGGAGGACCGCGCACAGCTCGCCGAGTGGGTCGATGCCGGCGTCGCCGCGCCGACGCCCGAACTCATTGCCAGGGAGTATGCGTGGCGACTGCGCGACTACGGCAGCCGCCTGATCGCCGAGAAGCGCAAGAACCCCGCCGACGACATCATGTCGACGATCATCATGGCGCGGCTCGAGCCGGGGGAGGATGGCAGCGAGGGCGGACCGCTCACGGACGAGGAGCTCCTCAATTTCTTCATGCTGCTGTTTCCTGCTGGAGCCGAGACGACGCGCAGCGCCATCGGCGGCGGCTTGCGCGCTCTGATGGATCATCCAGAGCAGCTCGAGAAGCTGCGCACGGCCGGCATCGCCGAGATGCGCACCGCCATCGACGAGATCGTGCGTTGGACCACGCCCTCGATCTACAAGCGCCGCACGGCCACGCGTGACGTGAGCTACAGGGGGCACCCCATCAAGGCCGGCGACAAGGTCACCTACTGGGACATGTCGGCCAATCGCGATGCGGCCGTGTTCGAAGAACCCTTCCGCTTCGATGTTGCCCGCTCTCCCAACCGCCACATCGGCTTCGGGTTCGGCGCCCATGTCTGCCTCGGAGCCAGCCTCGCGCGCATGGAAATACGGCTGGCCTTCTCCGAGCTTCTCGCGCGGATCGAGACCTTCACGCCCGAGGGACCGGTCGACTGGATGCCCAGCAACCGCCTGCTCGGCATCCGGCACATGCCGCTGAGCATCGCGTTTCGCAGCCCGGGGCGCACGGTTGCCCTCTCATGATCCCGGGCTGCAGCGCGAGTATGAAGTCCTCCATGAAGATCGCGTGGCCAGCGGAATGATCGAGATCGCATGACCAGACCGATCCAGATCCGCATGGGCGGGTATGGGCCCGCGACGACAGGCTTCTCGCGCGGGCTGAAGCTGATGGGGGAGCGGCTCGAGGCGGAGCTCGGCCCCCTGGTGGAGGTCAAGTACGTCTGGAACATTATGGATCTGGGCTATCGCGCCGAGGACATCCTGTGGCTGGTCGAGCATGGGCTGCTGACGCTGGGCTATCAGTCGTCGAGCTATCTGACGGATCGCGTGCCCGAGCTCGGCTTCGTGGATCTGCCGTTCCTGTTCTCCGACAATAGGCAGGCGCGCGCGGCGATGGACGGGGCGCTCGGTGACTTTCTCACGCAGCGCGTCGAGGAGCGCGTCGGCTATCGCATCCTCGGCTGGTTCGAGAACGGTTTCCGGCAGGTCTCCAATCGGCTGCGGCCCGTGCGCACGCCTGCGGACCTGGCCGGCATGCGCATCCGCGTGCTGCCGAGCGAGGTGCAGCGGCGGACGTTCGAATTGCTCGGTGCGGCGCCGATGCGCATGGACCTCACCGAGGCGATCGCGATGATCAAGGCCGGTACCATCGACGCGCAGGAGAACCCGTTCGCCAACACCCACACCTACGGCGTGCACAAGTTCCACCGCTTCCACAGCGTCACCAACCACTTCTACATCTCGCGGCCGATCTTCGTGCATCGGCCGACGTTCGATGGGTGGCCGACGGAGCTGCAGGAGGCGATGCGGCGGGCGGTTGCCGCCGCGGTCGCGATGCAGCGCGGGCTTGCCGTCGAGGAGGATCGGGCGGCGCGGCAGGCGATCCTGGCCGAGGGCTGCGAGATCCTCGACCTCGGCGAGGGTGGGCATGCGGCCTTCGTAGCAGCGGTTGCCCCGCTCCTCGACGAGGCCCGCGGGACCTACGGGCGAGCGATGTTCGATCTGCTGCCGCCGCGCTGAGTGCGGCCGGGACTCACTCGCGGTCCTTCCGAGCTAGCTCCTTGAGGCGGTAGAGCGCTTCGAGCGCGGCCTTGGGGGTCAGCTCGTCGGGGTTGAGGGCGGAGAGTGCTGCCTCGACGGGCGAGGGGCCGGAATTGGCTGCAACGTGCGACTTCGGGCGCGCGGCGGCGAACAGCGGCAGGTCGCCGAGCAGGGCCTCGCCGTCGGGCGCCTTGTCGGCTTTCTCGAGCAGCGCCAGCACCTCGCCGGCGCGGGCCGTCACGGGCTTGGGCAGGCCCGCGAGCTTGGCAACCTGGATGCCGTAGCTGCGATCGGCGGCGCCCGCCTTGACCTTGTGCAGGAACACGATCTCGTCCTTCCACTCGCGCACGTCCATGGTGACGTTGCCGATCTGCGGCAGGCGGCCCGCGAGCGCGGTCAGCTCGTGATAGTGGGTGGCAAACAGCGCCCGGCATTTCGAGACCTCGTGCAGGTACTCGACCACGGCCCAGGCGATCGATAGGCCGTCGAAGGTGGCGGTGCCGCGCCCAATTTCGTCGAGGATCACGAGCGAGCGGGGCGTGGCCTGATTGAGGATGGCCGCCGTCTCCACCATCTCGACCATGAACGTCGAGCGCCCGCGGGCGAGGTCGTCGGCGGCGCCGACGCGCGAGAACAGGCGATCGACGATGCCGATGTGGGCCGAGCGCGCCGGCACGAACGAGCCCATCTGCGCGAGCACGGTGATGAGCGCGTTCTGACGCAGGAACGTCGACTTGCCCGCCATGTTGGGTCCCGTGACGAGCCAGATGCGCGCCTCCGTCACCTCGTCGAAGCCGGCCTGGCGGGGCGGCGGCGCGACGGCCAGCACGCAGTCGTTGTCGATGAAGGCGCCGGCCTTGGCGGCGGCCAGCGCCTGCTCGACGACGGGATGGCGGCCGCCGCGGATCTCGAAGGTGTCGCTGTCGTCGAGCATGGGCCGGGAGTAGTTCTCCCGCGCCGCAAGCTCGGCGAGGCCCGCCTCGCAGTCGAGCTCGGCAAGCGCGGCGGCGAGCGCGCCGAGCGCCTGCTCCTCGGCGGCGATGGCCGCGGCAAGCTCGGCGAACACCTCCTGCTCGATGGCGAGCGCGAGCTCGGCTGAGGCGACGATGCGGCTCTCGGTCTCCATCAGTTCAGGTGAGGTGAAGCGCACGGCGCCGGCCATGGTCTGGCGGTGGCGGAACGTGGCGCTGAGCGGCTCGCTCAGCAGCGGTTTGGATGCGCCAGCCGGCACCTCGATGTAGTAGCCGAGGATGTTGTTGTGGCGGACCTTGAGGGACTTGACGCCGGTCTCCTCGACGTAGCGGGTCTCGAGCGCCGCCATCACCTTGCGGCTGTCGTCGCGAAGCGCGCGCGCCTCGTCGAGGTCGGCGCGGAAGCCGGAACGCACGAAGCCGCCGTCGCGCTTGAGGTGCGGCGGCGCATCGATCAGGGCGCGGGCGAGCAGGGGATGCAGTGCAGCCGAGCAGCCGGTGAGGCGCTCCGCGATCAGGGCCAGCGCGTCGGGGAGGCCGATGCCGCCGCCGGCACCTTGCAGCAGGCGGGCGCAGGCCTGCGCGGCTGCCAGTCCGTCGCGCACGGCGCCGAGATCGCGCGGCTCGCCTCGCTGCAGGGCAAGCCGCGAGATCGCGCGGGCGATGTCGGGCGCGGTCCGCAGCAGCGCCCGCGCATCCTCGCGCAGGGTCTCGTTCTCCTCGAGCGCGCCGACGGCATCGAGCCGCAGCGCGATTGTCCCGGGATCGCGCAGCGGGCTCGCCAGCCGCGCGGCAAGCTCGCGCGCACCGGGGCCGGTGACCGTGCGGTCGATGGCGGCGAGCAGGCTGCCCTGCCGCTCGCCGCCGAGCGAGCGCAGCAGCTCGAGGCTGGCGCGGCTCGGCGCATCGATGACGAGGCGGTTGGCGGGCCCGGTCTTGCGCGGCGGGCGCAGGCAGGGCCGCTTGCCGAGCTGCGTCAGCTCAACGTACTTGAGGAGCGCGCCGACGGCCGCAAGCTCGGGCTTGGAGAAGTCGGCGAAGGCAGCGAGGTCGGCAACGCCGAGCTGGGCCTTGAGGAGCCGCTCGCCCGCCAGGCTGTCGAAGGACGCGGCGGGCACCGGCGTCGGCGCGGCGCCGGCAATGCCGATCCACGACTTCAAGTGCTCGTCGGCGAGCAGCCGGTCGGCGGCGATCACCTCGCCAGGCGAGAGGCGCACGATCTCGCCGGGGAAGTCGCCCACCGGCACCTCGCCGACCTCGAACTCGCCGGTCGAGAGGTCGAGCGAGGCCAGCGCGATCATGGCGGATGCGCCGGCACCCGGTTTCGGGCCTGCGAAAATGGCAGTCAGATAGTTGCGCGCTTTCGCATCGAGCAGGCTGTCCTCGGTCAGTGTGCCGGGCGTGACGAGGCGCACGACGTCGCGGCGCACGACCGCCTTTGAGCCCCGCTTCCTGGCTTCCGCCGGGTCCTCGAGCTGCTCGCACACGGCGACGCGGAAGCCCTGGCGGATCAGGCGCTGCAGGTACTCGTCCGCGCGATGGATCGGCACCCCGCACATGGGGATGTCCTCGCCCAGGTGCTTGCCGCGCTTGGTGAGCACGATGCCGAGTGCCTCGGCGGCGGCGACGGCGTCGGCGAAGAACAGCTCGTAGAAATCGCCCATGCGGTAGAACAGCATGCAGTCGGGATTGGCGGCCTTGATCTCCAGGAACTGCGCCATCGACGGCGTGACGCCGGCGGGCGGGCCGGCATTGGCAGCCTTCTGCGAGGCTGCCTCCATCGCTGTGGGAGCGCGTTCGTCGGGCACGGACGCGGACGCGTCGGATGGCTCGGTGCCGCCCCCGTGCCCCCTGCGCCTGTTGCTGCCGCGCGCCACCTGGTTCCCCTCGCTGCTGCCGGGGTAGGCATAGCGGTTCCCCGGCCGGGAGGAAACCTGGGTCGACCTGGCCCGACGCGGCCGCCGAGCGGGTTTCCACTTTGCGCCGCGCCGGTGTAGTGAAGCGGCGATGCTGCATCCATTCACCGAGGCGTTCCGGCGCCAGGTCGCGGCCCGCTGCGCCGCGCTGCCACGGCTGGCGATGGACGCGACCGCGCTCGGGCTGAAGCCGGCCGCGGTCGCCATCACGCTGGTGGAGGCCGAAGCGCCAGCGGGCAGCGCCGCGTTCCTGCTCACCGAGCGCGCCGCCGGCTTGCGCGCGCACAGCGGCCAGTGGGCGCTGCCGGGCGGGCGCTGCGACGGGGCGGAGTCGGTGGTCACCGCCGCGCTGCGCGAGCTCGAGGAGGAGGTGGGCGTGCGGCTCGGGGAGGCGGCGGCGCTGGGTCTCCTCGACGACTACCCGACGCGCTCGGGCTATCTCGTGACCCCGGTCGTGCTGTGGGCGGGCGAGGGCGTGGTGCTGCGCCCCAACCCGGACGAGGTTGCCGCCGTCTACCGCGTCGCGCTCGCCGACATCGCGCGGGAGGACGCCGTCGACTTCGTCTCGATCCCCGAGAGCGACCGGCGCGTGGTGCGCGTCTATATCGAGGGCAGCCGCGTGCATGCTCCGACGGCGGCCTTCCTCTACCAGTTCCGCGAGCTCCTGGCCGGCCGCATCACCCGCGTCGCCGACCTGGAGCAGCCGGTGTTTGCGTGGCGGTGATTTGCAGGATGCGAGCGACCGCGATTGACAGCCCGAGTCTCTGCCGTACGATGACAATCGGCCAAGCGAGAACACGCGAGATGGATAAGACCTACACGATTGTGCTGCGCCCCGAGCCTGAGGGCGGCTTCACGGTGCGGGTGCCGGCGTTGCCCGAGGTCGTCACTTACGGTGAGGATCGGGACGAAGCCCTCGCAATGGCCAAGGACGCAATCGAGCTTTGCCTGCTCAGTCGAGCCGAACGCGGCGAGGAGATCCCAGAGAGCGATCCCGGCAGCGGAGGCGTCGTCGTCAGTTCCGTGAGCGTGTCCGTGGCGGCATGAATGGCTGGGCGGCTGCCCTCGTTGAAGGCGCGTGAGGTCATCCGCGCCTTGGAGCGCGCCGGGTTTATCATCGTTCGCTCCAGCGGCAGCCATCACCGATTGGTGCACAAGACTGATCCGACCCGACAGACGACCGTGCCGGTTCACAAGGGCAAGGACCTTTCGCGCGGCACTCTGCGCTCCATCATCGATCAAGCAGGCTTCACGGTCGATGAGTTCATCGCCCTGCTTTGATGCGCTGCACTGACGGCTTGGCAGGCCGGCCCCAACCACCAGTTGTGCGCATCCCGCCAGGGCCGTATCGTATCCCGTTCACCACACGAGCGGGGGAAGCCGTACCAACGATGGCCATCAAGTTTGCTGCCGCGCACTTCACCGAGCAGGAAGCGCTGCAGTTCCACAGCCAGGGCAAGCCCGGCAAGCTCGAGATCACGCCGACCAAGCCGCTCACCACCCAGCGCGATCTGTCGCTCGCCTACTCGCCGGGCGTGGCCGTGCCCGTGCTCGCCATCGCGCGCGACCCCCACCTCGCCTACGACTACACCAACAAGGGCAACATGGTGGCCGTGGTCTCCAACGGCACGGCGATCCTGGGGCTCGGCAACTTGGGCGCCATGGCGGCCAAGCCGGTGATGGAGGGCAAGGGCGCGCTGTTCAAGCGCTTCGCCGACATCGACGCCATCGACATCCTGGTCGACACGCCCGACCCCGAGGCCGTCATCAACTGCGTGCGCTACCTGGGCCCGAGCTTCGGCGGCATCAACCTCGAGGACATCAAGGCGCCGGACTGCTTCATCATCGAGGAGAAGCTGAAAGAGCTGCTCGACATCCCTGTCTTCCACGACGACCAGCATGGCACGGCCATCATCGCCGCTGCGGGGCTGCTGAATGCGCTGCAGCTCACGGGGCGCGACATCGCCAAGTTCAAGCTGGTGGTCAACGGCGCGGGCGCGGCGAGCATCGCCTGCATGGATCTACTGGTGGCGATGGGCATGCCCAGGAGCAACATGCTGCTGTGCGACACCAAGGGCGTCATCTACCGCGGGCGCAAGGAGGGCATGAACCAGTGGAAGTCGGCCTTCGCCATCGAGACCAAGGCACGCACACTGGCCGAGGCGCTGAAGGGGGCGGACGCCTTCTTCGGCCTGTCGGCCGCCGGCACGGTGACCAAGGAGATGGTCAAGTCGATGGCGGACAAGCCGATCATCTTCGCCATGGCCAATCCCGATCCCGAGATCACGCCCGAGGACGTGGCTGAGGTGCGCTCCGACGCCATCGTCGCCACCGGACGCTCCGACTACCCCAACCAGATCAACAACGTGCTGGGCTTTCCCTTCATCTTCCGCGGCGCGCTCGACGTGCGGGCCTCCACCATCAACGAGGCCATGAAAATCGCGGCCGCCAAGGCGCTGGCCGAGCTCGCCCGCGCCGACGTGCCTGACCAGGTGGCAGCGGCGTTCCTCGGCCGGCGCGTGACCTATGGGCCCGACTACATCATCCCCGCGCCCTTCGATCCGCGCCTCATCAGCTGCGTGCCGCCGGCAGTCGCCAAGGCGGCGATGGATACGGGCGTGGCGCGCCGGCCGATCGTCGACATGGAGGGCTACGTCGCCCAGCTCTCGGGCCGGCTCGATCCGGTCGCGGGCTGGCTGCACTCGATCTTCACCCAAGTGCGCAACGCGCCCAAGCGCATCATCTTCGCGGAAGGGGAGCAGCCGCAGATCGCGCGCGCCGCCAACGCCTTCCACAACGCCGGCCTCGGCCGGCCGATCCTGATCGGCCGACATGCCCCGATCCGCGAGGCGTTCGCCGCCGCCGGCATCCCCAAGACCGACATGATCGAGATGCACGATACCAATCTCGCGGAGCGGCGCCACGAGTATGCCGAGTTCCTGTACGGGCGCCTGCAGAGGAAGGGCTACCTGCTGCGCGACTGCCAGCGCCTCGTCAACAACGACCGCAACGTATTCGCCGCCTGCATGGTGGCGCTCGGCCACGCCGACGGCATGGTGACGGGCGTCACGCGCAATTGGAACACGGCCTACGAGGATGTGCGCAAGGTGCTCGATGCCAGGCCGCGCCGGCGCGCGATCGGCGTGTCGATCGCGCTGAGCCGCGGGCGCGCGGTGCTGGTTGCGGACTCCGCCGTGCACGACATGCCGGGCGCCGAGCAGCTCGCCGATATCGCCGAGGAGGCTGCGGCCGTGGCGCGACGGCTCGGCATGGACCCGCGCGTTGCCTTCCTTGCCTACTCCACCTTCGGCCAGCCGCGCGGCGAGCGCTCGGACCGCGTGCGCGAGGCCGTTTCCCTCCTCGACCGCCGCCAGGTCGACTTCGAGTACGACGGCGACATGGCGGCCGACGTGGCGCTCAACCGCGAGGCCATGAAGCAGTACCCCTTCTGCCGCCTGTCCGACACCGCCAACGTGCTGGTGATGCCGGCGTTCCACTCGGCCGCGATCTCGACCAAGATGCTGAAGGAGCTGGGCGGCGCCACGCTGATCGGACCGATGCTGGTCGGCCTCACGCACTCGGTGCAGATCTGCCCGCTCGGCGCCAAGGACAGCGACGTCGTCAACATGGCGGCGCTCGCGGCCTACGACGTCAACGGTTAGTCCACCGCAGCGGACGCCGCTCCTCTCCTTCGCGGACGGGCTTCTCCAGCAGTCAGTGTGGCGTCTCGGTACCGCCACCAAGCCGGCCTCGCAGATGCAACCCGAACCGGTTGAATCAGCAACCAAGGAATGCTAAATGGGTCTATTGCGCTATTTCAGGAGCAATGAAGATGCTGGATAAGATTTCTGTCGTTACCACTGCCATAAATGAACAGGTAAAGGAAGACGGGCGACGTCTTGAGCCCTTCAAGACCATGGCCGAGCTTCGATACAACGAGAGCGCGCTCCGCACTTGTCTCGAAAGGGTCCACGAGCGGTTGGCTTCCGGCGAGCATGCGAAGGAGCCCGGCGAGTCGAGAGGAAAGCCATACTATTTCCACTTCGACAGGAGAGAGTTTCCGGCAAAGCACTTGAGTACTCCTCTAGCAGGCCTCTACGCGGCGGTGGACGAGAAGACTACCGACAAGGTCGCATGACATGCCGATGCGTGCCACGCGCGCTGCTTTGCTCTTCCTCGTGCCGGGCCTTGCACTGATCCCGGCAGCCGGAAGGGCCGAGTCGACGTTTCCACAAGAGAAGGTCTGCACGGCAAACGGTGTCGAGCGAATAATACACAAAGATGCCCTGGCGGAGCATCTTGTGAAGACATTTCCGATAAATTTAACCGCTCTGCCAGATACCGGACAGGTTTATAAG
>Ga0247829_10000879_pt1 | contig 12822 bp, 12 predicted proteins | sample 12C_Control_Day4_FD_207765 | JGI IMG/M metagenome (GOLD analysis project Ga0247829, IMG submission 207765) | Soil microbial communities from agricultural site in Penn Yan, New York, United States - 12C_Control_Day4 | ecosystem: Environmental > Terrestrial > Soil > Agricultural land | place... | reverse complement strand
GGCCCGTGAGGAGGAGTACCGCCGAATTGGCCGCGAGCATCCGCCACTTGAACCGCTCGATTCCCGCGATTGATGCATTGCCTGCCATCGCGGCTGCTTCACGGTCGTAGGCAATCCATTCGTTCGACACGCGGCTGAGACGAACACCGAGGTCAGCGAACGCCTGGTTGAAAAGACCCACTGCCTCGTCGTGGCGACCCTCATCTGCGAGCGTCATGATCTGCCTCGCACTGGCCATCCACTCCCGGCTGAGCGCCTGATACTCACCAAGCAGCCGCCGGTCCGTGTCGTCGAAAATGAGGTGGTCAGCGTACTCGCGGAGAAAGCCGTCCACCTGCTTCCCGTCTTCGGCGAACGCCGCGCGAGCCGCATCGCGCTGGCCATCCGTCGTCGCCAGCACCAGGCTGCGCAGATTCACGCGCAGTTCGGAAAAGCTCCGGGACAGGTTCCCAACCGTGGCGAGCGCGACGACGCGTGAGTCGCTCAAGAACCGGCTGCTCTCTTCGATTTTGCCGAGTTGCAGGCGGGTGTAGATGCCAAGGCCCGCCAACGCCAGGAGCGGAACGGTGAGCAGGATGATCAGCCGTCTGGCAATCGTCATGGTTGGTTGCGGGGCCAGCGTCTGCACATCGGGTTCCAAGGGCAATAAACTCGTGTTCCTGAAGGATTTGACAGCAGGACGGCATTCGGCTGCTCAATCCGCAGCCAGGTGATCAGCATGAAGTTCAGTGGCACTCCGGCCATCCGGAGGACTTACGTTGCTACGGAGATTCGGGCGACCACCTCTGGACCTCGCGGCAAAAGATCCGAGATCGCGGAGACATCCGCTGGCGTACTTCAAGGGAACGGTTTTCGGCCCCTCACACGTGACCACCTCTGGACTTCCGAGCCTCTCGGGCAGCATCATCACGCCTGGCGACGCGATGCAAACGACGAATCGTGAAATGACGCTCGCCGAGGTAGGCCGGCGTCTGGACCAGCGAGGATGGGTCCTGGGCACGAGCGGCAACTTCAGCGCCGTGCTGGAGCGGGAACCGCTGCGGCTGGCGATCACCCCGAGCGGCGCCGCAAAAGGCGACCTCGCGGAACAGGACCTCCTCGAAATCGACGAGCGCTGCGTCGTCGTCAACGGACGCGCGGGGAGGCCCTCGGCGGAGGCGAGGCTGCACGTCGAGATCGTGCGCGGGCGCGGCGCCGCCGCCGTGCTTCACACGCACTCGGTGTGGAGTACGGTTTTGTCGGACCGCTACTCCGCTGACGCCGGGCTGGCGATCGAGGGCTACGAGATGCTCAAGGGACTCGAAGGCGTGGCCACGCATGCGCACCGCGAGTGGATCCCGATCGTCGAGAACGATCAGAACATGGAGCGGCTCGCGCTGGTAGTGAGAACCACCCTGTCGAGCCACCCTGCCTGTCACGCCTTCCTCCTCCGCCGCCACGGGTTGTACACTTGGGGCAATACGCTGCCTCAGGCCCTTCGCCATATCGAAATCGTCGAGTTCCTCCTCGAGGCGATGGGCAGAACAGGACGCTGGCATGGCGAGCATCAAGATACCCGCTGAAAACACCACGCTCACCGATCAAGGGGCTGTCACTGCGTTTCTGGCGCAGCGGGGGATCGACTACGAGCGTTGGCATCCCGCTCACCCGATCGCGGCGGATGCGCCACCGGAGGCGGTCCTTTCCGCCTACGCGCGAGAAATCGAGTCGCTCAAGTCCCGCGGCGGCTACATGACCGCCGATGTGATCGACGTGAAGCCCGAGATGCCGAACCTCGACGTGATGCTGGCGAAATTCAATCGCGAGCACTGGCACGATGAAGACGAGGTACGTTTCATCATCGAAGGGCGCGGACTGTTCCACGTTCACGTGCCGAACGAACCCGTGTTCGCGATCGAAGTCGAAGCTGGTGATCTGATCCGGGTACCGCGCGGAACCCATCACTGGTTCGATCTCTGCGCGGAGCGGCGGATCCGGGCGATCCGGCTGTTTCAGGACACGTCGGGCTGGACGCCACACTATACCGAGAGCGGCGTCGATCAGGGATTTCAGCCCCTCTGCTTCGGTCCATCCTATGTGGCGACCGGCGCCAGGCGGGGCTGAAGGATCGATACGAACCTCCGTGCGATTCTGCTCGACGTCGAAGGCACGACCACGCCGATCGATTTCGTGTATGGCAGGTTGTTCCCCTACGCGCGCAACCATCTTCAGACATATCTCGATGCGAACGGCCGGTCGGCGGAGTTCGACCGATTCGCGTCGCTGATGGATCAGGACAGCAAGGATCCGGAGCTGAAGAAGCTGCAGGGACACATGTGGGAAGAGGGTTACAGGTCGGGCGAGCTCGCCGGTGAGGTGTTCGAGGATGTGCCGCGAGCGCTGAAACGCTGGCGGGAGCAACGGATCGATACGGGGGTGTTCTCGTCGGGAAGCGTGCTCGCTCAGAAGCTGCTGTTTCGACATTCGACGGCCGGCGACCTCACCTCTTTTCTCAAGTGGCATTTCGACACTTCAGTGGGTGTGAAAACGGACGCGCGCAGCTACGCAAAGATCGCGGCACTCATGGAGACGCCGCCGCCCAGCGTCACATTCATTTCCGACGTCGTTCGAGAGCTGGATGCCGCGCGTGCCGCGGGAATGCGCACGGCGTTGTCACTCAGGCCCGGGAACCCTGCGCAGCCGGAGAATCATGGGCATCCGCTCATCCGCAGTTTCGACGAGTGGTGTTAGCGGTTCGCCTCGACGGCGATGCTCCGGCTCACCTGTCCCACGACCTCCGCGCCGCGACGCACGACAGCCGAGACGATCCAGGTGCCCGGACTGAGGGCTTCAGCGGGGATATCGAAGGTGGCGAGGCGCCGGCGATCGAGATTCGTTCGCTTGACCTCTGACTTGATCGGCGGCGCTGGTGCGGATGATCCGGCGCGGCGAAGCTCGATCATGACGGTAAGGTTGTCCATCTGCGCCGGGTCCGCGCTGTAGAACTCGAGCACGCCGCTGATCGGTGCCGCAGCCGGCACGCGCGTCGCCGGGGTGAAGCTCTCACCAGTGCGCCCGAGAATGAGATCGCTGAATTGCAGCGCACCCGCGGCGCGAAGGCCGACGAGAATGGGGATTTCCAGCGAACCCGGCCGCCCCGCGGCGTCCACGACGGCGGCACGCAGGCGGTAACGCCCCGGCGCGAGCTGGACGCCCACGGCGGTCGATGATGCTCCGTTCGCGAGTCGCGCGGCGGTCTCGAACACCGGGGCGGAATCGCGGATGGTGAGGGCGTACGCGGCTGTGCCATCAGAGGGAACGCCGGCCGCAAGTTCCAGCGCGACGATCACCTTCAACGTGGCAGGCTCTTCCCCACGCGTCATGTAAGTCGAGACGACGAGCGGTACTTCTGCGAATTCGATCGGCTGCCCCAGGACCTCCGCCGGATTGAGCGTGGTGACTCGTTCCTTCGATACGACGAGCTCTTTTCGGGCGCGCACCGTGGCTCCGGCGCGCTTGACGTCGACGCTCAGCCGGTGCTTCCGTCCATCGGCATCGGACGGCGAGCTCTCGATGCCGAGCTGATAGGAGTGCACGACCTCATTGCGGATGCGATCGAACACACCGGTCGCGCGGGCGATGCCGTAATACATTTCTGCGTCGGTCGCGCCGGCGATCGCGGAGAGCCCTTCGGTGAGATCCGCGCGGGATGGTCCGCCATTGACGCCGCGATGGCTGGCATCCATTTCGGGCTGCTCCACCTGAACGATCGTCATGGAGACACCGGAGGTTTCAGCGGCGCGCTGCAGATCGTTGAAGAACCCGACGCTGTCGCTGGCGCGCTGAAGTCCGGCGGAGAGCAGTACGACGCTCCGTGGCGCCTCGATCCGTTCGAGCCTCTTGAACAGCGCGGTCAAAGACGGCAGCAGCGATTGCGTGCGCCTCGCCGCTTCCAGCAGCAGCGGCATCGCCATGTCGTTGAGCTCCCTGGGACAGTTCGCGTCTGTCGGCCGGCACTCGCGATCGATCACCTGCGCTATGACGCGTTGATCGCGAAAGCGGAACGCCTCGGCTTCGCGCACCGAGAGCCTGTATCTCGAGGATGCAGGCGGCGACGCCCAGCCGCGCAAGGTTCCGACGGCGTCACGAACTTTCACATGCTCGCGGGTCACCTCGACGCCGCGGCCCGGGAGTACGAAGAGGCCAACGCCGTCCGCAGGGCCGAGGCGCTCCACGAATGCGGCGGCGGTTTCGAACAGCGGCTTCTCGTAGCCCGGCGTGATGCTCTCGAGGTCGGCGACGATGACCAGTACACGTCCCGGAGAAACCGAGTTATTCGTTGCGACAGAAACCGGCGCGTCGGAAGGGGCCGCAACCGGTCCTTCGGGCGGTCCGAAGAACCGTGCCGCCACAACGCGGCGAGGCGCCCCGTCGATCCTGACCGTGACATCATCGACGCCGAGATCACGTACTGGCCGGCCGACGGCGTCGAGAACGCTCACGTCCAGTCGAATAATATCGACGCGACCCCGGAACGTGGGTTGCTGCAGCAGAACACCGACGGCCGCGGCGATGATGAGGGCACGCATCAGTCGATTGTCACGGGATCGGCAATCAACCTTCCGAGATCGTTTTCCGCCTCGAGTATCGACGCGGGAACGGTAGCCAGGCGATAAACGCCTGACGACAGCATGGTGGCGTATCCCTCTGTGACGAGTGCCCGGTTCCCCAGGCCAGCATCGGGACGCGATAGTCCGGTCACGCGCGCCAGTTCGCCGCGGACGGTCATTCCGGCGCCGGCGAGGAAGCAACGCGCGATTTCGCGCAGGGCCGTCTCGCGCCTCGTCCGTCGGCGCAGCTCGTTCGGGAAGCGCCCCACAGCCAGCGTCCAGATATACGTGAACTTCGGCTGGTAGTAGACCTCGCTCGGGATCACGAGCATCGCCGCCTGCAGTTCGTCCAGCGCTTTGTTGAACGACGCACGATCCTTGATGCCAGCGTCCTCGCGCAGGTCCGACGTGCTCATCTCCCACTCTTTGCGGAGCACGTGAAGAATCGCGCGGGCGCGCTTGCTCAGGACGAGGGTCTCATCCGCCCGCCGAACACCGAAGGCCGCATGGAAGTGCGGAATCATCCGCGGCGCCAGGAACATCGCCTTGCCGCGTGGGAGCTTCGCATAGTACACGCGGCCGCGACGCACGAGTTCGTCCTTGAGCAGCCAGGTTTGTGAGGCTTCCGGATCCTTCTGCACGTGGCGCGGCATCACCGCGTCGCGACGGCCGCATACGGCAACGTAGAGCGACGGGCCGGGACGACGCGAGTCGGTCAGACAGGCGGCAAACCCGACCTCGTTGATGAAACGCTCGGCGTCGGCAGCGGTATCGACCTGCCGCGTGGCCTCGCGATGCCAGCGCTCATCGCGATACTCCTCGAACTCGCCGGGCACGTCGGCGCCTGGTTTCGTGCGCATGCGGAATCTGCAAAAGAGTCGAACGCGCTGATTATCACTTGCGCACCTGCCCGCTGGCTATCGCGCTCCCACGAGTCGCCCGCCATTCGCGGGAACGGACGCACCAGCATCGAGGCACTCGCAGAATTCGCGATCTCCAGCCAGTTGATGTTGCCGACGCCGATCGCGCTTTCGGCGTCCACGACGAGGCTGAGCGTCTGCTGCCCCGCCGGCAGCGTGATGCTGGCAGAAATTGTCGTCCACGCCTGCCACCCGCCGGTATCCGAGATGGTGATCGCGCCAGTGCGATCGACGCCATTGCTCTCGATGTGGATACGCCCGCCCGGGCCTGCACAGGCGACGCGGGCGCGCAGCGTGTAGGTGGCAGCCGCCGATACGTTCACCGAGAAGTTCAGCCACTCACCGGTACGAACCCAGCCGATATTGTAGCCGCCGCCGATGTCGGCCGTCGCTTCGATATCCACGTCAGACTGCCGGTACGCGCCGCCGCGGTTCCCGGCGGAGGTGTCGTAGTACGCGACACCGCCAGCGCCGTTGTCGAACTGCTCCACCTCGATGCGGCCAGGAAGCGGAATCGGAGTGCCACTGAAGGGCGTAGACCCGCTGGCCGCAGCTACCACCTCGAACCAGTTGACGTTGCCGAACACGCCGGCGGTCTCAGCATCCACAACGAACCGGAGAACCTGCGGCCCCGCGTTCAGCGTCATCGTCGCGCTGATCGTCGTCCACATCTGCCAGCCGCCGGTATCCTGAATCGTGATCGCGCCGGTTCGGTCGACGCGGTCGCTTTCGATGTGGAAACGTCCTCCCGTCCCCAGGGAGGCGACTCGAATGCGGACGGTGTAGCTGCCCGCACTTGCGACGGTGACGGAATATTGCATCCATTCGCCAGCCCGTATGCGCGCGACGTCATAGCCCCCGCCGGTATCAGCCGTCGGTTCGAGGTCGACGTCTGTGTCTCGATACACAGCACCTCGATTGCCGGCGGTCGTGTCGAAATACGCGGCGTTGGCGGCGCCGTTGTCGAAGTTCTCCGACTCTACACGTCCGGGAAGTGCCACGGGTGTTCCGGTAAATGGTGTGGACCCAGGCGGCGTGGTCGTGTTGGCAACCGTAACGACAATCGAAGAGGACGCGGTGTTGCCGGCGGCATCGTACGCCGTTGCGGAGAGCGTATGCGTGCCGTTCGACGCGGCGGCGGTATTCCAGCTCACCGAGAATGGTGCGACGTTGTCGTCGCTGCCGAGTGCAGCGCCGTCAACGGTGAAACGGACGCCGGTCACGCCGACGTTGTCCGATGCCGTCGCAGCGATCGTGACGATACCTGAGAGCGATGCGCCGGACACAGGCGCGGTCAGCGATACGACAGGTGGGGTGGCATCCGGTGGCGGAGGCGGCGGCGGTTCCCCACCGCCGGGAGGTTCCTGGTCGGCTGTGTACGGAGTTGCGCGCCGCTGCTTGTTCGCCGTGTCGCGCCAGTCGCCGCTCCAGTCTTCGCGGAAGCGCCGACTCAGGTCGATGGTCGCCACGGCGGCGCCAGCCTGCGCAGGATTGTCGGCGGTATCGAGTACATTGCCGAGCGGGTCGACGACCTCGCTCAAGTAGTCGTACCCGGATGCGACTACGTACACCGATTGCTCGATGGCGCGCGCGTGAACGACATCGGGCTTTCCGCCCCAGATCGGCACGAGCAGCATCTCGGCGCCTCTGATCGCCGCCTCCCGCGCGGGCTCTGGAAATGCGGTGTCCTGACAGATCAGCAGCGCCACCCGCCCGAAATCCGCGGTGAAAACCGGGACCGAGTCACCTGGCGTCACACCCGACGACACTTCCGACAGCGGCAGCTGGACTTTTCGATATTTTGCCGCGATGTTCCCGCCGCGATCGATCAGCACGGCGGTGTTATAGAGGAACCGGTCCTGGCGTTCGAGAATGCCGAAGACGACGTTGACGTTGTAGGTGCGGGCGACGCCGGCCATCACGTCGGTGCTCGGGCCGGGCACGGTCTCCGCTTTCGCGTCGAAGCTGCCGGGCGCACCGATGACGTTCAGCATCTCGCCGAAGACCATCACGTCAGGGCGGTTGGCGCCGGCGACCTCCTCCCCGTATCGCGCCGCACGCTGAACCGAATCGAGTCCGCTGCTCGTTCCCGAGGGACGGTAATAGATGGCGGCCACCTTCACGGACCGCGGCGTTGGCGCGGTCGAGGGCATGAAGCTCAGCGCGTCGAAACGAACGCGTCCGGAGGCCGACCACTGCAGCCCGAGCTCGACATCCACCGCCGTCGTGCCTGCCGGCGATTGAATGATGCGATCGAAAGACAACGTACCGTCCGATTGCGTGCGGTAATCCCAGACGTAGTCCGGCGCGACCTCGTCGCCGAAGGCACCGCGCCAGCGCAGCAGGATGGTAATCGATTCACGCGGATCGGCAATGCCCGCCGGCAAAGCTCTCGCCCTGAACCGATAATAACGGCTGCCAGTCAATCCCTGGATCCGCGTCCTCCAGCCGCCATACACATTTGGTGCGCCATTGCCGAGAATGTCGAGCGTGTAGCTCGATCCTCCGGCGGAGGCGAGTAGTCCAGGCGCCGATTCGGCGCGGGGCCAGAAACCCGACCAGCCGCTCGAATTCGGCGGCATCAACTCTTGAGCGTCGAGGCTGGCGGCCGGCAGCCATGCGAGAAGCGCGAGCAACAGAACGCGTCGTGCGCTGTCCGTGGTGAACGACCGCACAGTGACGGACGCCAGACAGGCGTAACAGGCGACAGACGCGCGAACGAAGAGCATGCACGCGAAGTATGCAAGAGAAGGCGCAGCGCGCAGGCGTCGGGCGCGTGTGGAGTTTCTACTGCCAGCGAAACAATCGAAGGGCCGCGCCGAAGCTCGCCACGGTCCAGGTGAGTAAAATTCCCCACTGCTTCATCACGCCGGCGAACCCGGTCCCATCGATCATCACGCCTCGCAGGGCCTCGTTCAAGGCTGTCAGCGGCAGCAGCGAAATGAACGGTTGCATCAAGTCCGGGAAGTTCTCCGACGCGAAGAATACGCCGGAGAAGATCCACATCGGCACCATCACCAGATTCATGAGCCCGGAGACACCCTCGACGGTCTTTGCCCGGCTGGCCACGAGCAGGCCCAGGCCCGAGAACGTAAGAGCACCAAGCAGGCAGAAGCCGGCGAGCGTGAACAGCGAACCGTTCATCGGAATACCGAACACGAGTCGGGCGAACCCGAGCAGCGCCGTCACCTCGAGTACGAGGAACAACAGCCGCGACAGCATGTGCGAGAGCAAGTAGTGCGTGCGTCGCATCGGTGTCGCCATGAGACGCTTGAGGAGCTTTCTTCCCCGCGCCTGTACGACCGAGAACGCCACGCTCCACATGCCGGTGCCCATGATGTTCATGCCCAGGAGACCGGGCACCACCCAGTCGATGTAACGGGAGCCGGGCACGGTCACGGGGCGGTCGGTCGCCTGCACGGCCCGCTGGCCTCCTCCGGCGTTCTGGATGCGCTCGTCAACGACGTAGCGCGCCACGCGGCTCTCGGGACGGCTGGGATCGAATTCATACGTCACCGGATCACCGGGGATCACGAGTACATGGATCGCCCCGTGGCGCAGCGCAATATCCGCTTCGTACCGGTCCATGACACGCACGCGCATGCCGCCAGCACTCGTGAGCGACCGCTCCATCTCACCCGCACCGTCGCCGGACAGCACGCCGGCGAGCACGTCGGGTTGCCCCTGCGAGCGGAATGCGAGACCCAGGGCGCATGCGAGCAGCACCGGGAACGCGAAGACCCAGAACACGGCCTCGGGCTCGCGCAGGAACTCGCGGAACCGGGTGATGGTGAGTTGCCAGAGAGGATGCGTGGACGGCATGAACCGATACCTAGGCCTCGCGAAGCTGGCGCCCGGTGAGCGACATGAACACGTCTTCGAGCGTGGCGCTGTGCGTGGCGAGCAGCGTGAATGGATCCGGTGCATCGACCACTCGCAGCAGCGCCGGGAGCGCCTCGTGCAGGTGCGACACGATCAGCGTGCCCCCTCCGCTATTGAGCGATGCGCGGCGCACGCCGGGCAGCTGCAATAGCGTCGGTTCCGCGGGAAGCTGGACCCCTTCGCGCACCGCAAACGACACGACGTGCTCGGCGCCGAGCGAGGCGATCAGCTCCAGCGGCGTGCCGAGTGCGATGACCTTCCCGTGATCCACGATGGCGACCCGATCGCAGATGGCTTGCGCCTCGTCCATGTAATGGGTGGTGATGAGGATCGTCCGTCCCTCCTCCTTCCGTCCGCGCAACAGGTCCCACACCTGTCTTCGCGACTGCGGATCGAGGCCGGTCGTCGGCTCGTCGAGGAACAGCAGATCGGGATCGCCGGTCAGCGCGCACGCCAGCGCCAGGCGCTGTTTCTGCCCTCCCGAGAGCTTGCTGTACCACGCCGTGCGCTTGGCATCGAGCCCGACGCTCGCGATCAGCCGGTCCACGGTCGGCCCCTGAGAGTAGAAGGACCGGAACAGCCGCAGTATTTCCTCGACACTGAGCTTGTCGCTCAGCTGCGTTTCCTGCAGCTGAATCCCGAGCCGCTGGCGGAGCCGCGCGGCGTCGCGCTCCCAGCGCATGCCGAGCACCTCGACATCCCCCGCGTCGGCCCGCAGCAGCCCCTCGAGAATCTCGATCGTCGTGGTCTTGCCAGCGCCATTCGGTCCAAGCAGGCCGAAGCACTCTCCGCGGCGCACCTCGAGGTCCAGGCGATCGACGGCGAGCACGTCACCGTAGCGCTTGACGAGGTTACGGCAGCGAACGGCGGTCATCTGAAGGCAGGCGTCGAGATCACTCGTCTCCACCCTCGGCAATTGCCGGCGTGAACGCCTGACAGGTGATCGTGCCGGTCACCGTCTCGTTAGCTTTCGAGCGCGCGTCGATCGTGAACGTGCCGCCTTTGCCGGAAGGCGCGAAGGCCACGGTGCCGCCTCCAGAGACCTGCCCGCCTCGTACGGTGGTGATGGACGAGTTCTTCTTGCCGCTCGTGGACAGCGTGAACATCGAAGCGGAGCCGTCGAGCGGCTTCCAGAGCGTCAGCTGGACAGACCCGCCGTCGTGCTCCTGGCGCACGGTCCACATTTCGGAGACGACGTTGTAGATCGATCCCTTCGGTGCGTGCGTGCACGAGGCCTGTCCTTTCACGTCGTACGGCTGCCCGGCGATCTTCAACGAAATCTCGACTGGAACGAGAGCCGGTCCTCCCGTGCGGCGCTGAGCCGGATCCGCTTTCACGATCGTCGTCGATATCAGTGTGAGTGCAACGGCACATCCGATCGCCGTTGAGTATCTGGTCATGACGGGGCCTCCCCGGGTTGTCGAAGCCATTATCCCGCAGGGCTGCTCCGGCTCCAGCCCGGGTCAGCAGCCGTTTGGGCGATGATAATGTCTGCGGCACAGAGGTGCCGACTCGACATGAAAGGGGGCGTCATGCTCGGTACCAGGCGGCGATTCTTTCTCGCGACATTTGCGGTGCTGGTCACGGTTGTCGCGACGGTCGCGGCGCAAAGCGGCAGGAGCGCCGAGCCCGACGTGCTCAATGCGCTACTGGCGGAAGTGCGCGGGTTGCGCGCGGCAATGGAGCAGATGTCGTCGGCGGGGCCGCGGGTCCAGCTCGCCCTCGGTCGATTGCAGTTGCAGGAACAGCGTGTCAATACGATGCTCCACCGGGTCGAGGTGCTTCGCGAGGCGATCGCCAAGGGCGAGAAAGAGAACGCCGCTGCGCAGGAACAGCTGGCGACGATGAAAAACATGCTTGGCGGTGACAAAGCGGAGGCTGACGACAATCCGATCGCGCAGATGCTGAAAGGGGCACAGAACGGCCTGTCGAACGGGGCCGCCGATGTGGAGCGGCTGAAAGCAGAAGAAGCGCAGCTGCAGCAGCAGATTGCCGTCGAACAAGGACGCTGGACGGAGATCAACCGCACCCTCGAGGAGCTCGAACGTACGCTGGCGAGACGCTGAGTTCATGTCGTCAGCCCCGTCATTCAGGCTGAAGTCTTGTTGCGGGCCGGCTGAAGCCGGCCCCTACTGCGCTCCGATCGTGACGTAGCGCTCGAGGCGCGCGACTTCCTTCGCGTCCCAGTACTTCCGCATCTCGCGACGGAACTGCTCCATCGACTTGTAGGGGCGATATTCCTTGAACTCCCGAAGCATACGCGGCCCCGCTCCGGGAATAGTCTGGATGTCTGCGTCGCTGGCGGCATTCAGGTCGATGGGAACGAAGACGTATTGCTCCAGCCGCGCCAGCTCCGCATCGTCCACGTACTTATCGATCTCGCGGTGGAACTGCGCGAGCGCCTTGTAGGGACGGTATTCGAAGAATTCGCGAACCATACGCGCGCCCGCGTTCGGGATCAGCAGGATTTCTTCCTTCGTGCAGGTGTTCAGATTCACGTGAACGAAGAGCCGGCCGTAGAGTTCCTTTCGCTGCTCGGCGCTCAGCGACTGACCCAGGACCTTGTCGAGATCCGTCACCGACTGAAACGGCCGGGCATCGATGACTGATTTCACGAGTGCCGCCGTCATGTGCGGCATCCCCGACATCTCCTTGTCCGTCGCGATGTTGGCGTCGACGATCGTGACCGGTTTGCCCACCTGTGCGACTGCCGGTGCGCTGACAAGAAAAGCAACGAGAAGCGCAATGCCGGTTGAACAGCGTCTGACCATGTCTCAATACTCCGATCCATCGCGGCGGGAAGCTGCCTCTCCGACGCGAACGTAAGCGATGCCGACGAGACCGAGCAAAGCCATGGTGCCGGGCGCCAGCACCGGCGTCGCCCCGGTCATCGTTTTACGGATGAGTTCAATTCCCTTCATCTCAGGATACATCTCGAGCTCGAATTCCACGTTCCCCTGATAGTGCAGTGCGACGCCGATCGGCCCGCTGATAAGGAACAGGCACATGGTGCCGAGCAGGATCGCATTGGTCGTCGGTGTCGGCGTCAGCACCTGAACGATGAGCACGACCACCGACGCAGCGAGAAGGACGATCGGGATCCACTGCTCCCACCCGTCGACATGACCCAGCAGCAGGAGCTCGGCGGACGTGCCTGCCAGGCCGATGGCGAGTGTGAGCAGCAGCAGGCGACGCGTCGTCAAGCGCGGAGCGATCATTTCGTCTTCTATTTTGAATTCGACACGAGGAAGCCCTTGAAGTAGCTCGTGCTGTCGGTTTTGGACCACAGGCCGACGCGCCCTGCGACGGGCGGGCGCAGCACGGGATTGTTCGCGGGATAGAGATCCGGGTGAGGCGGGCCGCGCCGTCCGGCGACAGGCTCGCTGCCCAGCGTGTGTTCGAGCGCTGGCTTGCCGTCCATGGTGGCGGCG
>Ga0247829_10000878_pt1 | contig 12823 bp, 9 predicted proteins | sample 12C_Control_Day4_FD_207765 | JGI IMG/M metagenome (GOLD analysis project Ga0247829, IMG submission 207765) | Soil microbial communities from agricultural site in Penn Yan, New York, United States - 12C_Control_Day4 | ecosystem: Environmental > Terrestrial > Soil > Agricultural land | place: USA... | reverse complement strand
GGCAAGCAGCGGCTTCTCCGAGCCGTCGAAGGAGGCGATCTCGGGTCCGTACTTCTGGGCGATGTCCTTGTTGTAGAAGGCGCCGGTGGTGCCGCACAGCTTCTTGCCCTTGATGTCGTCCCAGCTCTTCACGGGGGCATCCTTCCTGAGCAGGATGTTGACGGCGTCGGAGTAGTAGAGCGGCTCGATCACCTGCACGACTTTGCGGCGCTCGGGCTTGTCCGACATGGTGGCGATCATCAGGTCGATCTTGCCCTGATTGAGGAACTCCATGCGGTTGGCGGAAATGACGGGCACCAGCTCCAGCTTGACGCCGAGCTTCTTGGCGACGTCGGCGGCGAGGTCCGGCTCGAGGCCGATGAGGGCGCCCGAGGGATCGCGGAAGCCGAACGGCTTGTAGTCGGGCTTGACGCCGACGATGAGCGTGCCGCGCTTCTTGATGTCGTCTAGCACGTCGGCCTGCGCTGCCGCGGCGAGTGCGATCAGGCCAGCAAGGCCGGCAGCGATCAGTTTGACGATCCGCATAGATACTCCTCCGGTCGGTGGGTGCATGGGGCGAGACTAGGGGATTTTCAAAGCCGGCGCGACTTCCGCGTCTGCCTATGCTTTGGCCTCCCTGCCCACCGTTTCTCCTGCCAAGGGTCACAAGTGCCAGGGGCCGGCTTGGCGATCCAGGCCCGATAAGGTACTCGTGCTCGACTGCGCCGGGCGCCCGGCCGCGACGGAGCGCAATTCGTGAGCAAGCCTCGCAACACCAGGAAGCCCGATGCCGCGGTGCCCGAGCTGTTCGCCGAGCTCGATCCCGAGCCGCGCCTGCTGATGGGGCCGGGGCCGGTCGACGTCTATCCGCGCGTGCTGCGGGCCATGTCGGTGGCGCTGCAGGGACAGTTCGACCCGCAGTTCACGGCCTACATGACGGAGACGATGGCGCTCTACCGCCACGTGTTCCGCACCGCCAACCACTGGACCTTCCTGATCGACGGCACGGCCAGGGCCGGCATCGAGGCGTGCCTCGCCTCCATCGTGTCGCCGGGCGACAAGATGCTGGTGCCGATCTTCGGGCGCTTCGGCCATCTCAAGGTGGAGATCGGCCGGCGGGTCGGCGCCGACGTCGCCTCGATCGAGACGGAGTGGGGCCGCGTGTTCGAGGCGGGTGAGATCGAGACCGCCATCAGGCAGCATCGTCCGCGCGTGCTGGCGATCTGCCAGGGCGACACCTCCACCACCATGCTGCAGCCGCTCAGCCAGATCGGCGCGCTGTGCCGCAAGCACGACGTGCTGCTCTACGTGGACTGCACGGCGTCGCTCGGCGGCAACCCCTTCGAGATGGACGAGTGGCAGATCGACATCGCGTCCGCCGGCCTGCAGAAGTGCCTGTCGGGGCCGCCGGGGTCCTCGCCCGTCTCGTTCAGCGACCGCGTGGCGGAGGTGGTCAACGCCCGCAAGCATGTCGAGCAGGGCATCAAGACGCCGGGGATGGTGGAGGGCAACGGGCCTATCATCCGCTCCAACTATTTCGATCTCGCCATGTTGATGGACTATTGGTCGCCGAAGCGGCTCAACCACCACACGGAGGCTGCCTCCATGCTCTATGCAGCGCGCGAGTGCGCCCGCGTGGTACTGGGCGAGGGACTGGAGGCGGGCTTTGCGCGGCATCGGGCCGCCAGCGGCGCGCTGCGCGCGGGGCTCGAGGCCATGGGGCTCGATCTGTTCGGCGATGCCGAGCACCGCATGGCCAACGTGACGGGGGTGATCATCCCCAAGGCAATTGCCGACGGCGAGAAGGTGCGGCGCGAGATGCTCGTCGATTTCGGCATCGAGATCGGCACCTCGTTCGGGCCGCTGGCGGGCAAGATCTGGCGTATCGGCACCATGGGCTACGTGTGCCGGAAGGCCAACGTGCTGCGCTGCCTGACTGCGCTGGAGGCCGTTCTGCTGCGCAATGGCTTGAAGGTGCCGCCGGGTGCGGCGGTCGATGCGGCCTACAAAGTGTACGCGGGCGCTTGAGCGATCGGAGACGGCGGCGGTGATGGCTGGCGACGACAAGGCGACATCGGAGAAGAAGAAGCCGGGCCTGCTCGAGGGGTCGCCGCGCGTGATCAACGTAGGGCTCGAGCGGTTTGCGGAAGACCTTGGCGCGCAGGGCGTTGCCGTTCGGCACGTGGCATGGTCGCCTCCTGCCGGCGGCGATGCGCACCTCGCGGCGCTGCTGTCGAAGCTCGGCACCTGACGCCGGCCGCTCGCGCCAGGGATGACGATGGCTCACCAGAGATCACCGGCAAGCCAGCTGCTGCTGAACAACTCGCTCTCGCTGTTCAAGAGCGGCAAGCTCGACAAGGCCGAGGAGTTCGCACGCAAGGTGCTGGCCGCGGAGCCGCGCAATACCGAGCTGCTGCAGTTCATTGCCGTCCTCTGCCTCGAGCAGGGCAAGCCCGACGAGGCGATCCGACTGTGCACGGAGGCCGTTCGCCTGAAGCCGAATTCGGGCGAGGCGCACTACAACCTCGGCACCGCGCTGCTGCGGCAGCAGCGTCATGAGCAGGCCATCGACAGTCTCAGGAAATCTGCCGGGCTGCTTTCGCGCAACTACGAGGCGTTGAACAATCTGAGCCTGGCGCTGCTCGGATCGGGGAAGGTTGCGGAGGCGGAGGCCACGGCGCGCCGGGCAATCGCGCAGGCTCCGAGGCTGGCCGTGGCGCACGTGTCGCTGGGCCTGGCGCTGGCGAACCAGGCGCGCTTTGCCGATGCGGTCGAGAGCCTCAAGGCGGCGCTGGCGCGCGGTCCCAAGGACCCCGGCGACGTCATGACCAAGCTCGGGCTCGTGCTGCTCGAGGGGCAGCAGCCGCAGGCTGCCATCGACTGCCTCGGGCAGGTCGTGGCGCGCGATGCCAAGTCGCTGGCGGCGCTGGAGGGCCTGGCGCAGGCGGAGTTGCTGGAGGGTCGCTTCCAGGATGCGGCAAGGCACTTCCTGGCGGCGACGGAGCTTGCCCCTGACGATGCGAGGCTGCTCGCCAGCCTCTTGTACGCGCGGCTGCAGACGGCGGACTGGACCGAGCATGCGGCGCTCATTGCCCGGCTGGAGAAGAGGCTCGCGCAGGGGGCCCAATCGGTCAATCCATTCCAGCTGTTGGCATTGGTCGACGAGCCCGATTTGCAGCGCAAGGCGGCGGCTGGATTCGCCGCGAAGTTTGCCGCAGCCGACAACGCACCGAGCGCGCCGCCACCCGGGGCGACACGTGGCGCGCGGCCGGACAGGATGAAGGTCGCCTACCTTTCGTCGGACTTCGGCGTGCACGCCACGGCGCTGCTGGCGGCGGGGCTGTTCGAGCATCACGACCGCGGTCGCTTCGAGGTGACGGCGCTGGCGTGGGACTGCGACGACAGCCCCATGCGGCGTCGGCTGGAGCCGGCGTTCGACCGGTTCGTCGACATCGGCGCCATGCCGGATGCGGCCGTCGCCCAGCTTATCCGCGAGCACGAGATCGACATCGCCGTCGATCTCAAGGGCTTCACGCGGGGCCACCGATGCAGAATTCTCGCCGGGCGACCCGCGCCGATCCAGGTCGGGTATCTCGGCTATCCCGGCACGATGGGCGCGGCGTGGATCGACTACCTGATCGCCGACCGGTTCGTTGCGCCTCCCGAAGCCGCGCAATGCTACAGCGAGAAGCTCGTCTACTTGCCGGACTGCTACCAGGTCAACGACGACAAGCGCGCGGCGGCGGGCGAGCGGCCGGAGCGCGGCGCGGTTGGGCTCCCGGAGCAGGGGTTCGTGTTTGCCTGCTTCAACAATACCTACAAGATCACGCCGGACCTGTTCGCGATCTGGATGCGCCTTCTCGAGCAGGCGCCCGGCAGCGTGTTGTGGCTGCTGCGGCCACCCGATAGCCGGGAGGGTGGCGTTGCCGTCGCCAACCTGCGCCGATATGCGGGGGCGCTCGGAGTTGCGGGCGAGCGGCTGGTGCTTGCTCAAAATGTACCCTTCGCCGAGCACGTGAGGCGGCTGCAGTGTGCCGATCTGGTGCTCGACACGCTGCCTTACAATGCGCACACGACGGCGAGCGATGCGCTGTGGGCGGGCGTTCCGATCGTGACGTGCCCCGGCCGGTCGTTCCAGGCGCGCGTGGCGGGGAGCCTGTTGCAGGCGATGGGCTTGCCGGAGCTGATCGCTGCGTCGCTCGGCGACTACGAGGCAATTGCCATGAAGCTCGCGACAGATATGGACGCTCTGGCCGAGATGCGGTCGAAAGTGCTGCGCAACCGGACGACATCGGCCCTGTTCGATACCGGACGCTTCACGCGGAATCTGGAAGCGGCCTACGAGGCGATGTGGCAACTTTGGCGCGAGGGCCAAGCCCCGCGGGCCATCGACCTGGCGGCAAGCACCTAGGAGAGGCGGCAATCCTCGTGCAGACAATCGAGCGAGCCAATGCCGAGGCGCTCAGGCGGATGCTTGCCGGCGATCCGGTACTGATCGACGTCGTGCCGGCCGGTGAGGCCATCGCCGGTCTCGGTGCGCGCCACATCCTGCATGCGGGGCCGCCGATCGCCTGGGAGCGCATGTGCGGCCCGATGCGCGGCGCCGTGATGGGCATTGCCGTGTTCGAGGGCTGGGCGAAGGACCTCGAGGAGGCCGAGGCGAAGGCTGCGGCCGGTGCGTTCCGCTTCGAGCCCAACCACCACTACAGCGCCGTCGGGCCGATGACGGGCATGACCACGGTCAGCCAGCCGCTGCTGGTGGTGGAGAACCGCGCGTTCGGCAACCGCGCCTACTGCGCCATCAACGAGGGCCTCGGCAAGGTGATGCGCTTCGGCGGCAACGATGCCGAGGTGCTGGCGCGGCTCGCCTGGCTGCGCGACGTGCTGGGGCCGGCCCTGGGGCGGGCGCTGCGGGAGATTGGCGGCATACCGCTGAAGCCCATCATCGCGCGCGGGCTAACCATGGGCGACGAGATGCACCAGCGCAACGTCGCCTGCTCGAGCCTGCTCTTGCGGCTGTTGGCGCCAGCGCTGGCGCGAACCACGAGGGACACCGAGACGCTGGCACGTTGTCTCGATTTCGCGGCCAAGAACGATCAGTTCTTCCTCAACATTGCGATGGCCATGGGCAAGGCCATCACTGATCCTGCGCGCAACATCGAGGGCGCGTCTGTCGTGACAGCCATGTCGCGCAACGGCACCGACTTCGGCATCCGCGTGTCGGGCACGGGCGATACCTGGTTCACGGCGCCAGTTGAGATGCCGGTCGGGCTCTACTTCCCGGGCTACACGGCAGCCGACGCCAATCCGGACATGGGCGACTCCGCGATCGTGGAGACGGTGGGCCTCGGCGGCTTCGCCATGGCAGCGGCGCCGGCCGTGGTCGGCTTTGTCGGCGCGGGGCCTGCCTCAGGCGCCGTGACCTTCACCCGGGCGATGGGGGAGATCACCGCAGGCAGCAATCCTGAATGGACAATTCCGGCGCTCGACGGGGCCGGCGTGCCGACAGGCATCGACATCCGCCTAGTGGTGGAGACGGGGCTGGTGCCGACGATCAATACGGGCATCGCACATCGCCGGCCGGGCATCGGGCAGGTCGGAGCGGGCGTGGTCAAGGCGCCGATGGCCTGCTTCACGGCGGCGCTCACCGCGTTTGCCAAGACCATGGGTGTGGCGTGATGGCGGTGGTGCTGAACGAGATCCGCCGCGGCTTCTACCTCGACTCGGTCGCGCTGATGCGCATCTCGCGCGCCGTGGCGGCGCTGCCGGGCGTGGAGGAGGCGGGGCTGATGATCGCCACGCCCGCCAACAAGGAGATCCTGCGCGAGGCGGGCATCCTCGGCGCCAACGGCGAGCACGCGGGTCCCGGCGATCTCGCGATTGCGCTCAGAGCGAAGGACGCGGCGACAGCGACTGCTGCCATGGCGGAGGCGCAGCGCCTGCTCGATCAGCCGCGCCGTGCGGCCACGGGCGGCAGCGCGTGGCAGCCGCACACGCTGCGCGGGGCTGTGCAGCAGATGCCCGACGCCAACCTGGCGCTCATCTCCGTGCCCGGTGATTTCGCTGCGGCAGAAGCGAGGAAGGCACTGCGGCGCGGGCTCAATGCCATGATCTTCTCCGACAACGTGGCCGTGCGTGACGAGGTCGATCTGAAGCGCGAGGGGCGCGAGCTCGGGCTGCTCGTGATGGGACCGGACTGCGGGACCGCCATCATCTGCGGCGTGCCGCTGGGCTTTGCCAACTCGGTGCCGCGCGGCGATGTCGGCATCATCGGCGCATCGGGCACCGGCATCCAGGAGGTGTCGTGCCTGCTTGCGAACGCGGGAAGCGGCATCTCGCATGCGATCGGCACGGGCGGGCGCGATCTCTCCGCCGAGGTCGGCGCCATCACCACGCTGATGGCGATCGACCTGCTGGACCGCGATCCTGCAACCGCGCACGTGGTGTTGATCTCCAAGCCGCCGGCGCCGGAGGTGGCAGATGCCGTGTTGGCGCGCGCCGGCCGCAGCCGCAAACCGTTCACCGTGTGCCTGATCGGCGGCGAGCCGACGCGGGCGTTGCCGGCCAATGTGAGGGTCGCGAGCACGCTGAGCGAGGCGGCGGAAGCTGCGCTGGGGCGGGTCTTGCCGCGATACGAGGGGCCAGCGCCCAAGCTGTCCGGGCGCGGCAAGCTGATCCGCGGGCTGTTCTGCGGCGGCACGTTGTGCTCCGAGGCACAGCTGGTGCTGCGCGGCGCGGGGCTGGCGGTTGCGTCGAATGCACCGATCCCCGGCGCGGCGCGGCTCGGGAAAAGCCCGGGCGGCCACACGCTGATCGACCTCGGCGATGATGCGTTCACGCATGGACGGCCGCACCCGATGATCGAGCCGGCCCTGCGCGACGGGCCGTTGCGCGAGGGACTGGCGGACCAGGGCGTGGGCGTCATCCTGCTGGATGTAATCCTGGGATGGGGCATTCACGCCGATCCGGCGGGCGAGCTTGTCCGGGTCGTCGGCGGACGGCCGTCAAACGCGCCCGCGCTCATCGCCTCAGTGACCGGCACGGACGCCGATCCGCAGGTGCGCTCCGCGCAATTGCGCAAGCTGGCGGACGCGGGCATCATCGTCGCGCCGTCGAATGCCGCGGCGGCGGCGCTCGCCATACAATGCGTGCGATGACGCCACTCCGGGTCGAGGGGTGGGGTCCGCATGCCCGGCGCTTTGCAACGCGTCATTGCGTAGGGCGGATCGCCGCGGTCTTTGAACGGAGCCTGCACATCGAGGCGAACGGCGACTTCCTCTGCCTCGGCGATGCGAGCATCGGCCGCGGGCCGCTCAACGCGTTCGTCTCGACTGAAGCTTGGGCAAGGCTTGGCCGTGCGGTCCCGCCGGTCGGCAGCACGGTGCTCGTCGATCACCGCAGGTTTCGCATCGGCCCAGCGAGCATCAATATCGCCGAGGCTAAGCTCTGGCGTCCCGCGCCCTGGCCGCAGGCTCCGGATCGGCGACGCGTAGCGGAAGGTGTCGACCGGTTCACGCAGCTCTGCGTTGCGCGTGCGCCCGGGGACGGATTGGCACGGATGGTGCTCGCACCCACAGTGGGGTCCGGAACGGCGCTTGAGCGCGTCGCCCTCCCCCGCATCGGCCGGATGCGGGCTTGGCTCGACGCTTGTCGATTTCCGCCCGCGCACCACACCCCGCCCGTTGACCTGCTGGGCCTGGGACCGGGCCTGACGCCGTCCGGAGACGACGTCCTCTGTGGGGCGCTCGTTGCCCTGCACGCGGTCGGACGGGCTGACGCGTTGGGTCTCCTGGCCCGGGCGATCGACAAGGCCGCACCCGCCGCGACCTCCCGGCTTTCCGGAGCATTCCTGCGCGCAGCGGCGGAAGGGTTGGGCGCCGAGCCATTGCACGAGACGATCTGCGAGCTGCTTTCCGGCCGTGCCGAATCGCTGGCTCGGCATCTCGAAGCCCTAGGCCATATTGGCCACACCTCCGGCTGGGATGCGCTCGCAGGCGCCGTGCTCGTCTTGCAGGCATTCGGCACAATTGCGGTGCAAAGCGCTGGAGTCGCAAGCTCCGAGCTTTCCTTGTAAGGTCCGTCCCGCTGGCCCGCACGGCGCTCCCGCGTCCACGTCGGGGGGCGTGTCCCGGTCGGCGTCCGGCGGCCAAGCCGCCCACTAGGATCAAGGGGATCTCAGATGTTGAACGAGCGTTCGAAATGGCGCGCGCTTTCCGTCGGCGGCGCGCTAGCCCTGACACTGGCGCTTGGCCTCGCCGTGCACCCGGCGGCGGCGCAGGAGACCATCAAGATCGGCCACGTGGCGGCCCTCTCGGGCGCCTCCGCCCAGTCGGGCGAGGCGATCACGCGCGGGCTTGTGATCGCCATCGATGAGATCAACGCCAAGGGCGGGCTGCTCGGCGGCCGCAAGCTCGAGCTGATCCAACGCGACGATGAGTCCAACCCACCCAAGGGCGTGGTGGCCGCGCGCGAGCTCGTGTCGAAGGAGAAGGTGGTCGCCATGTTCGGCGGCATCGACACGCCGGTGGCGCTGGCAACGGTGCCGGTCGTCAACAAGGAGAAGGTGCCCTACATGGCGGTGTGGGCTGCCGGCACCGGCATCACCCGCAACGGCGCCGACCCCAACTACGTGTTCCGCGTCTCGGCTGTCGACGTTCTGGTCGACGTCAAGCTGCTCGACTACGCGGCGAAGAAGTTCAGCTCCAAGAAGCCGGGGCTGATGCTCATCAACAATCCCTGGGGCGCCTCGAACGAGCAGGGCCTCGTCGCCGCCGACAAAGACAACAACGCGGTCGAGATCGCCGGCATCGAGAAGTTCGAGAACAACGATGTCGACATGACGCCCCAGCTGACGCGCCTCAAGGAGAAGGGCGCCGACTCCATCATCCTGGTGGTCAACACGCCGCCCGGCGCGCAGATGATGAAATCGCGCGAGCGCATGGGCTGGAAGGTTCCGGTCGTCTCGCACTGGGGCATCTCCGGCGGCCGCTTCCCCGAGCTCGCGGGACCGACCGCGGGCGATGCGCACTTCGTGCAGACCTACAGCTTCTTCGGCAAGCTCAACCCGACCGGCGAGCGCGTGCTTGCCGCGCTCAAGAAGAAATATCCGGCGATCAAGGGTCCGGAGGACGTCTTCGCGCCTGTCGGCACGGCCAATGCGTACGACGCCATGCATCTGCTCGGGCTCGCCATCGCGCAGGCCGGATCGACCGACGGAGACAAGATCCGCGAGGCGCTCGAGGGTCTCAACGCCAAGTTCGCAGGCCTGATCAAGACCTACGACAAGCCGTTCTCCAAGACCAACCACGATGCGCTGGGTGCCGCCGACTACATCATGGTGCGCTACGACGGCGACAAGATCGTGCCGACGCAGTAACCTCGCTCTCTCCCCGCCCGCCGCGGGGAGAGGGAACCCATGCTCGTCAGCTCGGCGCTCATCACCGGTCTCGGCCTCGGCAGCATGTACGGGCTGCTGGCGCTGGGCTTCCATGTCACCTACGCGGTGTCGAGCACCGTGAATTTCGCGCAGGGCGGCACCATGATGCTCGGTGCCGTCCTGTGCTTCTCGTTGTGGGTGACATTGGGCTGGCCGCTGCCCCTTGCGGTGCTCCTCGCGCTGCTCGCCTGTGCCGCCTGGGGCGTCATCGTCGAGCGCGTGGCGGTGCGTCCCTTCGTCCGTCGCGGGTCCAACTCCTGGCTGATGGCGACCGTGGCGCTCGGCATCGTGCTCGAGAATGCCGTCCTGTTCACCTTCGGCAAGGACCCGCGGGGCATGCCTCCGGGCTTCCTGACGACGCAATCGGTCACCATTGCCGGCCTCAAGATCCAGCTGCTGCAGATCCTGATCCCCCTCGTCGGCCTCTCCTTTGCCTTCGCGCTCCACCTCTTCTTCCAGCGGACCCGCCACGGCAAGGCCCTCCTCGCCGTGGTGCAGAACACCCTTGCCGCCCGCCTGATGGGGATAGACGTGGAGCGCGTCGCCACCCTCTCCTTCGCCCTCTCCGGCCTCCTTGCCGGCGTCGCCGGCATCATGGTGGCGCCCCTGTTCACGATTTCCTCCACCATGGGCACCCTGTTCGGCATCAAGGCCTTCGCCGTGGCCATCCTCGGCGGCATATCGAGCGCCTGGGGCGTCGTCATCGCCGGCCTCATCTACGGCCTCGCCGAGGCCCTCATCACCGCCCTGCTGGGCTCCATCTACACCCAGATCGTCACCTTCGGCCTCGTCATCCTCTCCCTCGCGCTGATGCCGAACGGCCTCTTCGGTCGCGCCGAGGTGCGCAAGGTATGAGCCTGGGCCCTCGCCTGCCCCTCATTGCCGCCGTTGTCGGCCTCATTGGCCTCATCGGCCTCTTCATCGCCCGCGCCGACAACTATCAGCTCTACGTCCTCGCCCTCGTCGGCCTCACCGCCATTGTCGGCGTCGGCCTCAACGTGCTGCTCGGCCTCTCGGGCCAGATCTCGCTCGGCCACGTCGCCTTCTACGCCATCGGCGCCTACGTGGTGGGCATCCTGACGACCCGCGCCGGCTTCTCCTTCTGGGCCGCCTTCCCCCTTGCTGGCCTCCTTGCCGGCATCGCGGGCGTCCTCCTTGCCGTCCCCGCCCTGCGCGTGCGCGGTCCCTACCTCGCCATGGTGACGATCGCCTTCGGCTTCATCGTCGAGCAGGGGGCCGCCGAGCTCGGCTGGCTCACCGGCGGCTGGAATGGCATCATCGGCATACCCCCGCCGAGCCTCGCCGGACGGGCATTCGCCGAGCGCCAAATCGCTATCCTCGTCCTCGCCCTCACGCTGGTGGCCTTCTGGCTCTATGCCCGCCTGCAGGCGAGCCCGTGGGGCAAGGCCATGCGCGCGGTTCGTGACGCGGAGATCGCGAGCCAGGCCATCGGCCTCGACCCCACGCTGATCCGCACCGTCGCCTTCGCGCTCTCCGCGGCGGTGACGGGCTTCGCCGGCGCCGTGTTCGCCGCCATGAGCGACTTCATCAGCCCGGAGTCGTTTCCCTTCTTCCAGTCGATCCTGTTCCTGCTGGTAGTGATGATCGGCGGCGCCGACCGCGTGCTCGGGCCGCTGGTCGGCGCGCTCGTGGTCGTGCTGCTGCCGGAGCTGCTGTCGTGGCTCGCGCAGTATCGACTGCTGTTCGTCGGCCTGCTGCTGCTGATCGTCCTGCGGCTGGCGCCCGACGGCTTCGTCGGCCTCGCCGAGCGCTTCTTCGCCCGCACCGACAAGGATCGCTTCGCCGCGCCCTCGCACGATGTGACGGCGATGCTCGCCGCCGGCAAGGCGCCGGGCGCGCTTGCGGTAGAGCACCTCGCGGTCAGCTTCGGCGGCGTGAAGGCCGTGGCCGACGTCACCTTCGCCGCCGAGCCCGGACGCATCACCAGCCTGATCGGCCCCAACGGCGCGGGAAAAAGCACCGTGCTCAACCTCGCCTGCGGCTTCTATGCGCCCGACCGCGGCGCCGTCCGCCTCGCCAAGCGCGACATCGCCGGCCTCCCCTCCCACAGGATCGCGCGCGCCGGCATCGCCCGCACCTTCCAGACCACGCAGCTGTTCGCGCACATGAGCGTGATCGACAACGTGCTGGTCGCGCTCCGCCGCGGCCGCCTCGCCTGGAGCGAGCTGCTCACTCCCGAGCGCGACGCCGACCGCATCGCGCGCGCGCAGAGCCTCCTCGCCTTCGTCGGCTACACCGGCCCCCTCGACCGCCCCGCCGGCGCGCTCGCCCACGTCGACAAGCGCCTCGTCGAGATCGCCCGCGCGCTTGCCACCGCGCCCGCCGTGCTCGCCCTCGACGAGCCCGCCGCCGGCCTCGACACGGCCGACACCCGCCGCCTCGGCGAGCTCCTGCGCAGGGTCGCATCGTCAGGCGTCATCGTCCTCCTCGTCGAGCACGACATGAAGCTCGTCATGAGCGTGTCGGACCACGTCGTCGTGCTCGACGCCGGCCACAAGATCGCCGAAGGCCCGCCCGCCGAGGTCGCCCGCAACCCGAGGGTGCTCGAGGCCTATCTGGGCGAGGCCAAGCACGCCGCCCGCGACCGCCCAGCGCCGCTTTCCCCCGACGCGCGCCCCCTGCTCGCGGCCGAGCGCCTCTCCTCCGGGTACGGCGCCCTCGACGTCATCCGCGACATCGGCCTCGATGTGCGCCAGGGCGAGCTCGTCGCCGTGCTCGGCGCCAACGGCGCCGGCAAGTCCACCCTCATGCGCGCGCTCTCGGGGCTGAACCGCCCGGTCGGCGGCACCGTGCTGCTGCTCGGCAAGCGCATCGAGCTGTATGCAGCGAGCCGCATCGTCGGCGAAGGCCTGGTGCTGGTGCCCGAGGGCCGCCAGGTGTTCCCCGAGCTCAGCGTCGTCGACAACATCCGCCTCGGCGCCTATGCGCGCGCCACCCCCGACGTCGCGGAGCGCGCCGACCGCCTGATCGACCGCTTCCCGCAGCTGAAAGCGCGCCGCGACCAGCGCGCCGGCCTGCTCTCGGGCGGCGAGCAGCAGATGCTGGCGATCGCCCGCGGCCTGATCGCGCGCCCCGCCGTGCTGATGCTGGACGAGCCCTCGCTCGGCCTCGCGCCCATGCTGGTCGAGCGCCTCTACGACCTGCTCGCCGAGCTGCGCGATGAAGGCACCACCATCCTGCTCGTCGACCAGATGGCGGCGCTCGCCCTCTCCGTCGCCGACCGCGCCTACGTCCTCCAGTCCGGCACCATCCGCCAGTCCGGCCCCGCCGCCACCCTCCGCACCGACCCCGCTATCGTCCAAGCCTACCTCGGCGAATCCCCTCTCCCCGTCGCGCCTCTTCGGCGCGAACGGGGAGAGGGTTAGGGTGAGGGGCGGCCCCGCACGC
>Ga0247829_10000875_pt1 | contig 12841 bp, 8 predicted proteins | sample 12C_Control_Day4_FD_207765 | JGI IMG/M metagenome (GOLD analysis project Ga0247829, IMG submission 207765) | Soil microbial communities from agricultural site in Penn Yan, New York, United States - 12C_Control_Day4 | ecosystem: Environmental > Terrestrial > Soil > Agricultural land | place: USA... | reverse complement strand
CCACCAGCCGGCTTACGCCGGCCGTTCGCCAGGACGCGGACCGACGTGTCGACTCGCGGTGCGGGCATGTTACCAACGCGTTACCCCTCCCCGTCGTCTCTTTTGGTAGACTGCGCGTCGTTCGAACCCATCGCCCGCGCGTCTCTGCTCGGAGGCCGATCCATGACCGCCCTGTTCCGCCCGCTGGCCGCGACCGCGGCCGTCCTCGGCGTCGCGACCCTCGGCGCGTTCGCCCTCACCGACGAGCCCAAGCCCCCGCCACCCAAACCCGCCGACGCCGAAAAGCCTCTCGACGTGAGCAAGATCAGGCCGGGCAAGCCGGCCGCCTGGAAGTACGCGGTGGACCCGCGGCCGCTCACCGACGCGGTCAAGAAAGGGCTCAAGTGGCTGGCCGAGCGGCAAAACACCGACGGCGGCTGGAGCCAGGGCGGCGGCTGGCGGACCGGTGGCCAACAAGGCGGCCGGGTCGAGGGCAAGGAGGTGCAAGACCCCTCCGACGTCGGCAACACCTGCATGGTGCTGCTGGCCCTCTACCGCGCCGGCAACACCCCGACCGAGGGCGACTACAAGGAACACGTCAAGAAGGGCGTGAAGTTCCTCTGCGAGCAGGTCGAGAAGGCCAAGGCTGACGACCTGTACGTCACCGAGGTCCGCAACACGCAACTGCAGAGCAAGATCGGCCCGTACGTGGACACGTTCCTGACGACGCTGGTGCTCTCCGAGTTGAAGGACCGGGCCGGCGAGCAGAACAAGGCGCTGGCCGCGGCGCTGGACAAGACGGTCGGCAAGATCGCCAAGCACCAGAAGGAGGACGGCACGTTCGCCAACAACGCCGGCTGGGCGCCGGTGCTGTCTCAGGGCGTGTGCAACAAGGCGCTGGGCCGCGCGAAGCTGAACGGGGTGATGGTGGCCGACGAGGTTCTCGCCCGCGCCGGCAAGCAGTCGCAGGCGGCGGCGAACGGACCGGCCGCGCCGGCGGCGCCGTCTGCGCCGGCCGCCGGTGGGGTGGTCGCGACGGCCGCCCCGGCCGGCAAGCCTGGCGCGCCCGCGGCCTCCGGGCCGACGGAGTTTTACGCGGCCCGCGGCGGTCTCGGCGGCGGCGGCGGGGTCGGCGATGCCGGCGTGCCACTCTACAGCGGCAGCCAGGCGGCCGGCAACCTTCAGGACGTGCTCAACACCGTCCAGGTGGACGCCGACAAGGCCCGGAAGGTGGTCGCCGATCCGAAGGCCAGCAAGGAGCAGAAGACCGAGGCCGAGAAGGTCGTCAAGCGGGCCGAGGAACTGGAGAAGGACGCCAACGCGGCCCGCGGCCGGGTGGTCGCCCAGGCGCGGGAGGCGCGGTTCGTCGCCGGGGCCGGGTCCAACGGCGGCGAGGAGTTCCTGAGCTTCCTGAACATCGGCGAGATGCTGGTCATCAAGTCCGGCAAGGACTGGACCGACTGGGACGGCAAGATGCAGGAGATGCTGCCGAAGGCCCAGGACAAGGATGGGAGCTGGTCCGGCCACCACTGCATCACCGGCAAGACGTTCTGCACCGCCTCGGCGCTGCTGGTCCTGATGACCGACCGTACGCAGTTCCCCGAGGACGTCATCAAGGCCGCCCGCGAGGAGGCGAAGAAGATCGAGGAGAAGAAGCCGGAGGAGAAGAAGTAAGAGAACCAACCACAGAGACACAGAGGACACAGAGGGAAGAACCACAGAGAAAGTCAGTCGGGTAAGTTTGAAGACAGAAGAGGAGACGTCTGCCGGCGGTTCTGAACTCTGTCTTCCACTCTGTGTGTCTTGTCTCTGTGTCCTCCGTGACTCTGTGGTTCGTTCCTCTTCTTCAGTCGAACCATGTCCCGATTCCTTCCGCTGCTGTTGCTCGTCGCCGTCGTCGGCTGCTCTCAAGCACCTGCACCGCCAACGCTCGTCGAGCGGATCGATGCCGGCGTGTTGGAGACAACCACGTTCCTGCTCCGCAACCAGTCCAAGGACGACGGCTCGTGGCGGTCGGACGTGTACACCACATTCAGGGACGGGACGGCCCTCACGCCTCTGGTGATAACTGCCCTCCAAGATGCCGACACACCGACCGCCCCCCAGCGCAGGAATGCCGAACAATTCCTGGCCAAGCGAATCTCACCCGATGGCGCCGTCGATGACGGGCCGGACGGGTTCCCGTATCCGGTCTATACCGCCGCGCTGAGCCTCAAGGCGGTCGGTCGCCTGAACCACCACGATTACGGTGACCCCGAATACCACCGCGTGCGGCGGGCGTGGCTGAAGTACCTGCTCGCCCGGCAGCTCACAGAACAGAACGACTGGAAGCTAGATGATAAGCAGTACGGCGGCTGGGGCTACTACCCGCTCGTCCCGAGGAAACCCGCTCCCGGGCAGGCCGTACCCGCGCAGCAGCTCCTCGAATCCAACCTGTCCGCCACAACGTTCGCGCTGGACGCGCTGCACGCGGCCGGCGTCACCGACCCGAAGGTACTCGGCCCGGCCCGGCGGTTCGTCGAGTCGTGCCGGAACGACGATGGCGGCTTTCACTTCATCTACGACGACCCGATCCGCAACAAGGCCGGCCAGTCCGACCCCGGCCCCGACGGCAAGCCGCGCTTCCACTCCTACGGCAGCACCACCGCCGACGGTGTGCGGGCGCTGCTGTTGTGCGGGGCGAAGCCGGACGACCCGCAGGTGATCGCCGGCCGCGACTGGCTGGTGAAGCACTTTGCCGCGGACAAACACCCCGGCACGTACGTCCCGACCCACGAGCCGAACCGCGACGCGGTCTACTTCTACTACGCCGCGTCCGTGGCGAAGACGTTCCGCCAACTCGGCGTGAAGGAGGTCAACGGCCAACCCTGGGCTGAGCCGCTCGCCGAAGCGCTGCTCGCGAGGCAGCGGCCGGACGGCTCCTGGGCGAACCCGGTCGATCTGGTCCGCGAGAACGACCCAGTCGTGGCGACCGCGTATGCGCTGACGGCGCTCGCGGAGTGTCGAAAGGTACTCAAGTAACTAAGGCTACCACTATCCCGACAAAGCGAGCGGGGGGCGTAAGCCCCCCGAGTGCGCGTCCAACTCCCAGGCGATCCACTCGGGGGACTAACGTCCCCCGCTCGCCGTGTTGACCGTCTCGGCGGCCCGCACCGCATTTCTTCACCCACCACCGCCGGCCCGTTCCTTGACAGCGCGCGACCTCCCTTTTAGCTTGACCGCATCTCCCACCCGGCCGGTTTGTTCATGCACCGCGAGTTCGACCCCGCCGACCAGCCGTTCGCGCCGCGGCCCGCCCTCGGCCTTTACCTGCTCACCGCACTTGTCGCCGCGCTGCTGGTCGCCGACCTGTGGCCGCTGCTGACCGACTGGCTGCGCACGCTCGGCCTGGACCTGCCGTCCTGGCGCTCCCGCGAGGTGTACGGCTACCGGTTCGCCCTGATCGCGGCGGTGATCGGCGGCGCGAAGGCGCTCTACGGCTCGCTCGAACGGCTGACCGAGGGGAAGGTCGGCGCGGACCTGGCCATCGCGATCGCCGCCGTCGCTGCCATACTCATCGGCGAACCACTGGTCGCCGCCGAGGTGGTGGTCATCGCGCTGGTCGGCGAGTGCCTTGAAGCCTTCACGTTCGACCGCACCCGACACGCCCTGCGCAAACTGGCCGAGCTGTTCCCGACCCGCTGCTGGGTGCTGCGCGACGGCCAGGAAGTCCGCGTCTTCACGACCGAACTCCAGGTCGGCGACCGGGTCGTGGTGAAGCCCGGCGGCAAGGTTCCGGTAGACGGTGTGGTCCTCGACGGCCGCTCGACGCTGGACGCCTCGGCCCTCACGGGTGAGAGCGTTCCCGTGGACAGGGGGCCGGGCGACGAGGTGCTGGCCGGCAGCGTCAACCAGCTCGGCGCGCTGACGGTGGAAGCGAGGAAGGTGGCGAAGCAGACCGTCGCCGGGCAGGTGATCGAACTCACCGCTGCGGCCCTGAGGGACAAGGGGACCCAGGAGCGGCTCGCCGACCGGATGGCCCGGTACTTCCTGCCGGCGGTGCTGGCGCTGGCGGCGGTGACGTTCGCGTTCCACGTCTACATGCAGTCCGGCCCGGTCGGCCCGGACGCCCGGCCTCTAGGGTTCTGGTCTGCAGCGCGCGTGGCGGCGTACCCGGCCCTGGCGGTGTTGGTGGTGGCGTGCCCATGCCCGCTGGTGCTGGCGACCCCGGCGGCGGTGGTCGCGGCGCTGGGCCGGCTCGCTGGGACCGGCGTGCTCATCAAGGGCGGCTCCGCGCTGGAGCGGCTGGCCGGCGTCACCGCGTTCGCGTTCGACAAGACCGGCACCCTCACCGAGGGAAGGCTCGAACTGGGTGACGTGCTGCCGCTGGACGTACCCGCCGACGAACTGTTGCGGGTGGCGGCGTCCGCGGAGCAGGCGAGCGAACACCCGCTGGCCCGGGTGGTCGTGGACGAGGCCCGCCGGCGTGATCTGCCGCTGGACGAGGTCGGCGCGTTCCAGGCCCACCCCGGCGCCGGCGTAACGGCGACCGTGGGCCGGTCGGCGGTGGTCGTCGGCACCCTGCGATTGCTCGAAGAGCGTGGGGTTGCCATCCCCGACGAGGCGGCCGCGCTGCTCACCCAGCTCGACGCGGCGGGGCAGACTTCGCTACTGGTAGCGCGGGACGGCGTCGTGATCGGCGCCGTCGGCGCGCGCGATCGGCTGCGGCCGGAGGCCGCGGGCGTACTGGCCGACCTGCGCGACCTGGGCATCTCACCCATCACGCTGCTAACCGGTGACCGTGAGCCGGTGGCGAAGGCTATCGCAGCGCAACTGCCGCTGACCGAGGTCCACGCAGAACTGCTGCCGGCGCAGAAGGCGGAGTGGGTCCAGGCGAGCGGGGGGCGTCAGCCCCCCGAGGTGGGTCAACCTCGGGGGACTGACGCCCCCCGCTCGCCTGGTTCGACTGCCTTCGTCGGCGACGGGATCAACGACGCCCCGGCCCTCGCCCGCGCCGCCGTGGGCATCGCCATCGGGTCCGGCACCGAGATCGCCGCCGAGGCCGGCGACGTGGTCATGATGGGCGACCCGCTCCGCCCACTGCCGATGCTCGTGCGGCTGTCGCGCCAGACGGTCCGCATCATCCGCCAGAACATCCTCTGGTTCGGGTTCGGGGTGAACCTCGCCGGCGTCGTGCTGACCGGCTGGCTGTGGCCGCTGTTCGCCGGGTCGGCCGAGTGGTACGAGAAGTCGCCGCTGATCGCGGTGCTGTACCACCAGATCGGATCGCTCGCGGTGCTGTTGAACTCGATGCGACTGCTCGCGTTCGAGCGGACCGTCGAGAGCCCGGCCGCGCGCCGGCTGCGCGACACGTTCCGCACCGCCGACGCCTGGGTCGGCCGGCTCAGCGCCGACGAGTTGCTGCACGAGGCCGCCCACCGGTGGAAGCCGATCGCCGCGGCCGTCGCGGGGTTGCTACTCGTCGGCTGGCTCCTCTCCGGTCTTGTCCAGGTGAACGCCGACGAGGTTGGGGTGGTGCAGCGGTTCGGGGCCGTCCGCGCGGACCTGACGCCGGGGCTGCACGTTCGATTCCCGTGGCCGGTCGAGACGGTAACGAAGCTCCGCCCCGCCGAGCCGCGCGCCGTCGAGATCGGGTTCCGGGTGCTGCCCGAGGAGCGGCTGAAACTGCTGCAACAGGCCCGCGCCGAGCAGCAGAAACTTCGCAGACCAGGCGTGGCCGCCGACACCGGCATGACCTGGACGGCCGCCCACGTCGAGGGGGTCGCGCGGCTGACCGACGAGTCCCTGCTCATCACTGGCGACGGCAACCTGGTCGAGCTGCTGGCGACGGTCCGGTACACGGTGTCCGACCCGCGGCAGTACCTGTTCGGCACCCGCGACGCGGACGCGGTGATCCGCTCCGCGGCCGAGTCGGTGTTCCGCGAGCTTGCCGCCGGGCAGCCGTTCCTGGACCTGCTCACCGCGAACCGGGCCGCGTTTGAGGCACGGGCGGACGCCCGGCTGCGCGACCGACTGTCCCGCGTCGTGCCGGACGGGCTGGGGGTGGAAGTGCAGGGTCTGACCGTCCACGACCTGCACCCGCCGCAGGAGGTGGTGGCGTCGTACCACGCGGTCGCGGAGGCCATCCAGCGACGGGACAAGACGATCAACGAGGCCGAGGCCGAGGCGACCCGCACCCGCCGCCGGGCCGAGGAAGTGGCGCTACGCACGGTCCGGCAGGCCGAGGCCGCGGCCGCGGGAAAGACGGCCGAGGCGGCCGCCGCGCGGGATGCGTTCCTGGCGTGGGCGAAGGCCCGCTCCGCGTTGCCGCCCGAAGACGAGGTGCGGCTGAAGTCCGAACTGGAGTCGAAGCTCCGCGCCGGGCAGGATCGACTTGCCGCCGAGCGCGAGATCAACGCGAAGCGAACCGAGTTGCTGGCGTCGCGGCGGTTCCTCACCGACCTGCGGCTGTCGCTGGACGCGGTCGTGCAGGTCTTGCGCGGCCGAGACAAGGTACTGATCGACGCCGCCGACCTGCCCGGCCGGCGACACCTGCTGCTGATGGACCCCGAGACGCCGAAGCTGCCGCCGGTCGCGTTCCCGCCGAAAGAGCCATGACGGCGAACGGCAGGGCGTCAGCCGGCTGGTGGTTCAAGCGCCACCAGCCGGCTGACGCCGGCCGTTCGCCAGGAGCTGCCATGAAGCGCTTCTTCCTCTACGTCGTTCTCCCCGTCGTCCTGCTCCTGTGGGCACGGACCGCGTTCTACGCGGTGGACTACGCCGAGTTCGCGTACGTGACGCGGTTCGGCGAGCCGGTCGCCACGCACGACGGCACCACCGACGCCGGGCTGCACCTGAAGGCCCCGTGGCCGGTGGACGCGGTGCTACGCATCGACCGCCGGCTCCAGGCATTCGACCTGCCGGCCGTCGAGTCGCTGACCCGCGACCCGACCCAGAAGACAGTAGACAAGACGCTGGCCGTCGATGCGTTCGTGACGTGGCGCATCCCGGACGCCGCCGCGGCTGACCGGTTCGTCCGCACCGTGGGCACGCCGGAGCAGGCGAGGCGCGTCCTCGGCCCGCGGATCAGCGGTCGGCTGGCGTCGATCATCAGCACCATGCCGCTGGACGACCTGATCGCGGTCGCCGACGAGAAGGCCATCGACGCCCGGTCGGAGAAGCTCCGCAGGCAACTGCTCGGCGAGGACGGCGGTACCGAGGCGATCCGCGAGAAGGTCCGTTCCGAGTACGGCATCGAGATCGTGGACCTGCGGCTGCGGCGGTTCAGCTACCCGGAGGCGGTGCGGGCGAGCATCGCCGATCGCATCCGCAGCGAACGCGCCCGCAAGGTCGCCGACTACGAGAGCGAGGGCCGCCAGCGCGCCTCCGACATCCTCAGCGCCGCCGAGAAGGAGGCCCGCACCGTCGAGGCCGACGCGAAGGCCAAGAAGCAACTCGTCGAGGGCCAGGCGGACGTGGAGGCCGACAAGATCCGCAACGACGCCCACGCCCAGGACCGCGAGTTCTATGCGTTCCTGCAAAAGCTCAAGGCGTACCAACTACTGCTGAGCGACACCCGCGACGTGTTACTGCTTTCGACCCGGCACCCGCTGTTCGACCTGCTGCTGAGCCCGCCGAAGCCGACCGAGGCGAGCGGGGGGCGTTAGCCCCCTGTTGACGTGTAAACAGGGGGCTAACGCCCCCGCTCGCCTGGAGACTGTATGCCCCGCCTCCGCTACCTGCTGCCGATCGCGCTGCTCGCGTACCTCGCCACCGGTGTCTACCAGGTCGGGCCGGACGAGCGCGCCGTCGTCCGCCGTTTCGGGGCGGTCGTCGCGCGGCCGGGGCCGGGGCTGTGGGTCGGGCTGCCGTGGGGCATCGACCGCGTGGACCGCGTCCAGGTCCGCACCGTCCGCCAACTCGACGTCGGGTTCACCCCGGACGCCACCGCCGACCTGCCCGTCACCCCGCCCGGCCAGCTCCTGACCGGCGACCAGAACCTGGTCAACGTCAAGCTCGTCCTCGAATACGCCATCGACGACCGCGACGGCGAACTCGAAGCGTTCGTCGCACATCGCGATTCCGCCGATGCGGTCCTCGCACGCGAGGCCGAGGCGCTGGCCGGCGAGTGGGTGACCGGCCGGCCGGTGGACGAGGTTCTGCTCACCGGCCGGGCTGCGTTGCCGTTGTGGGTGATGGGCCGGCTGCCCGACCGACTCGCCGCTCACCGGCTCGGGGTGGTCGTGCAGCGGGTGAGTGTCGATTACCTGGCCCCGCCGGACCGCGTCGGCGACGTGTCGGTCCGCGACATGTTCGAGGCGGTCAACCAGGCGCAGACCGGCATCCGCACGCTGGAGAATCAGGCCAACCAGGAGGCCACCCAGCGCCGCCGCGAGTCCGAGGCGATGCGATACCGGCTCGACCAGCAGGCCCAGGCGTACCGCGCCGAGAAGCTGGCGCTGGCGAAGGCCGATGCCGTGTCGTTCCTGAAGCGACTGGAGCAGTACCGTCGATTGAGGCAGTCCAACCCGGACGTGCTGGCCGGCATCTGGTGGGAGGAGATGGGGCGGACGCTGTTGGGCATGAAGGGCCGCGGCCGGGTGGACCTGCTCGACCAGCACCTCGGCCCCAACGGCCTGGACGTGACGCAGTTCCTGCCGACTCGGAAGAAGTAGTGAGATACGAGATACGAGATACGGAGGATGCGCCGATGTCTGTCACGATCCGGCCGCACTTCGAGACCGAAGTGCATAAGCAAGCCTTCGAGGCAGCCATGCAATTGTTCGCGCTGTCGAAATCGTTTCCGAAGGATGAGAGGTATTCGCTCACCGATCAGATCCGCCGGTCCTCGCGGTCGGTCTGCGCGAACGTCGCCAAGGCATGGCGGCATCGGCGATACGAGGCCGCCTTCACGAGTAAGCTAACCCAGGCGGAAGGCGAAGCCGGAGAAACGCAGACCTGGATCGCGTTCGCCGTCCGATGCGAGTATCTGCCCCGAGAACGGGGTGTCGAGTTGCATAACGCATACGAGGCGGTCCTAAAGCTCCTCGTAGCGATGAAGAAGCACCCCGAGAAGTGGTGCATCCGAATCAGCAATTAACCTTTGTCTTTCTCTCGTATCCCGTGTCTCGTGTCTCGTGTCTCGTGTCTCGTGTCTGGTTCGACCACCGTGCCCAAGCTGACTGTGTTGCAAGGCCCCGACGCCGGGCGCGAGTTCGACCTCGCGGCCCCGAGCGTCAGCGTCGGCCGGCACTCGTCGAACGCCGTCCACCTGCACGACGAGCGTGTCTCCCGTCGGCACCTGGAGCTGCGCACGACCTCGGGCGGCTACCAACTCTTCGACCTCGGCAGCGGCAACGGCACCCTCGTCAACGGTCAGCCCGTCCAGGTCATCGACCTGCGACCGGGCGACCGGATCGAACTCGGCGACACCGCCCTGGAATACTCCGGCGACGCCCCGGCCGACCGCACCCGGCTCGTCGTCCGCCCGTCCGGGTCGCAACAGTCCGCGATCCTGCGGACCGTCGCGGCCGACGCCGGCAGCCAGATCCTCGCCCGCCCCGACCGCGCCACCGACTGGGTCCGCACCCGGCTCGCCAGCCTCGCGGTGATGTACGAGGCGTCCGCCGCGGTCAGCCAGATCCTCGACGTGGACGAGATGCTCGGCCGGATCGTGGACCTCGCCTTGCGGACCACCGACGCGGACCACGGCTGCGTCCTCCTGACCGACCCGGACGCCGGCGAACTCGCGCCGACCGCGGCCCGCAGCCGACCCGGCCACTCCGACGCCGAGTTCGTCGTCAGCCGGACCGTGGCCGACCACGTGCTGAAGGAAGGGCACGGCGTACTGGTCGCCGACGCCGCGGCCGACGAGCGGTTCCGCGACGGCGTCAGCATCGCCAGGCACCGCATCCGCGAGGTGATCTGCGTCCCGATGCGCGGCCGCCGCGACACCGTGGGCGTGCTGTTCCTCGACACCCAGGGCAGCGCCGAGGCGATCCGGTTCACCGAAGACCACCTGAGCCTCGCTGTCGCGCTGGCCCACCAGGCGGCGCTGGCAGTCGAGGAGACTCGCTACTACCGGGCGATGGTCCAGGCCGAGAAGCTGGCCGCGGTCGGGCAGACGATCGCCGCCCTGTCGCACCACATCAAGAACATCATGCAGGGGGTTCGGTTCGGCGGCGACATGGTCCGCACCGCGCTGGCCGACGACGACAAGGAGCTTCTGCAGAAGGGCTGGAAGCTCGTCGAGAAGAATCAGACGCGGATCGACGACCTGATCCTCGACATGCTCAGCTACTCGAAGGACCGCGAGCCGGCGGTCGAACCGACGGCGCTGAACGCCCTGGTCGAGGACGTGCTGGACGTGGTCCGCGGCCGGGCCGCCGGGCAAGGGGCGGTGCTCGACTGGCGGCCGGGCGAGTTGCCGGCGGTGCCGTGCGACCCGGAGGGCATCCACAAGGCGCTCTTGAACGTGGCGAGCAACGCCGTGGACGCGGTCGAGGGCCGCGAGTCGTCTCGGGTCGAGGTGAGCACCGGACTCTCCGCGGACGGCCGCTTCGCCGAGGTGTCGGTGACCGACAACGGCCCCGGCATTCCGGCCGAGAAGCTGGCCGACGTCTTCAAGCCGTTCGTCAGCAGCAAGGGGTCGAAGGGGACCGGGCTGGGCCTGCCGGTCAGCCGCAAGGTTCTGCGCGAACACGGCGGCGATGTGATCGTGGAGAGCGACCCGGGCCGCGGCTGCCGGTTCGTGCTGCGAATCCCGCTGCGGACCCTTTCGGAGCCCGAAGCGTAAGCGAGGGTCTTCTGTTCCGGGAGCGCGACGGCACAGCCGCTCAACGTCCTCTGGCCGGAACCTCGAAGGCGATGACCCGCTCCGGCCGCTGGTCCAGTGGCGGACCGTCGCCGCCGTCCACGACCCGGATCGTGACCTGCTGCCCGCGCCCGCGGTGCAGCGACTGGAACAGCTCATTGCTTGACATGCCGCGGACCACGTCCCCGTTGCGGAACCCGGCCCGATCGAACACCCCACCCGGCACGACAGCCTCGATGGCCAGCACCTCTGTATACCCCGACGATCCGCCCTCCTGGACGTACGGGCTGCCGTGCTGGAACCCCAAATCCTGCTCCAACGGCATGCCGATGAACATCTGCCAGTAGAACGCGGCACCGACGACGTACACCACCCCCGTGCCAAACAGGACGAAGGCGACGGCCCCAACGCGGATCAGCCACCTTCGCATCCGCACGCCCTCCGCGCCGCCCTCCTAATGAACGCCTCACACCCCTTCCCGACGGAGCCGCCGGAGCGGGCCGAGGATCACCAGCAGCATCAGCCCGGTCATGACCGCCGCCCCGACGAACAGGAACCGCGGCAGATGCCGCTGGTCAAAGTCCGGCGCGGGCACCTCCCCGGCCGGGGTCAGGTCGTAGTGGACCACCCCGCCGACCGCGAACCGCGACACCGACACCCTCCGCCCCTCGGCCACCCCCTTGGCCACTTCTAGCACCTCCGACGCGCCGTTGGCGTCGAACACCCGCCGGGCCACCTGCTTGAGCGTCAGCGAGCCGGTCGTCTTCGGCGGCTGGCCGCCGGTCACCACCTCCCCGTCATCCCGCCGCAGCTCGAAGTGGACCGGCCGGCCGCGATTGAGCGTCAGGGCGGTCAACTCCCCCTCGCCCAGCGGCTGGCGGTCCGTCACCGGCGGGGCTAGCCCGGTCCGCTGGGCGGCGAACACCACCAGGAAGAACAGCACCGATGCCAGGATCGCCCCGCTGATGTTGACGAAGTTGCTGGTCGCGATCATGTCCCCCTTGCTCGCCTTCGGGGCCTTGTGCTGGAGCAGGGTGAACAGCGGCACGATGTAGAACCCGGTGCAGAACCCGATCGCCACGATGCACCAGACGAGCTTCGGCACCTCGTCGATGAAGTACGCCCCGGCCAGGCAGGCCGCGATCATCCCCAGCGCGCCCAGCGGCACCAGCCGCAACTCGACCCGCCGGCCCGAGAGCCACCCGGCCAGCGGGCTGCCCAGCCCGATGCCCAGCGCCACCGTGCCGACGACGGCGCTGGTCTGCAGTTCGTCCCAGCGCGGGTTCTGCGACTCGCCGAGCATGTACACCGCCGCCCGCATGAACGCCACCACGAACGTGAAGTACGCGATCCCGACCACCGCCAGCCGCAGCGCCCGGGTCGAGATCAGCGTCCGCAGGTTCTGGACCAGCGGCCCGTAGACGTACGACGGGAACGGCCGGTGCGGGTTCGCCGCCGGCACCCGGCGAATGAGCAGGCTCGCCAGCGCCCCGAGCACCGCCAGCGCGAACAGGATCGCCCCGATCACCCACTCGCTGCCGAGGAACAGGTACGACAGCACCCCGCCGCAGACGGTGCCGAGGATCACCGCCAGGAACGACAGCGATTCGAGGATGCCGTTGCCCTTCGACAACTGGTGTGCCGGCAGGATCTCCGGCATGACCCCGTACTTGGCCGGGACGAAGAACGCCGAGTGGGTGCCCATCAGGAACACCGTCGCCAGCACCACCCACGGGCCGGCCTCCGGCCAGGCGCCGCGGCCCATCCAGAACCCAAGGAACGCGATTCCGGTGATGGCGATCTCGGCCACCTTCCAGGTGACCAGCGCGTCGCGCTTCGAGTACTTGTCGGCGAGGTGGCCGGCGATTGTGCAGAAGATGGCCCACGGGGCGTAGAACAGGATCGGCATCAGGGAGATGGCGTCCCGCTCGGTCAGGGTGAAAGTGTTGATGGCGAAGAACATCGCCGCGGCGTGGATCGCCTGGTCGTTGAACGCGGCCAGGAATTGCGCGACGAGCAGCCCGACGAACGTCCGCGAGGTCAGCCCGCCGGCCTCGGGCGGCAGGTGGG
>Ga0247829_10000874_pt1 | contig 12847 bp, 13 predicted proteins | sample 12C_Control_Day4_FD_207765 | JGI IMG/M metagenome (GOLD analysis project Ga0247829, IMG submission 207765) | Soil microbial communities from agricultural site in Penn Yan, New York, United States - 12C_Control_Day4 | ecosystem: Environmental > Terrestrial > Soil > Agricultural land | place... | reverse complement strand
CCGCGAGGCGCTGGGCGACACGCCCGACCTCTACACCCTCGCCGCGCTGGCCGACTGGCTGCTCGCGCGGGACCGTCCCGCCGACGTGCTGCCGCTGCTCGCCGGCCGCGAGGACGCCGACGCCCTCCTGCTGCGCCTGGCCATCGCCCGCGTGCGCACCCGCGACCCGGCGGCGGCCGCCACCACCCGCCTGCTGGCCGACCGGTTCGACGCCGCCGCGTTGCGCGAGGACACGGCCCACCGCCGCGAACAGGCCCGTTTCGAACTCGACGTGCGCGGCGATGCCCGCGCCGCACTGCCCCACGCCGTGGCGAACTGGGCGGTGCAGAAGGAGCCAGCCGACGCGCTGCTGCTCGTGCGGGTGGCCGCTGCGGCAGGTGAACCCAGAGCGGCCGCACCGGTGTGGGCGTTCGTGCGCGAGCAGGGCCTGGCCGACGTGCGCCTCGGCGCCGCCCGCGATGGAGCCACACGATGAACGCCCGGTCGCTGCTGCTCGCGGTGCTGCTCGGGCTGCCCGTCGTCGCCTCCGCCCACAAGGCCAGCGACGCCTACCTGACCCTGGCCGTCGACGGGTCGACCATCACGCAGCGCCTCGACGTCGCGCTGCGCGACCTCGACCGCGACCTCGTGCTCGACGCCGACAACGACGGCCTGCTGCAATGGCGCGAGGTGGTCGGCCGCTGGTCCGAGATCGACCGTCTCACGGCCGACGGCCTGGCGCTGTCGGCGGACGGCGCGCCCTGCACCGCGGGCCCGGCCGGGCCGCCCGCCCTCGAGACCCACAGCGACGGCCGCCACGCCGTCGTGACCCGCACCTGGCGCTGCGCCGGCGCCGTGCGCCAGCTCGACGCCGACTACCGCCTGTTCGCGCGCACCGACCCCACGCACCGCGGCATCGTGCGCTGGTCGGATGGCCCCCGCGGCGGCACCGCAGTGCTCGTGCCGGATGCCGGCCCGCGCGTGCTGGTCGACGCCGTGACACCCCCCGCGGGGTGGGGCTCGCTGTTTCGCGAAGGGGTGCACCACATCCTGATCGGCACCGACCACGTGCTGTTCCTGCTGACACTACTTCTGCCGGCCGTGCTCGTGCGGACGCCCCCCGGCTGGGCCGGCGCCCGCGCGTGGCGGCCCGTGCTGGCCGAGGTCGTGCAGGTGGTCACCGCGTTCACGGTGGCGCACTCGGTCACGCTCGGCCTCGCCGTGTTCGGCGTGGTGGACCCGCCGTCGCGCTGGGTCGAGTCGCTGATCGCGGCGAGCGTCGTGCTGGCGGCCGTCAACAACCTCGTGCCGGTGGTGCGCCACGGCCGCTGGAAGCTCACCTTCCTGTTCGGCCTGGTGCACGGCTTCGGGTTCGCCGGCGCGCTGAAGGCGCTCGGGCTGGCCGACGGCTTGCTCGCGCAATCGCTGCTGGCGTTCAACCTCGGTGTCGAGGCCGGTCAGCTCGCGATCGTGGCGGTGTTCCTGCCGCTCGCGTGGGCCTTGCGCGACACCGTCGTGTACCGCCGCGGCCTGCTGCCGGCCGCATCCGTGTCGATCGCGCTGCTGGCGGCCGTGTGGCTCGCCGAACGTGCCCTCGACCTCTCCCTGCTGCCTTCCGCCTGAGAACCCGCCATGAAACCCCTCGCCCTCGCGGTGCTCGTCGCCACCGGCGCCGCGGCCGCCGAACCCGACACCACCCTCGACGCCGTGCGCGTGCTGGGCCACTACGACAACGGCGTGGGCACCTCGAACGCCGCCAGCGAAGGCAGCGTGACCGCCCGGCTGCTCGCCAACCGGCCGGCACTGCGGCCGGCCGAGGTGCTCGAGTTCGTGCCGGGCCTGATCGTCACGCAGCACTCGGGCGACGGCAAGGCCAACCAGTACTTCCTGCGCGGCTTCAACCTCGACCACGGCACCGACTTCGCGACCTTCGTCGACGGCATGCCCGTCAACATGGTCAGCCACGCGCACGGCCAGGGCTACAGCGATCTGAACTTCCTGATCCCCGAACTCGTGAACCGCATCGACTACCGCAAGGGCCCGTACGCCGCGGCCGACGGCGACTTCGGTTCCGCCGGATCGGCCCGCATCCGCCTGGCCGACACGCTGCCGAAGGGCCTGGCGCAGGTGACGTTCGGCCAGCGCGGCTACCGGCGCGGCCTGCTCGCCGATACCATGGCCCTCGGCACGGGCACCCTCCTCGGCGCGCTGGAACTGCAGTCGAACGACGGCCCGTGGGACGTGCCCGAACACCTGCGCAAGGTCAACGGCTGGCTGCGGTACGCCGACCGCGACGGCGAGGGCTCGCGCAGCCTGACGCTGATGGCCTACAACGCGCGGTGGAACGCCACCGACCAGATTCCCGCCGACCTCGTGGACGAGGGCTCGCTCGGACGCTTCGCATCGCTCGACCCGACCGACGGTGGCCGCACCGAACGCGTGAGCCTCTCCGGCCAGGCCACACGGCGTGCGACCGACGGGGAATGGCGGTTCAGCGCCTATGCGATCCGGTCCCGGCTGAGCCTCTACTCCAACTTCACGTACCGCCTCGACGACCCGGTCGATGGCGACCAGTTCGAGCAGTCCGAGCGCCGCCGCGTGCTCGGCGGCGAGGCGAGCCGCCGGTGGGATGTCACCGCCGGTGGCCGCGAGCAGCAGTTCACGCTGGGCCTGCAGGCGCGCCACGACCGGCTGTCTCCGGTGGGCCTGTACGCCACCGCCGGCCGCACGCGACTCGGCGCCGCCGACGACCGCGAGGACACCGTGTCGCAGAGCCAGCTGGGCCTGTTCGGGGAATGGGGCGCGACCTGGACGCCATGGCTGCGCAGCGTCGCGGGCCTGCGCGCCGACACCGCCCGTTTCCACGTCGACGCCGCCCGGGCTTCCGACCACCTCGTGTCGCCGAAGCTGTCGTTCGTGTTCGGCCCCTGGACGTCGACCGAGCTGTTCGCGAACTGGGGACAGGGGTTCCACAGCAACGACGCCCGCGGCGCCACCGACCCGATGCAGCCGGTGCCGGGCCTCGTGAAGAGCCGCGGCGGTGAACTGGGGCTGCGCACCGAGGTCGTTCCCGGCCTGCAGAGTTCGCTCGCGCTGTGGCAGCTCGACCTGGACTCGGAGCTGGTCTACATCGGCGACGCCGGCACCACGGAACCCAGCCGCGCCAGCCGGCGCTCGGGCCTCGAATGGAACAACCACTGGCAGCTCGACGGCTGGCTCGGCCGCGCCGCGGCGGGCTGGCTCGCCGACGTCGACGTGGCCGTCTCGAAGGCCCGCTACCGCACCGATCCCGGCGGGGAAGGCACCCGCGTGCCCGGGGCCGTGGGGCGAGTCGTCTCGGCCGGCCTCACGTGGGCCGACCCGGCGTCACCGTGGTCGGCGGCCTTCCAGGTGCGCCACTTCGGGCCGCGCGACCTCACGAGCGACGGCACGCAACGCAGCCGCGCCACCACCCTCGCCTACCTGCGCGGCGGCTGGCGCGTGAACCCGCGCACGACGGTGAACCTGGACGTCTTCAACCTGTTCGACCGCCCCGCGAGCGATATCGACTACTTCTACGAATCGGCCCCGCCGAACGCAGCGGCGGGGGAACGCCGCCACTTCCACCCGGTGGAGCCGCGGACCGTGCGGCTGACGCTGGCGATGCAGCTGCGCTGACCCGGGGGCGCCGTCCGTCAGCGCGGCTGGAACATGATCAGGCCCATGCCGGCCAGCGCCACGGCCACGCCCGCGGCGTCCCAGGCGGTGGGGCGCACGCCGTCCACCGCCCACAGCCACACCAGCGCCACGCCGATGTAGACGCCCCCATAGGCGGCGTACACGCGGCCGGCGGCGGTTTCGTGGAGGGTGAGCAGCCAGGCGAACAGCGCGAGGCTCGCCGCGGCAGGCAGCAGCAGCCAGACCGGCCGGCCCTGCTTGAGCCACAGCCACGGCAGGTAGCAGCCGACGATCTCCGCCAGCGCGGTTGCGGTGAACAGCAGGAAGGTCTTCATGCCGGCGATTGTCACCGGCATGAAAAGGTCACAGCACCGTGCGGACGAGCGGGTGCGTGGTGAGCGTGCGGTACAGCTCGTCGAGCTGTTCGCGGCTGGTGGCGGTGACCGTGATGGTCACGCCCAGGTACTTGTTGCCCGAGCTCGCGCGCAGCTCCACCGTGGTGGGGTCGAACGTGGGGTCGAACCGCTCCGCGATCTGCGTGATGGCGTGCACATAGCCGTCGACGTTCAGGCCCATCACCTTGATGGGGAACTTCGACGGGTACTCGATGAGCGATTGCTCGGGCGGAATGTCTTGCATCGGGAAACTCATCCGGCACACGTGGGGCCGAGGCCCCGGGTTTCAAGTCAGATGGACTGCTGGCGCTTGGCGCGCTGGTAGGCCTCGTACAGCCGCGCGTAGACGGGGCCGGGCTTGCCGCGCATCGCGCCGTGGCCCACCAACTCCCCGTCGATGCGGGTGACCGGCAGCACTTCCTTGCTGGTGGAGCTCAGGATCACCTCGTCGGCGGCCCGCACCTCGGCCTCGGACAGCGGACGCAGGTTGTAGGCGATGCCTTCCTCCTCGCACAGCTCGCGCAGCACCTCGTAGCGGATGCCTTCGAGCACGTGTTCGCTCTTGGGCGGCCCGAGCAGCGCGCCTTCGGAGGCGATCCAGACGTTGCTGCTGGACGCCTCGGTCAGCATGCCGTTGCGGAACAGCACGGTCTCGACGGCACCGTGGTCGGCCGACATCTGCCGGGCCAGCACGTTGCCGAGCAGCGAGGTGGTCTTCAGGTCGCCGCGCTCCCAGCGGAAGTCGCGGGCGGTCACGCAGGCCACGCCCTGGTGGCGCTGCTCGGGGGTGGCCGCGCGCGTGGGGGTGGTCATGATGAACACCGTGGGGGTCAGGTCCGGCAGCATCGTGTGCTCGCGCGGGGCGACCCCCCGGGTGACCTGCAGGTACAGCAGCTGGTCGTCCGCGGCGGCCGCCTCGATCACCCGGCGGCCCGCCGCCAGCCAGTCGGCCGGCGAAAGCGGGTTCGGGATGCGGATCTTGCCGAGGTTGCGGGCGAGCCGCGCCATGTGGTCGTCGAACCGGAAGATGCGCCGGCCGTAGACGGGCATCACCTCGTAGATGCCGTCCCCGAACAGGAAACCCCGGTCGAGCACGGAGACCTTCATGTCGCGCAAGGCTCCGAACTCGCCGTTCAGGTAACACTGGCTGTCAGGAATGTCGGACATGCGGCCTCCGTGGAACGGGGTGATGCTTCAGGTTACTTGATCCAGAGGCGCAGCGCATCCCAGGCACGCCCCAGGATGCCGGCCTCCTCGACGCCCTCGAGCACGACCAGCGGCCGTTCGGCCACCTTCGCACCGCTGGCGGTGGTGACCCGCACCATGCCGACCTTCTGGCCCTTCTGCAGCGGGGCCACGAGCGGATCGGTGCGCTCGACCTTGGTCTGCAGCTTGGCGCCCTCGCCCTTCGGCACACTGACGAACACGGCGCCCGTGGCACCGAGCTTGGCCTCGTTGGACTTGCCCTTCCACACTGGCACCGTGGAGATGGCGCGGTCGGCCTCGAACAGGCGCACGGTGTCGAAGGCCTGGAAGCCCCAGTTCAGCAGCTTCTGGCTTTCGTTCGCGCGGGCGTCCATCGACGCGGTGTTCAGCACCACGCTCAGCAGGCGGCGCTTGCCGCCGGCGGCGCCGGTGGCGCCGAGGTTCGGGAAGTCGCGCTGGGCGGACGCCACGAGGCAGTAGCCGGCGGCCGAGGTGTAACCGGTCTTCATGCCGTCGACGCTCGGGTCGCGCAGCAGCAGCGCGTTGCGGTTGTTCTGGTTCGACGCCGGCGCGTTCTCGTAGCGGTACGTGCGGGTCGAGTAGATCGGGTAGTACTCGGGGAAGTCGCTGATGATGCGGGACGCGATCACGGCCATGTCGCGGGCCGTGCTCTGGTGGCCCGACTCGGTGAGGCCGGTGGCGTTCTTGAACGAGGTGTTCTTCAGGCCGAAGGCCTGGGCCTGGCGGTTCATCATGCCGACGAACTGGTCGACCGTGCCGGCCACGCCCTCGGCGAGCACCACCGAGGCGTCGTTGCCGGAGTTGACGATCATGCCGCGCAGCAGGTCGGACACCTTCGGCGTCATGCGGGGTTCGATGAACATCAGCGAACCGCCGCCCTTGCGTTCTTCCCACGCGCGCAGCGACACGGGCAGGGTCTGCTCGAGCGTCAGCTTGTGCTCGCGCAGGGCCATGAACACCACGTAGGCGGTCATCAGCTTCGTGAGCGAGGCCGGGTCGGACGGCGCATCGGCCTCACGCTCGGCGAGCGTCTGCCCGGTGGTCAGGTCGAGCAGGATGTAGCTCTTGGCGGCCACCTCGGGCGGCGACGGCATCTGCGCGAACGCGGAGGCGGCGGAGAGGGCCAGGCCGAGGAAGAGAGCGAGTGTTCTTTTCATGTGTGGAGCGGTTCAGCGGATGGATCGGTTCGGCCTTGCGGCCTGGAATGGCGGAAACACGGGGGGCGTGCCGGGCTCGTCAGTGAGGCCAGCTGCGCACCACCAGGGTCTTGAGCAGCGGCAGCTGCCCGTGGAAGAAATGGCCGGCGCCGGGGATGACCACCACCGGCAACGACTGCGGACGCGCCCAGTCGAGCGTGGCCGACAGCGGAACAACGTCGTCGGCCTCGCCGTGGATGACCACCGTGCCTTCGGGCACCGGCGGCACCTTCTGCTTCAGCGTGGACGGGCCCACCAGCACGAGGCCGATGGCCTTCTGGCCTTCGGGCAGTTCCGAGGCCGCTTGTGACGCCACGTACCCCCCGAACGAGAACCCGGCGAGCGCCAGCGGCAGCGACGGGTCGCGCTGCGCGGCGATCACGGCGAGCGCGTCGTCCACCTCGCCCCGGCCTTCGTCCCACTGGCCCTCTGAGGCCCCCACCCCGCGAAAGTTCAACCGCACCGCGCGGTAGCCGAGCTGCACGAACGCGCGGGCCAGCGTGGCGGCCACCTTGTTGTCGAGCGTGCCGCCCTGCAGCGGATGGGGATGGCACACGACGGCCACGCCGCGCGGCGGGTCGTCGGGCGTGTCGATGACGATCTCGAGGGCGCCGGCGGGGCCGGGCATGGTCAGGCGCTGGGAGGTGGGCATCTCAGCGGCCCACCGAGTCGGGCAGCACGAGGCGGTCGACCACCACGCCCTTCTTCAGGTGCGACTCGACGATCTCGTCGATGTCGCTGTTGTCGACGAAGGTGTACCAGACGGCGTCCGGGTAGACGACGGCGACGGGGCCGCCCGCGCAACGGTCGAGGCAGCCCGACTTGTTCACGCGCACACCGCCCGGGCCGGCGAGGCCTTCGGTCTTGACGAGCTTCTTGCAGTGGTCGAACGCGGCTTGCGGGTTGTGGTCGCCGCAGCTGGCCTCGCCGTTCTCGCGCTGGTTCAGGCAGAAGAAGATGTGTCGCTCGAAATAGCTCATCCTCGGATTCTACGGACTGGGGCGTGCGGCGCACCAGGTGAAGTCAATGGTCCGCACGCGGGCTCGGGGCCGAATCGCGCGCCACCACCCGCCCGAAGAGGTAGATGAGCGCCGCGTACGGCCACAGCCATCCCACCCACTGCGCCAGGCCATGGAAGCGGATGAACCGCCCCTGCTCCCAGGCGAACAGGCTCTCGGCGTAGTACGGGTCGCTGGGTGCCTGGGTCACGCGCAGCACCAGCGCGGTGAGCGCGATCAGGCCCAGCGCGGCGGCCACGCGGCGCGGGATGCGCCACATCAACATGCCCACCGCGATGCCGAACGCGAGGCCCGGCAGCGTGGGCGCCGTGAGCCACGTCAGCGCGTGCTGCGGTCCGAAGTTCAGCGCGGTCGACAGCGTGGTGGCCAGGAACCCGAGCAGCGCCGCGCCGGCCACCAGCACCACGCGGCGCCAGCCGGGCGGCACCACGGTGAAGGAGACCAGCACCGGCGACAGCAGCCCGAGCACCACCACGAGCCATTCGCTGGCACGCGACAGCGGCGTGAGCGAGGCGGTGGCCGTGAGCCAGCCCTCGGCCCAGTCCTCCCACGGGGTCTCGGCGAGGGCGGCGGCGGCGAGTTCCTGCAGTTTGAACACCACCTGCCCCACGGCGAACGGCACCGGGGTCGGGAACAGCAGGCCGATCGGCCACAGCAGCAGCAGCGCGATGCCGCCGGCGCTGCGGTCGATGAACCAGCGGTCGCGGACGACCTGCCAGCGGTCGAGCCCGCCCAGCGCATGGATGGCCAGCGCCAGCAGCATGCCGATCACGGTGCCGCCGGTGTTGAGCACCCAGTCGAGGCTCGACGGCACCCGCTGCGGCAGCAGGTTCTGCAGGCTCTCCATCAGGAACGACAGCACCGCCCCGCCCAGGATCGCCAGGGCCACCGCCACGGCGGTGCGCCCGCCGCTGCGCACGATGGCGCCGAACAGCAGCGCCCCGAGCGGCATGTAGCCGACGAGGTTGGAGACGACGTCGAACGCCGTCCAGTACCGCGGCCAGGGCATGTGCCCGAAGCCGAACCAGGGCACGAGGTTCGGCAGGCCCCAGCCGGCGAACGGCGACAGGCTCGCGTAGACGATCAGCGCGGCATACAGCCCGGCCAGCGGCGCGGCGGAGCTGCGGTGGCGCGGTGGAGCCATCTCAGAACGGTTTGACGACCACCAGCACGACGATGGCCGCGAAGATCAGCACCGCCGACTCGTTGAACACGCGGAACCAGCGCTCGCTGCGCTGGTTCGCGAAGGTCTCGAACTTGCGCAGCAGCGACCGGCACGCATGGTGGTACCCGATGGCCATCACCACCAGCACCAGCTTCGCGTGCAGCCACGCGCCGTGCTTCAGGCCGAAGCCCAGCCACAGCCACAGGCCCAGCAGCAGCGCCGGCACCATCAGCAGGCTCATGAACCGATAGAGCTTGCGGGCCATCAGCAGCAGGCGCTCGCGTTCGGCGTGGCTGTCCGCCGGCACCATCGCGAGGTTCACGAACACGCGCGGCAGGTAGAAGAGGCCGGCGAACCAGCTGGCCACGAAGATCAGGTGCAGGGCTTTGACCCACAAGTACAGGCTGTCCATCGTGCCGATTATGGCGGCGGGACGGCGCCGCGCCTCGCCAAGCCCGGAACGGCGGTGCGCACGTAAAGAAGCATGAAGGTTTGCATCTCGTGCGCATGCCGCACGTTTGCGTCGATCGGTTGCAAAAACGAGACGCGCGGGACCGCTCTGCAGACCGCGACACGGGTCAGAAGGGCCCGGAATGAAAAAAGCCCCAGCCAATGGGCTGGGGCCGAAAAGCCTTATCGCTGTCATCACGGCAAGGCTCCTGCTCAGGGAGGAAAAGCAGGGAATGAAAACCTTGCGGCTATCATTCGATGACAACTTTAGCAGAAGCAGACACTGCTGTTGAAGCCCCGGGGCACCGTAAATACACGTACGTGCCTACTATGACGCGATGGAACATTGCCCGATGTTTCTGTCTCGACACTTCGATCCGGATCCACTGCCGTGCACACCCCGCCGCCCTTCCCCGCCTCGCGTCCGCGCCGCCTCCGCCGCGATGAATTCACCCGCTCGCTCGTGCGCGAGCACCGCCTGCACCCGAGCGACCTGATCTACCCCGTGTTCGTGGTGGCCGGCCGCGACCAGGCCATCGACGTGGCCTCGATGCCCGGCGTGCAGCGCCTGAGCCTCGACCGCCTGCTTCCCGTGGCCGAAGACTGCGTGAAGCTCGGCATCCCGGTGCTCGCGCTGTTCCCCGTGATCGAGGGGGGCCTCAAGACCGAAGACGGCCGCGAAGCCACGAACCCCGAAGGCCTCGTGCCGACCGTGGTGCGCGAGCTGAAGAAGCGTTTCCCCGAACTGGGCGTGCTGACCGACGTGGCGCTCGACCCGTTCACGTCGCACGGCCAGGACGGCCTGCTCGACCCCACCGGCTACATCCTCAACGACGAGACCGTCGCGATGCTCACGCAGCAGGCGCTGGTGCAGGCCGAGGCCGGCGTCGACATCGTGGCGCCCAGCGACATGATGGACGGGCGCATCGGCGCCATCCGCGGCGCGCTCGAGTCGCGCGGCCTGATCCACACGCGCATCATGGCGTACAGCGCCAAGTACGCCAGCGCCTTCTACGGCCCGTTCCGCGATGCCGTGGGCTCGGCCGCCAACCTCGGCAAGAGCAACAAGAAGGTCTACCAGATGGACCCGGGCAACACCGACGAGGCGCTGCGCGAGGTGGCCCTCGACCTGGCCGAGGGCGCCGACATGGTCATGGTGAAGCCGGGCATGCCGTACCTCGACATCGTGCGCCGCGTGAAGGACGAGTTCCGCGTGCCCACGTTCGCGTACCAGGTGAGCGGCGAGTACGCGATGCTCAAGGCCGCGGCCGCCAACGGCTGGCTCGACCACGACGCGGTGATGATGGAAAGCCTGCTCGCGTTCCGCCGCGCCGGCGCCGACGGCGTGCTGACCTATTTCGCCCGCGAGGCGGCCCGCAAGCTGCGCGCCGAGGGTTGATGCGCGTCTTCCACGTCCTGCCCGACCAGTTCACCGAACTCGCCGAACTGCCCGCGCAGTTGCCGGCCACCGGCTACCTGTGGATCGGCTCGGCCCGCCGCGAGTTCGAGGTCAGCACGCCCACCCTGCAGGCGGCGCTGCAGCGCTGGACCGGCGGGCAGCTGGTGGACCTGCACATCGCCGACCTGCTCAACAGCCAGCTGCCGTCCCACTTCGACTACACCTCGTGGTACGACCTGATGGTGTTCCGCCGGCTCGCGGCCGGGGCCGGCACCAACGGCCTGTTCCTCGACGAGTCCAGCGACACGCACAGCTCCGCCAAGAAGGCGCTCGCCGCCATCGACACCAGCCCGGTCGGCTTCGCGGTGTTCGACCGGGTGCTGATCACCGTGCACCCCACCGATTGCATGGTGCGCGATTTCTTCGCGAACAAGCTGCAGCAGATGACCGTGGGCACGGAGCCGCGGCAGGACCAGCGCCCCGCGCTGATGCGCCTGCCCACCACGCCGGCCGACCTGATGCTGCGCATGATCAACCACATGGTCGACAGCTACCTGGAGCTGCGCCGCCTGCTCACCAAGCAGCTCGACCAGCTGCAGCAGGAACTGCTGAACCCGCGCAGCCACTTCGACAGCTGGCAGGTGTTCCTCGACTCGCGCAACGCGCTGCACCTGCTGGAAGACACCTGCGAGGACCAGCGCAGCGCCATCGTCGAGTGGATCGACGCGCTCGACGAATGGCCGGGCGACGCCGACCCGCAGGCCACGCGCGAGCGCGAGCTGCTGCGGGTGCGCTCGCGCGACGTGCTCGAGCACATCGAGCGGGTGCTGGCCCACGTGCGCCGGCTCGAGTCGTCGGCCGAGGCCGCGGTGCAGATGCACTTCTCGGCCCAGAGCAACCGCACGAACGACATCATGCGCACGCTCACCGTGCTGACCGCCATCTTCATGCCGCTGAACCTGATCACAGGGTTCTTCGGCATGAACTTCGACGCGCTGCCGCTGATCCACAGCAGCACCGGCGTCTGGGCGGCCACGGTGGTGATGGTGCTCGTGGGCATCGCGCTCGGCTGGTTCTTCTGGCGCAAGCGGTACCTGAGCACCACGCGGCGGCCCTGACCCCCTTGCGGTCACCCCGGCGGACGCCGGGGCCCACCGTCCCTCCGGCGCGCTCCGGCCGCGGTGGATCCCGGCGTCCGCCGGGATGACCGTTCGGGAGCGCCGTCGCGCCCGCGACACGACTCCGGCCTTCCACGCGCCACCATGGCCCCCTGTGTTCCACGAGGCCTCGCCATGGACATCGTCAACCACACCTTCGCCGTCGACCGCGGCGACCTGTCGCGCACCACCGTGCTGACGAACACCGAAGCGCTCCCCGCCCCCGGCGAGGTGGTGCTGCGGGTCGACACGTTCGCGCTGACCGCGAACAACACCACCTACGCCGACCTCGGCGACCGGCTCGGCTACTGGCGCTTCTTCCCCGCGGAAGCGCCCTGGGGCGTGATCCCGGCCTGGGGGTTCGCCGACGTGATCGCGTCGGCGTGCGACGGCATCGAACCCGGCGAACGGCTCTACGGCTACTGGCCCATGGCCACGCACGCGCGGCTCACGCCGGTGCGGGTGACCGCCGACAGCCTCGTCGACGCCACCGGACACCGGCAGGCATTGCCCGCGGCCTACAACCTGTACCTGCGCACGGCGGGCGACCCGGCCTGGCGCGCGGACCTGGAGGCCATCCAGGCGCTGCTGCGCCCCGTCTTCATCACGTCGTTCCTGATCGACGACCTGCTCGGCGACGTCGCGCCGCCGCCCGAGCAGGTGGTGCTGACCAGCGCGTCGAGCAAGACGGCCCTCGGCCTCGCGTGGCTGCTGCAGCGGCGCGGCGTGGCCGTGGCCGGGCTCACGTCGCCGGGCAACCTCGCCTTCGTCGAAGGCCTGGGGTGTTTCGGCACGGTGCTGCCCTACGACCGGCTGGACGCCCTGCCGCGCGGACTGTGCACCGCGACGGTCGACTTCGCCGGCAGCAGCGCGCTGCGCCGACGCGTGCGGGACCACCTCGACGACCCGTCGGCCTGGCGCCTCGCCGTCGGCTTCACACACCGCGACGTCACGCCCGAGGCTGACCCGCCCCCGTTCTTCTCCGCGCCCGACCGGCTGCGCCAGCGAGGCCGCGACTGGGGCCGCGACGAGATCGCACGACGCGTGGCCGAACGCTGGGCCGACTTCGCGCCGTGGGTGGCGGAGCGCCTCACGGTGCAGGCCGGCCGCGGCATGGCAGATGTGGAGGTGGTGTACCGGCAACTGCTGGCCGGTGGCGTGCCCGCGAACGTCGGGCACGTCCTGTCGCCGCAGGTCTAGCGC
>Ga0247829_10000872_pt1 | contig 12848 bp, 14 predicted proteins | sample 12C_Control_Day4_FD_207765 | JGI IMG/M metagenome (GOLD analysis project Ga0247829, IMG submission 207765) | Soil microbial communities from agricultural site in Penn Yan, New York, United States - 12C_Control_Day4 | ecosystem: Environmental > Terrestrial > Soil > Agricultural land | place... | reverse complement strand
GGCAACCAGCAGAAACTCGTCGTGGCGCGGGCGCTGGCGCGCGCGCCACGGGTGCTGGTCGCCGAGAATCCGACCCGCGGGCTCGACGTGCACGCCGCGCGGGCAATCTGGGCCGAGCTCCATGCTGCGGCCTCCGCTGGGGCCGCCGTCCTCATGTGGTCGAGCGATCTCGACGAGGTCATCGCGCACGCGAGCCGGTTGGTGGTGATCGCACGGGGGGAAATCCTCGTACCCCCCGCCGGGGCCGACCGAAACGTCATCGGAGCGATGATGCTCGGCGCAACAGGGGGTACCGCATCGTGATACGAGGGTGGCGCGCCGCCGTGCTGGCCTTCGCCGGCGCAATCGGGCTCATGGCGCTTGGACTGGCGCTCGCCGGCTACGACGCCGGCGCCGCGCTCGCGGCGCTCTGGCGCGGAGCATTTGGTTCGTGGTACGCGCTCACCTCGGCAACGCTGGTGCGGGCGGTGCCGCTCACGATCATCGGCCTCGGTATCTGCTTCGCGTTCCGCGCGGGCACCTTCAATATCGGCGCGGAAGGACAGTTCTACGCCGGCGCCGTTGCGGCCGCGTGGGTCGGCGTGCAGGTCGGGCGAGCGCCACCGCTGGTCGCGATCCCTGTAGTCTGGCTTGCCGCAGCCTTGGCGGGGGCGGCGTGGGTCGCCCTCCCGACATGGCTCCGGGTTCGGTTCGGCGTGCTCGAAGTGATCAGCACGTTGCTGCTCAACTTCGTCGCCGAGGCGCTGGTGAGCTGGATGGTGCAGGGCCCTCTGCAGGAGGCGAAGGGGATCTATCCCCAGAGCGATCCGATCGCAGCAGCCGCCCGACTCCCGGTGTTGCCCGGAACCCGATTGCACCTCGGATTCGGGTTGGCGGTAGTCCTCGCGTTCGTGCTCGCGTACCTGATGCGCCGAACCTGGTGGGGGTTTGCGTTGATCGCGTCTGGCGCGGGGCCGCGGGCCGCCGAGGTCAGCGGCCGCGTACCCGTGCGCCGTGTGAGCGCGATCGCACTGCTGGGATCGGCCGCGCTCGCCGGGCTGGCCGGGGGCGTCGAGGTTGGGGGCGTTTCGTACGCATTGTTTCAGAATCTCTCCCCGGGCTATGGCTTTTCTGGCATCGCAGTCGCGCTGCTCGGCCGGCTCGAGCCGCTTGCCGTCCTCGTCGCCGGCGTGCTGTTTGGTGCACTGGAAGCCGGTGCGGGGGCCATGCAACGCGAGGCGGGGATCCCGGCGGTGCTGGTCTACGTGGTCGAGGCGACGGTCATAATCACGGTGCTGCTGGCGGACGCGGCAACTCGTCGAGCCGCCCTGCGCGCCCCGCCGTCCGCCGAAGGGGACCCGGCCCGGTGAGCGATGCACTCCAGGCCGCAGCGGTCGCGGGCTTCCTGGCCGCGGCAGTGCGGGTCGCAACGCCGCTCCTGCTCGCGGCGCTCGGGGAGACGGTGACCGAGCGCGCCGGCGTGATCAATCTCGGACTCGAGGGGGCGATGCTGGCGGGCGCACTGGCGGCCGCACTCGGCTCGGTGGCCGCCGGGCCTTGGCAGGGAGTCGCGCTCGGCGTGATGGCGGGAGCGGCGGTGTCGGCCGTGCTGGGCGTCATTGTGGTGGTCGCGGGCGCCAACCAGATCATCGCCGGCACGGCGGTGACCTTGGGGTGTGTGGGGCTCACCGGCGCGGTGCACCGCGCGTGGGTCGCCAATGACACAGCAGTCTCGGTCGTGCCGACCCTGGCTGCCGCGCCGGTCCCCCTGCTCTCGCGGCTCCCGGTCGTGGGCCCGGCTCTCTTCGCTCAGCCGGTTCCCACCTATGCCGGGCTGGTGCTGGTCCCCGTGCTCTGGTGGGCACTGTTCCGAACGCGTGGCGGACTTGCGCTCCGAGCCGCGGGGGAATCGGCGACCATGGCCCGTGCCGCCGGCATCCAGGTGCAGCTCCTCCGCATCGGTGCGACCATTTTTGGCGGGGCGATGGGGGGCTTTGCCGGCGCCACACTGGTACTCGGTCAGGTGGGCAGCTTCGCGGAGCGGATGACCGCGGGTCGAGGCTACCTGGCGATTGCGATCGTGGCACTCGGCCGTTGGCACCCGGTCGGTGCCGCGCTCGCGGCGCTGGTCTTCGGGGCCGCTACGGCGCTTCAATTCGTCTTCCAGTCCCTCGGACTGGACGTCCCCTACCAGCTGTTTCTCATGTTTCCGTATCTGCTCACGCTGCTCGGCCTGGCGGGCGCCGTCGGGCGTAACCGGCCACCGGCAGATCTCGGGCGGGATTTGGGTAGCTAACGACGGGTCACGGCGAGGGGGGGAGCACCCCTCTGAGTCGCGACAGTCAGACGGGATCGGAAAGCTGGGCCTGCAGGAGCGAATCGCGCGCAGCGGCGATCTGTGCCCGCACTCTGTCGCGCAGGGCGGGAACGTCCCGCGTCGTGAGTCCGGTGGTCTCCACCGGCTCGAGCACGCGCACCTGCGCGTGCGACCGGCCAAGGAGGAACCCGCGCTTCGGCAGCGCCGATCCGGTGCCGGTGACGGCGAGCGGAAGGATGGGGACACCGGTGGTCACGGCGAGCCGGAACGCGCCGTCCTTGAAGGGCAGCATCTCGCCGCTGGCCGATCGGGTACCCTCCGGAAAGATCATCACCGACACCCTGGCCGCGAGCACCTTCCGACACGCCTGCAGCGCCTCGACCGCGCTCCGTCCCTCACCCCGCCTCACCGGGATGTCGCCCGCAAGCCGCATCAGCCAGCCGAGGAACGGGATGCGGAACATCTCGGCCTTGGAGAGCCACTTCATCTCCCAGGGGAGATGGCTGATGAGGAGAATGTCGGCGAACGATTCGTGGTTCGCGACCACGACATACGGCCGGCGCGGGTCGGTCGGAGGCGTGCCGGATCGGCGGAACCGCCAGAGCGGATTCAGCGCCGCGGTGACCACGGCGATCTTCCGGAACATGAGCCCGACGGTGTAACGCCCCGGGTCGGAGCGGGCGGTGACCAGGCGCGCGAGCGCCATCGCCGGCAGCCACAGCACGATGCAGGTGGCGAGGACGATCCAGGTCCAGACGGAAACGAGGGTCTGCCAGAGGCGCGCCATTCTGCTTCTGGAAAGGGGGCGTCGGGCGGTCCGGGGTGCGCTGGCACACAGAGACTTCGCGCGGCGCGCGGTAACCTTATCCCGACTCCGCGCAACAGGACAAGGGTACTTCATGGAGACGGAACCCCGCTCTTCGTTCGAGCCAGACGTCGAGGTCACCCCTGCGCCTCCCAACCCGGCAACCGGCACCGAGCCGGACCTGGGGAAGATGGGCACGGCCCTGCGGGAACGGGTGGAGATCACGTCGATCGCCATCACCGGGCTATTCATCCTCGCGCTTTTCTACACGATGTACTTCGCGCGCGCGTTCTTTGTCCCGGTGCTCCTCGCCGTGATGCTGGACTTTCTGTTGAGCCCCATCGTGCGGATGCTCAAGCGGGTGCGGATTCCGGAGCCGATCGGGGCGGTCCTGGTGCTCCTCGGGCTGGTGCTGGTCCTCGGAACCGCCGTGTACTCCCTGGCCGACCCGGTGCGCGAATGGCTCAACAAAGCTCCCGCGACGCTGTCGACTACGCGGGACCAGCTGAGCAAGATCCGCCGCCCGGTTGAGCAGGTGAGCCGGACCGCCGAGCAGGTCGAGGATGCCACCAGCGCGCCCGCCGATACGCGCGCCACCGAGGTGGTGGTGAAGGGGCCGAGTCTGAGCGAGCGACTGTTCGGCACCACGCAGTCAATCGCGACCGTCGGTATGGAGGTGCTGATCCTCCTCTACTTCCTGCTGGCGGCCGGCGATCTCTTCCTTCAGAAGCTGATCAAGGTGCTGCCGCAGCTGAAGGACAAGAAACGCGCCGTCACCATCGCCCGGGAGACCGAGGCCGGCGTCTCGGCCTACCTCTTCACCATGACTCTGCTCAACATCGGCGAGGGCGTCGTCGTGGCGGTGGCCATGGCGCTGCTCGGGGTTCCCAACGCCGTGCTGTGGGGCGTGCTCGCGGTGGTGCTGGAATACGTCCCGTACGTCGGCGCGTTTGTGCTGGCGGGCATTCTGGCCCTGGTGGGCCTCTCCACCTTCGACACTCCGTTCCAGGCGCTGATGGTGCCCGGGACCTACATCGTCATCAACTTCATCCAGGGCAACTTTCTGGTACCGATGGTGCTCGGACGCAAGCTGACGCTCAACCCGGTCGCGATCTTCATCGGGCTGGTATTTTTCTGGTGGATCTGGGGCGTGCCCGGGGCGTTTCTTGCGGTCCCGATCCTCGCGACATTCAAGATCTTCTGCGATCACATCGAGACACTGCAACCGATCGGCGAATTCCTGGGGAAGTGAGCGGTGGCGACGGAGGCATGTCCCGTGACCCCGGATGAGCGTCAACGGCTCGGCACGCTCTGCAAGTGCCTGGACCTGGGCCGCGTGCGACTGCATCGCGGCGGGGGCGGACCCGGTGCGCGCGTGCTGCGCCGCATGGTGCTCGCGCTGAGCCGGGGCCGCGGCGTGACCCTCGGCAACCACGTCTTCCTGCCCGACCGCGCCGCGGTATCGCTCGCGGTGATTGCCCACGAGCTGACCCACTGCGCACAGTATCAATCATGGGGTCCCGTCCGCTACTACGCCCGCGGTGTAGCGGAGCGGTTGCGCGAGGTTCGCTGGGCGCTGGGCCTCGGCCCCAGCCCGTATTCCTACGACGTCGAGCCCGGGAAGCCGTTCGAGCGCTACCGCATGGAGCAGCAGGGTCAGATCGTCGAGGATTGCTTTCGCGGCTCCGCGCGCGCGGCGGCCATCTCGCCGTATCGACCGTCCTGATGGGGAGCGAGCTCAGCCTCGAAGCGCCTGATCCAGATCGGCGATGATGTCGTCCGGATGCTCGAGACCCACCGACATGCGCAGCAGGCCTTCGGGCGCGCGGCTGGTGGGTCCCTCGACCGATGCGCGGTGCTCGATCAGGCTTTCCGAGCCGCCCAGGCTGGTCGCCCGGGTTACGATCCGGAGCCGGCCCGCCACGCCCAGCGCCGCGGGCCGTCCGCCCGGCACTTCGAACGACAGCATGCCTCCGAACGCCGACATCTGGCGCCGGGCTACATCGTGCCCCGGATGCGAGGGCAGCCCGGGATAATGCACGGTGCTCACGCCGGGATGACCGGCCAGGAAACCCGCGACGGTGGCCGCGTGTTCGCAGTGAGCGCGCATCCGGCACGCGAGGGAGCGGGCCCCACGCAACACCAGCCAGCAGTCGAACGGCGACGGCACGCCACCCGCCAGCGCCTGCGCGAGCCGCACCCGACCGATGAACTCGTCGTCCGCGCGTCCCACCACGGCACCTCCCTGGACGTCGCTGTGCCCGCCCAGATACTTCGTGGTGGAGTGCATGACTAGGTCGGCACCGAGCTCGAGTGGCCGCATGAGCGCCGGACTGGCCCAGGTGTTGTCGCAGGCTACGAGCGCGCCCGCCCGGTGAGCCAGATCGGCGACCCCGGCAATGTCGGTGACGCGCAGGAGCGGATTGGACGGCGTCTCGATCCAGACCAGGCGCGCCGGGGTCTCGAGGGCACGGCGGACCGCACCGAGGTCCGTCAGATCAACCGGGGCGTGCACCAGTCCCCAGCGGGTGAAGACCTCACGCAGCAACCTGGGTGTCCCGTAGTACGCGTCATCCGGCGCGATCACCCGGTCGCCGGGTGAGAGCGCCTGGAGAATCGCGTGGGTCGCCGCCATTCCCGATGCGAACGCCGCCGCTGCCGCGCCGCCCTCGAGCACCGTGAGGCATTCCTCCAGCATCCGCCGATTCGGGTTGCCATCCCGGATGTAGACGAAGCCGCTGGGAAAGGTCCCATCCGCGGCGCGCTCGAATGTCGTCGAGAGGTGGATCGGCGGGCTCACCGCGCCGGTGGCAGCGTCGGGAGAGTGCCCGGCGTGTACCGCGAGGGTCTCGAATCGCATGGGAACTCCGAACGGCTGGACCAGCCGCGACCGCGGGTCAGAAGAGCCGGCTGATGAGCCGGCTCAGGAGGATGACGAGGGCGACGGCGCCGACCGCAAGCAGGGCCACCAGCACGACGGCGACCGCCACCACGCGGCGGCTGGCCCGGCGCGCGGCGACCGGCCGGCCGAGGTGCTCGTGCAGCAGGGCCAGGTTCTTCGCGTCGGCTTTCCAGACGAAATCAAACACATCGCCGAGCCCGGGGACCGCACCGAAGGCCGTGTCCACGCCAATGTTGAGCAGCATGCGCACGAGCATGCTGCGCGGCACCCCGAACCGGATCGCCTCCACCATGATATAGCCGGCCATGGCGGTACCCACCGCATCACCCACGCCCGGAATGAGCCCGAGGATCGGGTCGAGACCCACGCGATACTTGGTTCCGGGGATCGGAATCGCGTTGTCGAGCAGGGTCGTGATGCGCCGGAGCCGCTCGAGCCGCCGCCGCTCCTCGGGCCCGAGTGGAAGCGGCGGCCCGGGCAGCTCGCTCACGCGGGAACCCCGGCACTCGCGACGTCGAGCATCATGAGGTCGTCTTCCAAGGCCCCGGGAGTCTGCTCCCACGAGCATACCCCGGCCCGGGTAAAGCCGTACTTGAGATAGAAGGCGATGGCCCGCGGATTCCGTTGCCAGACTGCCAGCCAGACGGTGCGTCCGCCACGTTCTCGAGCGTACGCTACCGCGCGATCCATGAGCTGGCGGGCAATCCCGCGACCGTGCCATGGCCGATCCACATAGAAGCGCGCGACCTCGACCGGCGCCGGCGGTGCCCCGATCTCCGGCATCCGGCCGGCCCGAAGGTAGGCGTACCCGGCGAGCACGCCATCCACCTCCGCCATGATCCACGCGGCCGCGGGATCCTGGATCTCAGCGCGCTGGCGGGCGAAGCCGAACTGCTGGGCGAGCACCCGGGTCAACAACCCGGGCTCCATGACGTCGAGATAGGCGTCGTGGAACGTGCGGCGACCAAAGTCCGCCAGGGCGGGGGCGTCGGCCGGTGTGGCCAACCGGAAGGCAAGGGTGCCCGTCACGCTCAGAACTAGACCACGGTGCTCGCGGCAGGCAAGGGCCGAGGATATCATCTGCCACAGTCCAGCCCACTCTGGAGGCTCAATGGCCGGCGCTCTGCGCGTGTCCGTCGTCATCCCTGCATACAATGAGATCCGGACGATAGAGGAGGTGGTCGCCAACGTGCGAGCCGTGCCGCTCCATCTCGAGTTGATCGCGGTCAACGATGCGTCCACCGACGGGACCGGTGCCGTGCTCGACCGCATGCAGGCCGAGGGTCTGCTCCACGCTGTCGTGCACCACCCGGAGAATCGCGGCAAGGGGGCCGCGATCCGAACCGGCATTCAGCGGGCGACGGGCGATGTGATCGTCATCCAGGACGCCGACCTGGAGTACGATCCTGCGGAGCTGCCCCTCCTGCTGGATCCGATCGCCAACGACAAGGCGGACGCCGTGTTCGGATCGCGCTTTCTCGGCGGTCCCCACCGGGTGCTCTACTTCTGGCATTCGATGGGGAACAAGCTGTTGACGCTGCTGTCGAACATGTTCACCGACCTGAACCTGACCGACATGGAGACGTGCTACAAGATGGTGCGGGCGCCGCTGATGAAGTCGCTGATTCTCACCAGCGACCGATTCGGGTTCGAGCCCGAGCTCACGGCCAGGCTTGCGCAGTCACGGGCCCGCATCTGGGAGATCGCCATTTCCTATTCGGGGCGGACGTATGCGGAAGGAAAGAAGATCGACTGGAAGGACGGCGTGGCGGCGTTCTGGCACATCGTGCGGTTCAACGTCACCCGGCCGACGCGCCCGCCTGATCTGCCGCCACCGAGCTGAGTGAGGCGACGGCCACGCTCACGTTCCGGCGCATCTGCGCAAGGCCGGGCCGTGCCAGCGCGGTGTCGCCAAACGTCCGTTCGAATTCCGCTTCGCTCATCTGCTCGAACTGCCCGGCATCGCCAGCCCGCACCGAGCGTCGCGGCCGGAACGCCGCGACCGGCGTCTCCTCGGCAAAGCGCTGATTCCACGGGCAAACATCGTTGCAGATATCGCATCCGAACGCCCAACCCTCGAACCTCGGAATCAGCGCTTCCGGAATCGGACCACTGTACTCGATCGTAAGGTACGAGAGGCAGCGGGTGGCATCGAGCACGCGAGGCATCACGAAGGCGTTCGTGGGGCAGGCGTCGAGGCACCGGGTGCAGGAGCCGCAATGATCGCTCTCGAACGGGAGGTCGGAGAGGAGCGGGAGGTCGGTGAACACCGATCCGATGAAGAAGAACGAGCCCACACCGGGCCGCAGCAGCATTGTGTTCTTTCCGATCCACCCCAGTCCGGCACGCTGCGCGAGCTCTCGTTCGGGCACGGGACCGGCGTCCGAGAAGGTGCGGGCGTAGGTCGCGCCATTCTGGCGGAGAAATTCCGCCATGCTGTCCAGTCGGCCCGTTGTGACCCGGTGATAGTCCTCCCCCCGCGCGTACTTCGCGACTTTTGGCGCCGCCCTGTCTGCCTCGGTGTCCGCAGTGTAGTAGTTGTCCAGCACGACGACCGCGGCGGCTGGTCTCGGGTCGATGAGCTTCGGTTGCTTTCGCTTTCTTGCCTGCCGATGCAGATACCGCATGGTGCCGGCGTATCCCTTGGCCAGCCAGGCATCGAGCAGCTCCGCATGTGGCGTGGGAGCCAGATCCGTAACGCCGCAGGCAATGAACCCGAGCTCGAGGGCGTACGCCTTCAATCGCTCGGCAACAGTCGGGGTCATGGGCCCGCGGTCCCGGCTACGGGGGTCTGGGCTCGGGCCGCCATCCCGTCCGGGGGTCGCGTAGGGAACTCGCTGACCGGGCGCGTCGGCGTGGTCGGGCCGATCTCGCCAGTGATGATGCGGGCGCCACGCCTGTAGGTGAAGTAGGAATACGCCCACTGGAAGAGGACCAGCACGCGGTTCCGGAATCCGATCAGGAAGAAGATGTGGACGAAGATCCAGGCAAGCCACGCGAAGAAACCGCCGAATTGGAGCCGGCCGAGGTCCGCTACGGCGCGGCCGCGGCCGATGACCGCGAGCTGGCCCTTGTCCCAATACGAAAACGGTGCGCGTCCGGCTGCGGGAGGCTTGGCTGCGCGCTGACCCTCCGGCGAAAGGGCAAACCCCTGGGCCGGCCGGCGCCCCGCCACCTCTTCACGGATAATCCGGGCGGCGTACTGGCCCATCTGAATCGCCGTCGGGCAGACACCTGGAAGCGTGCCCTCGCCAACCTTGAAGTGTGCCGCGTCGCCCAGCACGAAGATCTCGGGATGCCCGGGAATCGAGCAGTCGGGCTCAACGATGGCGCGGCCCTGCCGGTCGAGCGGCGTTTCCAGCGACCCGAGGAGGGGGCTCGCGACGTTGCCTGCTGCCCACAGCACGGTGCGCGTCGGAATGGACCATTCGCCCGCCTGAACCGCCCAGTCGTGCACACCCGTCACCATGGTGGACGTGCGCACCTCGACGTCGAGACGCCGTAGTTGGGCCACAGCACGCTCACTGAGTTCGGGTGGATAGGTGGCGAGGATGCGCGGACCTGCCTCGATCAGCATGACGGTGGCGTCGCGCGGATTGATCTGACGGAAATCACGCTGGAGCGCAAAATTGCGGATCTCCGCGAGCGCGCCGGCAAGCTCCACCCCCGTAGGGCCGCCGCCCACCACGACGAAGGTCAGCAGCGCCTGGCGCCGGGCCGGGGTGATCTCGCGCTCCGCTTCTTCGAATGCGAGCAGTACCCGGTTGCGGATCTCCACCGCGTCTTCGAGACTCTTGAGCCCGGGCGCGAGCGTTTCCCACTCGTCGTGCCCGAAATACGAGTGGCGGGCACCCGTCGCCACGACGAGGTAGTCATAGGGCAGGGTCACACCGTCCGCGAGCAGCACCTCCCGGCGTCGCGTATCGACGGACACCGCCTCGCCCAGCAGCACGTCGGTGTTCTTCTGCCGCCGCAGAATTGATCGGATCGGATTGGCGATGTCGCTCGGGTTGAGGGCGGCAGTGGCCACCTGATAGAGCATCGGCTGGAACAGATGGTGATTGCGCCGATCCACCAGGGTCAGGTGCACGGGAGCGCGCTTGAGGCCCTTCGCCGCGTAGAGCCCGGCGAACCCCCCGCCGACGATCACGACGCGGGGCCGTGGGTCCACGGCCGCCCCAGCCAGGAGCTCTACGGGAACACGCCCATCCGGTCTGCGGTGCATCACAGCCCCATCGTTTTCCGCCGCCAGCGGGCGAACCGCACGACGTCCTCCACCGGCGGGACGGCGTCCGCGTCGGCGTAGGCGGTGTACATCCGCCAGCGGAGATATTCCCGGTCAGGGAGGGGAAGGAACGGTGCACGGCGCCACCATTCCCGGCGCCGGAACGCCCACAGCGTTCGCAGCAGGTCCAGGGCGAGCCGCGGGTGGAGCGCCGCCCGCGCGGCAAGGCGAACCGCCAGCGACGGCCAGGAAGCAGCACCCATGCTCGTATAATAACGGAGCTGGATGGGTATATTGCCCGACGCGATGACCGCCGCTCCGATGGCCCGTGCCGCCCGGTTCCGGGACGAATTCCCCGTCTTCCGCCATGCGCGCTACTTGAACAGCTGCTCACTCGGCGCACTCTCGTGCCGCTCCCGCGAGCGGGTGAACCAGTATCTGGACCTCTGGGAGGCGCGAGGGTCCTCTGCTTGGTACGACGTCTGGTGGGAGGCGCTGGCCGAATTGCGTCACCGGTATGGCGGCGTCATCGGCGCTGCGGGCCGCGACATGGCACTCATGCCCAACATCTCCACCGCGCTGACCGCGGTTGCCGAGTCGCTCGACTACCGGGTGCGCCCGCGCGTGGTCGTCACCAGTCTCGACTTTCCCACCCTACCGTATCAGTGGCTGGCGAAGCGGAGCGAGGGGGTCGAAGTCGTCGTCGTGGAGAGCCCCGACGGGATCGAGGTGCCGCTCGAGCTGCTGGAGCGGGCCGTCAACGACCGCACGGCATTGGTGGCGACGAGCCACGTCTTCTTCACCTCGGGCGCGATCCAGGACGTGCGGGCGGTGGCGGAGATGGCGCATCGGCGGGGCGCGCTCTGCCTCGTGGACGGCTATCAGGCGGCGGGCCAGCTCGGGGTTGATGTCCGGGCACTCGACGCGGACTTCTATTGCGCGGGCGGGCTCAAGTGGCTCCTGGGCGGGTCGGGGATCGCGTTTCTCTATGTGCGGCCGGAGCTGCAGGCCAGCCTCGCGCCTCGGGCCACCGGCTGGTTCGCCCATCGCCAGCAGTTCAGCTTTGACCCCCACCAGCTCGAGCTCCACGCCGACGCCCGGCGGTTCGAGGCCGGCACGCCCGGCATGGCGTCGGTCTATGCCCAGCTCGGCGGGTTGGACGTTCTGGACCGCCTGGGCGCTGCGGACATCCGGGCGGTGACCATGGATCTGGTCGAGGACCTGATCGAGGCCGCGCGGGCCGCGGGCATGGTTCCGCAGGTTGCGCCGGACCCGTCCCGCCGCTCGGGCATCGTGATGCTGCCCAGCGATGAGCCCGCGCGAGACGTCGGACGGCTGGCTGAGGCAGGAATTATCACGGATGCCCGGCCCGGACACGTGCGTGTGTCTCCCTACTTCTACAACGAGCGCGATGACACCCGCGCGCTCGTGGAGCTGCTCAAGCCGTGAGCGGTCAGCACACCAAGGCCCACCGCGCGATCGGTGACGCCAAGCCCCCGACCGAAGACGAAGTCCTGCTCGAGAATCCCCAGCCGCGGGAAGCGGCGGAGCTGCACAAGGCGTCGGACTCCTGGCGTGCGCTCCGCATCCTCGGCGAATTTGTGTGGGGCTTCGACAACCTCTCGGACGTCGCCGACGGCGTTTCCATCTTCGGGTCGGCCCGCACCCAGCCGGGCGATCCGATCTACGAGGCCGCCGTGGAGACGGGGCGCCTGCTCGCACAGGCCGGCATTCCCGTCATCACCGGTGGCGGCCCCGGCATCATGGAGGCGGCCAACAAAGGTGCCCGGGAAGCCAACGGGGTATCGGTGGGGTGTAACATCGAGTTGCCGTTCGAGCAGGGCAGCAACCCCTACGTCACCAAGAGCCTGAACTTCAAGTTCTTCTTCGTGCGAAAGACGATGTTCGTGAAGTACGCCACTGCCTTCATCGTCTTCCCTGGGGGGTACGGCACGCTGGATGAGCTGTTCGAAGCGCTCACCCTCATCCAGACCGGGAAGGTCCGTCATTTCCCCGTAGTGCTGTTTGGCAGCGAATACTGGGCTCCACTGGTGGATTGGCTCCGAACCACGGTGGCCGGCGAGCGAAAGATCAATGTCTCCGATCTCGACCTGTTCTGTGTCACCGACGATCCGGCGGAAGCGGTGCGTATCGTGGCGAAGGAGCGCCGGAAGAAGCCGGCCGACAAGGAGCGCCTGAAGGGATGAGCCGTCCATCCGATCAGTACCTCAAGGGCCAGCGCATCGATCCGTCGCCCATCGACGGGCGGGAGACGGCCGCGGACCTCATCGACAACGCCTTCCTGGCGTACAACGCGGGTCGCCTGCGCGAGGGGTGTCAGCTCTTCACCCGGCGGATGCTGGAGACCGACGTCACCGTAGGCATGACGCTCACCGGCGCGATGACGCCCGCCGGTCTCGGGATGAGCTCGCTCATCCCGCTGATGGAGGCGGGCTTCGTGGACTGGATCATCTCCACCGGCGCGAACCTCTACCACGACGCGCACTTCGGCCTGGGGCTCGCGATGCACCGCGGCACGCCTCACGCCGACGACGTGGAGCTTCGCGACAAAGGCGTCGTACGGATTTACGACATCTTCTTCGACTACTCGGTGCTGCTC
>Ga0247829_10000871_pt1 | contig 12850 bp, 10 predicted proteins | sample 12C_Control_Day4_FD_207765 | JGI IMG/M metagenome (GOLD analysis project Ga0247829, IMG submission 207765) | Soil microbial communities from agricultural site in Penn Yan, New York, United States - 12C_Control_Day4 | ecosystem: Environmental > Terrestrial > Soil > Agricultural land | place... | reverse complement strand
GGGCACGGCGCTGGGCCTGTCGCGCCGCTTCGAGCAGGTCATCGGGCCGTCGCTGCACACGGTGAAGCAGGTGTCGCTGCTCGCGTGGATCCCGCTGATCTCGGTGTGGTTCGGCCTCGGCGATCCGGCCAAGATCGCCTTCCTGTCGCTGGCCGCGTTTTTCCCGGTGACGCTCAACACGTTCGAGGGCATCCGCAGCGTGCCGCGCGACCTCGCCGAGGTGGCCCGCGTGTTCGCGTTCTCCCGCACCCAGCTGCTGCGCCACGTGGTGCTGCCCGCGGCGCTGCCGTCGATCTTCACGGGCATCTACCTCGGCCTGCTGTACGCCTGGCTCGCGACCCTCGGTGCCGAATACCTGCTCACGTCCGGCAAGGGCATCGGCAACCTGCTGACCGACGGGCGCGAGCACTTCTGGATGGACCAGGTGCTGCTCGGCGTCGTCATCGTCGGCATCGTGGGCTTCGTGATCAACCTCGCCGCCACCCGCCTGGAGGCCCGGACCCTCGCATGGCGCGGCCGGTCCACCGCCCAGTTCTGACCCCACGCTGCCCCAAGGAAACGTCCCATGGCCCACGCCGGCACCCTCGAGATCAAGCACCTCCACAAGCAGTACCAGGTCAAGGGCGAACCCCTGCCGGTGCTGCAGGACATCTCGCTGTCCATCCGCCCCGGCGAGTTCGTCAGCATCGTCGGTACGAGCGGCTGCGGCAAGTCGACGCTGCTGCGGCTCGTGATCGGGCTGGAGTCGGACTACAAGGGCGAGATCCTCCTCGACGGCCAGCGCATCGTGGGAACGAGCCTCGACCGCGGCATCGTGTTCCAGGAGCACCGGCTCTTTCCCTGGCTCGACGTGCGGCACAACGTCGCGATCGGCCTGCTCAACGCGCCGGGCAGCCCCGCGGCGAAGGCGAAGGCCGTGCAGGAACACATCGACCTCGTCGGGCTGAAGGGGTTCGAGACCGCGTTCCCGCACCAGCTGTCGGGCGGGATGTCGCAGCGCGTGGCCATCGCACGGGCCCTGGTGAACCGGCCCGAGGTGCTGCTGCTCGACGAACCGTTCGGCGCGCTCGACGCCCTCACCCGTGGCACCCTGCAGGCCGAGCTGGAGCGCATCTGGCGCGCCGAGGGCATCACCGCCATCCTCGTGACCCACGACGTCGAGGAGGCCGTGTACCTCGGCGACCGCGTGGTCGTGATGCAGCCGCGGCCGGGCCGCATCAAGCGCATCGTCGACGTGCCCCTGCCCCGCACGCGCGACCGCGGCACGGCCGGGTTCGCCGCGATCAAGGACGACGTGCTGAGCGAGTTCGGCGAAACGCCCCGCCCCGCGCTCGTCCCGCCGCTTCCCACGCCCGCCGATTGGCGCTTCGCCTGGTGAACCGCGAACGGAACGAATTCACGACTGCCACGCTCCGACCGCGAATCGCTTTATCCTGTCCGGGCATCCCCACCTCGAAGAGGTCCGGAGCGTCGGCGGCCTGGCCGCCCGACGCGCCGGGCCCCAGCGCACGAAGGAGTACCCGACGATGAATGCCAGACCGGACGTCATGCTCGCCCCGGCCACCCTCCCGCCGAGGGAACCGGCCGCGTCCCACCCGGCCGTGTTCCACCGTTTCGCCGCCGAACTGAAGGCGCTCGGCCGCCCGTTCCCGCGGGCCCTCGACCTCGGCTCCGGCCGCGGCGAGCTCGCCAGCCACGTGCTGCGCGAGGTGCCGGGCCTGCGCCTGGTCACCCTCGACTTCTCCGAGACACCGGAAGCGTCCGCCCGCACCCGCCTCGCCCGCAAGGAAGGCCGGCGCACCCACGTGGTCCGCCACCTCGCGAACCCGGGCTGGGCCGATGGCCTCGGCCGCTTCGACGCCGTCATCTCGCACGACGCGGTGCACACGCTGCTGCGCGCGCACCGCCCCGTCGCCCTCTATGCGCAGGTGCGTTCGCTCCTGCTGCCCGGCGCCGTCTTCCTGCTGGCCGACCGCTGCGCCGGCGAGAACGATGGCGCGTCCCCCTGCCTCACGCCCGACGAACAGCGCGAGGCCTTCGACGCGGCCGGCTGGTTGTCGGCCGACATCCTGCGCAACGATCACCACACCCTGTACCTGAAAGCCCATCCATGACCGCCGCGCCCCCGTTCACGTCCGCCGTTCCCACCGTCGAATCCACCGTCATCACCACCCCGGCCGACGGCCTGGTTCACGGCGCCACCACCGTGCGCACCACCACCGGCGAGCTGCCCGTCTACCATGCGTCGCCGGAGGGTCCGGGGCCGTTCCCCATCGTGCTCGTGATCCAGGAGATCTTCGGCGTGCACGAACACATCCGGGACGTGGTGCGCCGGTTCGCGAAGGCCGGCTACCTCGCGGTGGCGCCGGAGCTCTACTTCCGCCTCGGCGATCCGTCGACCGCTTCGTCCATCGACGAACTGCGCGCGAACTTCGTCGCGAAGGCGCCCGATGCCGTGGTGCTGTCCGACCTCGACGACACGCTCGCCTGGGCCACGTCGCACGGCGGCGACGGCGCCCGCGTGGGGGTCACCGGCTTCTGCTGGGGCGGCCGCATCACGTGGCTCTACGCCGCCCACCAGCCCAAGGTGGGCGCGGGCGTGGCCTGGTACGGGCGCCTGGCGGGTCCCACGAACGCCAACAACCCGAAGCACCCCGTCGACGTGGCGGGGGACCTGAAGGCGCCGGTGCTGGGGCTGTACGGCGGCGAGGACACCGGCATCCCGCTGGCCGACGTCGACCGGCTGAACGCCGCGCTCGCCGCGGCCGGCGGGCCGTCCACCGTGGTGGTGTACCCCACCGCGCCGCACGCGTTTTTCGCCGACTACCGGCCGAGCTACCGCGAGGCCGACGCCCGCGACGGCTGGTCGCGCGCGCTCGACTGGTTCTCGCGGCACGGCGTCTAACCTAAGTCGGAATCGTTCGTTGGCCCGCCGAGGGCAGTTGTCTATCGTGCTTCCTGAGCACTTCGAGCCGGTTGCTCCAGATCCCGTACCGGCTTTCGTACCCAGGAAAACACAGACATGACGATCAGCGCCATCAACGTCCGCAACCAGTTCCGCGGCAAGGTCAAGGAAATCATCGAGGGGCCCGTGGTGTCGGAGGTGGACGTCGAGACCGCGTCCGGCCTCATCGTCACTTCGGTGATCACGACCCGTTCCGTGAAGGAACTCGACCTGCGCGTGGGCCGCGAGGTGGTGGCCCTGGTCAAGTCGACCGAGGTGTCGATCGCCACGTTGTGACCCGGCGCCGGCGATCATGACCTTGCACGCCTTCAACCCCGTCGCCGCCGAGCCCGTGCTGACGCTGCCGCCCTCCGAGGGCGGCGTGCTGTCGATCCGCGCGAAGGCCCTGCTGTTCCACGACCCGCGCTCGGTGGCGCTGCTCGAACACGTCGAGCGCATCGCCCGCAGCGAGGCGTCGGTGCTCATCATCGGCGACACCGGCACGGGCAAGGAACTGATCGCCCGCCACCTGCACACGCGCAGCGGACGACGCGGCCCCTTCGTCGCCGTCAACTGCGGCGCGTTCAGCGAGAACCTGATCGACGCCGAACTCTTCGGCCACGAGACGGGTGCGTTCACGGGCGCGTCACAATCGCGCGCCGGCTGGTTCGAGGCGGCCAACGGCGGCACCCTCTTCCTCGACGAGATCGGCGACCTGCCGCTCTCGCTTCAGGTCAAGCTCCTGCGCGTGCTGCAGGAGCGCCAGGTGGTGCGCCTCGGCTCGCGCAAGCCGATCCCGCTCGACGTGCGGCTCGTGGCGGCCACCAACGTCGACCTGCGCCAGGCCGTGGAGGCCCAGCGCTTCCGCGCCGACCTGTACTACCGGCTCAACGTCGCCCCCGTCACGCTGCCGCCGCTGCGCGAGCGCACGGGTGACATCCTTCCGCTCGCCCGTCACTTCATGGGTGTCTACGCGCCGCGGCTCGGGCTCGCGCACGTGACGCTCGCACCCGAGACCGAGACGGCGCTCGTCGAGTACCTCTGGCCCGGCAACATCCGCGAACTCGAGAACGTCGTGCACTTCGCGCTGGTGATCTGCCGCGACGGGGTCGTGCGCCCCGGCGACCTGCGGCTGGTCGCACCCGTGCTGGCCGCCCCGGCGCGTCCCGTGGCGGTGGCCGAGCCCGAGTTGCCGGTCCCGCCCCCCGCGATCGCTCCCGAACGTTCGCCGTACGCCGACCTCGAGGACAACGTGCTGCGCCTGATCGCCGGCGGCGACCGCAACCTGTTCCATGCGGTGACCGAAACCGTGGTGCGCACGGCGTTCCAGCAGTCCAACGAGAACCAGGTGCGCGCGGCGCGCGTGCTGGGCATCACGCGGAACACGCTGCGGACCTTCCTCAAGCGCTACGGCATGCTGGCGGCGTCACCCCGGGGAGGCGACGGGCACGACGACGAGGCGGATGCCGATGACGGGCACGATGCGGGGATCACCGAGCCGGGGGCGCTGTACGGCGACCTCGAACGCCTGGGGGCCTGACCTTCCCCACACTGCGTTCGCCGGGATGACCGGATTTCATGACGGTGCTTTCCTACGCGCCGTGGCGACACCCGCCGGTGGCACGGCGCAGCCCCCTTCGGTACGGTGAACGCTGATCCCCTCGAGGAGCAGCCACCGTGTCCGTTTCCCCCTCCCCCTGGCCCCAGACCCTGTGGATCGTGCGCCACGGCCAGAGCGCCGGCAACGTCGCCCGCGACGCCGCCGAGGCGCAGGGCCTCGCAGTGATCGACATCGCGTTTCGCGACATCGACACCCCGCTGTCCGACCTCGGCGTGCAGCAGTCCATCGCACTCGGCGAGTGGTTCGGGCGCATCGATCCGGCCGAGCGGCCCGAGGTGCTGCTGACCTCCCCGTACGTGCGCGCCCACGAGACGGCGAGGCTGGTGGCCGAGCGCGCGGGCGTGCCCGATCTCAAGCTGCGGGCCGACGAGCGGCTGCGCGAGAAGGAGTTCGGCATCCTCGACCGCCTCACCAAACACGGCATCACGGCGAGGCACCCCGAACTCGCCGAGCAGCGAGCCCACGTGGGCAAGTTCTACTTCCGCCCGCCCGGCGGCGAGAGCTGGTGCGACGTGATCCTGCGCCTGCGCAGCCTCGTCGAGATGGTGACCCGCGAGTACGCGCAGAAGCGCGTGCTGATCGTCGCGCACCAGGTCATCGTCAACTGCCTGCGCTACCTGCTCGAGCAGATGGACGAGCAGCGCATCCTCGAGATCGACCGGCAGGGTGACGTGCCGAACTGCGCGGTGACCTCGTACCGGTCGGTGCGTGCGCCCGACGGTGAACCCGCGCTCGACCTGCAGCTCGTCAACTTCCTCGCGCCGCTCAAGGACGCCGACATGCCCGTCACGTCGGCGCCGGACGAACCCGCCGCGCCGAAGCCGTGACACGGCACCTGACCGACGCCGCGCTGCGCGCGCGTGGCCTGCCGCAACCCGACGGCGACAGCGACAAGGAGGGCCGCGGCAACGTGCTGGTCGTCGCGGGCAGCCGCGAGGTGCCCGGTGCCGCACTGTTGACGGCCACCGCCGCGCTGCGCGCCGGCGCCGGCCGCCTGACCATCGCCGCACCCGGCTGCATCGCGATGGCGCTCGGGCTCGCGGTGCCGGAGGCGCGGGTGATCGCGCTGCCGGAAACGGCGGCCGGCGGCCCCGCCCTCGGCGGCATCGACCTGCTCGCCCCGCTCGCCGGCCGCATCGACGCCGCCGTGATCGGGCCCGGCCTGATGGACGAGGACGCCGCCATCGCCTTCACCCGCGCGTGGCTGGAGGTGTTCGGTGGCGCGGTGGTGCTCGACGCGTACGCGATGGGCGCCGTGGACGCGGAGACGCCCGCCCGCGCCAACGCCGTGCTGACCCCGCACGCCGGCGAGATGGCGCATCTGACCGGGCTGCCGAAGGAAACCGTGGCGGACGAGGCTCAGGCCCGTGCGCGCGCCGCGAGCGAGGCGTGGCACGCCGGCGTCGTGCTCAAGGGCGCGACCACCTGGATCGCGTTCCCCGGCGAACCCGATTGGCGCCACGGCGGCGGCGACGTGGGCCTCGCCACGTCCGGTTCGGGCGACACGCTCGCGGGCCTCGTCACCGGCCTCGCCGCGCGGGGCGTGCCGCTGCTCGACGCGGCGCTGTGGGGCGTGCGCCTGCACGCACTCGCCGGCGAGCGGCTCGCCGCACGGCACGGCCGCCTGGGCTACCTCGCCCGCGAACTGGGCGACGAGGTGCCCGCGGCCATGCACGCGCTGTGCAACCGTCAGGCGCCCGACGGGCCACCCGGCTCCTGATCGCCGGCCGCCGCGGCCTCGTCGTCCTCGGCGTACGCCTTCAGCCGGTTGTAGAGCGTCTTCAGGCTCACGCCGAGCGCCGCCGCGGCCCGTTCCTTGTGGTGGTCGAAGTGGACCATGGTCGCGAGGATCAGCTTGCGCTCGGCCTCGGCCATCGACGTGCCGAGCTTCACCGAGATCTCGGCCTCGGACGGTTCCTCGCCCGCAGGCGGCGCATCGCGCGGCAGCCATTCGTCGGTGATCGTCGGGCCCGAGGTCATCACGTAGACGCGCTGCACGACGTTGCGCAGCTCGCGCACGTTGCCCGGCCACCGGTACACGGCCAGTTGCCGCAGCGCCTCCGGCGAGAAGCGCTTGACCTCGCCCTCGCGGCGCGCCACGTCGTGCAGGAAGTGCTGCGCGAGCAGCGGCACGTCGGCGCCGCGGTCGCGCAGCGGCGGCAACTCGATCGGGAAGACGTTCAGGCGGTACAGCAGGTCCTCCCGCAGGCGGCCGGTCGCCACCGCCTCCAGCGGCGCGCGGTTGGTGGCCGCGATGATGCGCACGTCGGCCTGCAGCACCTCGGTCGAACCCACGCGCGCGAAACTGCCGCTCTCGAGCACGCGCAGCAGCTTCACCTGCAGCTCCTGCGGCATCTCGGTGATCTCGTCGAGGAACAGCGTGCCGCCGTGCGCGCGTTCGAAGAAGCCCTGGTGCTGGCGCTCGGCGCCGGTGAAGCTGCCGCGCTCGTGGCCGAAGATCTCGCTCTCCATCAGCTGCGGCGACACCGCTCCGCAGTTCACGGCGAGGAACGGGCACTTGCGGCGGCGGCTCAGGTCGTGCACCGTCTGCGCGACCACCTCCTTGCCGGTGCCGCTCTCGCCGGTGACGAAGACGGTGGCCGCGGTGCCCGACACCCGCGCCACCTGGTCGTAGATGCGGCGCATCGCGTCCGAGCGGCCCCACAGGCCGCCGAAGTGGCCTTCGCGTTCCAGCGCGTCGGTCATCGCGGCCAGTTCCGCCTGCAGTTCGTCGGGCTTCATCAGTCGCGACAGGATGCCCTCCAGCTGCGCCGCGCTGACCGGCTTGATCAGGTAGTCGGCCGCCCCCAGGCGCAGCGCCTGGATCGACGTGTCGAGGCTCGCATGGCCCGTGATGAGCACGACCTGCGCCTTCGCCGTGAGGTCGGTGTTCTCGAAAAGGTCCATGCCGCTGCCGTCGGGCAGCCGCAGGTCGAGCAGCACGAGGTCGGGCCGCTGCAGCTCGATCTGCCGGCGCGCGTCGCGCAGGGTGCCCGCGGTGGCCACGGTGTACGGACCCATCGTGCCGATGAGCGCGGCCATCATGCGGGCCGAGTCGGTGTCATCCTCGACGATCAGGACATGGTTCATGGTGTGAGAGGAAGGTTGGAAAAACGGGATCAGGGCGCCAGCAGCAGCTGCTTGAGCTGCGCCGGCACCACGGGTTTCACGAGGTGGGCATCGAAGCCGGCGACGAGCGCGCGCCGCACGTCACCGCCCTGCCCGTACCCGGACAGCGCGATCAGCCGGCCCGGGTAGCCCGCGGCCCTGGCACGCGTGGCCACGCCATAGCCGTCGAGCAGCGGCAGGCCGATGTCGACCACGGCGGCATCGGGCCGCTGCGCGAGCAGCGCCGCAAGGCCCGACTCGCCGTCGACCGCGCCCGACACGCGGTGGCCCTCGAGTTCGAGCATCGACTGCAGCAGCGTGAGTGCATCGGTGTTGTCGTCGACCACCAGCACGCGCAGCGGGCGGAAGGCGGCGGGGCGTTCCGGCTCGGGCGCGAGGGCCGGCGCGGCGATGCGCGGCAGCCGCACCTCGAATGTGGACCCGGACGACGAACTCCGCGCCCCCACCGTGCCGCCGTGCAGCTCGACGATGCGGCGCACGAGCGTGAGCCCGATGCCGAGCCCGCCGGCGCGGCGGTCGAGGGTGCGCTCGCCCTGCACGAACAGCTCGAAGATGCGCGGCAGCAGCGAGGGCGGGATGCCCAGGCCGTTGTCGGCCACGCGCAGCACGGCCTCCTCGTCCGTCGCCTCGGCCTCCACGCGGATGGTGCCGCCGGGCGGTGTGTACTTGATCGCGTTCGTGAGCAGGTTGTTCACGACCTGCTCCAGGCGGGTGGGGTCGGCATCGACCCACACGTCGACGGGCGAGAACGTCACGGTGTGGCGCTGCCCGTCGCCGGTCACCTGCAGCGTGTCGGACACCCGCCGCAGCAGCGGCCCGAGGTTCACGCTGTGGCGCGACAGCAGCACCTTGCCCGAGATGACACGGGCCACGTCGAGCAGGTCGTCCATCATGCGGGCCAGGTGGGCGGTCTGGCGGGAGATGACGGTGCGGGCCGTGGCCGCGAGTTCGGCGTCGGGCGCCACGCGCTCCAGCACGTCCACGGCCGACGCCATCGCGCTCAGCGGGTTGCGCAGTTCGTGGCCCAGCATCGCGAGGAACTCGTCCTTCGCGCGGTTGGCGGCCTCGGCCTCGAGGCGGGCCGACTGCTCCAGCGTCATGAGCGCCGCACGCGACTGCTCGGCCTGCTTGCGCGCGCTGATGTCCACCATCGCACCGATGGCGCCCCGCGGCGCACCCGACGGCGTGCGCAGCGGCGCGGCGTTCGCGATCACGAACACCGAGGCCTGCCCTTCGGCGTGCAGCTCCAGCTCGACCGGCCCCACGGCCTGGCCCGAGGCGGCCGCGCGCTGCAGCGGCTGGCGCTCCGGTGGCAGCGGCTGGCCGCGGTGGCACACGGTGCGCTCCACCGCGCCCGCGCTGCCGCTCAGGCCCAGCAGCTCGAGCATCGCGGGGTTGTGCACGATCTGGGCGCCGTCGCGGTCCTGCGCGAACGCGAGGCCGATGGGGCTGTTGTTGAACAGGGTCTCGAACTCGTCGGCCTTGCGCTGCAGGCCCTCGCGCGCCGTCTGGTCCTGCGCGCGGGCCGTGAGCAGCGCGTCGCGCAGGCCCGAGATCTCGCGCACGTGGATGCGCGACGTGGGCGGCTCCACGCCCGGCGTGGCCAGCGCGTGCAGCGGCCCCGTGACCCGCCGCGCGATCGACATCGCGAGCACCATGCCGAGCAGCAGGCAGCCGACGGCGGTGGCGAGCGCGGCGGCCATCGCCTCGCGCTGCGCGACCCGCACGGGCTCGGCCGGGATGCCCACCGCGACGCCCCAGTCGATGCTCGGGATGTGCTGCCACGCGGTGAACGTGGAGCCCCCGCCCAGCAGGTCGGTCAGCTGCGAGCCGTCGGCGGTGCGGCGCGTCAGCGCCACCGCCTGCGGCGCGAGCGATTCGCCCACGAAGCGCTCGGGCAGCAGCGTGCGGGCGATCACGACGTTGCGGCTGTCGAACACGGTGTTGAAGCCGTCGAGCGGCGGCCCCGCCTGCTGGATGAGCTCCTGCCACACCGACACGGGGATCCACACGCCCAGCACGTAGCGGAACTCCGAGCCCACGAAGACGGGCACGGACACCACGGTGGCGTAGCGCGAGTGCTGGCCGTCGACCACGAGGTTCGACACGAACGGCCGCTGCATCGCGAGCATCTGCCGGACCTCGTCGGGCCCCGGTCCGCGCGCGGTGGACACGCGCAGCCGCGACGTGTTGAACACCACGCGCCCGCGGTCGCGGATGTCGAGCAGGAACGCGCTGCTCCAGCTCGTGCGCAGCACGGGGCTGCGGTTGAGGAAGACCTCGAACTGGACCACGTCGCCCCGCTGCAGCGAATCGCTCTGCGCGAGGATGGCCAGCGCGTCCATCGACGACGCGATCTCGCGCTCGACGGTCTGCGCGAGGGAGTTCGCGTTGCGCCGCAGTTCCTCCTTCATGCGCGACTCCTGCGCCGCCACGTTGGCCACGATCTGGTAGCACATCAGCACCGCGCTGGGCACGGTGGCGATGAGCAGCAGCAGCACGAGGTACGTGCGCAGGGAGGCCGTGGGCCACGAAGGCCGCCATCGGCGGAGCAGGTGTCGTCGAGCCGCGAACATGGGCTTTCCTCGGGTGGGTCCCGGATCGGTAAATCGAACGCTTTTGCTGCAAGAAGTCGCGCCCGATCCGGCATCAACTGCCGCTTTCGGCGCGGCGTGCGGGCCGCGTCCCGGGAAAGCAGCATCCGGGCCCGACCGGCACGCGCATTGCAACCGGATGGCCCGCACGACACCATCTCCATCTCACACCCACCATGACCGCCCTGTCCCAACGGATCGAACTGCATCAGGCCCAGAAGCTGTCACCACGACTGCAGCAGGCGGTCCGGCTGCTGCAGATGTCGTCGCTCGACTTCATGCAGGAGGTCCACGCGATGATCGATTCGAACCCGTTCCTCGAAGGCAACGAGACCGAGGCGGCCCCCGACGCCGAACGCGACCCCTGGCTCGCCGACGCCCGCGGTGCGGGCGCGGGCGCGTCCCGCGTGGCCACCGAGGGCGGCGATCTCGAGGCCCTCGGGAGCGTCGCGGTCTCCGTCACGCTGGTGGAGCACCTCCACCGCCAGCTCAACATGATCACGCTGCCGCTGCGCGACGCCGTGCTCGCCAAGGCCATCATGGGATCGCTGGAAGACGACGGCTACCTCCGCACGCCGCTCGGCGAGATCGCCACGATGGCCGACCTGTCGCCGCCCGCGTCGGCGGAGGAGATGCGCATCGCGCTGCGGCGTGTGCAATCGCTCGAACCCACCGGCGTGGGGGCGCGCGACGTCGAGGAATGCCTGCTGCTTCAGGCCGCCGAGATCGACGAACCCGCGTTGCGGTCGCTCGCGATGCGCATCGTGGCGGACCACCTCGCCGCCCTCGCCGCATCACGCGACCCCGCGCCGCTCGCGCGGCAGCTGCGCGAGCCGGTGGACGCGGTGCGCCGCGCGTGCGACCGCATCCGGCGGCTCGACCCGCACCCCGGCTGGCGCTTCGGCGCGCCGCACATCCAGTACATCACGCCCGACGTGGGGGTGAAGAAGGTCCGCGGCCGGTGGACCGCATCGCTCAACCCCGCGGTGTTCCCGCGCGTGCGGCTGAACCAGCACTACGCCGACCTGTTCCACCGCCACCGCAGCGCGGGCAGCGGTGAACTCGCGGGCCACCTGCGCGACGCCCGCTGGGCGGTGACCAACGTGCAGCAGCGCTTCAGCACCATCCTCGAGGTCGCCCAGGCCATCGTCGACCGCCAGACGCCGTTCCTCGAATACGGTGCGATGGCGATGAAGCCGCTGTCGCTGCGCGAGATCGCCGAGGTGGTGGGCGTGCACGAGTCCACCGTGTCGCGGGTCACGAGCAACAAGTACATCGCCACGCGCCACGGCGTGTTCGAGCTGAAGTTCTTCTTCTCACGGGCGATGACCGCGCGCAGCGGCGCCGCGTTCTCCGGCACCGCGGTGCGCGGCCTCGTGGGCGAGATCATCGCGGGGGAGTCGCCGGGCGAGCCGCTGTCGGACGCGGACATCGCCCGGCTGCTCGCGCAGCAGGGCCTGACCGTGGCGCGGCGCACGGTGACGAAGTACCGCCAGCAGCTGAAGCTCGAGCCGGTGGAGAAGCGGCGGCACGCCGCCGCTTGACGTCAACGCCGCCGGCTCAGGCGGTGCGCGAGCAGGCCGATCACGAGGCCCGCCGCCACCGCCACCGCGGTGGTGGGCACGGCGCCGCGCACGGCCTTGTGGCGGTAGCCGCCGTCGATGCCCGCACCCACCGACGGCGCGAACAGGTTGCCGTCGGTGCGTGGCGCGGAGTCGGCCGAACTCAGGCCGCGTTCGACGGCCTGTGCGCCCAGCCAGGCGGACAGCGCGGGCGACACCCAGTGCGCCAGCCGCATCACCGTGGCCGCACCGCCCACGGTGACCGACGATCGCGGTTCGCGGGCGAGCGACACCACCGCGGCAGCGGCCAGGCGGGGGTCGTAGAGCGGAGGCGCGGGGCGCAGCTTGCGGCCCGTGTAGTTGGCCGCGTGGGACACGCCGGGCGTGTCCATGAACGCCGGGTACACGTCGCACACGTGGATGTCGCGCCATTCGTGCAGTTCGCCGCGCAGCGCCTCGCTGAAGCCGCGCAGCGCGAACTTGCTGGCCGAGTAGGCCGACGCGTAGGGCGCGGCGGCCCAGGCGCCCACCGAGATCATGTTGATGAGCACCCCCGCCTTGCGCGCGATGAAGTGCGGGAGCACCGCATGCGCGCCGTTGATGTGGCCGAGCAGGTTCGCCTCGATCACGCGGTGGTGGGACTTGAGGGGCGTCTGCACGAAGCTGCCGACCGCGCCGACCCCGACGTTGTTGACCCACACGTCGATGCCGCCGAAGCGCGCCACCGCGGCACTCGCGAGCGCGCGCACGGCGCGCTCGTCGGTGACGTCGGTGGCCACGACCAGCACCTGCGCGCCGAGCGCCTGGCACTGCGCCGCGACTTCGTCGAGCACGTTCTGCCGGCGCGCAGCCAGCACCAGATCCGCCCCCGCCCGTGCGAACTGCACGGCGGTGGCGCGGCCGATGCCGCTGGTCGCGCCGGTCAGCACGACACACTGGCCCACGAGGTTGCGTGCCTTCATCGTGCGCGCGCTCAGCTCGGGCTTCCCGAGGCCGGAGC
>Ga0247829_10000870_pt1 | contig 12864 bp, 10 predicted proteins | sample 12C_Control_Day4_FD_207765 | JGI IMG/M metagenome (GOLD analysis project Ga0247829, IMG submission 207765) | Soil microbial communities from agricultural site in Penn Yan, New York, United States - 12C_Control_Day4 | ecosystem: Environmental > Terrestrial > Soil > Agricultural land | place... | reverse complement strand
CCGGGTTGATGCCCAGCGCCTTGTCGTCGGCGGTGAAGCTCACCCGCGGGAACGCCAGCTCGTCGAGGACCTTCACCCCGAGGTACGTGAACAGCGCCCGCTTCTGCCGGACGCACGCCGTCAGCACGCCCTCTTTGAGCAGCCGGAGGTGCTGCTCCATGGCCTCCACGCAGGTGGCGACGATCTGCCCGGCCTTGCCCGCCTCCTTGATCGCCTGCCCCATCCCCGGCCCGCTCTCCGAGTCGAACCCGGCCATCCCGACCAGGTCCGGGTGGGCCTGGAGCAACCCGGCCGGCCCGCTTCATTGCGGCAGCGCCTCCAGGTCGGAGAACAGGTTCGGCTGTAACCCACCGAAGTCGGTCTGCCGGACCTTGCGGTAGGCCCACGGCGTCCCGGTCAGGGCGGTCGCGTTCTCCACCCACAGTTGGGCCGCCCGGTCCTTGTGGGCGACGTTCACGTCCTCCAGCCCCTTCGTCTCGATCAGCGAGTGAACGCCGTCCGCCGTCACCGCCACGAAGTCCGGCTCATAGTGCCGGAGGTTCCCCATCGCGTCGGTGTACTCGATCACGAAGCCGAACCGCTCGGGCAGCTTGGCGAACCGGACCACGTCGTCGGACGATTCGAGGAACCTGGCGAACTCGACTTCGAACTTGTTGTCGCACGGCACCAGGTTGAACACGCACTTCGACGCCTTCACGGTCGGCCGGGACCACGGGAACCCCGGCAATGTGGAGAGTGCCCGGCCGGCGCTGACGAGTTCCGGCTCCAGCTCATCGACCACCAGCTTCCGAAGTTCCGCTACGAACGTTCGGATCGTGACGAACGCGGCCACGTTGCTGGAGATCGCCTTGACCATCTCCGGGGTGTTGAGGCTGACCGGCTTGCCGAACGCCTTCCCTGCCAGGAACTCGCGCACCTTCGGCACCAGCGCGGCGAACTGCGACGGCAGCTTCACATCGTTGGCGATTCGCTTGGCGTAGTACCCGATCACTTCCTCGGCCGTCTGAGGCGTCGGTATTTTGTAGTCCCGTTCGACGATCTTCTTCATCGACACCAGGTCGTACCCCTCGTACCGGAACTCCCGCGCTTCCTTGGCGTCTTCCTTCAGCGGCAGCGGCTTCGGCGGCGCCGGCACGTCCAACCCGGCGATCTCCTCTTCGAGCGACTTCTTGCGCACCAGGATCGGCGACAGCTCGGGAACGGTGATGTCCTTGTCCGCCTTGGCCGGGTCGGGGACGACGGTCAGGATGACCACCTTGTCCTTGCCGACCTCGAACTGATCGAGCTGGAAGTCCTCCTCCTTCTCCAACTGCTCGACGAACTCGATGAAGTGCTTGTTGCCGATCACGTCCACCCGCTCGGTGTACCCGGGGTGGTCGCGGAACATCAGCCGCAGCCCGCGGCCGACCGTCTGCTCGGGAAGGATGTTCGCCTTGGACGAGAACGGCCGCAGCCCGACGATCACCGTGACCCCCTGCACGTCCCACCCCTCGCGCAACATCATCACGGACACGATGCAGTTCACCGGGCTGGTGCCGTGGTCCACGTCCCGGGCGACCTGCCGGGCCGACCCCTCGTCCCGCGCGGCCACGTCGCCGACCTTGTTCGTATGGATCACGAGCAGCTTGTTGCCGCCGAAGAGTTCCCCGTAGGTGTCCTGGAGCCAGTGGCCCACCTCGTCGGCTTCCGCGGTGCTGTTCATCATGACGAACAGGATCGGCTTGCGGCCCAGCGGAGCGAGCTGGTCGCGGTACTCCCGCCACCGCTCCACCCCGGCCGAGAGGTAGGTCTGGTATCGGATGCTGGCGATGTTCGAGTGCTGCTCGCCGATCCCCTTGGTGATCCCCTTGAGCGGCTGCTTGACGATCCCGTCGATGATCGCCTGCTTGAGCGGGTAGTCGAAGACCGTCCACGAAAAGAGCTGCCCCTTGGTGTGCCGCGGCGTGGCGGTGAAGTCGAGCTGCGCCGCCAGCCCGCCGGGGGCGGCGGCGTGGAGGCCCCGGACGGTCCGGCTCCAGGCGCTCTCCTCGTCGTGGGTGTGGTGCGCCTCGTCGTTGAGCACCACCGCCGGCCCGCCCCGCGCGGCGATCCGCGGCGCGAAGTCCTCGACCGTCTGCGTCTTGGCCGGCGGCTTCGGCCCGAGCATCGCCGTCAGCGGGTCCGGCTCGTCGTCGCCGTTCTCCTTCTCCTCGTAGAGCTGCTGCACGTTGGTCAGGTACAGCGCCCCGTCCGAACTCGCCCGCTCGGCCTCCCCTCGCATGTAGCACTGGAAGTCCCAGAACACCTTCAGGTCCGGCGGGATCACCGGGTCGGTGCGGAAGACGTGCCCGCCCTCGAAGTCGGCGCGCAGACGCTCGAAGACGATCACGTTCGGCGCGATCACCAGGAACGTCTTGGCGTACTCGTCGCTCGCCTCCGCCACCGCGTTGAAGTACTGCCACGCGACCGCCAGCGCCATCACCTTCGTCTTGCCGCTGCCGGTCGCCATATTCACGCAGTACCGGGCGTAGTCGTCGTGCTGGAGGAGCTGGAGGTTGGCCGTCGCCGAGTACGCCTTGACCAGCTCCCGGAACCGCCGGACCTTCGCCACCTCGAACAGGTAGATCAGCGTTTCGACCGCCTCGCGCTGCGCCCAGTGGTACTGGAATTTCCGGCCGTTGGGCAGCCGGTGGTCGGTGTGGAACCAGTGGTTGAGCAGCCGCCGGGTGGTGTCCGTGGTCCCCTTGTACCCGTCGGCCACCCACGCCTTCACCTTCTCGCGGATCGCCGGCACGCACGGGGCCGTCGTGGTCTTCACCTCGACCAGCGATTGCTGCTGGGGGTTCGCCTTCTTGCGGGCCATGGGTGCAATCCTCAAGTGGTGCCGCGTCGGGCCGAAATGCCGGTGGCGGTACCCGCTCTCGATCCGCGTTTCCCGTCTTCAGCCCGAAGGGCTGGGAGTTCTCAGCCCGGGGCAACGCCCTGGGTCCGACGGGTAACGACCATCCAGCCCGAAGGGCTGGGACAGGCGGCCGGCGGGTCGTGTCCCAGCCCTTCGGGCTGGAAAAACCACCGCCCGTAAAACCCAGGGCGTTGCCCTGGGCTGAGGACTCTCACCCCTTCGGGGTGAAAACCGGCCGCCCTCACTTCACCTTCACCGTCAGCGTCTTCGTCGTGTCGTTGCCGAGGATGTCGATCACCTTGACCACCACGCGGTACTCCCCCGGCTCCGTATAGGTGTGCGCGATCGTCAGCGGCAGCTTCGTCTGCTTGCGGGTGCGGAACGCTTGCCATTCGTTGTGGAACGTGTCGCCGGTGTTGTTCCAGTCCACCGCCCAGAAGTCGATCCACTGCGACCAGTGGCTCACCTTCGCCCGCACCTCCTCCGGCACGTCGTCCGGCGGGATCACGAACTCGGTCAGCTCCAGCGTCGCCTTCCGCCCGGACACCTTCGCGCTCACCCCCAGCGCGGCCAGCTCGAAGAAGTGGACGTCCCCCGCGTCGGCGGCCCGTTTGTCCATCACGTCGCGGGGGATGCGCTTGAACTTCATGCGGATGTTGGCCGCCTCCGCCTGCTGCTTCGCCACCTCGTTGATCTCGAAGGCGAAGTCCCAGCCGAGCACGTCCACCCCGTTGGTCGTCGGGGCGCCCTTGCCGGTGCCGACCGCCTTCTTGAACTCGGCCGCCAGCTTCTGCACGTCGCCGCTGGTGACCGGCCCGTCCACCCCGCCGACGTGGACGAACCGCTCCCCCTTCTTGCCGTGCAGCCAGGCGTACCCGCTCACCGGCTCGGCGTGGTACAGCCCCAGGATGAACGCGACGTAGGCCCGGTGGCGCCTGTCCGCCTGCTCGGGTGTTTCCGGCCCGGCCGCGGCGAACCGGCCGGTCTGCCACTGTTGCCGCTCGTACTTGCCGAGGTTCTGGACGACGAACGGCCGCACGTTGGGGATGCCGAGCAGCCGCTTGCGGGTGGTGTGGACGGCGAACCGGCCGAGGTCGCAGGCGATCCACCGGCGGTTGAGCTTCTCCGCGACCGCCGCCGTGGTGCCGGCGCCGCAAAAGCAGTCGAGGACCAGGTCGCCCTCGTTCGAGGAGGCGCGGAGGATGCGTTCGAGAAGGGCTTCGGGCTTCTGGGTGGCGTACGCAACTCGTTCGGATGAAGTGGGAGAAATACGCCAGACATCATTCCACAGATCCGTCACTGGCCGGCCTTTGGCGTCCTCAAGGTACTTCTTCTGACTGAGGCTTTTGCCCGTGCTCGAAAGGACAACAAGCCCTTTCTCGTACATCTCCTGCATCTTCGTCTTTGAGAATCTCCACGACCCATGCACCCCGAGAAAATCATAGACAGGATTCCCTTTCGCTGCACCGCCAGGTCCATCCACAGGAGCCAGTCGATACCGCCTCCCGTCTTTCTCGACGTACTTGTAATCACGTTCGAGAGCTTCCTCAGAATACGCTTGGTATTGGGGGATCCACGTCGCAAGTGGAGTCTTCGTGTAGAACAGAATGCGATCAGTTACGCGACCGAAGTGCTTTGCTCCTTGGCCAGTGTCACCGTGCGCATGGGAACGCATCCATGTGATGTCGTTGACAAAGTTCTCGGCACCGAACACCTCGTCGAGTACACATTTCGCGTAGTGTCCGACGTGCCAATCGAGGTGTACATATATACCCCCCCCACATCTGATAGCAATTCGTGGAGAATCACTACCGTCTCGTAGAACCACTGCAAGTACGAGTCGATGCCGCGGCCCCAGGTGTCGCGGTACGCCTTCTGCTCGATGACGCTGGGCTGCTTGGTGAACGACACCCCGGACCCGTCGTCCTCGTCCGGCTCGGCGTGGACGGTGGCGTTGAACGAGAAGTCGGCCCCGGTGTCGAACGGCGGGTCGATGTAGATCAGGTCCACCTTCCCGGCGAACTCCTCCAGCAGCGCCGGCAGGACATACTTCTTGTCCCCCCAGACGAGCCGGTTCCGCCACGGCTTCTCCCGCTCCAGGGCGGAGAAGAGCGACTTGCGGTCGCCGGCCGGCTCGTTGACCGTCTCGATGGTCTGGAACGGCAGCGCCGCCCGGAACGGGGCGACCCGCTTGCCGGTGGCGTCGTACTTCCCGTCCCAGATGAGTTCGGTGCGCGTGGGCATACGGTGGTCTCGACCCGCGGTCCGGCCGGGAATGGCGCGCCGGGGGAGTGGATAGTGTGTCGTCCGGGTCGGCCGGAGGCAAGGACGGAGCGGCCCGGCCGGCCACTTCTCGGGTTCCGGGAGGCGGGCCGGGCCCCCACCACGGCCACGCTCAAATTGGCGTCAGTTTTTGGCTCGCGGCCACCAGATGTCTGGCCCCGGTAACGGCTTGGGGCCGAACCGTCGGGAGGGGGGTGTCCGTCAAAAGTTGGCACCCTTGGCACCCTTGGCACCCTTACCCACCACGACCGAGTACGCCCGAAGCACTCGTCGGTCCAGCAGATCGCGTGCGGGGTCAGGATCACGTTTTCAAGGGCGAGCAGCGGGTCGTCGGGGGCGACCGGCTCCGGGTCGAACACGTCCAGTCCGGCCCCGGCGATCCGGTCCTCCCGCAGGGCGGCGGTGAGTGCCCGCTGGTCGACGATCGGCCCGCGGGCGACGTTCACCAGGTACGCGGTCGGTTTCATCAGGGCGATCCGGTCGGCGTCGAGCAGGTGCCGGGTCTCGGGGGTCAGGGCGCAGCAGACGCAGACGTAATCCGACTCGCGGAGCAGGTCCTCCAGTGGGACGAGCCGCACCCCGGCCGCGGCGGCCGCCCCCGGGTCGGCCCACGGGTCGGACGCGATCACTCGCAGGTCGAACGGCCGGGCCAGCCCCGCTAGTTCCCGGCCGATGTTCCCGAACCCGATGACCCCGAGCGTCCGGCCGGTGAGCCCCTGGCCGTTGTGGTTCAACTTCTCGGCCCACCGGCCGGCCCGGGTCAGCCGGTCCTTGACCAGCAGCTTGTGCGATAGGGCGAGGACGAACGCCATCGCGGCCGCCGCCACGGGCCGGCGGACCCCGTTCGGGGCGATCGTCAGCAGTACCCCGGCGGCGGTGCAGGCCGGCACGTCGACGTTGTCGTACCCGACCCCGAACCGGGCGACGACCTTCAGCCGGCCCGCGCCGGCGAGCGTGGCCGCTGTCACCCTCGGCCCGAGCAGCAGCAGCCCGTCGTAGTCGCGGGCGGCCTCCGGCGGCACCTCCCCCGCGGCGGCCGGCAGGTACTCCCATGTCACCCGGCCCCGCTCGAGCAGTGACAGGCCGATGTCACCGAATCCCGGGCTACCGTCCGGTCTCAGGAAGTCTCGGGTGACGCCGACCAGGAACATGCGGGGCACTCGTGTCCCGGCGGTGCGAGCAGCCGGGCTCATCCCGGCCACGAAAGTATCTATCGGCAACGGCCGTGGTACAAGGCCCAGTCCGCCGGAGCCCCGGCGCGGACTCCCCGCGTCCCATCTCCGCACCCGCGCCAGCTCACCGGACGGACGGCCAGGTGCGGGTGTTGATAACTCGCGTCGGCCGGGGGAGAATTGGCACCGGCCCCGCGGCGCCCCACACCCCGAACATCGAGGACTGACCCACCCGGCACCTGGCCCCGCGTACCGGGTGACCGAGGACGCCGAGCGCGTCCGCATCGCCGGGCTGGCCCTGGAGGCGGCCGTCCGCAAGTCGGGGTACGACAGCGGCGTCGAGGGCGGCAGCCTGCTGGACAGGAAGACAGGGTTCCGCGACCTGGGGTACGGGCTGGACGTGGTCGACTGGCTGATGGAGCCGGGCAGCGACGAGGCGTACCGGGACCGGCTCCCCGGCGACCTGCCGGACGTGTTCAACAACCTCGTCCACGGCAAGCGTCGGAAGCGCTGCGTCGAGGGTGAGCTGATCTGCACCCGGGCCGGGAGGCTGTCCCCCGCGGTCGTCCCCGGGGCGGACTTCGTGCCGGTCAAGCAGGACTACACCTACAAGCTGGCCGCACCGGGGAGGAAGGCCGCCCATGTTCGTCGTCACCATCTCCGGGCCGGTGGTCGTCACCGACGACGCCACCGACAAGCCGATCACCGACCCCGAGCGGCTGGCAACGTTCGGCGGCCTGAACTCCGACCGGGAGACGTGCTCCAAGTACCACCACGGCACCGTCGCCGACCTGGGGCTGAAGGGCGGGCAGGTGCGGCTGGTGTTCGACGCGGCGAAGAAGAAGCTACGGGTGGTGTCGGCGTTCGACAGCCGGCGGAAGCTGACGAAAAGGGAGCTGGCCGAGTTGATCGACGACACCCGCGGGCAGTGGAGCGACGGCATCGGCGAAGGGTGTTTCGACACCGTGATGGAGAAGCGGGAGGTGTTCATTGACCTGTCACCGGACACCGGCGGGAAGGTGACGGCCACCCAGGTGGAGGACGACCGGCCGGTGCCGAAGGTGTCGGCGGCGAGGGCGTCGGCGGCCGACCTGGTGAAGGCGGCCGGGGCCGGTGATTTCCCGACGGTTAAGGAATTGGTGGCGGCGAAGGCGAAACTCGGCGGCCGCGGGCAGCACGGGCACACCCCGCTCACCGCCGCCATCTCCGGCGATCACCTCGATGTGGCGGTCTACCTGATCGAACAGGGAGCGGACGTATCCCTGGCGGACAAGACCGGCAGCGACCCGCTCCGCTGGGCGGCCATCCGGTCCGGCTGGGTGAGGAAGCACCAGAACGTGAAGCTGGCCGCGGTGCTGCTCGACCAGGGGGCGGCGGTCGATACCCGCGACACGGACGGGTTCACCCCGCTGCTGTGGGCGGCCAACCGCGGGGCGGTTAACCTGGTCGAGCTACTGATCGCCCGCGGGGCGGACGTGAACGCGAAGACCACCCAGAAATTCAACGCCGGCCGCACCGCGTTGTACCTGGCGGGAAACATCGGCGTGGTGCGGGTGCTGCTCGCCGCAGGTGCCGACCCGAGGGCACTCACCGAGGACGGCGGCCCCACCTGGGAGCAACAGACCCCGGCGGTGGCCAAGCTGTTGAAGGAAGCAGCGGGGAAGTAGCCTCCATCATCGCGATCAGTTGGGGTGAAGTGTTCCCTGAGAACTCCCGTCGAAGCACGGCAATGGGAACTCTCACACGGATGCCGGGAGAGGACACGGCTCATATCGTCCGCCTCACCGACAGCGAAAGGCCCATCGGGACGGTCCGGAAGGTAGCCGGGCGAGTCGAACTCTCAAGGGAGCGATGTCCGGTCTGGACCCAGTAGACGCAAGGTAGTGCTTGCCGCCGTGCCACTTCAGCGGGGGGCGTTGCGGGTGAAGGTGGCCGTCAAGGTCGCTCCCGGGAATCGGTTTCGCAGTTGCGTCCTGGCCGAACTCCCAGAGCGTAAGGAGTTCACCCCGGCCCACTTCAGCAACTCGAAGTTGCGGACCCACACCGGCAGGTCCAGCCCACGGCCGCGGGCTGGGAAGTCCTCGTGCATGCCGAACCCGGTCAGCTTGATGGGCTCGCCGTTGAGCAGCAGCCGGTCACCCCGCGCCGCGACAGAGCGGATGCCGACGCCGAGGGCGTAGGAGTCCATCGTCGTCTCCCCGTCGGTGAGGGTGACCGTCAGCGTGTTGAGGTGCGGGTCCTTCGGACTTCAGAGCTGCGCCGCGGGGACGCAGGCGGTACCCTCGGCCGAACCGGTGCGGAACGTCAGGTCGGTTTCGACATTGCCGAGCCGGACCTTCCCCGTGCGGGCGTAGTCGCCGGCCGCGGTCGCCGCCACCCGGACGTCCCAATCCTTGCCGTCGATCGACGTGACGACCGTCCGGGAGGGCGTCCCTCGGATCTCTCGCTCATAGCCAATCCCCCGCTGTCCGTCCGGGCCGACTCCGGCCGGTCAGGGGAAGAAATAACCACAACCCGGCGTGGCCAGGCGATGGCCACCGTGTACTTCCTCGGCCCGCCTCTTCTGGCGTCTCAAACCGGCCTGGTGTTTCAACCCGGGTCATGACCCGGCGACGATCTGCGGGTCACCCCCCTGGGTCTCCAGGTCCTCGGCCATCGCCGCCAGGGCGCGGAGGTCGCCGGACAGGGTGCTCGCAGGAGGCGTCCACGTCCCGCGCACCGGAGAGCAGGAACTTCAGGACGCTCACCCCAAGGCGGATTCCGTGACGGCGTCCCTGGTTTCGTAGAACTGACGGTGGACGCGAACCGTCCGGCTGCTCCACTTTTCCATTCCGAGGAGATAAGCCATGACCCGCCGGGTGTCCCGACGCCGGTTCCTGGCCGCGGCCACGGCCGCGGCCGGCTACTTCACCACCGCGCCCGCCCACTCGGCCGGCAAGATCGCCGGGAGCAACGGCCGGCTCCGCCTCGCCGGCGTCGGCGTCGGCGGCAAGGGGTCGGGCGACATCACCCAGGCCGGCCAACTCGGCGAGGTCGTCGCCCTGTGCGACGCCGACGCGAACACGCTCGGCCGGAAGGCCCGGGAGTTCCCGCAAGCGGAGAAGTTCTTCGACTTCCGCGCGATGTTCGACGAGCTCGGCCGGCAGATCGACGCGGTCACGGTCAGCACCCCGGACCACACCCACGCCGCGGCGGCGCTGCTGGCGATGCGGACCGGCAAGCACGTCTACGTCCAGAAGCCGCTCACCCGGACGGTGTACGAGGCCCACCTGCTGATGCGGGTGGCGAAGGAGAAGGGCGTCTGCACCCAGATGGGCAACCAGGGGACGGCCCACCCCGGACTGCGGCGGGGTGTGGAGCTGGTCCAGGCGGGGACGATTGGCCCGGTGAAGGAGGTCCACGTCTGGACCAACCGCCCGATCTGGCCGCAGGCCCCGCTGGTGACGAAGCGGCCGCCCGAGGTCCCAGTGCCGCGGCACGTCCACTGGGACGAGTGGCTCGGCCCGGCCCCGGCCCGGCCCTACGCCGAGTACCCGAAGCCGATCGCCGTCGGCCGGCGGAAGGTGACGGCGCCGTACCACCCGTTCGCCTGGCGGGGGTGGTGGGACTTCGGCACCGGGGCGATCGGTGACATGGCCTGCCACACCGCCAACCTGGCGTTCCTGGCCCTGAAGCTCACGCAGCCGACGCGGGTGTCCGCCGAGGCCGGGGACGTGAACCCGGAGACCTGCCCGAGCTACGCCCACGTGACCATGCAGTTCCCGGCCCGCGGCGAGCTACCGCCGGTGACGCTGCACTGGTACGAGGGGCGGAAGAACGGCGAGAAGCTGACCCCGCCGCGGGAGATGCTGGCCCGGGTGCTCAAGCCGGACGAGCGGCTGGCCGACAGCGGGTCGATGCTGGTCGGGGAGAAGGGCATCCTGTTCAGCCCCAACGACAACGGGGCGGCATTCCGGATCGTCGGCGAGGTGCCGGACGGGCTGAACCTGACCCGTCCGGAGAAGCTGCCGGCCTACGAGGGACCCACCGACCCCAACCAGAAGCGGGAGTGGGTCGAGGCGATCCAGGCCGGCAAGCCGTCGGCCGCCCTGTCGAACTTCGACTACGCGGCGCTGCTCACGTCATCGTTCCTGCTCGGCAACGTGGCGATCCGGACCGGCCGGCCGGTCGAGTGGGACGCCGCCACCCTGACCGCCCGGGGCGGCGACGGGGTGGCCGCCCTGATCAAGCCTGAGTACCGCAAGGGCTGGGATCTGGGGTAGCTGAGCCGACCGCGGGGCCACGAGACCCGGGAGGCGACCGGTGCCACACGCCACCCGCCCAATGCGGAGGTGATGTCACGTCGCTGATCGAGGATCAGGTGTCGCAGCAGGCACTGGATCCGCCGAGCGGAAGGGGGCTTCGCCGCCTGATCGTGATGCTGTCGCGCAAAGAGCAGGTCACGCAGCGGGTGCCCGAATAGAGCCCGCGGCTGACACCGAGGCGGTCGGCAGCGGCGTCAATGTCATGAGCCTGCCCGAGACCACGCACTCGTCCGGCCGGAGATTTCGAATGAAGCACCTCCTTCCACTCGTGTTCCTCGCGACGACCACGTCCGTCTCGGCCGCGGACAAGCCGCTCGCTCTCCACCCGGACAACCCGCACTACTTCCAGTTCCGCGGCAAGCCGACCCTCCTCGTCACGTCCGCCGAGCACTACGGCGCCGTCCTCAACCGCGACTTCGACGCCGTGAAGTACCTCGACGAGTTGCGGAAGCACGGGTTGAACCTTACCCGTACCTTCACCGGTGTCTACTGTGAGGACGCCAGGTCGTTCGGCATCACCCGCAACACGCTTGCCCCGGCTGACGGGAAGCTGCTCTGCCCCTGGGCCCGTTCGGGAACGCCGGGCTACGCCGGCGGCGGCAACAAGTTCGACCTCACCAGGTGGGACGACGCCTACTTCGAGCGGTTGAAGGGGTTTCTCACGCAAGCCGGCAAACGCGGCATCGTCGTCGAACTGGTCCTCTTCTGCCCGTTCTACGAGGACTCGATGTGGAAGCTCAGCCCGATGAACGCGGCCAACAACGTAAACGGCGTCGGCACGGTCGCCCGCGACGCCGTTTACGACCGCGACAAGAACGGCGACCTGCAAGCCGTCCAGGAAGCCCTGGTGAAGAAGCTCGTGACCGAGTTGAACGACTTCGACAACTTCTACGTCGAGGTGTGCAACGAGCCGTACTTCGGCGGCGTGACCGACGACTGGCAGCGGCGTATCGTCGACGTCCTCGTGGCCGCCGAGAAGCCGTTGCCGAACTGGCACCTGATTTCGCTCAACGTCGCCAACGGGTCGAAGAAGGTCGAAGCGCCGCACCCTGCGGTGTCGATCTTCAACTTCCATTACGCGAGCCCGCCGACCGCGGTGAGGGAGAACTTCGCGCTCAACAAGGTGATCGGCGAACACGAGACCGGTTTCAAGGGCACCAGCGACACGCACTACCGGATGGAGGCCTGGGAGTTCCTGCTCGCCGGCGGCGGCCTGTACAACAACCTGGACTACTCGTTCGCGGTCGGCCACGAGGACGGTACGTTCCGGTACCCGGACAAGACGCCCGGCGGCGGTAACGCCGGCTTCCGCGCCCAGATTCACGTCCTCAAGGAGTTCCTCGAGGGCTTCGACTTCATCCGCATGAAGCCGGACGAGGCGGTCCTCAAGGGCGGGTTGCCTGCGAAGGGTCGGGCCCACGTCCTGAGCGAGCCGGGGAGGCAGTACGCGGTCTATTTGTTCGGCGGAAGATCCGCCAGGTTGTCGCTCGCGTTACCGGACGGGGAGTACGTTGCCGAATGGATCAGCCCGCTGACCGGCAAGGTGCTGAAGGCCGAGAAGTCCACAGCGACGGGCACACCGGTGGGACTGAATTCGCCGGAGTACGATCCGGACATCGCGCTACGAATTCGAAGGAAATAGTTAACCGCGGTCTGCTCGTCCGTTCGCTCAAGCCCTGCCGGGGGAGAAGCACCTTGCGTGGAATACAGGCTGGCGCAACTGTCGGGTGCCGACGATTGTCGCGGGTAATCGACCTGGGGCAAGTCGTCTGATACAGCGACGCCTGATGACTTCACTCCGGCGAATTGATGGTTGGTGCGATCGCTTCTGGTGTCCGAGCGCAGGCCTGCCCCCTCCGCTTACCCCGGTGGACCGTCCGGGCGTCGAGCAGCGGCCGTTCCGCCGCCAGCAGCCGCCGCAGCTCGTCCTCGGTCAGCGCCCGCCTGTTTCTCGGGCGGTCGGCCCTCACGTCGGCCTTCGGCAGCCGGTCGAGGCCGTGGGCGGTCAGCCTACGCTCCCCGCCCACGCAGGCCTGTTTGCCCGGGGTTGCCGAATCGCCGGGACAGGGGATTCGGTTACACTATCCGCTTGCCCGGGCCACGGAACGGCTTTCGTCTTCACTGGGAGATTGGTGTGCCCCGACGGTCTATCGCCTTCACCCTCGCCGCGGCCGCCCTGGCCGGGGCCGCGTTCCGCCCGCCCGTCCCCGTCGGTGTCCTCGAA